>Ga0247815_10004301_pt1 | contig 10024 bp, 10 predicted proteins | sample UWRJL194509B1_FD_181014 | JGI IMG/M metagenome (GOLD analysis project Ga0247815, IMG submission 181014) | Plant litter microbial communities from Arlington Agricultural Research Station in Wisconsin, United States - UWRJ-L194-509B-1 | ecosystem: Environmental > Terrestrial > Plant litter >... | reverse complement strand
TTTTAAAATTCAATTCAAAATTGAAAATAAAACCATAAAAAATCATTGAATGACAAATGGAGATGATTGGACTATTCGCGGAATCTTTTACGAAACCCGAGTGGCGTTTCTTTCGTGATTTTTTTAAACAATCTTGAAAAGTAAGTGTGATCCTGAAACCCGAGTATAAAAGCAATTTCTTTTACTTCACTTTCTGTATAATAAAGCAGCCGCTGCGCCTCGATAATCATCGCATTCTGCAGCCAGTATGTAACCGATTTACCTGAAGAGACCTGTACACAATCATTTAAATGCGAAGTTGTTATATTTAATTTTCTCGCAAAAAAAGAGGGAGTTTCAAGAAAACTATGCGATACAATTAAATTTTTGAAATTGGCATAAATCACACCGGATTGGTTTTTAAGTTCCGGCGCTCCTTTTTGAAATCCGGAATAGAGATCAGAAAACTGATACACCAAAGCATTAAACAGCCCATTGATAATGGGAGTCTTATTAGCATTTTGACTCAGGAAAGAACGATGCAATAATGAAACCGTATCTAAAAGTAGACTTTCCTCTGCAGCATCAATTGTAATCAATTGTTCCGAAATTTTTAAGTGCTGAAAAATATCAAAACAATTATTCGGAATAAGAAATGGTGCAACACCAATATAATATCCTTTCGAATATTGGGCAATATAGCGAGGGGCATGTACCTGAAAGGGCTTGACAATCATGACACTTTGTGCTGTCAATTCTACATCAACCATATCACACTGCATAATGGCATTTCCTTCGGTCAGTACAAAAAATATGAAAAAATCATCGCGGTGTGCCTCTAGTCTATTTATACGCTCCAGCGAATCTTCAAGAGAATGCTGTGTAATAAAAATACCGCCAACGGCTTCACTGCTTTGATTGTATACTGGAATTTTTTTCAACGCTTATTTTAGTAAAAAAAATTAAAATTAGAGTATTTAATAAAAAAGCGATCTTTCCAGATCGCTTTTTTATTAAAATAATTTAAATTGGTAATGGTACATTCTGTAATGTTTTTACTGCCCATTCTGTTTTCTCAATACATAGATTTTTACCTTTCATTTCAACAGCAGCTTTTAAAATTCTCTTCTTAGCTGCTTTGGACATTGAAATAATCTTTTCCTGCTCCATTCTTTTTTCTTTTTCCATAATCCTAACTGGTAAATAACTATCTACAAAATTATCGATTTTTTCTTATAAATCAATATTGCTGTATATTTATTTTTTGGTACATAATCAACAAACGCTTTCCCTTCTGCAGGAAGACCATAAAAGATATAATCTTCTGAAAACTCTTTAAAATTTTTGTCTAGAAAATGACTGTATGTTCTTATTCTTCTATTCTTGTTTTTACAAAATTTTCTACAATTTTTAAAACATTCTTCTCTGCATTTTTCTTCAAATGAATCATGGCTGTCACTACCCTGAATGAAAATAGGAAATTCAGGAAATTCTTTGAAAAATATTGGTATAGTACTCAAAACTGTATTAAATATATTTCTCATATCTCCATTATTACTATTTTCAATGTCACTTATACTTTTGCTTTCAGAATTATAATCTCCAAAACCTAAATTATAAACTATATCGCCGCTTTTGCTTTTCAATCGTGAATATTGTACTGCTTTAATAATTCTCTTCTGACCCGAACTTTCGAAAATATAGTGAATGATAGAATTTTCTATCAATAAGGATGTTTCATATATACCAATGTTAACCAAAATTTTTTCTGCAATTATATTACTTTTTAGCCAATCTATCTCTTTTATTGTAATATTAATTTTACAAATAATTACAAACAATGTGATTTTTTTATTTAGAATATTTATAAAAATTTACTAACAAAAACACTTTCAATAACTTATATTTTCTGATTTTTAAAATTCTGATTTGGTGTGAAAAATTTTTAAATAAATTAAAATCCAATTTTTAAAATTCTACGTAAGTAGCAAAATACGATAGTCGGGAGTGCTTAAATTTCAAATGGTAATAGTTTTTGGAGCATATTGAACTTTATGACGTTTCTGATTATCGTATTTTTTATTAAATTTTAAGAAGCGGACAGATTGGAAAGAATTAACATTGAAAGGTTGAAAAAAGCTTTACATTATTTAGAAAGCAAGCAGAGAGAATTAAAAAGACAGGACGAAAAAGACATAAGAAGTTTTGAGTCTGTGATTAAATACTTAAAAAAAGAGATGATAGAACAATTCAGATTATTGGATTATGACCTATCCATTAAAAAAGAAATTAAAAATACTGAGGTTTTTATCAGTACTGTAAAAAATATAATCGACAATCAATTGTGAATTTAAGGGGCCGAGAGGCAAATGTTTTCGTTTCGAGTTCGTGCAGCCTGACAAAACAAGAAATTAAATCTGCTGCAAGCAGCGAAAAGCGGTGTGCTTTTTTCAAATCTCTGAACGTTTAGACTTTTGTTTCTGTGAATCTCTGAATCTCTGAACCTTTCAGATAGTCATTTCGGCTAATCAATTTACCAAAACGACTAATTCCCTGCTCCTATTTCGCCGCAACTTTGCATTATAATTTTAAAACAATTAAAAATGCAAAACACAATCTTCATTACAGGCGCTTCATCAGGATTAGGAAAAACCGCTGCACAATTATTTCAAAGTAAAGGCTGGCAGGTCATCGCAACCATGCGAAATCCAGAAAACGAAACCGAATTACGAAATTTAGAAAACGTAATTGTACTTCCGTTAGACGTAAGCAATTTAGAACAAATTAATTCAGTTGTTCACGACGTAACTACAAATTATTCCGTTGATGTTGTCCTGAATAATGCCGGCTATGGATTGATTGGCGCTTTAGAATCTTTGACAGATGAGCAGATACAGCGCCAGATTGCAACCAATTTATTGGGCGTCATTAGGGTTACTAAGGCTTTTACGCCACATTTTCGCGAGAAAAAAAGCGGTATTTTTCTAAACATCAGTTCAACTTTCGGATTAATTGGTTTCCCGACTTGTTCTATTTACAGCGCCACAAAATTTGCCGTAGACGGATTTTCAGAAAGTATGGCATATGAACTGGCACAATTTGGCATTCAGGTAAAAGTAGTGGCACCCGGCGGTATGCAGACTGATTTTGCGATTCGCTCTATGGAAATAGGCCAGCACAAAGCTTACGAACAATTGACTACAGAAGTAAGCAAAGGGTACAGCGCAGAACAAATTGCCAACTACAGCAAGGTGGAAGATGTTGCCCAGATTATCTACGAAGCGGCAACCGACAATAAAAGCCAGTTGCGCTATGTGGCCGGAACTGATGCGAATACTTTGTATAATGAAAGAACGGAATTTGGTGTCGAAAATCAGGTTCAGAAGATTAAAGCAATGTTTACTTTTTAATTAAATTTACATGAAAAATCAAGCCATAGAATTGACTACTTTTAAACTAAAAGGTTATACAACAGCACAATTTATAGCAGCCAACAAAGAAATAGATGCTTTTTTGAAACGCCAAAAAGGATTTCGTTCCCGAACTATTTCCGAATTAAAAAAAGGTGTTGTTTACGATCTGCTCATTTGGGACAGCGCAGAAGAAGGCACAGCAGCCATGCATCGCTTAATGGAAGAACTTCCTGATGCAGTCGTTCATGATATGATCGATCAAAGTACAGTCAGCTGGAACATTGCGGCTATAGAACATTTCGTAAGTTTGTAAAACCTAAGCGTCTCTTGTTTTTATGAAAAATCAGCCAAAAATATTCGACTCACTATCAGAACTCCATAAAGCGATGGGACAGCCTAAACCGCTGCATCCGTTAATTGGAATTTTAAATTACGGCGAAGCAGTTTTCGATCCAAAAGAGTATGCGCAAGGCATTATCCTGAATTTCTTCAAAATTTCTTTTAAAACTCATTTTTCCGGAAAAATTAGATACGGACATGGTTTTTATGATTTTGAAGAAGGCGGTATGTCGTTCGTTTCTCCCGGTCAAATTTTACGCATGCAGGATGAAGAAGCTGATTACAGCGGTATGTCGCTCCACATTCATTCTGACTTTATCCGTCCGTATTCTTTAAATGCCAAAATAAAGCAATACGGCTTTTTTGGCTATTCGGCTGCAGAAGCTTTGTATTTATCCGAAAAGGAAAAAGAAACTATTTTGGGCGTTTTTACTAATATTCAAAATGAGCTTAACGAACGTATCGACAACTTCAGTCAGGATGTTATTATTTCGCAGATCGAACTTTTGCTAAATTACAGCAATCGGTTTTATAACCGCCAGTTCATTACCCGAAAAGCGGTGAATCATGATGTGATTTCTAAACTGGAAACACTGCTGGAAGAGTATTTCAACAATGAAAAATCGATAGAAAATGGCCTGCCAAGCGTACAATTTATTGCCGAAGAATTACAGCTTTCGCCGCGATATTTAAGCGATCTGCTGCGGAACAGCTGCGGACAGAATACACAGCAGTTTATTCACGATAAGCTTATCGAAAAAGCAAAAGAATATATTGCTTCGGGCACGTTGTCTATAGCAGAAATCGCTTATAAATTAGGATTTGAGCATCCGCAGTCTTTCAATAAATTGTTTAAGAAAAAGACCAGCCTCACTCCTATGGCATTTCAGGAATCCTTCCATAAAAATTAAAGCCAAAAGTTTTAGGCAGTTTGAACTAACCACAACTTTTTTTACCGCAAAGCACGCACAAAACTTTGCGAACTCTGCGAAATTCTTTGCGTGCTTTGCGTTAAAAAATTTTGTGTTCAAAGTAAGCAACATGAAACTTGAAACATGAAACTTGAAACCTGAAACATGAAACTTGAAACCTGAAACCTGAAACTTTAAACCTGAAACAAAGAAAAACTCCTTTCAACATTGATTTAATAATATTAATTTTTACATTTGCGCTATTTTTATTTATTCTAAATAGATTGTTTTTACAATGCTGTTTTTCTAAAGAAAATAAACCAAATACGATACTTTAATACTATAAATCTCTGATTATGAAAAAGAGTCTTTTTATATCTTTCGCATTAGCGGCCACATTATTGGTGAGCGCACAGCAAAAAAACAGTTTACTAGAACCGGCATTTTGGAAAGCTTCACCAGATGTGAACGCCGTTAAAGCTGCAATTGCAGCAGGAAACAATCCGGCTGCAGCCAATGCAAATGCATTTGATGTTCCCGTTCTCGCCATCAATAATGAAGCACCAAATGCGACTATAAAATTTTTGATAGAGCAGCCTGGAAATGCGATAGATAAATCGACTCATGACGATCGTATTTACCTGCATTGGGCGGCTTATAAGGGCAATATCGAAATCGTAGAATACCTGATTGCCAAAGGTTCTGATATTAATCGTGAAGACAGCCACGGTACTACGCCCGCTGCTTTTGCTGCCGGATTCGGACAGACTAATCCCGCTTTATACGAAGCCTTTTTTAAAGCAGGACTCGACCCAAAGAAAAAATATAATGATGGAGCCAGCTTACTTCTTCTGGCTGTGCCGGCTGATAAAGACCTTACGCTTGCTGCTTATTTAACAACAAAGGGACTTTCAATAAAAGATGTTGACAATAACGGAAACACTGCTTTTAACTATGCAGCGAAAACAGGAAATATTGCACTTTTGAAAAAGTTAACGGAGAAAGGTGTGCAGCATACTGACAATGCGTTAATTTTTGCAGCCCAAGGCGCTTCGAGAAGAGATGCAAATACGCTTGAAACCTATAAATATTTGGTGGAAGAAGTCAAAATCAATCCTGTTGCGGCAAGTAAATCAGGCGAAAATGTATTGCATTTTTTAGCCGGAAAACCAAATCAAACCGAAATTATCAAGTACTTTTTAGCGAAGGGCGTTGATGCCAATAAAGCAGATAAAAATGGCAATACGCCCCTAATCGTTGCGGCTTCGAATAAGGAAACGGCTGTTTTAGAGCAATTGCTGCCATTGGTAAAAAACATCAATACACAAAATACCAAAGGCGAATCGGCATTGACAATTGCCGTTAAAACAGGAACTCCGGAAGCGGTTGCACTTCTTTTAGGAAAAGGTGCTGACGTAAATGTTAAAGATAAGGACGGAAATAATTTAGGCGTTTACTTGGTGCAATCGTACAAACCGCAAGCAGATGCTAAACAAGATTCTTTTGATGCAAAAGCAAAACTGCTTCAGGAAAAAGGTTTAAATTTAGCAGCAGCTCAAAAAGACGGAAATACATTATACCATCTGGCATTAACCAAAAATGATGTAACGCTTCTAAAAAAAATTACAGCTTTAAATGTTGATGTGAATGCCAAAAACAAAGACGGTTTAACGGCTTTGCACAGAGCCGCGATGATTTCTAAAGACGACGAAGTTCTAAAATATTTGGTATCAGTTGGTGCTAAAAAAGATATTGCGACTGAGTTTGGCGAAAGCCCATATGCTCTTGCAAAAGAAAACGAACTATTAACAAAAAGCAGCGTTTCAGTAGAATTTTTAAAATAACTTGTTTAGTCTTTAGTACTTAGTCATTAGTGATTAGTACTTAGTTATCAGTCCTTATTTATTAGTTTTAAGCAGAAGCCAGAAATTATAAAGCAGCATATTTATAATTGATAATTAATAATTAATAATTGATAGCTCATAACCAATCACACAGCACTAAGAACTAACAACCAACAACTAATAACTCCATAAATCAAAATATGAAATCAATATTCAAAACAGCCCTTACCATTTTTATTATCTGCCTAATTTCATTGCAGTCTAATGCGCAGAGCAAATACAAATGCATGCTTCAAATGTCTAATTATATGGGCGAAGGTGCTTATATCGTTGTATCCTTAATCAATCCGCAGGGAGAATACGAGAAAACGCTTTATGTAATGGGAGATGATAAAAAATGGTACAAGTCATTAAAAGAATGGAACAAATTCCAAACTCAAAAACCTGTTGATATCAGTGCTAAAACCGGAGCGTCGGTAACGGGTGGCGACCGCAGTGTTACGACAATCGAAATTGAAGATTCTAAATTAAATAAAGGATACAAACTACGTTTCGAATCGGTTGTAGAAGATCAGAAATATTATCTGAATGATCTTGAAATTCCGCTTACCACTGAAGGACTTGCTGATAAAACTGATGGTAAAGGCTACATCAAATACGTGCGGTTAAATAAAATTTAAAAGATTTCTTTCTTTACATTTGATTACATTCAATAGATTTACATTCAATGACTCTTTCTTTTTGGCGTTACACACACTTGGCTCTGGCTTTGTTTTCTGCTCTGTTTTTAATTTTAGCATCTGTTACCGGAATTATTCTGGCGGTTGATGCAGTGCAGGAAAAAACACTTCCGTACCGGGTAGAAAATTTTGATTCGATAACGCTCGGAGAAACTTTGGCTTCCTTAAAAAAAGTTTATCCTGAAATAACAGAAGTAAGCGTAGACCATAATCAATTTGTAACACTTCAGGCTATTGATGAAGAGGGAAATGACATCAATGCCTACGTTCATCCGTTAACGGCTGAAAAGCTGGGAACCCCTATTAAAAAAAGTGAATTTATTCAATGGATTACCGGTTTTCATCGTTCTTTGTTTCTTCATGAAGCGGGACGATTTTTTGTTGGCGTAATTTCTTTTTTACTGCTGTTGATTGCCATCTCGGGTTTTGCACTGGTTTTGAACCGGCAACGAGGCATCAGGAATTTCTTTTCGAAAGTAATTAAGGATTATTTTGCCCAATATTACCATGTTGTTTTAGGAAGACTGGCCTTGCTCCCAATTTTGATTATTGCCCTGACAGGAACGTATATGACGCTGGAAAGGTTCAACTTTTTCATGGAGAAAGGTACAAATCAGGAGAAAACAGAAGCTGCTCCTGTTTCGGCGAAAGCCACTCAAAAAGAAATCTCTGTCTTTAAAACAATACTTTTGGCCGATGTCAAGAAAATAGAATTCCCTTTTACAGATGATCCTGAGGAATATTATAATATCGAATTAAAAGACAGGGAAATTGAAGTCCATCAGGTAACAGGCGCTGTTGTAAGCGAAAAACGTTCTCCGTTGACGGTGCAGTTTGCTGATTGGAGCCTTACGCTTCATACGGGAAAAACGAATGCAGTCTGGGCTGTCATCCTCGCTATTGCTGCTATCAACATTCTGTTTTTTATTTATTCAGGTTTTGCAATTACGCTAAAACGAAGAACCAGCCGCATTAAAAACAAATTTAAAGCCGGCGAAAGCAATTATATTGTATTGGTTGGTTCTGAAAACGGAAGTTCACTTCGATTTGCAAACGCCATTTACAAACAATTAATCGATCAGGGAAAAAAGGCTTTTATTACAGAATTGAACAGCTTTACCCTTTTTCCGAAAGCAGAACATATTATCGTTTTTTCCTCTACTCACGGTTTGGGAGATGCGCCATCTAACGGAAATAAATTCATTTCGCTTTTAAAGAAACACAATCAAACCCAAAAAATCCATTTTTCTGTGGTGGGATTTGGGTCAAAGGCTTATCCTGATTTTTGTGGTTTTGCTTATGAAATTGACGCACTTTTAGAAGATCAAAATTGGAGCGAACGCTTTTTAGATGTGCAGACGGTGAACGATAAATCGGCAGAAGAATTTGTAAACTGGATCAGATTATGGAGTGCCAAAACCGGAATTGCGTTATCGGCAACGCCTTCTGTTTATAATCATGTTCCGAAAGGTTTACAAAAAATAATGGTTTTAGATAAAACCTTGGTTTCTGAAATGGAGCAGAGTTTTATTTTGACATTGAGAGCCAATTCAAGGACTACATTCTCGTCTGGAGATTTACTGGCGGTTTATCCGGCAAACGATACGCGAGAGCGCCTCTACTCTATCGGGAATCATTCCGGTAATATTCAATTGGTGGTCAAATTGCATGCGCAGGGTTTGGGTTCTCATTATTTGAATAATCTGGAGCCCGGAAATGTCATCAAAGCACAAATCATCAAAAATCCTGCTTTTCATTTTCCAAAGAAAGCATCAAAAGCCGCTTTAATCTCTAACGGCACCGGAATTGCTCCTTTTCTTGGGATGATCGAACAGAATAAGAAAAAGGTTGAAACTCATTTGTATTCAGGTTTTCGTATGGAAACTGAAACGGTGTCAGGGTATAAAAAGTTTACTGCCGAAATGATTCAAAAACAACATCTTAAAAGTTTTCATCTGGCACTTTCGCGGGAAGCAGAACATTTTTATGTGATGGATTTGATACAGCGAGATGCCGCATTTTTTATTGATTTATTGAAAAATAACGGCGTAATCATGATTTGCGGCTCGCTCGTAATGCAGCAGGATGTCGAAAATATTCTGGATAAATTATGTCTCGAAAACAACATCAAAAATCTATCAGAATATAAAAACAATGGGCAGTTATTAACAGATTGCTATTAAAACATTTATATGTCAGTCAAATCATTCCTAAATACGGTTTTAATTCTTTTTGTACTACTGCAAGGCTTTTCAGGCAATGCGCAGGTCTTACGAAAGAGAACGACGCTGCTTATGGGAGGACGTTTTGATATTAGTATTGTGGCCGGAGATTCTTTGACTGCAGAACAAAATATAGCGATTGTAATTGCAGAAATTACCCGAATCGAAAATTTGATTTCAGACTGGAAATCGGATTCGCAGGTTTCTGAGGTCAATCAGAATGCAGGAATTCGTGCTGTAAAAGTTGATCGTGAAGTTTTTGATTTAACGCAGAGAGCCATTCAATTATCTGAAATAACGCATGGTGGTTTTGATATCAGCTTTGCCGCGATGGACAAAATATGGAAATTTGACGGCTCAATGACCGGGATGCCTTCGGCGGAAGCCATAAAAAAATCAGTCGAAAAAGTGGGTTATAAAAATATCATTTTAGACAGCGTGCAATCGACTATTTTTCTAAAATCAGAAGGCATGAAAATTGGCTTTGGCGCTTTAGGAGAAGGTTATGCCGCAGACAAATGCCGGGATATCATGCTGGCAAACGGCATTAAAGCCGGAATTGTAAACGGATCCGGC
>Ga0247815_10004300_pt1 | contig 10025 bp, 8 predicted proteins | sample UWRJL194509B1_FD_181014 | JGI IMG/M metagenome (GOLD analysis project Ga0247815, IMG submission 181014) | Plant litter microbial communities from Arlington Agricultural Research Station in Wisconsin, United States - UWRJ-L194-509B-1 | ecosystem: Environmental > Terrestrial > Plant litter >... | reverse complement strand
GAACCAGGGCGGCACCGCCGATCACGCAGCCTGCACTTTTGGGCGCATGGTCATCACCGACCTGAAGATGGGCAAGGGTGTACACGTTTATGCGAAGGACAACAGCCAGGCGCTGCTTTATGCACTCGGCTTTTTCTACGCCTGGGATTGGTTCTACGATTTTCAGGAAATCGAGATCAGGATCGCGCAACCGCGCCGCGACAACATGGACACATGGATCGTGTCGCGCGAGTACCTGCTGGAATTTGCGGAATATGTGAAGAAGCGGGCCTTCGCGGCATGGGTTCAAAACGCACCACGTACGCCAAGCGAAGATGCTTGTCAGTGGTGCCGCGTGCGGGGCACTTGTGCCGCGTATGCAAAGGTCATCGTTGATTGCTCGGGTGGGGCGTTCGATGACATCGGTGACACGATTGGCGCGCAGGGAATGCGCGAATTTCGTGACCGCCTGATGTCGTCCGGCGACACGCTCGATACGATTGACGCGGCCACGCTGACGACCGAGGAACTGGACAAGCTGTACGCATGGCGCGGCGGTGTCGAACGGTTTTGGGAACAGGTCAAGGTGGAGCTATCTCGACGTGCAGCGGACGGCGCGAAATTGAAGCGCTGGAAGCTGGTCGAAAGCAGATCGAATCGGGTTTTCCGTGACAAGAAAAAAGCTGCAGCGCGGCTCATAGAACTTGGTTGCAACCCGAACGAAGTGGTGGAGAAAAAAACGGTATCGCCGGCGCAGGCTGAAGAGTTGCTGCGCAAGGCAGGGTACACGTCGAAAGAACTACCCGACCTGCTGAAAGACATGGCGATCAAGCCGCCAGGCAAAGCAACACTGGCATCCGTGAAGGATAGCCGGGCCAGCCTGGAAGACGTGAGCGCCGATGCCTTCAGCGATATTATTGAAATGCAGGAAGACCTTTAATCCCTTAATCCCCGAAAAGGAAATAAATCATGGCCGCACTTGAAATCAAAAAACGCGTCAAAAACGCAACCCTCTACACGAACGGTACGATCCGCCTGGACAACGTTCGCGTTTCGTTCCCCCATCTGGCGGCGCCATACGCCGGCAAGGACGACAACGGCAAGGCCGGCGAGCCGAAGTACGGCATCGTCGGCATGCTGCCGAAGGAGACGCACGTCGAAGCGAAAGATCTGGTCAAAAGCTGCATCGACCAGCTGTTGAAGGATGCCGACGACGCGAAAGTGTCGACCGACAAGAAGTTCCTGCGCAACGGCGACGATCAGGATCGTGCCGAGTATGAAGGGCACTGGACGGTATCGGCGCGTGAAGGCCGCCGCCCAGCTGTGCGTGACGCGAAGGGCCATTTGCTCGATCCAGTCCAGGACAAAGAGACAATCGAAGAACTGATTTTCGGCGGTTGTATCTGCCACATTCTGATTCGCCCCTGGTATCAGGACGGTCAGAAAACGGGCAAGGGTTTCGGCAAGCGCGTGAATGCCGGCCTGGTGGCCGTGGTATTCGCCAAAGACGACGGTACGTCGTTCGGTGAAGGCCGGATTGACGACGCCGACGCCTGGGACGATTTGCCGGGTGCTGGTGGTTCGGGCAGCAGCAACGACGATGATGACGAACTGTAATATCGTGTAATACCGCTTGGCCCTGCAGCTTTAAAACTGTGGGGCCATTTTCATTTTTACGAGGATCACATGGCACGAAATTATCTCGAAGTGAAGCCCGAGGCCGCGAACGATACGGAATGCTACCGCGATTATTGGAGCATTGGTTTCATGAACCTGGCCACGAACAAAAAGGTCATTATCGAAAAATACGACGGGCTGGAACTCGACCGCGTACGCATCCGCAATATCCTGCAAAAGTTCCGCATTTATACGTTCAACGGCAACGGCTACGACATGCTGATGATCGCACTGGCCATGTCCGGCGCGAGCAATGCCACCCTGAAGGAAGCCAGCGACCGCATCATCGTCGATCAGATGCGCTCATGGAAATTCTTCGAGCATTACAAGCTGCCGGAACTGCCGGCATACCTCGATCACATCGACCTGATGGACGTGGCGCCAGGCGTCAAGCTGTCCCTGAAGAAGTACGGTGCCCGCATGAACATGAAGTGGCTGCAGGAACTCCCTATCGACCCGTCAGAGAACGTCGGCGTCGCGCGCCGGCCGCTGATGCGCAAGTACCTCGGCAACGACCTGGAAACGACCGCTGAACTGGCCAGGGGATTGCGCGAAGAGGTGCTGATTCGGAACGAGATCTCGCAGGAATACGGCATCGACGTGCGCTCGAACAGCGATGCGCAGATTGCAAAAAAACTGATCGCGTCCGAGGTCGAACGCATCACGAAACGCAGGGTCGAAAAGCCGCTGGTGAAGTCCTTCACGTTCCGCTATGAGCCGCCAAAATTTATTCAGTTCCAGACGAAGAAAATGCAGGATGTCCTGGCCGTGATCCTGGCCGCCGACTTCGTGGTGCGCGCCGACGACGAACGGGACAAAAAGAATTACGGCGTCGTGCGCCTGCCGGAAAGCATCAAGGCGCTGAAGCTGCGCATCGGCTTCACCGACTACAAGATTGGTATCGGCGGCCTGCACTCGAAAGAAAAGCGGCGCTCCTATATCGCCGACGACGACACGATCATCGAAGACCGCGACGTGCGCGCCTACTATCCGCGCCTGATGCTGGCCTGCGGCTATGTGCCCGAGGCGCTGGGCAAGAACTTCCTGGGCGTGTTCAAGAAGTTCGTCGAACTGCGCGACGTCTACAAGGACAAGGCGAAAAAGCTGAAGAAGCTGGGCCAGGCCGGCGAGTCGCTGAAGTACAAAAAACGCTCCGACGTTTTCAAGATTGTGAACAACGGCACATTCGGAAATACCGGCTCGCCGTACGCGGTGGTCTACGCCCCGAAGCTGATGATCTCGACGACGATCACAGGTCAGCTGTCGCTGCTGATGCTGATCGAGGAATTGACGCTGAAGCAGTTCAACGTCATTTCGGCCAACACGGACGGCATCGTCACGGTGATCCCGAAGGATCGCTATCAGGAATTCCGCGTCATCATTTTCGACTGGGAACTTGCCACTTCATTCGTCACCGAGGCGGTCGGCTACCACGGCGTTTATTCGCGCGACGTGAACAGCTACATCGCACTGCCGACCGACTACAAGACGAACCCGGACGCCGAGATCAAACGCAAAGGCCTGTTCGCGCCGGCCGGCCTGCAGGCCAAGCACGATCCCACGTTCGATATTTGCTCGACCGCCGTGGTCAACTACCTCATGCACGGCGACGACATCGAAGAGACGATTAGGCGCTGCGCCGACATCACGCAATTCATCGGCGTGAAACAGGTGGCAAAGCCTGGCGCCGAAAAGGACGGCGAGTATATCGGCAAGATGGCGCGCTGGTATCACGCCGAGGGCGAGCGCGGCTTTATCTCGCGCATCGGCAGCGGCGCGCGCGTGGCCGGCACGACGGGCGCAAAACCATGCATGATCTTGCCGGACGAGTTCCCCGACGACATCGACTATCGCTGGTATATCCGCGAGGCCTACGCGCGCTTGGACGACATCGGCCTGGGCAATATCGTGAACCCGAAACTCGGGCAGCAGATGGGATTTATGTACGCGCATCTGCCGAAGCAGTCGACGATTCACGTTGTCGATCGACAGACGGATATTGCGCTGTGCGGCCGGGCCGTGGCCAAGGTGCGCGAGCCGTGGGAAGAGGTGAAAGTGTTGGAAGATGGCGCGCGCGTGTGCAAGTCCTGCCGCGAAGAACGCGGATATGTCGACATCGAAAAGGATCAAGATGAAATCTGATTACTGGGATAAACCGCTGAAGCCGCGCATCGAGATCCACGAGGAAACCGACATCGTGGCGTACGCTGAAAAGCGGGGCTGGTGGGCGCACAAGTTCGTCACGCCGGGCCTCGTCGGCGCGCCTGACCGAATTTTCATTCGACGCGGCCGTGTGGTTTTTATCGAGGTGAAGAAGTTCGGCGAGAAGCCGCGCGCGACGCAGCGCATCGTCATGGCCAACATGGAAGCGCACGGCGCCGAAGTCTACTGGTTCGATAACGTGGCTGATGCGATGGAGGTGCTGCGATGACTTTTGATTTTCTCGAATACGTGAAAGAGAAATACGCCGATGTGGTGTTTTACCGCGAGATGCTGCACCAGTACCAGTTCACGGGCCTGGACTTCCTGAAGGCCAATCCGTTCTCGGCGCTATTTATTGACATGGGCCTCGGCAAGACCGTCACCAGCGCCACCCTGATCGCGGATCTGCTGGGCGAGTTTGCGAACGACGACAAGGTGCTGATTATCGGCCCGCTGCGCGTGGCCACGCAGACCTGGCCGGACGAGTTCCGCAAGTGGAACCACCTGGCGCACCTGAACGTCTCGGTGATCCACGTCGACGATAACGACCCGCGTATCAGGGAAGCCGGCGCGCGGGCGCGATACCGGGCTAAGGAATGCCGCGAGAACCCGTCTGAACAGCGCAAGGCGGGCACGCGGGCCGAGGCGGCTATGCGGGAGACTATCCGCATCGAAAAAGCGCACAGCAGCGCTTCTGTGCATGTTGTCAGCCGTGACTGGGTGGACTGGCTGGCCGACCACTACCGCGACAAGTGGCCATATCGCACCGTCATCATCGACGAGTCCAGTGGATTCAAGGATCACAAGAGCACGCGATTCCTGGCCATGCAGCGCGTGCGCGACCATCCGGGCCTCATAACGCGCATGCACCTGCTGACCGCGACGCCGGCCGCCGAGACGTACGAACACCTTTGGGCGCAACTGTATCTGCTCGATCAGGGTAAGCGGCTGTCAAGGGACATCGGCATTTTCCGCAAACGCTACATGACCGAGAATCGATACACGCGCAAATGGGAACTGCGCCCTGACGGTGAAAAAGACATTCTGGCCAAGATCACCGATATTTGCCTGGTGATGAAGGAGCAGGACTACCTGCCGCGCGAGAAGCCTCTATTCGTCGAACGTGTAGTCCGCATGACCGAAGACCAGATGAAGCTGTACCTGAAGCTGGAAAGCGACATGGTTGTCACCCTGGACGACGGCAGCACGATCATGGCCGAGACGGCGGCGGCACTGTCGGCGAAACTGCTGCAGATGGCCTCGGGTGTGCTGTACGAAACGCTGCTGCTACCAGGTCAAGATCCCGACGACGATCATGTGAAAATCAAGAAAGTGCATAGCATCCATACGCACAAGATCGACGAATTGAAGCAGATCGTCGAAGAGTCGCAGGGCAAGCCGATTTTGGTGGCCTACCACCACCGCGCGTCGAAGGATCGGCTGAAAGCGGCATTCCCGCAGGCGACACTGATGGATCGAGAAGGCAAGTGCGTGAAGAAGTGGCAAAAGGGCCAGATCCCGATGCTGATGATGCACCCGCAATCTGGCGGGCACGGTCTGAACCTGCAGGCGGGCGGGCACATCATCGTTTTCTTCGACATTCCGTGGTCGCTCGAACTGTACGAGCAGTTCATCGGCCGCCTGTCGCGGCAGGGTCAGAAACACCGCGTCACCGTGTTCCTGCTGGTCTGCCAGGGCACGCTCGACCGCGTGGTGGTGAACGCCCTGGCCGGCAAGGAGGATGCGCAGAATAAGCTTTTCGTCATCCTGAAAAAGATGCGGACGAAACTGCGCAAGCTGCTGAAGGGCGCCACGAAGATCCCGGCCGAGCGCTGGGACGAAGTGGTCGGCATCCTGACCGACTACGACGCGGAAATCCCGCAGGAAGACGTCGCGCATTGCCCTCAATGCGGTGACATTGGTGGCCCGTGCGGGCCAGGCTCGGACTGCTACGAAGAACTGTGAAACAGTACAGCTAGTCCCGCGCGTCGTGTAATATCCCACCTGTTCAATGGATAGGTGGGGTCATTATGGAAACATCAAAGGTGCTGATCGAGTTCGAGGCCATGCTGGGCCTCGGCTCGACCTTCGCCTGCCGAATACTCGGCGTCTCATACCCCGCATATGCCAAGTACCGTTCCGGTGCGCGGCCACTCCCGAAATATCATCAAAACCACGTCACGGACATCGGCCGATTGTCGCGCCGCGCCTTGACAGAACTAATCGACGAGCGAATTAATGGCTAAAAGAACCGACGCATTTGACGAAGAAAGCCGCGCAATTATTTACGAGGGCGCCAACATGGGCCAGCTTGGCCGGATCTTCAGAATGGATCATCGCGTGCTGCAGGAGAAGCTTTACAACTGCCCGCCCACCGGCACGCGCAATGGTGTCGACATATGGGACATTTCGGTCGCGGCGCCGCACCTGGTCAAGCCTATTTACGACATCGAGACGTACATCAAGCGCATGCACCACAACGATCTGCCGAAATTCCTGACAAAAGAGTTTTGGGCGGGCCAGCGCAGCAAGCAAGAATTCCTGCTCAAAGAGGGCGACTTGTGGCAGACATCGCGCGTCGTCAAGGCTGTCGGGACGTTGATGAAAATGGTGAAAATGAGCGTGCGATTGATGACCGATTCGGTGGATCGTCAGTCCGAATTGTCGGACGTCCAGCGCCGGCTGATTCGCGGCCTGGGCGACTCGATGCTGGAAGAATTGTATCGATCCGTGGTCGAAGCATTTTCAGAAAAACCAGTTAGCGAAACGATCCGCGTCGAGGTCGACGAGACGGTCGCGGAACTGCGAAAAGAGGAAGATGCAGATGAACTCTAATAGCCTTGAAATGCTGATGGTCAAGTGCGCTGAAATGCTGCGCCCGCCCGAGCGTATTAGCGTGTCGCAAGCAGCTGCGGACTATCGCATCGTGAACTCGCCAGGCGCATACACCGGCCCCTGGTTCAACTCGACGACGCCGTACATGGTTGAGCCGATGGACACGTTCGCGGCGATGGAGTTCAACGGCATGGTGTTTGTCGGCCCGGCGCAGTCGGCTAAAACGGACGGCCTGGTCATCAATACGGTGGTGTACACGATCAAGGTCGACCCGATGGACATGATGGTCGTCTGCCCCACCAACACGGCGGCGCGCGACTTCTCGATGCGGCGTATCGACCGGCTCCACTCCTACTCACCGAAGATCGGCGAAATGCTGCTGCCCGGCGCCGACAACGACAACACTTTCGACAAGCTGTACACCACCGGCATGATGCTGTCGTTGTCCTGGCCGACGCCGACCGAACTGGCAGGTAAGCCAATCGGCCGCGTAGTGCTGACCGACCGCGACCGCATGCCCGACGACATCGACGGCGACGGCGAGCCATTCGACCTTGCGATGAAGCGCACCACCACGTTCGGCTCGAACGCGATGACCGTGGCCGAGTCCTCGCCGTCGCGCGAGGTGACGGATCTGAAGTGGATCGCGCGCACGCCGCACGAAGCGCCGCCATGCACCGGCATCATCGGCCTGTACAACCGTGGCGACCGCCGCAGATGGTACTGGCCGTGCCCCCACTGCGATCACTATTTTGAAGGCCGTTTTGAAATGCTGAAGTACGTGCGCGACCCGGAAAAAACAAACCTCGAAGTGGCCGAGGGCGTGTACATGGAGTGCCCTCGCTGCGCCGAGAAAATCCTGCCAGATGACCGCCATGAAATGAACCTGTGGGGCATGTGGGTGAAGGACGGCCAGGCCATCGACGCCAAGGGGAAACGCTTCGGCCGCGCCATCCGTACCCGCATCGCGTCGTTCTGGTTGCGCGGCGTGGCGGCGGCATTCGTCAAGTGGAAAGAACTCGTCAACATGTACCTCGACGCGTGTGACGATTACGAGCGCACGCAGACCGAAGAGTCGCTGAAAAAGTTCTATAACAATGACCTGGGCGAACCGTATTACAGCAAGTCGGGACAGGACATTCGCCTGCCGGAAAGCATCAAGGCGCGGGCCGAGCGCACGCCCGAGCATCTGGTGCGCACTGTGCCGCTGGGCACGCGATTCCTGCTCGCGCAGATCGACGTTCAAAAAAACAAATGGGTGGCACAGGTCTTCGCCATCTTGCCGGGCGCGCCGTTCGACATGTTCCTGGTGGATCGGTTCGACGTGTCGAAGTCGCAGCGCGTCGACGCTGATGGCGACCGCATGTATGTGAAGCCGCACACCTACCTCGAAGACTGGGACGAACTGATCGAACATGTGATGCTGAAGGAGTACCCGCTGGGCGACGAATCCGGCCGCCTCATGTCGATCAAGATGACATGCTGCGACTCGGGCGGTAAGATCGGCGTCACCGGCATGGCCTACAACTTTTATCGCAGCCTGAAGGCCCGCAACCTGCATCACCGTTTCATTCTCGTCAAAGGCGATCACGTCCCTGGCCAGCCGCGCACGCGCATCGGGCACCCGGACTCGCAGCGCAAGGATATGAAGTCGGCGGCGCGCGGCGATATTCCCGTGCTGTTCTTCAACTCGAACATGCTGAAGGACGACCTGGACGGGCGCCTGGACTGCCTGGAACCGGGCAAGGGCATGTACCGCACGCCCGACTGGTTGCCGGATTGGTACTACGGCGAACTGTGTGCAGAGACGCGCACGCCGAAGGGCTGGATTCACGCCAGCGGCCGAAACGAGGCATGGGATTTGAGCTACTACTGCATTGGTCTTGCGATCTCGTCGATGGTGCGCGTGGAGGCAATCGACTGGAACAATCCGCCCAGCTGGGCCGGCGAATGGGACGTGAACGACTTCGTGCGCGAGCCGGACGAGGAATTGCCATTCGCCAATGGGGTAAAATCGGCTTTCAATTTTGGCGACTTGGCCAAGTCACTAGCCTAACAACAAGGGTACACCATGACATTATCAATCGAAGCGTGCGCAGCGCTGCAGGATCAGCTGAAGGACGCACAATCCCAGTATCACGCCCTGATGACCGGCCAGGCCGCGCGCGTCGTCGTCGACCAAAACGGCGAGCGCGTCGAGTTCGTGCCCGCATCGAGTGGGAAACTCAACATGTACATTTCTGCCTTGCGGCTGCAGCTGCAGACCGAGTGCGGCGCCTGCGGCATCGCGGTCGAAGTCCGTCGTCCTGTGTCGTTCATTTTCTGATATGGCTACCTCACGCAAGCGCGCACCGGTCGCCGTAAGTACCGGACTGCAAGAACACGCTATCGGCGGCGGCATCGAAGGCGCCCAGCGCAATACCGCCGAAATGCTGCGCTGGTCGCCGCCGATCCAGTCGCCTGACGCGCAGATCAACGCCGTCAAGGAAATGGCTGATGCCCGTGGCCGCGACGCCATGCAAAACGACGGCCTGATGACCGGCGCGATCCACACGCACCGCGACAGTATCGTCGGCTCGCAGTTCCGCCTGATCGCCACGCCCGATTATGAAGCCCTCGGCGCCACCGAAGACTGGGCCATCGAGTTCTCGAAGATCGTCGAGTCGCGGTTCAACCTGCTCGCCGATTCGACGGAATGCTGGCTCGATGCGAGTGGTCAGATGACGTTCACCGATATGATCCGTCTGTCGGTCGGCGGCTTCGTCATGACCGGCGAATCGCTGGAAAGCGCCGAATGGATTAACGAGCCGCTGCGGCCCTGCAGGACTGCTTTTCAGATGCTGTCGCCGACCCGACTGTCGAACCCGGACGGCATGGCCGACAACCAGAATTTGAGCCGTGGCGTGGTTCTGAATAATCGCGGCGCGCCGACCGGCTACTGGATTCGCAGCGGCTTTCCGGGCGACTTCTTCAGCGGCGAACTGCCAGCGTGGAAACTGATTCCGGCAAAAACACCGTGGGGGCGGCGCCAGATTATCCACATCAAGGAGCCGATGCAGCCTGGCCAGAATCGCGGGATCTCGGACATGGTGTCCGTGCTGAAGCAGATGCGCATGACGAAGAAGTTCGGCGACATCACCCTGCAGAACGCGGTGGTGCAGGCGACCTACGCTGCCGCCATCGAATCGGAACTGCCTAGCGATCTGGTCTTTCAGTCGATGGGTGCCGGGCAGGTGGGCCTCGGCGGCATGCTGGAACAGTACATGACCGCGCTGGGACAGTACGTCAACGGCGCCGGCAACATCGCCATTGACGGCGTGAAGATGCCACAC
>Ga0247815_10004299_pt1 | contig 10026 bp, 9 predicted proteins | sample UWRJL194509B1_FD_181014 | JGI IMG/M metagenome (GOLD analysis project Ga0247815, IMG submission 181014) | Plant litter microbial communities from Arlington Agricultural Research Station in Wisconsin, United States - UWRJ-L194-509B-1 | ecosystem: Environmental > Terrestrial > Plant litter >... | reverse complement strand
ACGTCGATGGGCGTCCTGGCCGAGCGGCTGGGCACCAGCAAGTCGGCGATCTACTACCACGTGACCAGCAAGGAAGACCTGCTGCGCCTCGCGCTCGACCGCGCGCTCGGCGAGCTGGAGCGCGTGCTCGACCAGGACGGGGCGACGAACGGCAGGGCCGACGCCCGGCTGCGGTTCGTCGTGCGCGGCGCAGTGCGCGTGCTCGTCGACGACCTGCCCTACGTGACGCTGCTGCTGCGGCTGCGGGGCAACTCCGCCGTCGAGCGGGAGGCCCTCGACCGCCGGCGCGAGTTCGACCACGCCGTCGCGCGGCTCGTCGACGAGGCGCGCGACGAGGGCAGCCTGCGCGCCGACATCGACGCCCGCACCACCACGCGGCTGCTCTTCGGCATGATCAACTCGATCGTCGAGTGGTACCGCCCGGGCGGACCGCTCACCCCCGACCAGCTCGCCGACGACGTCATCTCGGTCGCGTTCGACGGCGTCGCCCGCGCATAGCCGGCGCGCTACTCCTTCGCGACGAGGGTGAGCACGTCGTAGCTGGCCACCACCTCGTCGCGCTGGTTGGTGAGCAGGGCGTCCCATGACACCTCGCCGTAGTCATCCGTCTCTCTGGGTGTTATCCGCTTGGCGGTCAGCCGCACCTTCACCAGGTCGCCGGGCGAGACCGGCGTGGTGAAGCGCAGGTTCTCGAGCCCGTAGTTGGCGAGCACCGGGCCCGGCGCTGGATCGACGAACAGGCCGGCGGCCCAGGCGAGCAGCAGGTAGCCGTGCGCGACCCGGCCGGGAAAGAACGGGTTGGCGGCGGCGGCCTCCTCGTCGGTGTGCGCGTAGAACGTGTCGCCGGTGAACTCGGCGAAGTGCGCGATGTCGTCGAGGGTGATCACGCGTTCCTCCGACTGCACCGAGTCGCCCAGCCGCAGTCGCGACAGCGGCTTACGGAACGGATGCTCGCCCGTGGCGGTATCCGCGCCGGAGCGCCACTCGCCGGTCAGGCCGGTGAGCACGTTCGGCGTGCCCTGCAGGGCGAGGCGGCGCATGTGGTGCTTGACCGCGCGGATGCCGCCGAGCTCCTCGCCGCCGCCCGCCCGGCCGGGACCTCCGTGCACCAGGTGGGGAACGGGCGAGCCGTGGCCCGTGGAGCTGCGCGCGTCGTCGCGGTCGAGCACGAGGATGCGGCCGTGGAACGGGGCGATGCCGTCGACGAGGGCCGACACCGTCTCGGGGTCGTAGCTGCAGACGGTCGCGACCAGGGATCCGCCGCCGCGGTTGGCGAGGTGCACTGCCTCGGCGACGGTGTCGTAGGCGAGGAGCGAGGCCACCGGTCCGAAGGCCTCGATCTCGTGCACGGCCTCGGCCTCCGCGTCGTCGAAACGCAGCAGCACCGGTGCGAGGAAGCCGCCCTCGGGGGCCGGCCCGGTCGTGCCGTCGTCGTGGAGTACCTCGGGATCGTCGAGCCCGCCGACCACGATCCGTCCGCCGCCGGCGATCAGGCGCTCGACGCTGCGGCGCACCTCGTCGCGCTGCTCGGAACTGGCCAGCGGCCCCATGGTCACACCCTCGGCGCGCGGGTCGCCGACCACGGTGCGGGCTGCGATCCGGTCGCCGATCGCTGCGACCACATCGTCGGCGACGCCGCGGGGCACGATGACACGGCGGATGCTCGTGCACTTCTGCCCGGCCTTGCTGGTCATCTCCGTCACCACCGAGGCGACGAAGGCCGCGAACTCCGGTGTGTCTGGCGTGACGTCCGGCCCGAGGATCGCGGCGTTGAGGGAGTCGGTTTCGCAGGTGAGCGTCAGGCCGCGACGGATGACGTTGGCGTGCACGGCGAGCGACTGGGCGGTGCTCGCGGAGCCGGTGAACGCCACGTGGTCGCGCACGTCGAGCAGATCGAGGAGGTCGCGGGCGCCGCCGCAGACGAGCTGCAGCGAACCGGCGGGAAGCAGGCCGGAGTCGACCATCACGCGCACTGCCGCCTCGGTGAGCAGCGCCGTCGGCGTCGCCGGCTTGACGATGGTCGGAACGCCGGCGAGGAAGGCAGGGGCGAACTTCTCGAACATGCCCCAGACGGGGAAGTTGAAGGCGTTCACCTGCACGGCCACCCCGGGGATGCGCTCGTAGACGTGCTGGCCGCCAAAGCTGCCGTCTTTCGAGAGGTTCTCCGCCGGGCCGTCGACGATGCGCGTTCGGGTGTTCGGCAGTTCGCGCCGCCCCTTCGAGGAGTAGGTGAAGAGCACGCCGATGCCGCCGTCGACGTCGACGAGGGAGTCGCGGCGGGTCGCCCCGGTGCGGCCGCTCACCGCGTACAGCTCGTCTCTGGCGGCGGTGAGCGCCACCGCGAGCGACTTCAGCAACATTGCGCGCTGGTGGAAGGTGAGCTCGCCGAGGCTGTGCTGCCCCACGGTGCGGGCGTAGTCGACGGCGCCGGCCAGGTCGATGCCGTCGCTGCCGACGAGGGCGAGCACCTCCCCGGTCGAGGCGTCGCGCGCGGGGGTGCCGGTCTGCGGATCCCACCAGTCGCCCAGGACGTAGCTGGGCAGCACACGGGTGTCGGTCATCGTCGGGGTCATCGGCTCCTGCTCTCTACTTTCGCTGTTCGGTCAATACACTGACGGGCATGACGCATGAACCCTGGACCATCGAACTCGGAGAGCTCGACCGCAAGATGGGGATCGAGATCGTCGAGCAGTCGGCGCAGCGGGTGGTCGCGACGATGCCGGTGAGCGGCAACACCCAGTCGTTCGGGGCCCTGCACGGCGGGGCATCCATGGTGCTCGGCGAAGCCCTCGGCTCCTGGGCCGCCGTGATCCACGCGAGCACGCTGGGCAAGACGGCGGTCGGCCTCGACATCAGTGGAACTCACCATCGCGGCGCCCGTGCGGGGATCGTGACGGGCACTGCGACGGCGCTGCAGCTCGGCAACACGATCACCAGCCACGAGGTGGTCGTGACCGACGAGTCGGGCGCGCGGCTGTGCACCGTGCGCATCACCAACCTCATCGTCGACCGGCGCTAGTCGTTCCATACGAAGAACCCCTCGCCGCTCTTTCGGCCGAGCCTGCCGTCGGCGACCATGGTGCGCAACAGCGCCGGCGGCGCGAACCGGTCGCCGAGCGTGCCGTGCAGGTACTCGGCGATGCCGAGTCGCACGTCGAGACCGACCATGTCGGTGAGGCGCAGCGGCCCCACAGGAAACCGGTAGCCGAGCACCATGGCGGCGTCGATGTCCTCTGCCGAGGCGACGCCCTCCTCGAGCATCCGCATCGCCTCGAGGGCGACGGCGACGCCGAGGCGGGAGCTCGCGAAGCCGGGCGAGTCGTTGACGATCACGGGCGTCTTGCCGATGGCGGCCGTCCACCGCTGCGCGAGCGCGATGAGCTCGGGGGCCGACCGCGGGCCGCGCACGATCTCGACGAGCGTCGAGCTCGGCACGGGGTTGAAGAAGTGCAGCCCGCACAGGCGCTCCGGCCGCTCGAGGCACTCGGAGAGCTGCGCGATCGACAGCGACGAGGTGTTCGACGCGAGCCAGGCGTCGGCTCCGACGACTCGCTCCACACGCTCGAGCACGCCGGTCTTGAGGGCGAGGTCTTCGGGCACGGCCTCGACGACGAGAAACGCCTCCGCGAGCGCCTCCGCGGTGTCGGTGCTCGTCGCGCGGGCGAGCAGCTCGTCGCGCGGCTCGGTCGTCGTGCCGCGGGCGATGCTCGTGTCGATCGCGGTGGTGAGGGATTCGAGGGCGTGCGCCGCGGCATCCGCGTCACGCTCCAGAACGGTGACGGATGCCCCGGCGAGCAGGAACGCGTGCGCTATGCCCGCTCCCATGCGACCGCCGCCCACGACGCCGACGAACTCGGGAACGCCGGTCACTTCGCCCGCCTCTCGAGAAAGGCGGTCATGCGCGCGTGCTTCTCGGGCGACTCGAACAGCACCGACTGCGCCCGGTCGTCGACGGCCGGGTGCTCGGACCGGGGGGCGTGCATCACCGACTTCGTGAACCGCACGGCGAGCGGGTCCTGCAGGGCGATGCGGTCGGCGAGCGCGTGGGCCGCGGCGTCGAGTGCCTCGGGCTCGTGCAGCTCGGTGACCAGCCGCACGGCGAGCGCTTCTTCGGCGTCGAGCACGCGCCCGGCGAGCAGGATCTCCTTCGCCAGCGGCTCGCCGACGAGCTCGGGGAGGCGCCAGGTGCCCCCGGCCGCCGCGATGATGCCGAGGGATGTCTCGGGGTTTCCGATGCGGGCGCGCGAGCTGGCGATGCGGAAGTCGGCCGCGTACGCGAGTTCGGCCCCGCCGCCGAGGGCCCAGCCGTCGATAACCGCGATCACGGGCATCGGCAGGGCGGCGATGCGGGAGAACAAGCCGGAGTTGATGCCGGCCAGGGCGTCGGCGGCGGTGCGTTGCCGCAGCTCGGAGATGTCGGCGCCCGAGGCGAACACCCCGTCTCCGCCGCTGATGATGAGGATGCGCGGTGCCTCTTCGAGCGCCGCGCACACGTCGTGCAGCTCGAGCACCATGGTGCGGTCGATGGCGTTGCGCACCGCGGGCCGGGCGAGCCGCACGTGCAGTCGGTCGGAACGATCGTCGACCACCTCGAGCGTCGTGAATGCCTCTGCCATGGCCCCGTCACCCTCGTTGGCTGTACCTACTGACCGTTCGTTCTGTAAGAATGGCATGGCTCTCGAAACGAAGTCAACACGCGTGCTCAGACAGTCTCGAAGTCCTCGAAGATGAGGGCCGTCTTCGAGGATCTAACGCCGGGGATCGACTGCAGTTCCTCGAGCACCACGCGACGCAGGTCGCCGTTGTCGCGGGCGCGCACCAGCAGGATGCAGTCGAAATCGCCACCGACGAGGGCGATGTGGCTCACCTCGGGAATCTCGGAGAGGCGCGCGCGAGTGTCTTGCCACGAGGCTTGGTCGAGGGTGAGCGTCACGTAGGCCGACGAGTGTTGGCCGGAGAGCACAGGGTCGATGCGGGCGCCGAAGCCCCGGATCACCTGCGAGTCGATGAGCCGGTTGACTCGGGTGTACGCGTTCGCACGCGAGATGTGGGTAGCGGCCGCGACGGCGCTCACCGACGCCCTGCCGTCCCTGCGCAGCTCGGCGAGGATCCTCTGATCGAGCTCGTCCAGTTCGATGGGCATCAGGCGACCTCCGGCGGTGGATTGGTCATACGCGTTGTACGAGTATTCACCAGAACGCGGCAATACATCTAGGGTTCGGCGGTGAAGCTGTCTCAATTGACCCGCGAAGCGCATGATCTTCACCAAAGCGTCCATGCAATCAACGGAGACCTCATGAGCGGCTTGCTTCCCAGGGACGTGCCCGTGCAGCTCATCGACGCGGACGGTGTGGTTCACGACGACGACACCTACGCCCCGCCGTCGACGGCGGCGCTGCTCGACGGCTACCGGTCCCTCGTAGTCGGCCGGCGGATCAACGACCAGTGCAACGCCCTCGTGCGTCAGGGCCGGCTCGCGGTGTACCCGTCGTCGCACGGGCAGGAGGCCTGCCAGGTGGCGGCCGTCGGCGCCCTCGACGCGGGCGACTGGCTCTTCCCGACGTACCGCGACTCGGTCGCCGTGATGCTCAGGGGGGTGAGGCCCGCCGACGCGATGGTGCTGCTCAAGGGCGACTGGCACAACGGCTACAACCCGCACGACCACAACGTCGCGCCGCTCACCACTCCCCTCGCCACCCAGTTGCTGCACGCCGTCGGTTTCGCCCACGCGGCGGTGTTGAAGGGTGAGAACACGGTCGTGCTCGCGATGTGCGGAGACGGAGCCACGAGCGAAGGCGACTTCCATGAAGCCCTCAACTTCGCGGCGGTCTTCCGCCTTCCCGTCGTCTTCCTGGTGCAGAACAACCGGTTCGCGATCTCCGTTCCTCTCTCGAGGCAGACCGCGGCCGAGTCGCTCGCGCACAAGGCGATCGGATACGGCATGCCGGGCAAGCGCGTCGACGGCAACGATCTCGCTGCCCTCGCGTCGGTGCTCGAGGCCGCCGTCGCGCGTGCCCGCTCGGGCGGAGGTCCGACCCTCGTGGAGGCGCACACCTACCGCATGCAGGCACACACCAACGCCGACGACGACACCCGCTATCGCGAGCGTTCCGAGGTGCAGGAGTGGGTGGCGCGCGACCCGCTCACCCGCCTGCGCGCCCACCTGACGAGCACGAACCTGCTCGACGCGAGCACGGAGGCGGCGATCGCCGACGAGGCCGACGCGACAGCGACCGAGCTGCGGGACGCGCTCAACGCCGACACAGCGCCCGACCCGCGGGCCCTGTTCGAGCACGTGTACGCGGCGCACAATCCGCAGCTCGACGAGCAGTACGAGCGGCTGCGCGGCGAACTCGCGCGCAGCCGAGAGGACGCCCGATGACCATGACCTCCGAGCGACCGGCCGCTACTCCTGCCGCCGCCGTCACCTTGACGATGGCGGGCGCGATCAACCTCGCGCTCGCCGACGCCATGCAGGCCGACGACCGCGTGCTGGTCTTCGGCGAAGACGTCGGCGTGCTCGGCGGGGTGTTCCGGGTGACCGACGGGTTGACCGCCCGTTTCGGCGAGAACCGCTGCTTCGACACCCCGCTCGCCGAGGCCGGCATCGTCGGCACGGCCGTGGGCATGGCGATGAACGGCCTGGTCCCCGTCGTCGAGATGCAGTTCGACGCCTTCGCCTACCCGGCATTCGAGCAGGTGGTGAGCCACGTCGCGAAGATGGGCAATCGCACGCGCGGTGCGATGCGCATGCCGATCGTCATCCGCATCCCGTACGCCGGTGGCATCGGCGGGGTAGAGCACCACTGCGACTCCTCCGAGTCGTACTACGTGCACACGCCCGGCCTGACCGTCGTCGCCCCCGCCACACCGCAAGACGCCTACGGGCTCCTGCGGGAGGCGATCCGCTGCCCCGATCCCGTGGTGTTCCTCGAACCGAAGAAGCTCTACTGGACCAAGGGAGCCGTCGACACCTCTCTCGCGACGCCGATCGGCAAGGCACGAATAGTGCGCGAGGGCACGGATGCGACCCTCGTCGCCTACGGGACATCCGTTCCCATCGCCCTCGAGGCGGCCGCCGTCGCCGAAGAGGAGGGGCGGAGTCTGCAGGTCGTCGACCTGCGGAGCCTGACGCCGTACGACGACGAGACGGTGGATGCAGCGGTGCGCTCGACGGGCCGCGCGGTGGTCATCGCCGAGGCGCCGGGCTTCGCGAGCGTCGCCTCTGAGATCGCGGCGCGCATCTCGGAGCGCTGCTTCTCCTGGCTCGAGGCGCCGGTGCGCCGCGTCACCGGCTTCGACGTTCCCTACGCGCCGCCGAAGCTCGAGCACTTCTACCTGCCCGACGTCGACCGCGTGCTCGACGCGGTCGACACCCTGCAGTGGGACGACTGATGCCGAACCGGGTCTTCCGACTGCCCGACCTGGGCGAGGGGCTCACCGAGGCGGCGCTCGTGCGGTGGATCGTCGCCGTCGGCGACAGAGTCGACGTCGACCAGCCGATCGCCGAGGTCGAGACCGCGAAGAGCATCGTCGAGCTGCCGTCGCCGTTCGCCGGCGTCGTCGCGGCACTTCACGGCGAGGAGGGTCAGACCCTCGACGTCGGCTCCCCGTTTATGGAGGTGGTGCCGCCCGACGTCGAACTCGAGGCGCACCGCGCAGAGGAGCGCGCCGGATCGGGCAACGTGCTCATCGGCTACGGCACGAGCGAACGCGCAGGCGGGGGGCGCCGTCGCGCTCGCGCCGGAGTCTCGGCCGCGGTGCCGGGTGCGCCGTCGGGCGCGACGACCGGCACCACGCATCCCGCCCGTGGCGGCGGGCCGGTGCCGGTGCGGTCGCCGATCGTGCGCAGCCTCGCCCGCAGCCGCGGGGTCGACCTGCGGGCGATCCACCCCAGCGCGCCCGACGGGATCATCCGCCGCTCCGACGTGCTCGGTGCCGCGTCGCCCGCGTCGCTCGCCTCGGCGGTGACGGCGGACTCCCCGAACGAGCTGCTGGTCGTCTCGCGGGAGCCGCTCGGGATGCTGCGCAAGACGGTGGCCGCGAAGCTGAGCCGCAGTCGCACGGAGATCCCCGAGGCGACGGTGTGGGTCGACGTCGACGCCACCGAGCTGCACACGCTGCGCGAGTCGATCGGAGACGCCAAGCCGTCGTTCACGGCGCTCGTCGCGAAATTCGTGCTGCTCGCCCTGGCCGACTATCCGGTTCTCGCCGGCCGGCTGAGCGACGACGGCGGCGAGATCATCCAGTACGACGGCGTGAACCTCGGCTTCGCCGCAGACACCCCGCGCGGGCTGATGGTTCCCGTCCTCACCCACGCGGAGCGGCACTCGATCGCGTCTCTCGACTCGGAGATCCGCCGGCTGGCGGAGGCGGCGCGATCCGGCACGGCGTCGCCGGCACAGCTGAGCGGATCCACCTTCACCCTCAACAACTACGGCAGCCTGGGCGTCGACGGGTCGGCGGCGATCATCAACCACCCCGAGGTCGCGATTCTCGGACTCGGGCGCATGATCGAGCGCCCGTGGGTCGTCGACGGGGCGGTGGTGCCGCGGCGCATCATGCAGATCTCGCTCGTTTTCGACCACCGCGTCTGCGACGGCGGCTACGCCGCGGGCTTCCTGCGTTCGGTCGTGGCCGCGGTCGAGAACCCGCTCGCACTCTACGCGCGACTCTGAGCGCGAGCATCCGTGCGGATGCGCCCCAGAAGGTATATCGTTCAGTATCGTTGTATATCGTTCACGGTCCACGTAGGAGGACAGCATGGGTGCATCATTTCCGGCAGGCGGCTTCAATCTGGGCAACAACATCGACGGGGTGTGGCAGGCGATGGAGCAGATGCGCACGACCTTCGAGAAGCGCGCCGGCTCGCGCGTAGGCCGCGGTGACGTGCGCGCCGCAGTGCTCGCGCTGCTCGCCGAGAAGCCCATGCACGGCTACCAGATGATCCACGAGATCGAGGAGCGCAGCGGCGGCAGCTGGAAGCCCAGCGCCGGATCGGTGTACCCGACCCTTCAACTTCTGGCCGACGAGGGACTCATCAGCGTCGAAGAGGCGAACGGCCGAAAGATCTACTCGTTGACAGAAACCGGCCGGGAGGCCGTCGCCGGCCCGGATGCGTCGTCGCCGTGGGAGTCGACGGGCGCGACACCGGGCAGCGGGTTCGCCGCGCTGCCGAAGGCGGGCGTCGAACTCGCGCAGGCAACCGCCCAGGTCGGGCGCACCGGTACCCCGGAGCAGATCCAGGAGGCAGTGGACGTGCTCGACGACGCGCGCCGCCGCCTTTACTCGATCCTCGCCCGAGTGTGAGCACGACCACTTCGGTTCCCCTGACCGTCGGGTCTGAGCGGCCGGGGAGCGGCGAGCACCGCGACCGCTACCGTCGCATCCTGCGATTCGCCGCCTGGCACCTCGCCGTGACCTGGTGGTACGAGCTCTTCCTGCCCCGAGTCGGGCTCACGCGGGTCGCGGAACGCACGCGGCCCAAGCGGATGCAGCGCTTCGCTCGGCGCTTCCACGTGCTCGCCCTCGATCTCGGCGGGCTCATGATCAAGGTCGGCCAGTTCATGTCGTCGAGGCTGGATGTTCTGCCGCCCGAGTTCACCAAAGAGCTCGAAGGACTGCAGGACGAGGTGCCGCCGGTTCCCTTCGACCGAATCCGTGCGCTCGCCGAAGCGGAGCTCGGCGTGCGGCTCGTCGACGCGTTCGCGTCGGTCGACGAGACGCCGATCGCTGCGGCGTCGCTCGGTCAGGCGCACCGGGCGTGGCTGGGCCCCGAAGACGCGGCCGCCACCGGGCTCGCCGGCGTGGTGATCAAGGTGCAACGGCCGGGTATCGACGAGATCGTCGCCGTCGATCTCTCGGCGCTGCGCCGTGTCGGCGGGTGGCTCAGCCGGATCCGGCTGGTCTACAGCCGTGTCGACATGCCCGCCCTGATCGAGGAGTTCGCTGTGACGAGCCTCGAGGAGATCGACTATCTGCATGAGGCCGCCAACTCCGAGCGCTTCGCCGAGTTCTTCGCCGGAG
>Ga0247815_10004298_pt1 | contig 10026 bp, 7 predicted proteins | sample UWRJL194509B1_FD_181014 | JGI IMG/M metagenome (GOLD analysis project Ga0247815, IMG submission 181014) | Plant litter microbial communities from Arlington Agricultural Research Station in Wisconsin, United States - UWRJ-L194-509B-1 | ecosystem: Environmental > Terrestrial > Plant litter >... | reverse complement strand
GTACAATATCGTTGTACTTGGATGGGGCCGAGACCGGGCGAGACGGGTCGAGACTGGGGGAGGCAAGGCCAAGATGCGAGGCAAGGCAAAGGCAAGGGTGGCAAAGCGAGCGGAGACAGGGGGCAGAGCGGAGCAAAGATAGCTTGTATGAGTCGGGTCACGTGAGACTGACGAAGGACCGAACTAAACCATAACAGCTACGACTGGGCCGTTGCCCATCAGCACTACACCATTGATGACTGGAAGCGTGTTGTCTGGTCAGATGAGACCAAGATTAATTGTTTTGGGTCCGATGGCCGCAAGTGGGTATGGAAATGGCCTGGTGAAGGGCTCACTGCACGCACCACTCGCAAAACAGTGAAACACAGTGGCGGCAATATCATGGTGTGGGGATGCATGCAGCATGGTTCTGGGGTTGGGAGTGTTGTCAGGATTGATGGAAACATGAATGGGGAGCTTTACAAGCACATTCTGGAGGATGATCTGCTTGGGAGCCTTGACGGATGGGATGTGGAGAAGGGCAACATCATCTTCCAGCAGGACAACGACCCCAAGCACAAGAGCAAGAAGGCCCAGAAATGGTTCCAGGACAATTCCATACGTCAGATGGTATGGCCTGCACAGTCTCCTGACCTCAATCCCATTGAGCACCTCTGGTGGCACTTGAAGCGGAAGTTGGGTGGGTATGAGACTCAGCCCAAGGGCATTGAGCAGCTCTGGGAGCGTATCCAGGTGGAATGGCATGCCATTCCTGTGGAGGTGGTTGATAACCTCATAGAAAGTATGCCAGATCGTGTAGCAGAAGTTCTTAAGCAGAAAGGAGGGCCCTCCGGCTACTAGTTAGGTTCAGATGGGTGTCGCCAAATAAACTGTTTCAATACTCCGTCTCACGGCATCTCCACCTGTACCTGACACAGTCCTCCAGTCAACTTGCACAATATACAAATTCTCTAGGAAACAGTTATGGGTATTCGGAAATGAAAGGAATTAAGTTTATTCGGCGGAAATACGGAGATAAATGCGGAATTTCGCCGAACTGTCAAACATTGAAACAGTTGTTTGAGTCACTGTATTTGGCGGTTGCAATAACAGCTGCCTCGTTGTCGAGACTTGATGACATGTGTCATTCGTGACCGTAACCTGCCGTGCAAAGCAGCGGCTTATCAGCTAGTTGTACAATGCAAATGACGCGTGACCTCACGGGTTGGCGGCGTACACCCGCAAAGGCAGCACATGGATGTGAAAGATGGCGACGTCAACCTGCTCACATTCAAAGCAAAACAACAACAAAGCCAGCACTTCATCAGCATCGCATCCTAATACAGCACTAATGAAAGACTCACACTCGGTAGCGACGTTAGGGTACTTTGACCGCCGCGCGACGAGCCAGCCATCCCACTCTCGCCGTCAGCTTCACAAGGCACCGTTTTGCGTGAGGTTCAAGCAAGTGGCAATGAGGTTGTAGGTTCGCGCGTGCTGTTCATCTGTTCGCAATCCCTGATGAAGCGATGAAGCGTTACCAACCGCAGGTACGCGAGATCCGAAGATAAACACGCATAATAGTCCACGCGCGCAATATGAGCGCGATCGAGCAAGACAAGAAGAAGGACGCGCGTGCTGATCGAAGCGACTGCGCGATGTCGGGTTCGCGGGTTCGCGGGAAGAGGCAAAGGGGGTCTCCGCTCCCGCATCTGGCCCCGCCCCGGTCTCTCCGATCATCTATCGCACCAACTGATCGCTGGGTACACCATGCATCGAGTCCTGCAATTAGACACAACTCTAGATCTGTCATAGCAGCTCCAAAGATAAACGAGCCTGACAGCCTCTTACAATCAACGGCCCTAACACAACGCACGGGTATGCCTAAGTCAAACATGGATACGTGGAAATGCAGAATCAATGTCCAATATGACAATAGCAGACATTTTATCGCAATCACATACAGGACATTTGAAAGTCACGCTCGGGTGCCACCGAAACCAGCCCCTACGACCGATCACCAAGCCAGCACTCGGTCCAATTCTCCCCACTATGCCACTCCCCCTCTGTCTTGACCTCGACTCGGTTGGTGGCAATCAGAAGTCTGCAACTCGGCAGTTTGAGGTAGGCTCGGTAGTCTTCTGGTACCCACAGAAGCAGCTCTCCTCCTTCACCCAGCAGCCATCCGACACGAAGTCCAGTGCGTTCTACCGCCTTCGCGACATCCATGAAGCTATTCAGCGATTTTGTCTGTGCTGCTTCGATGTCCCAAACGCGGATTGTCGAGTCAGCAGAGCCCGAGACGAGGGATTTCCCGTCAGGCATGAAGGCTATCGAATTAACGTAAGAACCATGACCGCGTAGCATGGCAAGTGGCGCTCCCGTCGATGCATCCCAAATCCTCACGGTACGGTCAATTGAGCAGGTAGCAATGGTGAGGCCGTCAAAAGAGTAGGCAACAGAAGTGATATGATCATTATGACCTCTCAGGGCCAAATCCTGCCGTCTCATGGCAATATTCCAAACCTGAGCGATCCCATCACCTCCACCGCTCAATATTTGCGTACCGATGGGTGAAAATGCAATCGAATGCGTCCAGCTGTATCGTTCGTCTCTGAAGAGCTCGCATATTCGCTGACCCGTCTCTGAGCTCCATAAATGGACTTCGCCCCAAACGTCAGCGGCGGCAATTAAGCTAGCGTCAGGCGAGAATGCGACCGATAACACCTTTCCATGGCACTGCAACGGGCTTATCGCCGATTGCTGTTGTCGTTTAACGTCCCAAATCAGGACGGTTTCGTCATCCGATGCGGAGGCGAGCTGCTGAGAGTCAGATGAGAAGGACACTCCTCTGACCGTGCCCGAGTGACATCGATGCGGCTCGCCAATCGCGTCTCCCGTAAACACGTCCCAAAGACGTACTGTCCGGTCTGCCGATGCCGAAGATATGATACGATTATCCGGTGAGATCGCCAGACAATTTACACGTTCATCGTGCCCTACTAGCGGTGGATGCTTTGGATCGCCGTTATGAGCATCCCAAATGTGAACCAAACCGTCATCCGAGCCAGACACAACAAAGGCACCGCTACGGGACACCGCGACTGAATAAATACCACGGATATGTGCTTGAAACGAGGGAATTGCTTTCCGGCCAACACTGGCATCCCAGATCTGAATGCTGTTATGGCTTGGAGTCAAGGCAATGTACAGCCCATCAGGTGATAATGCTGGGTGCGACGAGAATGTCCCATTTCCGCGTAGCACCACTGGGCTTCGGTCCCCAGTATCATGATGCAAATTCCAAAAGTGAATATTTCCGTCTGATGACATAGAAAAAAACGATCTCTCATCCGAGGAGAACTGGACCCATACAACGGTCCCTGAGTGACCACGCAAAGTCGAAATCTTTAATTTGGTAGACATCGCCCAGAGCTGGATGGTCGAGTCTTCAAGACCTGCCGCAAAGGTCGCGCTGTCTCGGGAGAAGCATATGCACCGCGCTGGTGCTTCGTGGCTAATAACATGTACAGCCGCTGGGTTGCCTCTGCGTATAGTCCACAAGTGTGTTTTTTCGTGAAAACAAGATGCCATAGCTGTACCATCTGGCGAGAATGCGATGTCATGGACGCTTTTCGTTTCGCATGGCATCGAAACTTGCTGACCTGTGTCCGCCCTCCAAAGGCGCAAACCATCGCGCGCAACAGATGCTATGAGACTATCTTCAGGAGAGAATGCAATTGAATGCACCGAATCAGTGTGACCTCTAAATCGCCGTGGGGGCTCCCGATGGGCTTCAAGGTTCCATATGCACACAACGCCAGAATCAGTGCCCAAGGCAAGAAACCTTCCTGAGGCGGCAGCGGCTATAGAACACGGGCCATCATCCTGGATAACGAACGGCGGTATTGACTCGTGACCAGTCCGCGTATCCCAGATGCGCACAGTCCCATTGGATGAAGATGAAATGAGGCGTCCATCCGGGAGGTACGCAATTGATCGGATGTTGTCTGTATTTACCTTGAGCGACATGACTACTTGTCCACCATGACGACCAATGCCAAATGTCTCAACCGATACAAGCCCGGTACACTGCGGTAAGTATTTCCTGCTGATCAACGAGCTCACTGCTGCAAAGGGCAGCGCTGACAGGTAGATATGTGGCGCGCTTCGCTTGATCGCCTCCTCGGAGGATACCACGAAGACATTGGCGTCGCGCAGAAAACGTGAGAGCTCTTTCGACCGTATCTGTGCGATCGGTGAGAGACGGAACGGAATATCCGGTTTTGTGGTAACTCACCAATGTGACTGCAAGGTTTAGCATCGCGCCAGCCCGTTGAACCTGACCAAGGACGCTTATTACCTCCAGCCAGAATAGGAATTGTGAGTGAAGCACCTCATTGACGTCAGATTCCAAGATCCACGGTTGTGGAAGATCGGCGAGGTGATAAACCCATTGCAGGCACGCATACTCGAGGGAGAGCGTCACGCTGTCGGGCTTGGTTGACGAGTTCGGCTCAAAGGACGACCGGCTCTGCGAGATGTTGAAGTGAAGACATATCCTCATGATGTGGAGACATCCTCTCGCCAGAGCTTCGTCGCCGAGCGCTGGGACAATACGAAGCGCAGTAGCCGCGCGTTCGAAGAGGTAGTCTCCAAAAGACGCATGAACCGTCCGCAGTCCGGGCTCGTTGGTTTCGTCTGGGACGTGCACCACCGAGTGGAGACGCCGCAATGAGTCTCGTAGATCGTCGGCCGCCAAGGATAGAAGCTCCGCTAGAGCATCGACAGAAAGGGGCATCCTTGCGGTCAGAATACATGCAAGCACCGTCTGAGTAGTCGCAAGTTCATCAGGCTCTACCATCTCGCTGTTCGACGCTCGCGTAAGCACAAACTCATACACAGCGTCGAGCGGCCTGATGACCACCTTGCTGCTCTTCATCGCAAACATGGCTGTACGAAGGCGAGCCGCTCTGTTATTGACCGACCCGGTGTCGAGAATATAAGAAAGCACTGTGGATGCGAAAATGAACAAGCCGTCGGCACGAGTGGCGAGCAGATCCACATTGGACGCAGTGTACCACCCGCCGTTCAGTGGATCTTTGGAGAAAGCGTCGTAGATGTACAGGCGGATGTCCTTGGTAACCTGTTCCTTATCGATCGTGTGCAGTCGCAGAATGCTGTTGTGATCCTCACTCGAGATGGGACTGGTGTTGATGTGCGTCTCTGGCCGCGATGTGACGATGAACTTGACCTTCGTCTCGCACTCGAGGGTCGAGATAGCTTTAAGCAGTATTCTGACCTCGTACTCATCATTGCACTCGTCGAGCGCATCGATGAAGAAAATAATGGGGAGCGCCGAGGACTCGACTGTGGCCAATGGGCGCTGTAGCAGTAGTTTGATCTGAGTCGAGATGGGATAGAGTGCGGCGCTCGAGTCCGCACTAAGCTCGGCTGCCAACGCTTTCGCAAAAACGGATGACTTCTCTGCGAAGGCGACTGCAAGGGTTGGTAGGATACAACGTGCATCTGTGAGTTCGTTCACGTTTGCTGTGCGAGAGCAGAAGAATGAGCCGCCAAGTACTAAGTTGGGATCATTTGCCAACATGCGGCACAACGTGACGGCGATTGACGTTTTACCTGTTCCCGCCAGTCCGGCGAGCCAGAAAATGCGCATTGGGTCCTTCCTTGCCCATTCCATGAACATTGAGAGCACTTCAACGCGGGTGCCAGGCATGCATCCTGCTTTTTCGGGCTGTATCTTGTGTGACGCGGCGGGAACGAATCTTTTGCTCATTTCTGAGCTGTATAAGCCTCAATCCAGGCCAAGACTGTACTTGCATACCAGTTTTGATCGACTTCACAACGTTCTGCTGTGATGAGGTGCGTGAGTGCAGGCAGTCGGTGAACTGGTGATCTAGCAAACCTCTTCATTTGTGAGGTAAACGTTGTTGATGACTGGGTTGTAGTTGAGGACGTGGCCACCATAGTTGTATGTCGTGTTTTGGTTGTTGTTAGATACGAGCTGTAGCAATTCAGCACAATGTGGGACATCAAATGCACGCAATATGTACCGGCGTTTGGCTCAGAGATGCACTCGATGGCAAGCGAGCCGCCTCTGGGAGCCCTTGGGTAGGGGCTAAAGGGGCAGTTCCGAGAAGTTGACTGCTGCTGCAGCCATGTGTTTGCGGAATCGCGTCAGGATCGACAGCTGTTGGAACTGGTGACTCATTGAACTGCGTCGATTGCGTGATAAGTGCCGAACCGACACCAACGGTTGGCGGAGGTTGTTGGTAGCATTGATTTTCATTTAGCTTGGTGTCCGAAGTCAGCGATGTACATTGGACCGACTCCAGGTCGAGGTCCGGTGTCGCTGGCGTTTGCGAACGCGATCCTGGACGACTGGGGCTGAACAGCGGCCCGGCCTTCGCCCTGGTCCTTTGTCTGTCCTTGTCCGCTTTTGGCATGACTTTGGAGTGATCTGATGGCGAGGAAAGTAAACCGACGAGGGAGTACAAGAGCAAGCCGCAACGCGTGCGTCCTGTTTGTCGGCCGCTCGATCCGCCAGGCGCCCAGATTAATCTCCGATTTGGGATGTGATCTTGTTCCTCATCGATACCCTTTCGACGCGCCAATCTCGTCACACGAAGCGACACAGGCCATCTATTGTAGAAAGATCCGAGAACTGTGCCCTAGCCATTCGTTCAAGTCATCGTTCAAGATAATTGAACCGCAACGCGGACCAAACGAATAGAACAACTTCCCTCATTCAGACTGTCGATACTTGAAGCAATCGTATATCTAATTGCATAATTTCAGCTTGTGTAGACCAATTCAATTGTGTGTTTCGTCTCATCCTATTGTTGAATTTGGCTTGATCGGGTTCGGGCACGACTTCAAATTGTCACCGGTGCCTCCTGCAGGTCCGAAGCTACTAATCCAATCCCACTCCGAAAGCATATTACTCGCACTTTGTGACATATGATGACCAGTTTATTCATAATCCTAATTTGAGATCATACGCGAGACCGAGAAACCCAGAGCGCGCACAGTCCATTCTCAAACAAGGGACACTGAGCATGAAATTGTACGGTCGCAAGCGATGGTTGACGCCGACGACAAAGTCGACAGCAACTCGCCGATATAGCGTGTGAGGCATGGTAGCAGGGAGGGGCACGGCAAGCACATGGCTCGAGGAAGGTAAGCAAGGTTGAGATATGAAAGCCGTCGTCGTGCGCAAGTGAGCGCCGTAGAGCGACGAAATGATCAGTTCGCCATGAGTACAGCAAGCCCGCCAGGGATCACGCAGATGATGAGGGCATGCCGACGACAGACCACAGTCAATGACGAGCAGGCTGGCACGACGGAGGTACATGGCCTCGATCAAGCTCTGTGTCGCGCGAAGAGTTATCGCAACTGGAGGCATGCGGTATGAGAACGCGAGGCAGATGATATCGGCTTTCTACGTTGGATGGGCAGAGACGACGTACGATGAACAAGGTACAATCGTAAGGGGATGCGCAGCTAAGGACGACGACGAGGAAAGGACATGGGGATGGGCAATGAGCGTATGCAAGGACAAAGCGAAAGGAGCATGACGCGGGACAAGAATGCAAGCGAATGGCGTGAATCCTAGCTAAGGAACGGAAGCTCTTCGATGACGGGATGCTGGGAAAAAGGAGAAAGCCCGCGCAGGAGGGTCTCGGAGAACGAGAAGGTTGAAACGCACCGATGCGCGCAGCCTCGTTTGCGGCAGACTGGTGACTGCGGTGTCGCCCGGAGTAGCCAAAGACGAGGCACGGGAGATTTTACCAGAGGCGTCATATCAGAGGATGACCGCGATGCAGAGGGTGTGCGAGGAGCGAGAAGCAAAGATCATGTCATGATCGTTAGCAACACCGTGGACAGTCGAACGCGGGTCTACCCACCCTACGCTCGCCCAGGCTACCGCCGGTGGGCTCTCCTTCGCCATGTTGACCATTTCGGTGTCGATGCAGCCTGCTACATGATAGCCTGGATCGAGTGTCATACAACCGATTCGCCCCAGCCACGCACCTCGCCGCCACCCTTCGCCTGGCATGAGCGGGGCGACGGTCTTGCTCGCGCCGGAATGCTCCGCGCAGAACGGCATGACGTCTTCAGGGACCAGAATGTCGGGTCGTCCATTGTACAAGGCAAATATCGCGTGACCTCACGGGTTGGTGGTGGCGTACACCCGCAAAGGCAGCACGATGGATGTGAAAGATGGCGACGTCAATCTAACCACATTGAAGGCTAAGCAACAGCAAGGCCAACACTTCAGGAGCCAGCCATCCCACTCTCGCCGTCGGCTCCCACAGCACTACCACTCCCGCCAGGTCTTGTTTTTCCACGCGGCGCCGTCTTGCGTGAGCTTCAAGGAAGTGGCGGTGGTAGTATAGGTTTGCGCGCGCTGTTTGTGTGCGCGCGATCGCTGGTGTGAACTACCAGGCACAGGTACACAAGATCCAGAGATATGTGCGCGCAACAGTCTACGCGCACAGTACGAGTGCGATGTAGCAGAACTAGAAAGACAACTGCGCGCTGGTTGAAGCAGCTGCGCGATGCCGGGTTCGCGGGTTCGTGGGAACAGGCAAAGGAGGGTCTCCGCTCCCGCATCCGGCCCTGCGCCGGTCTCTCCAATCCCGGCTCAACCAACCTCAGGCTGCTTACCACCCGTCACCGACAACTACCCCACACAATGGACACTGGAATCCGCAGACTCTGATCTGACATGCCTTGTGCGTTAGGTAATTCGACCCCTCGGCGAAGCTTGGCTTGTTGTGGCACTGACATAATGCCGATCGCCTGACGCGCGATGCTCTCCTCTCGCGACGCCCGGCCCGTAGGTCAGCCGGCCGGCCACTCGCACCGCACCACTCGGGCGTGATAGCGGTTCGGTGGGGGTTGGAGAGTCTACGCTTGCGCGTCCCAGCGGCCATGTGAGACACTGCAGGAGGTTGTCATTATGAAAATCGAGATGGGCAGGGCAGGAAGATGGTCGGAGTTTCATTTGCTCAGAACGTTCAGAACGTACCTTGCCGCAGCCTTTCCACGTCATCATATCATACAAAAGACACTGCATATCCACTCCTGAGCGACTAACATTGTCACAAAACGTGCAATATGATCCCCGTTGCTCCCGCCACTGATCATTGTCAGTTCAACATCTATCGCACCTACCGATCACTGCGTGTAATATACATCGAATGGTTCAAATGAGATGCAGACCTAGACAATCAACAGTCCTAACACGGCGAAGCAGAGAGTCGTGTACAACGCACGGGATGCCTGAGTCAAACATGGATACATGGACATACAGAAGGAATGTTCAATATATCAATGGCAGAATTGTTACCGCAAGTGCATACAGGACATCTGAAAGTCACATTCGGGTGGCATCCAAACCAGTGTCTATGACCGATTACCAAGCCAGCACTCGGTCCAATTCTCCCCACAATGCCACTTCTCTTCCGTCGTGATCTCAACTCGGTGTGTGCTAATCAGAAGTCTGCAGCTTGGCAGCTTGAGGAAGGCTCGGTACTCTTTTGGCACCCACAGAAGCAACTCCCCCTCTTCACCCAGCAGCCATCCATCCTGCAATCCTCTGCGTTCCACCGCTCCTGAAAGATCCATGGCATCATCTAGTGACTGTGCCTGCACTGCTTCGATATCCCAGACGCGGATTGTCGAGTCATCAGAGCCCGAGACGAGAGACTTCCTGCCTGGCATGAACGCTATCGAATTAACCCAAGAATCATGCCCGTGTAGCACGGCAAGTGTCGTTCCCGCCTGCGCATCCCAGATCCTTACAGTGCGGTCCGCTGAGCAGGTAGCGATAGCAAGGCCGTCGCTAGAGTAGGCAACAGAAGTGATTTCGTCAGTGTGTCCTTTTAGAGTCATACCACGCTGCCTCGTAGCAATGTCCCAGACGCGAGCGATACCATCGCCGCTGCCACTGCTCAGTATGTGCATACCGATGGGTGAAAAGGCAATTTTACAGGCTGCATCGATATCTTGGTCGCTGTC
>Ga0247815_10004296_pt1 | contig 10032 bp, 5 predicted proteins | sample UWRJL194509B1_FD_181014 | JGI IMG/M metagenome (GOLD analysis project Ga0247815, IMG submission 181014) | Plant litter microbial communities from Arlington Agricultural Research Station in Wisconsin, United States - UWRJ-L194-509B-1 | ecosystem: Environmental > Terrestrial > Plant litter >... | reverse complement strand
CCTGCTGTCCGGGGAGGAGGTGTTGGCGCAGCAGACCGATGGCGACCTGGGTGATGGTGGCGGCATCCGCGGCGTTGATTCCGTGTTCCGGAGCGGCGGATGCGTGCGACTCGCGCCCGCGGAAGGTGACGGCGAGGTCGGTGAGGCCCAACGAGACGGTGCCGGCGATCTCCTCGCGGCCGGGGTGCGCCATGAACGCGGCGGCGACATCGTCGAACACCCCGGCACCGAGCATCCGGATTTTGCCGCCCCCGCTCTCTTCGGCGGGGGTGCCGATGACCTGCACGGTCACGTCGAGGGCATCGGCGACGGCGGCCAGGGCGAGACCTGCTCCGACCGCGGTCGCGGCGATGACGTTGTGTCCGCAGCCGTGACCGATGCCGGGAAGGGCGTCGTACTCGGCGAGGAAGGCGACCGTGACGCTGCCGCTGCCCGCGGTGGCCACGAAGGCGGTGGTCGTGTCGGCGACGCCACGGTGCAGACGGAATCCGCGGCCCTCGAGCAGCGCCGCCGTGCGCTCGGCCGCGTAGGTCTCGTTCCAGGCCAGCTCGGGGCGGGCATGGATGTCGTGCGAGAGCGAGATCAGGTCGGGGGCCGCCTCCGCGACGGTGCGGGCGATCGTCTCGCGCAGCTGCGGCAACGGGGGAGTGGTCACGCCACTAGTCTCTCGCGTTGCGCGACGCTCGCCGACCGCCGCTCGCCTTTTGCGCGCGCCCGCTCTGCGAGTACCCTGGGCTTTTGCTTGCCGATCGCCTCTGCACGCTCCAGCATTTCCATCAGAGAGAACCAGCCGACATGGCAGCCGACGAGACCCTCCGCCTTCCCACCACGATCTTCCGCGGGGTGTTCAATCTCGGCCCGAAGAATGCGTCCCGTCTGATGCTGCCGAAGGCCCTCGCGCAACCCGAGCTGTTCGCCGACTGGGACGAGGAGAACTCGGTCTGCTCGTTGTTCGTCGAGTACGACGACGGCCAATTGCACTTCGACCGCACCGCCACCGGTACCGAGTACCACTTCCACCGTGCGAACGGCGAAAGCAGCTCGCGCAGCCCATGGTCGTCGCGCGACACCGTCGTGCTGCTCGAGTGGGCGACGCTGCTCTCCGCCGACTTCTTCGCCCGCATGCCCGACCTGATGGAGGACTTCGAGGAGGCGGCTGCCTGGCAGGAGGCCGGCTACCCGCTGTACGTCTGCGAGACCGACCCCGCGTTCCTCGACCTGCTCGAGGTGGAGATCGAGGGAGAGTTGCTGACGCTTCCCTGGCTCGGGTCGGGAGAGGTCGCGCAAGAGCACCTCGAAGGTGACAACCACCTGGTGGCTCTGCTCTGGAACGGCTCCGGCGGCGAGCCCGACCGCGAGATCGCCCGCGCCTGGGTCGACCCGGCAACCGACCAGCCCGCGACCTCCGTCACCGCCGGCGTCGATTGGGATGCCGTCGGGCTTCCCGCAGACGAGGTGTCGAGCTGGTTCGAGGGCACATACCTCAACCACCACATCATCCCCGACGGTGCGACCGCGCTGATCACGGCCGCGCTCGAGCGCATGGGCGGCCTGCGCTAAGGCTCGGCCTACTCAACCGGCGACGGCCGTGAACTCCAGCAGCATCGCCTGTGACGGATTCAGGGTCGGCAGCGTCAGTCCGACCGTCGTCAGCATGCGCCCCGACACCACGAGCGAGCCTGTCGAGGCGGCATCGAACCAGCCGGGGCCATCGCCCTGGTGCAACGACGGCGCGCCGAGGTCGATGCGCACGCGCACCGCGTAGTCCCGCTCCGGGTCGAGCCCAGGAATCTGGGTGAATCCGGCCTGACCGGCACCGGATGTCGCGAGCCGAACCCACGCGAACAGGGCGTGTGACCCGTCCTGCGCGACGCTGCCGTGCAGTTGCAGCGCGTCGTCGACCAGATCTGCGTGCACCGTCCGGCCGGAGTGCACGAGGCCGCGGAACTCCTTGTACAGCCCAGCCCAGACCGTGACCGCTGCGAGCTCATCCGGAGTGGTCGCTGTGAGGTCCCATTCGACTCCGGCGTGGGCGAACAGCGCGGTGACGAAGCGGAACGGAGCATCCGCCACCCTGGCCGTGGTGTGCGAGCGGGCTGCCCCCACGTGCGACCCGATCAGTTCCGGTGGCAACAGCAGGCCGGTCCACTGCTGAATCGACTGCCGTTCGATCGGGTCGTTGCAGTCGGATGCCCAGACCCGGTCGGTGCGATCCAGAATCCCCAGGTCGATCCGTCCGCCTCCGGCGGCGCAGCTCTCGATCTCGAGGCCCGGGTGCCGCGACCGCAGTTCATCCATCAGGGCGTAGAGCGCTTCCGTCTGGCGGTGCACGCCGGGGCGGTCGCCAGCGGGCTCCCGCATCACCGCCTCGAGCAGGTCGCGGTTGTGATCCCACTTGATGAAGTCGATCGAATACTCGGTCACCAGCGCGTCGATGCGGTCGAGTACGTACGAGAAGGTGTCGGAGCGCGCGATGTCGAGCACGTACTGATTGCGCGAGGGCAGACCGACGCCCTCGCTCGGGGCAAGGATCCATTCCGGATGCTCGCGGGCCAGGTCGGAGTCGAGGTTGATCATCTCCGGCTCGAACCACAGCCCGAAACTCATCCCGCGCGCGCGCACGCTGTCGACGAGCGCGTGCAGCCCCTCCGGCCAGACGTCGTCGCTCACCGTCCAGTCGCCGAGCCCGGCAGCGTCGTTGCGGCGTCCACCGAACCAGCCGTCGTCGAGCACCACCCGTTCGATGCCCACCTCGGCGGCGCGGTCGACGAGTTCGCGCAGTCGTGCCAGGTCGTGATCGAAGTAGACGGCCTCCCACGTGTTGAGCACGAGGGGGCGGGGAGACGCCGGATGCTGCGGCCGGGCGCGCAGGCGCGCGTGCATCCGATCGGCCAGGCCGTCCATCCCGCTGTCCGACCACCCGAACATCGTCACGGGGGAGCTGTAGCTCTCGCCCGGCGCCAGGCGGATCTCGCCGGGGGTGAGCGCCTCGCCGCCGCCGATCACGCTCGACAGCCCGCCGGCGCCCTCGGGAAGGCGTTCGGCCAGCCAGGTCTGATCACCGCTCCAGGCCACATGGGTGGCCCAGATCTCGCCGTGGCGGAACCCGAAGTCGGGGGTTCCGAGCATGAGGAGATAGGGGCTGTCGACGCCCGGCTTGCCGCGGCGGACGTTGCGAGTGTACGAACCGTCGCGCAGCGGACCGCGCTGTGGCGAGCGTTCCCGGCACCATTTGCCGGTGAAGTCGACGATCTCATCGGCCCGAGCGGGCACCGGCATCATGGCGATGATCGTGCTGAGGTCGTAGACGGCGGTCTCGGTGTTGGCGGTAGATCGGATGGTGGTCTGCACCTCGAGCAGGCCCTGCGCGGTGAGCAGGTAGGTCAGGCGGATCTCGAGCTCGCTGACCCGGTCGCGGAGCCAGAGGACGAGGCTCTCCCCGCCATCCGGTGCGAGGTCGCGTTCGACCCGGTCGAGAGCGGCGCGCGGGGTCGTTGCGGCTCCCGCCCGGTGCCCGCTGATGGCGGGGGTGCCCGACCAGCCGTCGAACTGGCTCGGCCAGACGGTGAACGAGCGCGGCTCGTTCGGCGAGTTGTGCAGCAGCGCAGGCTGGGCGACGAGCGCGAGGGTGTCGAGCGCATCCGCCGAGAGCTCACCGAGGTCGGCTCCCCAATGCACGACGCGAGGGAGTGAACGGCGCAGGTCGAAGACCACGGATACCCCTCCGGCCCGTAGCTGGATCACGTCGTCGCGCTCGAGGTGCATTCCTTCGTCCTTCGTCGTTGAATGGTGAGACGGTCGAGAATTATTTGACAGCATCAATTATTCAAACTTATGCTACCGAACGATGACAACGAAGACCGAAGATGCTCTCCGCCTGTTCTGGCCGACCCCCGCGATCGAGTGGGTCGAAGCGGCGCCGATCGGCAATGGTCGAGTGGGCGCGATGGTGTTCGGCGGTGTCGACTCCGCGCGCATCCAGGTGAACGACGCGTTCGCCTGGTCAGGGAGCCCTGAGGGCCCGGCCGCCGGGCTCGCCGAACGCGTGGCCGCCGGTGCCGGGCCGCAATCGCTCGCCGAGGTCCGCCGTTCGATCGATGAGCACGACTACCGGCGGGCCGAGCAGGTGCTGCTCGAGCGATTCGAGGCACCGTGGAGCCAGGAGTACCTGCCGTTCGTCGACCTCACCCTCGCCTCGACACGCGAGGGTGTCTACGACGGTCGCGAGCTCGACCTCGACTCCGGCGTCGTCACCGAACGCCTCCGGATCGGATCCATCCCGGTGATCCGTCGCAGCTGGGTATCGCGTCCCGCGCAGGCGCTCTGTGTCGAGGTGGTGGCCGAAGCCCCGATCGACGTCAGCGTCGCACTCACGAGCGAGCATCGCATCCGCTCCTCCGGGGTGTTCGGCGACGGCGTCACGCTCGCCGTCGAACTGCCCATCGACGGCGCGCCCCTGCATGAGGGCGACGCCGTCGCCCTCCGCTACGCCGGGACTGACGAAGCGGAGCGGTTCGACCCGTTCGCCGTGGCCGCACTGGCGCTGCACACTGACGGCACCCGCTCCATCCTCGACGGAGCGATCACCGTCGCCCGTGCCACGCGCGTGCTTCTCACCCTCTCCTCATCGACTAACGCCGAACACTGGTGGAACCGCGACGGAGCGGATGTCGGGCGCGCGGCAGCCGAGACCCGGGTGTCCGAGGCCGCGAGCCGGGCATCCGCCGCTCTGGCCCTCGGAGCAGAGCGACTGCTCGACGACCACCTGACCGACCTCGGCGGGTTGCTCGCCGGCACCTCGCTGACGATCGGTGATCGGCGTACCGGACTGTTCGACGTGGATCGAGATGTGCTGCGCTCCGGCGATGATCGCCTAGTCGCCACCGTCATGTTCCAGTTCGGGCGGTATCTGCTCGCCTCCTCGTCGCGCCCGGGAGGGCCGGCGGCGAACCTGCAGGGCATCTGGAACGACCAGCAGCGACCGCCGTGGTCGTCGAACTACACGATCAACATCAATACCGAGATGAACTACTGGGGCGCCGAACTCGCGGGGCTCTCGGAGACGCACCTGCCCCTGTTCGACCTGATCGAACGCATTGCGGAGAACGGCACGGCGGTCGCAGCCGAACTGTACGGCGCGAAAGGCTGGGTCGCACACCACAACACTGACCTGTGGGGCTGGGCTCTCCCCGTCGGCGCCGGGCACGGTGACGTGTCGTGGGCATACTGGCCGATGGGCGGGATGTGGCTCGCCACGCACCTCTGGACGCACTACGAGGCGACGCTCGACCGCGACTTCCTCGAACGGACAGTCCTTCCGCTTCTGCAGGGAGCGAGCGAATTCGCACTCTCCTGGTTGATCGACGACGGGGCGGGCGGCCTCCGCACCATCCCGTCCACCTCACCCGAGAACCTCTTCGTCGGGCCGGACGGGCACAGCGAATCGCTGGGCAGCTCCGCCGCAATGGATATCTCGCTCATCCGCCGGATCTTCGCCGATACGCTCTCCGCCCAGGCAGAGCTCGCGCTGACGGATGACCTCTCCGCCCGCATCACGCGGGCCACCGAGCTGCTCCCCGCTCCCGCGATCACTGCGGGCGGCTGGTTGCAGGAGTGGGCGGAGGACCACAACGAAGTGGACCCCGCTCACCGTCACCTCTCACATCTGGTTGCGCTGTTCCCGCTCGGCCAGATCGACACCGAGCGCACGCCGGAGCTCGCAGAAGCGGCACGTGCCCTTCTCGATCGTCGTGGTCCCGGCGCGATGGGCTGGTCGTGGGCCTGGAAGATGGCGCTCCGCGCGCGCCTCGGCGACGGTGAAGCGGTGCGGTCGCTGCTGCGTGAAGCCACGTTGCCCTACGAGCGCGACTTCCACGTGCTCGCTCAAGCCGACGGCGGTGACTGGGGCGGGCTCACCCCGAATCTGTTCAGCACGCACCCGCCCGTGCAACTCGACGGCAACTACGGCTTCATGGTGGGCATCGCCGCCACCGTCGTGCAGGGCGAGCGAGGTCGGGTACGGCTCCTGTCCGCACTGCCCGCCGCGTGGTCCGAAGGGTCCGTCCGCGGTATCCGACTGCCCGGCGCGATCAGCGTCGACGTCGAGTGGGCTGAGGGGCGGCTCGTGCGAGCAATCCTCTCGCGCAGCGCGGCCGGTACCGAGGCGATCGACGTCGACTGGAGCGGCGCCCGCCTGACCGTCGTCGTCGGGGCCGAGCCGATCGTGCTGACGGCAGAAGACTTCGCCGATTCAGCAGACTCGGTGCAGTCGGCAGGCTCGGTGCAGTCGGCGGAAACGGCGGTCGGCTGATGTTCGTCGACATGGCAGAGTCGGAGCTGCGGGAGTATCGCAGTGTGGTGACCGTTCCGCACGACTTCGACGAGTTCTGGGAGCGCACCCTCGCCGATGTGCGGTCCCGCCCGCTCGACGTCGAGATCACCCCGACCGAGACGGGGCTTCGGGCGGTGGATGTCTTCGACCTCAGTTACACCGGATTCGGCGGCACCCGGGTGCATGCCTGGCTGCGCTTGCCGCGTGAGCGTGCGACGCCACTCCCCGCGGTGGTGCACTTCAACGGCTATGGGGCCGGGCGCGGTCATCCGCTCGACGACATCGTGCTCGCCGCCTCGGGCTACGCGACCCTGCTCATGGACACCCGCGGGCAGGGCAGCGGCGTCACCGAGGACCTGCCCGGCATCGGGCCTGCGTCGCGCGGGATGTTGACCCGCGGCATCGCCTCGCCGGACACGTACTACTACCGCCGCGTCTTCGCCGATGCGGTCCGCGCAGTCGACGCGATGCGTTCCCTCGATGGGATCGACCCCGCGTTCGTGGCTGTGGCGGGAAACAGCCAGGGCGGCGGGATCGCACTCGCGGTGAGCGGCCTGGTCGATGATCTGGTCGCTGGCTTCTTCCAGGCGCCGTTCCTCTGCGACTTCGCCCGGGCATCCGTCGCCACCGACGCGTACCCCTATCGGGAGCTGGGCGACGCACTCGCCCAACGGCGGCACGATGGAGAGCGGATGTTCGCCACCCTCGCCTACTTCGACGGGGTCAACTTCGCGCGGCGCGCAAAAGCTCCCGGCTGGTTCTCGACGGGGTTGATGGACGGCATCAGTCTGCCCTCGACCGTCTTCGCCGCGCACAACGACTATTCCGCCGAAAAGTCGATGCGGGTCTGGCCCTACAACGGACACGAGGCGGGCGGCAGCGACGACATCGGGGGGATGATCGCCGTGCTGAACCGACTCGTCGCGAGTCGAATCACGACCATGACCAGCTAGTTCACCACGATTCGCAATAAACTCGCCATCACGACCACAGTGACGGCAGACAGGGGGAGCAGGATCATGACAACCCTTACCACCGCCATCGCGGCCGACGACGAGACGCACGCCGGAGGGGTGCCGCGACTCGAGTTGCGCACCCCAGCCGCAATCGACGTCTTCACCCGCATCCTGACGCACGGCCCGATCGGCCGCATCGACATCACCCGGCAGACCGGGCTCTCGCAGGCGGCGGTCACCAAGGCCGTCACGCCGCTGATCGAGAGCGGCTTCGTCGTCGTCGACGGCGAACAGCAGAGCGGCCTCGCCCCCGGGCGACCCGTGTACCCGTTGCGCGTCGTGCCGGAGTCGTTGCTCTCGATCGGAATCAAGGTCAACGCCGACGAGGTGATCGGTGTCGCGACGACCATGCGTGCCGACATCATGTACGCGGTACATCTGCCGGTTGAAGATACCCGCGTGGAGACGATCGTTGCCGCCGTGGTCTCGGCGGCCGGCTCCATCCGCGAGGCGCTCGGGGCGGCAGCCGCCCGGGTGGCCGGCATCGGTGTCGCCGTCTCGGGCGATGTCGACACCCAGGGTGGCATCGTGCGCGAGTCCGCGCTGCTGGGCTGGCACGAGGTGCCGCTCGGCTCCATCCTCGCCGCCGAACTGCAGGCGCCCGTGCTGATCGAGAATGACGTGCGCGCCCTCACCATCGCCGAGCAGTGGTTCGGGGTCGGGGTCGACGCGGGTGCCTTCGCCATCGTCACCATCGGAGCCGGAATCGGCTGCGGGCTGTACGTGAACGGCGATGTCGTCTCCGGCGCCCACGGTGTCGCGGGCGAGATCGGCCATCTGCCCCTCGCCCCGGAGAGTTTTCTCTGCACCTGCGGCCGGCACGGCTGTGTCGAAGCGGTGGCGTCGTCGAGTTCCATCCTGGCCGCGGTCCGTGCCGGGGAGGGGCGTCCGGAGCTCACACTGCAGGATGCGATCGATCTCGCCCACGCGGGAAATCCCACGGCCATCGCGGCCTTCGATCGCGCCGGCCGGGTGATCGGCACGGCGATCGCCGCGATGGTGAACCTGGTCGGACCCGAGATCGTCCTGGTCGCCGGGGAGTCGGTGTCGAACTACGACCTGTACGAGACGCGACTGCGCGAGGCCTTCGCCGAGCACGCGTTTGGTGCGGCGGCAAACGCGCGCATCGTGACGACGACCCACACCTTCGACGACTGGGCGCGCGGGGCTGCGGCCGCGGTCATCCGTGCAACGGTTCGCGGCGAGCAGATGGTCGCCGCCTGACGCTCAGACCGAGCTGACGGATGCCGCTACCGGGGACCGATCGCCGCGTGCACAGAGTGCACGGCGCTGGCACCCTCGCCGACGGCCGCCGCCACCCGCTTCATGGAACCCGCGCGGACATCCCCGGCGGCGAACACCCCAGGGACGCTGGTCTCGAAGGGCAGCGGTGATCGACCGAGCACGCTCCAGGTCTCGCCCAGCGCGGCGGGGGTAAGGGCAGCGTCGGTGAGCACGAACCCGTGCTCGTCGAGCGCGACCCCGCCCAAGAGCTCGGTGGCGGGGGTGGCACCGATGAAGCAGAACAGTCCGTGGCACGGCTCTGTCCAGGTCTCGCCGGTGCTGTGGTCCGTCAGCGCGATGTGTTGCAGCGCCTCATCGCCGCCCAGGGCGGTGACCTCCGTTGTCTCGCGCACGGTGATGCGGCCGTCGGCGCGCAGGCGCTCCACGAGGTAGTCGGACATCTCTCGGCCGACGTCGTCCCCGCGCACGACGACGTTCACCGGGATGCCCTGTTCGGCCAGGTACAGCGCCGCCTGCCCCGCAGAGTTGGCCCCGCCGATGACCGTCACCGGCTGCGACCCGCAGGCGCGCACCTCGAGCTCGGTCGCCGCGTAGTAGATGCCGGCCCCCTCGAAGTCGGTCCAGCGGTCGAGCGGCAGCGAGCGGTATCTGACCCCGGTCGCCACGATCACCGCGCGACTGGCGACCCGGCTGCCGTCGTCCAGCACGACGACGAGCTCGCCGTGCTCCGAATCGAGCGCGACCACCCGGCTGGGGCTGGAGAACCGGGCACCGAACTTCTCCGCCTGCACCGAGGCCAGGTCGGTGAGGTCCGACCCGCTGATGCCGGAGGGGAAGCCCAGGTAGTTCTCGATCCGGGAGCTGGATGCCGCCTGCCCGCCCACCGTGACCGCATCGAGCACGAGAGTGGAGAGGCCCTCCGAGGCGGCGTATACCGCGGCGGCGAGACCCGCGGGGCCGGCGCCGATCACCGCGAGGTCCACCGTGAGTCCGGCTCCCGAGCCGGGGGAGAGGCCGAGTTCCGCCGCCAGTGCGGAGGTGGTCGCGCGGCTCAGCACCGCCGTCGGCGTGATGACGACCGGGAGGTCGGCGGCGGTGAGGGATGCGGAGGCGAGGAGGGCGCGCCCGTCGTCGGCATCCGAATCCAGCCAGAGGTGGGGGAGTCGTTGGCGAGCCGCGTAGGTGCGCAGCGCCAGCGCCGCAGAGGAGAGAGTGCTGCCGATGATCTGCACACTGCGCGCCGCGCTCGACAGCAGCAGGGTGCGCCGCGCGACGAAGGCCCGCAGCAGCAGGTCGGAGAGCTCGGCCTCCGACGCCATCAACCGCCGGAACTGCTCGGGCGAGATGTGCACGACGTTGCCCGCCGATGCCATGCGCGCCGACACCGACACATGCTGTCCGGTCAACAGCGCCTGCTCGCCGACGAAATGCCCCGCGGAG
>Ga0247815_10004292_pt1 | contig 10038 bp, 9 predicted proteins | sample UWRJL194509B1_FD_181014 | JGI IMG/M metagenome (GOLD analysis project Ga0247815, IMG submission 181014) | Plant litter microbial communities from Arlington Agricultural Research Station in Wisconsin, United States - UWRJ-L194-509B-1 | ecosystem: Environmental > Terrestrial > Plant litter >... | reverse complement strand
TAAATGCCCTTCCTTTCTAAATAATCAGCTCATGTTACGCGTAGATAGTTCTAAACCCTGCAAAATCGTTTATTCATTGTGCAAGCATGAATATCTCGGGTATTTGATTGAGCCCCACATTGTGCAGCTCAATCCGCAGGGAGATTTCTCGCTCACCTATCAGCGCTTATTCAGTCACACGGCCCAGGAATTCCTCAAACATCTTTCTGAGGCAGATATTAAAATCATTAAAATTCTGGATGAAACAGAACAGGACCATGTGATCAAAAAATACCATAAGAAAGCAATCCGCCCATTTGAGTTCTTCACCAAGTTTTACGACGACGGATTTTATGAATCTGTACGGCCAAAAATTGAAAAGAAGTTAGCCGAAGTACTTGAAATCCTGAAGGACAGAGACGACCTTTACCTGATGGATAAAGATGGATGGCCAGCTGAACGTAAAATTGAACTGGCCACAGAACCGGCTACCATTTTATTCCATTTCAGAAGAAACGAGGAAGAAACACGTTATTTCCCAACCATAAAATACCAGGGCCTGCGCATTGACTTTATGTTTAAAGAGGCGCAAATTGTGAGTAACCAGCCCGCATGGCTCCTGCTCAATGATATTCTCTATTTTTTTGAACAGGATATTGAAGGCAAAAAATTACAGCCTTTTCTCAACAAACGTTATATCTCCATCCCTACGGCAAAGGAAGAAACCTATTTTGAAAAATTTGTAGCGCCACTGATAGAGAAATATCACGTGTATGCCGAAGGCTTCGAAATCAGGACCGAAAAACATGAGCCCTCCGCCGTGATCAAGGTCATTTATGTAGAATCAGGAATTTCACAACTGCAGCTGTATTTCAGTTATGGTAATTACTCTTTCGCGCTGGGAAGCGAAAAAAAGGTGACCGTACATGTAGCAAGGCAGAACAAAGACTATATCTTTACCCGTGTCAAAAGGGATATTACCTGGGAAAAGGGCAAATTCAATGAGCTGATTAAACTGGGACTGAAAAAAGTAAGCCCGCTATTCTATAACCTCGAGCTCAGCAATATCCACGAGGGTGAAAATGCCGCATACGGTGTATTGAACTGGGTAAACGAGCATATTGAACTGCTTAAAGAAAAAGGGTATACAATTGAACAATCTACAGGGAATAAAAAATTCCTCTTTGCTTCGAGCAAAATCGATTTCGAGATCAAGGAAGACAACGATTGGTTTGATATCAATGCTATTGTTTATTTTGGTATACATCCGGTACCATTCATTTCACTGAAACAACATATACTGCATAAAAAACGTGAGTTCACTCTTCCTGATGGCACTATTGCTATTATTCCTGAAAAATGGTTTACGCAATACGGCAGCCTGTTCAGTTTGTCAGATAGCGGAAAGGTGCTCAAACTAAAAAAACATCATATCGGGCTGATCAGTGACCTTGCCGTAGACGGCATAGCTACTACCAGTCTGCAGCGACGGTTGCAAAAACTAAACGATTTTGAGAATATTGCCGAAACGGATATGCCTGTTCATTTTAAAGGTGAACTCAGAAGCTACCAGAAAGCCGGTTACAACTGGTTCAGTTTCTTAAGGGAGTACAATTTTGGAGGATGCCTGGCCGATGATATGGGACTGGGTAAAACTATCCAGACACTGGCAATGCTGCAAAAATTAAAGGAAGAAGATGAAACCAATGGTACACACAGCACTTCGCTCATCATCATGCCTACTTCACTCATCTATAACTGGCTCAACGAAGCGAAGAAATTTACGCCAAAGCTCAAAATCCTTGCCCATACAGGCAGCACCAGAAACAAAGATGTGAGCCATTTTATTAAGTACGACGTAGTAATTACCACCTATGGCATCATCAGAGTGGATATAAATGAGTTTCAAAATTTCTATTTTAATTATATTATTCTTGACGAAAGTCAGAATATTAAAAACCCCTCGTCAAAGTCCTTCAAAGCAGTACGTTTGCTGAAATCGCGACACAAACTGGTACTCAGCGGTACGCCTGTTGAAAATACAGTAGCCGATCTTTGGACACAGCTAACCTTCCTCAACCCTGGTTTACTGGGCACGCAGGCATTCTTTAACGAAGAATATGTGCAGGCTATCGAGAAAAGGAAAGATGAAGAGAAAGCAAAAAAGCTACAGGCCATTATTAAACCTTTTGTATTGAGGCGAACCAAGGAGCAGGTAGCAGAAGAACTGCCGGCAAAAACTGAACAGATCTTTTACTGTGATATGAGTGAAGACCAGGCCGCCTATTATGAAAAAACCAAATCGGCCTACCGAAATGACCTCCTGAGTAGTATGGATGACGGTACCTATGCAAAAAAACAGGTGCAGTTATTACAGGGCTTAACCGCATTGCGGCAGCTGGCCAATCATCCCAGGATGATTGACGAAAGTTATACTTCAGATTCCGGCAAATTTGAAAACGTAATCCATACGCTGGATAATGTGCTCAAAGGAGGCCACAAAGTGTTGATATTCTCGCAGTTTGTAAAACACCTGCAGATTTTCAAAAAACACCTGGAGCATGAAAAAATAGCTTTTTCTTACCTTGACGGCGCAACCAAAAACCGGGGCGAAATTGTTGCGGAATTTCAGGAAAACACCGAACTTAAGGTATTTCTGATTTCTATAAAAGCAGGTGGTGTAGGCTTAAACCTTACACAAGCAGATTATGTTTTTATCCTTGATCCCTGGTGGAACCCGGCGGTAGAACAGCAGGCCATAGACAGGTCGCACCGTATTGGCCAGGACAAAAAAGTATTCATCTATAAATTTATTGCCAAAGATACCGTAGAAGAAAAAATTCTTGCCCTGCAAAACCGCAAAAAACGACTGGCCAGTTCATTGATCACTACCGAAGAGAGTTTCTTCAAATCCCTAAGCAAAGAGGATATCCGGGAAATCCTCGCCTAATAGCCCTCATGCAAAATAGAGAGGTAAACCGAAGCAGGGATCATCTCAGCACCCATGCTCATCAGGTGATCGTTGGGCAACTGACAGTCAACCAGACGGTACGCAGGGTTCCGGCATAACCAGATCAGCGCTATCTTTGAGGCATTGCTCATCAGGCTGAACATACTTTCGCCACAAAATACACCGTTGATCTCCAAACCATATAAACCTCCCACCAATTTACCATCATACCAAACTTCCACACTGTGGGCCCAGCCGCTTTCATACAGGCTGATATAGGCATTCTGCATCTCAGTTGTAATCCATGTTCCGTCCTGCCCTTTTCTTGGTGTCTGTGCACAATTGGCAATTACATCAGTGAAAGCATGATCCATTGTCACCGTAAAAATACCATTGGCAAGTATTTTACGCATACTTTTGCTTACCTTAACCCTATCAGGATAAATAACGCAACGCTCATGCGGGGCAAACCAGCATATAGGATCACCTTCGCTGAACCAGGGAAAAATCCCATTTTCATACGCAAGTAATAGTCTTTCCCTGCTCAGGTCGCCGCCAAGGGCTAATAACCCATCGGGCTCGGCTAGTGAGGGTTGCGGAAAAACCAGCTCTTTGGTCAACTGAAATATCATATACAAAAATAAAGATTTAAACCTATACGTTAGTTAATAGTCATACTTACTCATCAACTCCGGTATCATGGATAGAAAAGATAATTTTGTTGCGATTAAACATCTTTATAACAGGGCGGCATTTGGCATATCCTATCCTGAACTCACCAAGCTCAGCAGGAAAAGATTAAGCAAAGCCGTTGATACACTTTTCATTCCCCCGAAATCTCCGCAGGCCTTAACTGTTGCAAACCATGAGGAATACCGGGCGCAACAGGCCCTGCTCGCAAGTCTGGGAGCAAAAAAAGAACAAACACCTGAAGAAAAACAGCAACGGGAAAATATAACCAAAGCCAGGAACGAGAAAAACCGCGAACTTAATATCGCCTGGCTACAGCTCATGATGACTACGGAAAACCCCTTTCTGGAAAAAATGACGCTCTTTTGGCATGGACATTTCGCCTGCCGCTCCGGGAACCCCTACTTTGCGCAGGAGCTGAATAATATTCAAAGAAATAATGCATTGGGCAATTTTAAAACTTTGCTACTGGAGGTTTCAAAATCGCCCGCCATGCTCGATTATCTAAACAATCAGCAAAACAGGAAAGGACGCCCGAACGAGAACTTCTCAAGGGAGCTGATGGAGCTGTTTACACTTGGCCGCGGAAAGTATACAGAAGCAGATATTAAAGAAGGTGCCCGTGCATTTACAGGATGGGCATATAATAAAGCCGGGGAATTTGAATTCAACCCAAAGGTGCACGATGAAAAGCCAAAAACCTTCTTAGGGCAAACCGGTCTTTATGATGGTGAAGCCATTATCAATATGATCCTGGACAAACCCGAAACTGCCATTTTTATCTGTCGCAAGCTGTACATCTTTTTTGTGAATGATACACCTGATGAACAGCACATTGCCGAACTAGCCACGCATTTTTACGCCGCACAGTATGATATTACCGCGGTAATGAAAAAACTATTTACCGCAGAATGGTTTTGTGACCCGAAAAATAGCGGAAATAAAATTAAATCACCCATAGAATTCCTGGTAAACCTGAGCAGGGAATTCCATGTCACCTACCATAAACCACAAATCCTCATCCAGCTTCAAAGCAGTTTAGGCCAATACTTATTTAACCCACCAAACGTTGCCGGCTGGCCTGGAGGAAAAAGCTGGATAGACAGTTCATCGCTCATGTTACGCCTGAAGATCCCTTCACTGGTCCTTAATGACGGGGTGCTGGATTTTGATGGCAAAGCAGATCCTGAGGATGAGGCAGTAATTGCGCTGAACAGAAAGCCGAAACCAAAACCTGTAAAATCATATGTCAACGCCCAGGCCAGCTGGGACCAGTTCCTGGCCAGTCTGCCCAAAGATATGAAGCAGACCGAACTCGCCGCTTTCCTGCTTGAACCCGCGATAGGCAAAAAGATTATCGATCTGGTAAAGCATAATGTTAATCTGAAAAATACGGCCATTGCAGTAACCAGCATGCCCGAATACCAATTGTGTTAGTTAGCCCGCCCCTAAAAAAAACAAAATGGAAAGAAGAGATTTTTTAAGAAAAACGGCATTTGCAGCAGCAGGAACTTTTTTCGTCCCTGCTTTTATGAAACCATTCGAAGCCCTGGCACTTGACGAACTGAGTTTGTACAAGAACCTGGTTGTGGTACAGCTTTCTGGAGGCAATGACGGACTGAATACCGTTGTCCCCTTTGGGAATGACATTTACTACCAGATGAGGAAAAATATTGCCATTAAACCCGATGAGGTGATTAAGCTGAACGACATGCAAGGGCTTAACCCAAACCTGAATTGCCTGCGGGAGCTGTACGATCAGGGATGGATGACAATTATTAATGATGTGGGTTACCCCAATCCTGACCGTTCACATTTCCGCTCAATGGACATCTGGCAAACGGCGAGTGACGCTAACCAGTACCTGTCCACCGGCTGGATCGGACGTTATCTCGATTCCAATTGTGCCACCTGTAATTCGCCCTATACCGCCATTGAGGTAGATGATAGTCTTTCGCTGGCCATGAAAGGAAACAGTAAAAAGGGCATTGCACTAAAAGATCCAGGGGCCTTGTTCCGCAATACCAACGAACCTTTTTTCAGGGAAATGATCAATAGTGACAAGGAGCATTTGGATGAAGATAACCTGGGATATCTGTATAAAACTATGGTGGAGACTTCCTCCTCTGCAAATTATATCCAGAATACCTCTAAAATCTACCAGCAGAATTACGTTTATCCGGCCACGGGATTCTCTAACCAGCTTAAAACTGTGTCTAAGTTTATCTGTTCAGGTCTCAAAACGAGGGTTTATTATGTATCCTTAAGTGGTTTTGATACCCATGTTAACCAGAATAACCAGCAGGGAAGGTTACTGCAGCAATATGCCGAAGGGATGAATGCCTTTATCAAAGACCTGAACCAGAACAATAAACTCGAAGATACCCTGGTGGTTACTTTTTCGGAGTTTGGCAGACGGGTGGCACAAAATGCCAGTAACGGAACAGATCATGGCACCGCCAATAATATGTTCTTGTTTGGCGGCCGATTAAAGAAACAGGGAATATTTAATCCTGCACCAAACCTGGGAAACCTGGAAAATGGCGACCTGCGCTACCAGATTGATTTCAGGGAGGTATATGGTACAATTTTGGATAAATGGCTCGATGTGAATAACGGGGATGTATTAAATAAACGGTTCAATACACTGGATTTTATTTAAACAGCGATCAATCCTACACGAATTGAGTGGTCTATCGCCTCCTGGCTTTGGGTAAAGAGACAGGTATGAATCTGTTGCAAAGCCACTTTATCCAGAATTTCTTTTGTAGCCGTTTCCTTCTCCGGCCTGATGTTCCTGATGTAAATGGCCTCTATATTTCTAGGATATTTGAGTGCAATCGCCGAATAAATATCAGGGTCCTGCTGTGAATTATCCCCAAAGAATACGAACTTCTGGTTAGGGAAAGCATCAAGAATGCGCATTACCCTGATCAATTTCCCCTCGTGCCCGCTTTTACCTGTCTTCAACAGGTTGGTCCATAACTTAATCTGATTAAGCAAAAAAGTACCTTCCGGAAGCTGATTAAAACTGAAGGTCTCTGTAAGGTAGTCATACAGGTTCCATTCACTGCTGGATACGTAAAAAAAGGGATTGGGATGAGTAGCATCTGTATGTGATAACGCAAGCAGGTTATAGTGCCTGGCGGTATCGGCAAAGGTCTTCCGCGTATGGGGGTTTTTGATGAACAACTCCCTTAACCTTCGTACTATTGTAGCAGAATGTGACACCATAACCGTATCGTCTATGTCGGAAATAAATGCATATTGGGTAATATGGGGCACGTACACTTCTCCGCTGCTTACCGCCAGCACGTTTCCCTCATCACTGATCAGTTCTGCTTTAACCGGATGCCATCCTGCCGTAATGTTCTCTTCTGCCTGCCATTCAAACTTAAAAAATCCATCATATTCTGTTGTTTGATTGATAACCTGTTCTTTAAATGTCAAACGTACATTTGCTCCGCCATAGGGTTTAAGTATAAATAATTTTAAAAGGTATATAATATTGATAAATAGGCTATTGCTGTACTTCTGGGCAGTTTTGGCCCTGAATTTAAACGCATGCCCGTAAACCACCAGATTATGGGTGTGACCATAGCCACGGTATAATTTCAAACTAAAAGAATTATTCATTATAAAGCAAACAGAGTTCGCAGGAAGTTGTTTGGTTATAAACCATAGGATGAAAGCCGATACACCCAAAATGAAACTGCTATTTATTGTAAATCCTGGCTCAGGAAGTGACGATACCGATTTCACAACATTGATTACCAGTTTTTTTCAAGCAAAACAAGCCAGCTTTGAAATTTATGAACTGCAGGAAAACTGTAATATCGAACAGATACAGTCTGCTATCAGAAAAGCCAAAGCTGACCGGGTGATAGCCGTGGGCGGAGATGGCACTTTAAAACTCGTTGCGGAGTGCCTTAAAGGGACTAAAGTACCCATTGGTATTATTCCTGCCGGCTCTGCAAACGGAATGGCAAAAGAACTGGGCATTCCAACGGATATTGAAGAGGCGCTGGAATTAACGCTTATCGGAAAAGCAAAAGAAATTCATGCGGTAGTAGTCAACGGGGAGCTTTGCATCCATCTTTCAGACATCGGCTTCAACGCCTATATTGTAAAAAAGTTCGACGACCTGCAGCAAAGAGGAATGTTAGGTTATGCCAAAGCAACCTGGAGGGCCCTTTGGAGCCACCATAAAATGCAGGTGGAATTCAATATCGGCAAAGAAATAATTTCTTCAGAAGCAGCAATGGTAGTTATTGCCAATGCCACAATGTACGGGACCGGCGTAAAGATCAATCCTGATGGCAAACTGGACGACGACGTTTTTGAAGTTATCCTGGTAAAAAAGTATTCTGTGATGGAAATCCTTAAGGTCCGTTTTACCACGTTACCGTTTAACCCTGAAAAAATAGAAGTCTTTCATACCAGCAAGCTGCGCATTAAAGCAAAACATAAAGCCCACTTTCAGGTAGACGGTGAATACATGGGAAAGGTGAACCAGATCGATGCAGAACTATTCCCTGCCGCTATCTCGGTGATCGTACCAGAAGAAGGGGAATTATAGAAGCCTAAAGGCCAGGTTTCTATTTGCAATATTTTTCGAGTAAACCATCTGCAAGGCTGGAGCCCATATATTTTACAAAAAGAAAATCTTCACATGCCCCCTGTCTGTCTTTCTGCTTCAGCTTTTGCTGACCATCTTTGATTTTTTTATTCAGGTAATCATCATCGTACCCTAATTCCGTTTTTAAGGCAATAATGCGCTTTTCTTCAGCTTCAGTGTATTTTCCCTGTTCCCTGTTTTTGTAAAAACTGGTCACTGCATCCGTCAGGCCCTGGTTAGCTTTATACACTGCAATGGCCTTGTTCATTTCTGTCTGGCTTACACGGTTGCAATCTTCACTGGCAAGCTTAAAATTTACCGGGGCAATCAGCACGAAAGTGGTGTCATAATCTGCGGGCACTTTCCATTTCCCGCTGCTCAGCCTGATCAAACGCAGGGCTTCGTCATCCAGGTCTATTCCCAGGCCGCTGCTAATGGTTGAATAATATACTTCGCCTTGTTTGTTAAGTTTGAAACTGATATTGATAGTGCCCTGCACGCAATTCTGGTATGAAAAAGCAGGGTAAATGATATTCTGGGTAATAAAACTTTCCATTCCTCCTTTAAGTACAGGCTGCGCCTTTGCAGAAAATGCAAGGCAAAACAGGAACATTGCAAGTATTTTATTCATCCTCACAATTTACGAAAATATTCTTTAAAAAGCTTCAAAAGTATAGTGGAGCAATAGTCCGGGATCAGGACAATTTTGCAGATAAACCGCTCTTTCAGAGAAACGGCATACGCCAGGATAATCCCCTTTCTTCCCTTCCATGTCAAAAATAAGCTGCAGGTGCAGGTGCGGCGGCCAGTGGCCGTTCTCCTCTGGGGCACCAAATTTGGCAAACCCGGCACCACCTGGAATCTGTTGTCCTTCACTCAGACCGTTTAAAGAAGATAAGCTCAGATGTCCATACAGGATATGAAGGATAAGCCCCCCAAGATTATATTTTAAGATAATAGTACCACCGTAATCCCCAAACTGGTCGTTATACTGAAAACTATGCACTTCTGCATCATAAAAATTGTATACCTGAGTACCGGCTTTGGCCCATAAATCCACTCCAAGATGCAACCTTCTGGGTTCATCATCTGTATCAAAATGTACGCTCCGGTTATAGATGGTCCGGTGTTCATTGTAACCACCGCTTCCGTAGCGCGATCCGGAAGCGGCTAATTTGTTCGAAACCCAATCAGAAAAAATAGCAGTGTCGCCATAGATGTCTGCCGTCAGTTCCTTATTATTTGCCGTGAAATCCAAAGGGTACAGGAGGTCAGCCGAGGGATCAAAGTCCACCACCCTGCCAACGCTGTCGCTGTTTTTCAATAGCCATACTTTAAGGTGCTCCAGAGGGCCTGCCATATTGATTAACCTTCCGTAGCTTCCTCTTCTTCTTCGCCGTTTTCCTTACGTTCCCTGGAAATCTTATCAAAGATCTTATCCATGTGTTCTACATAAGTATTTGTATCATCCAGGAAAAATGTGAGCGAAGGCACCACTCGGGCCTGGTGACGGATCCGGGCACCAAGTTTATAGCGGATCTCACTGGCATGTGAGTTTACCGTTGCAATTGATAAACCTGTATTGTTAGTGCTTAAAAAGCTTAGATATACTTTTGCCACAGCTAAATCCGGAGATACGCGAACTTTTGTAATTGTAACCAGTGTATTGGGTAGGTACTCTGCTCCTTCTCTTTGAAATATTGTCGCTAATTCCTCTTGCAGTACACCAGCAAATTTCTGTTGACGTTTACTTTCCATGATTTTGTGTTGTTAGTATTTAGTATAATAATTTATCATAAGG
>Ga0247815_10004288_pt1 | contig 10045 bp, 9 predicted proteins | sample UWRJL194509B1_FD_181014 | JGI IMG/M metagenome (GOLD analysis project Ga0247815, IMG submission 181014) | Plant litter microbial communities from Arlington Agricultural Research Station in Wisconsin, United States - UWRJ-L194-509B-1 | ecosystem: Environmental > Terrestrial > Plant litter >... | reverse complement strand
GACCACTGGACTGGAACCAAAGTTGAACCCCAAAAAGGGCCAGGGTCGAGTCGTCAGCTTGACGAGTGCTGCTTATCGCATGGCGGAGATCGCACCCTGGCAGCCGTTCGACGCCCCACTCACTGAAAGCAACTACAGCTTCTGGATCCAGTACAGCCGCGCCAAGCTCTGCAACATACTGTTCGCGCGCTCACTCGTTGCGCGCGGATGGTCCGTTGTGTTGGTGCATCCTGGACGTAAGTCCACTTAGTTCTGTTTGCCTCTCGTATATGCGACGATGGCGAGACCGAGTAGCTGATGAACTCATGAAACACAGCGACTGTAACTCCACTATTTCAAGCCGGCCTTCCAAGTGCGCAGAAGGCGTTCGAGACGATGGCCAGTGCCCCAACGCGGCCGACCTGCACCGAGGAGGATGCCACCGACTTGGTCAAGTGGCCGCCTAAGACACCAGAGCAGGCAGCCGGCATCGTCATCCAGGGTATGTTCCTCCCTGCAGATAACGGCGCCTACTTTGTCCTAGGCAAGACGCACGAGTTGAGCAAAATGGCACAGGACGACAAGTTGGCGGAGGATTTGTGGGCCAAGACCGAGAAGCTCGTGCACGAGAAGGGTGGTACGGTCTGAGATGCAGAGAACTTGTGAAGTAGAACAAATGCACGCTTGAAAGAGAATGGCCGTCGAAAATCAAGTCGATTGACGCGCAAATAGGTACACCTCAGCGAGGACCAGTGGCCGACATCAGAGCCAACGGGTTAGGCGTGCTCTGCCAGCGCGAAGATAGAAGCTTCCTGGTAGCGTTAGGTCTGAAAGCGCGCCCTAGAAGCGCATGAACACAGCCATCGCGGTGCGTGTGGCGGGGACGCAACTGTGGGACAACTTCGCAGGACGAGAGCGAGCCAAAAACGGCGAATTTCCGGTGCTTTGGCAGACGCCGAAGTCACACGCTCCGGAAACTTTGCCACTTGAATCTCCTTTCGGACCTCGATAATCCGAAGGCGATGATTGCAAGGCACTCGAGGGGCTGACAAGACATCAATCTGACATCAGACCCACCGGAGCCGTGCTGGGCGCATCAACCAGCCCCTGGCCCGCTCACAATTCTCATTCATTCGCATGTGGCGAGACAGACCGAATGCTGAACACATTGGCAATATGCCTCGCCGCTGTGCTCAATTAACACGCAAGGCAAGTACAAGCATTCCCACGTCCATCTTCACTGGAATGTGCCTTTTAGACACTGTTGCTCCAATCTGCAAGCACTTCTTGATGGACCGAAGGCCATCCTCGTCATAACCTTCGAAATACGTCGTCACGGGGAGGCAGAATTTTACCGAGGTAGTGCGCGTACACGCGGGGCCTAATGCCACAGAGTTAGATTTGATTCCACCCATTCAACTAATCGACTATTCCGTGTCTCTGCAGCATCCGCTTGAAACCCACATAACGTCATCATTTGCTTACCCTCTCTCAGCCACAACACTTGATGTCCGCCCACGTGAGCGCGATAAGGATAATCAGATATGTCGGCGGCCATCAACTTGAATCTGGTGCACCGATGTCGCAGCTCACGCACCAGCGCCAGATCGACAAGGATTTTGCAGTGCACGGGGGGCTACAAGACTTGCTACTGGTGGTGGCTACGCGAAACATCGACTGTCAGGAACTTACTGCCGTCGCAATGTTGTCAGGGGTGTCGCGCTCAACATCGCGATGTCACGAATATGGTAAACGCGATCTCACAGAGATTACAAGTTGTCAAAGTAGAATGGAGGTCGAGCTCTCATTTGGGGATATTGGTAAAGCTGCTGGCCGAGAAGGTATAGTTGAACGTGCACACCAATACAACCGCAATATATCGGTTGCTATCCGAATTCCCCGCTCCAGATTGCTCGTCTTCCGCTGCTGTTGTGTACCGCAGGGGTCTCACTCGCTTCTTGACTTACAAAATGGGCTCTCGTGCGCTGTGCTCACTATCAAATGCCTAAACATTGAACCAGCAGGCCCTACTCCCGTCAATTCAGCGCAGCGCATGGCGCAAGTATACAACTAGTATGTCTAACACTCCTCTGCCCCTTCTTGCTTAAACTGCACCTTAAATCACATGAGCCAGTACTACGTCGTTTAATCAGCCTTGCGCTCAGTTGTGGCGAAGGTCCGCATTTGGTCCGCACACGCCGATGTGCACCGGCCGCAGCTCGGAGCGCCCCCGCTCCGGCACATGGAGCACTGCATCGAAATCAAACTCGCTGACGGATGAGGCTTAAGCCCGTGCTCAATGAACACGGTGGTCGCCCTTTGCCCGAATGGGGACGTACCGTCCTACCGCGCGGGCTGTTTCTCCCGCTACTGCCACAATACTCGCTAGACACATTGACTATGTGCAAAATTCTCAACGCGCGCGCGTTGTGTTATGAAACGCTACCGCAGAGAAGGGCACATGCGCAACGGGGCCGTCTGACTGCAGCTCATGTGCTCGCTGAGTTCGTCGAGGAGCGCCAATCGTGTGCGAGCCTAGCAGTTAGTTCATCCTTGGTTAGATGGACGACCCCTCGGCGCCACTATTCCATGCTAGCTCATTCGCTTAGGTCCCCCGGTTGTCGGAAAACCCTTTCGATCGTAAACGTCGAAAACGCCCTGTGCCTGCTTCATGCCCCCGCTTTCTGCTGGACGTTCTACCTTGTACGAGATGATTGCGGTTGGAGTGCGGATCCCGTCTTGCGATGACAACCAGGGCGGACCAACCCGAACTTGGAATTATTTTGCACACTGCCGCAACCACGTCTCGAGTTCTGACCCCTGCTCGTGTGAGCGACGATCCCCATTGAGATGTGAATTTACCCTGGAACCCCTCTCGCTGGTTGTGTGGATCTAGAGCACGGACTCAGTAGTTGATCGTGCCTATGATCTCGTTGCCATCTTTGCGCCAAGTTACAAGTTCATCGCCATGCTCATACCAACCGCATTTTCTGAAGAACTTCCCTGTCTGCATTGTCCAACTCTCTGAATTTGGCTCGGTACGCCCCCAAATGTTAATTGTTTGTCAAACATTGAACATCGGGAGACTCCGCCACCATTTCTACACATTCTGAACCTGTTGATCGGCTTCAACGAGCCTTCAATCCACCTTTTGCTCAGTCGAACTGCGTGCCGTTTCCGTTCTAGGTTATGAGTTGCGACTACATCCGCAAAAGGATCACAATGATGGGGCCGTAAGAAGTCATTGGGCCTGAATTTTGACCTCCCTCAAACCTGATCCTATCACCAAGCATGCAGCTTTCTATCTGCCGAAATCGCGCCCAATATTATCTTTAGAATCTGCCCACGGTCCCACCTCACCTCGCGCAACTTCCGTTGCCTCCAGCAAAAATGATCGGCGTTGTCCGAGCTTTGTCTAGACCTGGAAGGGCGAGTATGGTCAGTCATTGGTTGAACAATGTGGCGAGGTGACAGCGGGAGCCTTCCCAATGCAACGTTTCACGCAGGGTCAGCGACACAGACAATGCCGCAATGCATGGTAGAACCTTCACTCAACAGATTCTCACCTGTTCAATTCATCTCAACCGCTCCATTTGAGAGTGAACTGCTGACGCACCGCTGTCGAGGGTCATGTACGCGTGGAGCGATTCCGACGGGTGCGATGGCTGAGGCTTTCTTCACAGTTCTCACTGCCATACCTGGGAGGACAATTGGGCTCCAAAATTGCAGCTAGTGGGCACGTTCATTGCGCTGTAGCCATCCGCGAGGCCGTCGCGCGTACACATGCTTGTGACATGCGCCAATCAACCTCAGGAATTGTGAGAGGTTCAACTAAGCCAAGTGGCGGTGTCGTTCTTGCGGGCAAAGAGTGGCTTCTATGAGCCATCAAACATGCTCAACTGCGTCTTTGTCGCCTCCGTCCAAATCCTGGTCAGCTCCAAACACGGGCTCACATGCAGATCAGCATGCGCTCAACAGTCTCAATCCTTCGCAAGGGATGCGAGTGCATTTCCGAATGGCTGCAGGAACGGGTATGTCAATGAGCGCAAGAGGAGTCCAACATGCCCACTTGGGTGGTGTTATCGTTTCCTAGGCGCACGGTCTGCTCAACAGCACCGTCATTACGTTCAATCGATGGCTCTGCAGCGAGGAGCACGCAGTTCCCGCATCGTGTCACAGAGATAAGGTGCATGGGAAGGCAACGCGGCACAAACCTAGCGATTTCGGTTTCGGTCGCGAGTCGCAACGGGCTGGCGGCTCAGTGCGCCTTGCGTGAGACACGTGTAACGCCTTGCGTTCGGCTGACCGTGCACCATGAGCCACAGACCCTATGGCCTGCCTACCAACTGCCTGCAGTTCCTATTCTCGCGTTCGAAGAGGCTAAGAATTGACGATCAGTCTTGCAGTCTCTGCATGGAGCGCGGGTAATTTCCGAACCGCGGTGATCACGCAGTTCGGCACATTTCAGGGATCAGGTAGCTTCGAACGTGTATTTGGCCGATTGACTGGCGGTGATCGGGTCAGCGCGTGAAGGGTCTACGGCAAGGCATCCTTTTGGTTGCCGATGCTCTTGACCCGAGGAGTTCGTGTCAGTAGCGGAAACATCACGAAGGTTTGCTCCGCGGTGTGTCAACAGTCAATGCATGCTGATCTTATTTGCTTGAGATACTTGTCGATGCTGGTGGCAGCTGAGACAGCGAATAGCCGCATAGCGTCAAGCTAAGTTGCAGAACTGACCGAGCTCAGTTGCCGACCATTGCCGCTATCGATCGCATTTGAGGGTTCGTCGCGGTCTCTCTCCAGGGAGATACGCTTGAGCGTGACTCAGTGCCGTCATTCTCGGCCAACGGTTCGATCAGCAAACCAGCTGACAGCAGCGCAACTTGAGCGGTTCTGCACGTTTGGCGCCGGTTAGCTGCAAACCTTGCCACCATATCGCACCAATTTAAGAATACATTTTTAGGAAGTGGTCTCAGAATCGACACTATCAAATGGTCTCAGCAACAATCGCTATGTAGCGGTGCATGCATTCTCGTCCTTGGTGCCTGCGTGGCTGACCAAGTCCCCGAGAAGCACAACGGAACGCCCGACTTACGCGGCCGCGGACGTCTGCACGTGTAACAGTTGCAGCGGCGTTACAAAGGTTCCCGTAAACGGAAATGAACAAAAAAAACCCTCCTACAAGTCAACATTCTCTTGTGCTGGTTGTCGCGAGCCTCGTGGCAACGTCGACGCTGCACAACGATGTGCAACGCTTCGACACCCGCGTCTTGCAGTCATCGTCGGTGCGCACTACGCGCCTCGACGTGTCACTTACGACTATGAAACGCCCTGGCTGCTGGAGGACCCTGAGACTGAGAAGGGTATCCGTTGTTTGTCCGGCTGTGTTTCTGCGGCCCGACTGAAGAACCTATGTGGCTGAACGCGTTGAAATCCCGCAGCAGTGAGTGTGAGCGGGAATCTGGAGGAAGAACGCACAGGCTGACGGGAATATCAAGAGTCTGCGGGGTAGCAAGCACTTGAGCAAGCACTTGATCCTGGGCTGGCAAATCCAGGCCCAGGACCAGCAGAGAGGCGTGAGCGAGAGAAACGAATCAGGAGGTTCGAAATAGGGGTCAACCCTTCCAGTGCTGGCACGCCGGCACGAATTCCCCGAATAGCAAGGATCTGCAAAACTTGTGACGTAGGAGAGCCACTAGATCAATATGCGTGGGATGTGGAGAGGCGTGTGGTGCAGGTTCCACAGCGCGCGCATCTACACTGCATTCTGAACGTATGAGCAATATGGCAATAAATTCCTTGGTGATGACGCACTTTCGGTACGACACTGGGCAGGGTTCTCATCGATTGTGACGGATGACTCCGGTGGCGGAGTGCATTCGCAAATCTCGATGACCAGGTCCATATCATTTACACGAGCTGATTCTGACAGCATCTATCAGAACACTAGTGGCGCGATCGTCGTTGAGCACACTGGGCACGTGTATGATGTGTGTAAACAGCAAGTCGAGGACCGCCTGTCTGGCGCGTTAAGACCGATATCACAGATCATCATTGTATACCCAAAATGAGCTTGACTACCAAGTAATGCTGTAACTCCAACTGTCTCCTGCTCGCTGCGCCACACAAGAGTTGAACACGCGGATTTAATGCCAAAAAGTGACGGTGGTAGCTGGGACCGCGAGGCTGGCGCATGGCCCACCATGAACAACAGTATACCTTCATCGACAACCCTTCCAAGCCACGCTGCGCTCCCTGAAAGAGCGTAATCGGACCGATAGACAGTGTGAATTATGTATTATGGGTGGGGGTGAACGTCAATTCAGTTGAAGGAGACTGACGACGACGCCTACGCCACAATACTTCCCTGCTCCACGAGGCCATGAGCTCTGACTCGAATTGAGCGTAAAAATTGTCAGCACGTAGCCTCAAACATTAATGCCTGGATGAGCACTGCAGTCAAGCCACATTCTGCCAACCCGTCATGAGACTAAACTGCGGTGGCACATACCGGCCAAGGCGCTGTGAAAGTGCATCGAATCCGTGGCGTACGAGTGCCGCGGATAGATTAACTTTTTCCAGAGGCGTGCGACCATTGAACCGGAATTCAGCTCAACCTAGACGGAGCACACACACTAATCATGGCAGGATATCATCGAACATCGGGGAGTTATTATCGGCGTCGCGTTGACGTTGCGCGCGTTCACTGGTTGCGGCCAAGGAGCGGACCAGACCTTTTCGACCATGGAGTGGCCCGGGACCGAGACAAACGCTGGTATAGACAACACTCCATGGCTGGAACGGCGGACCTCCAGCGCAGGCAGACACAGGGCTTCGCAGCGTCATTCCGCATGCACCCCGGAGAATGATGCACAGGATATGTAAAACAAGCGATGAGACTCGAGAGGTGCAAAGACGACGGAGATGGGGAAGCACAGAGGCGGTGGTGTTCGGCCCCGCGAAGCTGTCGAGCGGTTGAAATTTTAGCGGCAGCCATCATACTGCAGTTCTCGCCCTTCACAGCTGTGCGGGGAAGGAGAGCATATTCCACAGCGAACAGTGCAAGCGACGGCCAGCCGATGGGCGGGCAAGAGCAGGCACCAGGGCTTGAGTCAGCGAGTGGAGATTGCCTGTCGCGTGAGCATGGCCGGTTGACCGGCAGCCACCCGCACCCCGCCGAGCCACATGCACACCCGGTGGATTTCGAGCCACGCACTCTTCGTTCACCACGCGCAAAAAGCTTAGGCTGAGTCGGATCCGCGAGACGTGGTACCGGTCCGCAAGTTAACATGAAACTCTCACCTGATATCAGCCTCGAGATGGGCGTGCGGGCTCACAACAGCGCGAGTACGTACGCGCCGCGTGCAAGCCAACGCACGCGCGCGAGTGGCAGTGTGACGAAGCCTCAAGCCTGGACAAGTCGGGTGAGCGCTCGAAAGGAAGAATTGGATAGAATTGACACATTCATCACAGCAGCAGTTGACACAATATCACAAGTCCCACGGAAATAGTTGATAACGGCCGAAGCAGGTCATTCATTATGAGGTGAACAGATTTCTCACACGTGGTCAGATCCTTCGTGGGGATCACGAGGGCGATCCAGCGGCGTCGAGAAGAATAAGCGAAGGCAAGAGCAAGTGGATGATACGAACAGGGGCAAATTGAGAAGAAGATAGTGGACTGGCTGGCATGGTGGAGCAGAACCAAGGCGGCGTGGAGAGTTGCAGTGCGACCAGAAACAACGCGGACAAGGCAGTCCCGTTACGACGCGCGAACGAACAAAGAAGTTGAGTTTTGATAGTTGTGGGCCTTCAAATATCTTGACACCACACGACGGCGATGTCGACGCGTGAAATCACCCATCGTCCACGGAGCAAGCATCCAATTTACGAACCACGCCTCGCATATTTCAAAGTCGTGAGTGACGGTCGTGAGTCTCACAGCCCGGGTGTTCGCGCTCCGGGCGCGAAAGGAACAGATGAGAGAAGATGATGCGGTTGATGAGAACAGCTGGCCGAAGCAATAGGGGGATCGGGGAGGAATGGAAGCCGTCAACAGCCGAGCCCACGGCTCCTGCCCTCGTCTTCGACAACACAACGAACATCTGCTGTTCTCCGCTAACGCGCCGCAACGCTCGCACGAGCCCTGGGCTGTGTGCTTACACAATCATGTCTTAGCTGCGGGAGCGTCCCGCTTCCACTGTACTCCCCTTGAACGTCGGTACCGCTGTGGCATTTGCCCGTTGGCGGGTGTTTGAATTCTGCGAGTGCGCCCCTGCCAGTGGCACTGGCTTTGGAATGCCGCGCGGGTGTCGATGAGTGACGCCTACCAGTAGCCTGTAACTCTACCGCCGCCAGCGTCTTGGCTGCGTCCAGGCTTCTGGACTCGCGCGAGCGTCCCGAACTCAGCCGTCGCGCCTCTGTCACGTCGCTGTTCGAACCGAACGAAACGTCGAAGCACCGTGTGCGCGCCACAGTTTGCTACCCAGAAGCCCAGGGACCCTTACCTGTTCGTCACGCAAGTCCGTCGATCGGCCACTCTACCGCCACACCATTCGCAACCCTGAAGCCAAATATACGTCTCGTTCGCGGATTGCCGAACTGGCATCATATCATGTGCCTCGGGCCACTCCTCCCCGTGGAGAGGATTATTCAAGATTGGATGCGGCTCATCAGCGATCCTGTGTTGTGACTGGCCGTTCCTCACCGTAAGTATGTATGCACGGACACCGTGACCCCTGACACAGCGCATGCGCAACCGCACGCGCGGAGTGTGCTTGCCACATTCTGCCCGAATTTGCGCTCGGTGCAAGGGCGATCCCATACCTTGCGTGTCGCGCTCCTGTGGCAAATCGACGCTGGGACCCTTCTGTTCCTGTGTTTTTGGGTCACGCCATCTGCTTGTCGGCTCTCAAGCCTGGGCGTCGGTGCTGTCGCCCGCCACAGATTGCCCGCAATCCGTCGCGCTTCGTCAATGCCACAGATCTGTCCCAACCAGGTTCCCACCAGCTGTGTGCGTTCTGCATTATTGAAGAGTGTGGACAGACGGCCGGACGAAGCGATGACGCGCGCTGCACCTTCCGCGTGCGGTCCGCACTCGCGAATACCAACCCACCTTCCGCAGACACGAGAATGCCAATCTCCACCTTTCGGTGCGGCGAACCCACCGAAATGCTGCGATCGCCCGCATAGAAGGCGGTGGTGTCGTCGACAGGCCGCGCCTTCGACGGCCGAGTGTGTCCTGCGAATCGCGAATCCCGGGCCAAGTAGCTCGTAGGACGCCCGCAGTGCTCGGTCTCGTCGGGTTCTTCGGAACGGTGCGTCGTTTGGTGGGCTTGGTAAGGCGGGATTTCGAGGAGAGGGGGAACCATACTGATGGGGTGGCGGCCGAGACGAACCATCGGCCGTTGAGGAGTTCGGGTTCGAGGTGCGGAGGAAGGCTGTGAACGAACGAGGAGCAATGTGCGGGCCCTCATGAGGGACACATTGATTGTTGAAACAGATTGTTGATTTTACTCTACATGGACCGATTGGGTCAATGGAGGTTCATCAACTCCGCGGACATCCGGCATCAATCTTCCTCGCAACCACTCCACTCCACCGACCGGGTGTCCAAATATTGAACAACACCTCACCTCGCAGACCGTCGGCGTCGTCGTCGGCATCGCGGGCTTTGTCAGCCTTCACCGTTCGTCGTGGCGTGGTATTTCGATCGGGCGTGCGTCCATCATCATTCCCGACAGCCTCGCCGACACCTTCCCAGCCTCTACCTTGCGGTCCATACGTCTGTGGCCGCAGTACCCCGCATGAATAATGGCTGCTGGCAACGCAGTCCGTCAAACTCACGCCGATGCCGAGAGCACCGCGCCCAGTGCGCACTGCCCCTTTTACGGTTTACTTTGACGGCTGCATCATGGCCATCGCCCACAGCCCCGTTGCCTCCGCCGTAGTAGCCGACGCTAGACCGGATATTGCCTGGTGAGGAATCTGGGTGCCGGCATGAATCCTGGATTCTGATAAGCTTAAGTGTATCATCCAGTCATGCCCAGACCGAGAAGCCAGGAAGA
>Ga0247815_10004287_pt1 | contig 10046 bp, 14 predicted proteins | sample UWRJL194509B1_FD_181014 | JGI IMG/M metagenome (GOLD analysis project Ga0247815, IMG submission 181014) | Plant litter microbial communities from Arlington Agricultural Research Station in Wisconsin, United States - UWRJ-L194-509B-1 | ecosystem: Environmental > Terrestrial > Plant litter >... | reverse complement strand
TCTCAACGCGGACTGTATTTAGACTCGCCTCGAACAAGGCAAATCTTAAACGCGAGTTTGGACATGTGACATGCTCTCTGACAGAGCAGTACAATGCGTGCGAGTCTAAATGGAGGCTACGAGAGCCGGATGGCTGTGGGAAAGGGCCCATGTGTTTCGAGAACGCCGACCTGGCACTGGCAGGCATTGAAACTTATTCGGCCAACTCGGTCTGAGGCTCGGCCTCTCGGCCTCGGCGGCTTCATACACGTGTGTCACAGTGCCTTAGTCTAGAATCATATGTCACCCAAAAATATGTGAGTACTGGCCGGGTAGGGTGACCGCGCTCTCCGTCCAGCGGCCACCCGTGGAGCAATCACCGCTTCAACGTTCTCTGCTTCTCCGCAAACTCGACAATCTTCTTCTCAACGAACATGCCCTTACGGCTGCGCACGGTGTCCATGTAAACCCGCGCGACGTTGGCTCGATCGCTCTTCTCTCCGAGATCCTCGAGCTCTTCTTCTGTAGTTGGCACCCAAAATGGATCCTCATCCAGCATCTCGTACCCACTGAAGACAAGCTGCGGAGACGCGGCACCAGATGTCTTTTTGCGGATCTCTGTGTAGTGATAGTTGAATGGTCAGCAAGGGTATTAAGGGACGAGGCGGAGAAGGAACAACACGAACCGTCCGCAAAGCCGAAGGATTCAACAACCGGGAGCATGGCACGAACTGTGAAAAATGCAGTGCCTTCCTTGATCTCCTCGGAGATGATTCGCCCGCGTCGGCGAGCAAGAACGCCATACATTTTGCCGAGGACTTCAGCTGGAGGAACAAGTCAGCAGGTGAATACCACAGGGCCGAGAAACAGCTTACTTGATGCTTGTATCTCGCATGTGTACATCGCCAGCATCAATCGCGGCGACCAGTCTAGCAGACCATTGCGACACGCCTCACGGACATTGGAGCTGACCGAGCCTATGACCTGCCCCAGGCGTGACTGTGCTATCGACGAGAATGGAAACTCAGCATCTTAGACCATGATCAACCAGCCGCAACGCGGGACGCACCAACTTCTGCTTGAACGGCGTCATGATCGAACTCGAGTGCCTCAAGAATGACTGCTATGCCCTGCATCGGCTCTGCACAGAGTGGACCCTGGAAAGTTGCGACTTGGAAGCCACGTTCAACTGCATCCTCAATATCCCGCTTGATGCCCGGTGCTACCTGGTCCTTCGGCTTCGTGTAGCTGAATCATCTCTGTTAGCTACCATGTCTCTCTCGTCGCACGCGTGACGCACTGTTGGTGCCTCTGGTCCGCAGGTCTGCGGTCGAGTAGGATGTTCGATCCCGAACCATGTGGGCCAAACATCCACACGCTCTCATAAAGATCCTTCCACTCCCCGCCAACTTCCGCGAATGTCTTTTTGAGTGCCTCGTGGAAGTCCTCTGACCGCATCAACGACGCATTGACGAGTGCCTCGCCGTCGGCCGCTTCTGCTTCCTCTTCCTTGTCAAGCTGATCTGCTGCCGTCTCGTCTTGATCGTTGTCGGATGGTTTGTCTGAGCCATCACCCTCACGGACGAGTCGTTGAAGGAGGGCGACGTTGGACGTGAGGAGAGCGACGAGTGGTTGGGGCAACGGGACAGTGCGGACGGTGTATCGGATGAGAGATTGCGAGGTACCGGAGATGGTCCCACGAGGCTTTCCCGCGCCAGCTTTGGGCTGTGCCATATCTGCGTCACGTTAAGACTCAGCCAAGAAGCTTGTGGATTAAATGAGCTCACCCGTGCCCTTCACTCCAGTTTCACGGAACGGCACAATCGGTTCAGAAGCTTGAATCTCAACTTTAGCGAATCTTTCGCGCAAGTCTTTTAGACAACGCTGTCTATGGCGTCAGTATTGCCACTACTCCCCTGAAATTCGCGCGTACCTCGAGGTGAAGCTCGCCTGCTGTAAGAATGACATGTTCACCCGTGGACTGTTGGAACGCCTCAACGCAGGGATCTGACTGGCTGAGAAGCTTGAGTCCTTGCACGATCTTGGGCATGTCCGCTGCACAATTATGAGCAATATATCAAAGGTTTGATGTCTGTCACGCACAAGGATGGACGGGCTCCAGAGAAACGCGGACGATGGGCGGCGCCTGAGACCATGTAAGAGCCGTGTAAAGTAAACGGTACTCCTTCTCATACCTGTCGGTTGACAGTGCCTAGGTTGACCAGATTTGATTCCTCCTGGTCCTCTGCTCCACACAGGGTTGCACTTCGCCAAACCTTGCCCTCCAACCCTGCAACCGCGAATACATTCCCTGCCGAGACCGTCTCGACTGGAATTAGCTCTCGACCCATCATCACATACAGCGCCGTGATAGTGGTTGTAACGAGATGCTTCTTATTTCGTGCGTGTGCCGAGCCTAGGTCCACCTTGTACTTGGGGAGCACACATGTGAGGCGGCCGCCGACGCGGACAGTGCCGCTGTAGAGGCGTGCGAACCCAAGCAGAGCCTCTTCCGAGTTGGTGCTTTCTTGTGCCGATGGCGCTGATTCGGTGACGGTTGCTTCGGCCTCGGGAGCCTCAGGAGTCGCACCGGCTTCGCGTTGTTCTCGTGCGAGTCGGCCCCTCGCCCTCATCTCTTCGGCCGTCAGCGGCTTCCGCTTGAGTTCTGGAAGGTCCTTCCGCGGTACAGCAAACATCTTGCTCACATAGCCTACAATGGCGGCACCGGGCTTCGAACTGCAGGAGTAGAGGTCGACTTCAAGCTTCGACTTCGGTTCCACAGTGGCGTCGTGAAGGTCTGGATACAGCATCTTCGGTACGCGGGTGCGCTGAGCAACCGTTGGTGGCGGCACAACGTCAATGACTGCCTGCACTGTGCATGTCGAAAGCGATAGCCACTGGTTGAAGATCAGCTGCAGGGTGTTACGCGAGTCTTTTGAGGCGAGATCGCGCTGAGCGATCTTGAGGTTCAGTGCCGAGACGATCTTTTCAATCTTCTCCGGGTTGCTGATTTAGACAGCTCGTCAGGTTTCGGGGGAAAGTGACGTGTATTGGATGACAAGGCGCACTGACGGGTTGGTTACCACATTTTCGTAGACAGCCCACAGGTTGTCGAGCACGAACTGCACAAATAGCGGCTTCAAGTTGCGGCCCTTGAGCTGTTTGTGGCTGATGACGCGTTTGGTCTTCGGATCCAGGTAGAAGTCGCCCCAAAGCACGCGGCGCAGGTTGGCCTCCTGGACGCCAAGCTTCTGCGCATAAAGCTGCGCGAACTTGCCAACGCGGAAGCCCCATCCGTCAATAGCAGAAGCAAAGATCACGTTGCCACGGTCCGGAGCAAAATAGATGTCCTCATCGTCCTTTTCAGTGAACTCATCGGCAGCGTCCTCGGCGGCAGTGTCTGCAGCGACGTCCTTCCGAGCTGCGAGACGCTTTTCGCGGTCCTCGCGCCAACGAAGATCATCTTCAAGTCGTTCCGCCGCGAAGAAGCTGCCCATGACCGCGTTGACATCTTCGATGAGTTTATTAAGATGTTGATATGCTTCTGCAGGAGTAAGCTTCAGCTCGGTAATCAAGCGATCGCACTTGTTGACCACGAGGATCGGCTTCAGACGGTCCATCCATGCTTGACGAAGAACAGTGATAGTCTGAAGCAGGGGAGTCATGAGCCATGTTCGGTGCCGGGGTGCGCGGGAGCGAATGACTGACTTGAGTGCAGACTCCCTCGACAACATCTACGAGAACGAGGGCACCATCACACAGACGAGCAGCTGTTGATACCTCGCTTGAGAAATCGACATGGCCAGGGGTATCGATGAGGTTGACAACGTAAGTCTTTGGCGCGGGGGCTGGCAGACACGACGGTGTGGCACGTAAGCGCGTGCCTGCGTATGTATATTCTGCGCAGAATTGAACTGACCGCCTTCAGCATTTCGTTCCATGACTTTGAACTGCAAGGCCACGGCGCTTGATTCCATGGTGATGCCACGCTGCTGTTCGTCTTCGCGACTGTCCATGTATCGAATCTTGCCAGCCAGTCGGTTCGAGATAATATTGTTGGCAGCCAATAGCGAGTCCACAAACGTGGTCTTGCCGTGGTCTACATGGCCGATCGTTGTGATAACGCGCAGCTGGTCTGCAGGCGGTGTGGCAATGTCAGACATTTTGGACGTGGCGCAGGCTGAGGAACGAGAAGAAAGAAGGGCAACCCCTGTCTCGAAGAAATGCAGAAGTTGGACCGAATCTACACGCGGCGCCAAACGTCGCGTTAACTTCTCGCCGGCAGCCTGTGACTTCTGAGCATCGGATTACTCGCGTGCTCACATATAAACGCTGTTTATCAACCATGACCACACACGCCTGACCTTCCCGTCCCCCGCCCCTCCGCCTCCCGTCATGTGTACGTTCCCCACGCCTGCGTCGTGCTCATCTGGTCTCTAATCCCCGCTCAGCCGCCGTCTCGTATTCTTCAACACTCCACAACGAGCTCGCAAGACAGGGTTATTGTCTCAAATGGCGAGAATGGCAGGAAAGCGGTCCAGCTCATGCGCCACTCTGGAGCGCAATCGCCAGTGCGTACCGTCACTCGTCCGCATTTTCCTACGACGAAGCTCATCCACTACCAGTCATCAACGATTATGACCAATGCCTCGGACGTGGGCCCACAAAATCTCTCGCAAAGGAGGCATCCGCTATGTTGACGCTCAACAGGCTCGGGATGTCTGTCGCTCCCAGGTCCACATAGGCCCTTGCCACACACACACGGCCTTTCCGCCACGCCGTCATGTCTATACTGCATTGCTCCTACATCGCGTCATGCATCTTGCGCGCGAACCCTGTACATCATCAGCACCCTCCGTCGAATTCAAACGAGCACTCGATCATTTTTTGTCTCCCACGCCTGCCTACCGTGCGACCTTACAGCGTGCTGGCATCAGCATTCGACCGGAGCTCGCTGGATCTGATTTCTCTGACCCGGATGAGTGGATAGGATACATGCATGCTGGCCGCAGCCGCGCAACCTGCCCCGGGCGGCCACGTCGGTGAGCCATGGAACCGCGAGGGAGTCGCAGTATAGTGGCTTCGCCGAACACACGCCCGCGCGGGATCTGTTTTCATGCTGCGCCTCCGTTTCGAGGCTCATCGCCGTATTTGAATTTTTATGTTACGAGCCAAACTAGCCCGGAGCAAGAGCCGATAGATGCAGAACTATTGAGTTGTTCAAGGAGGCGTGAACATGACAGCCCGCGGCCGCTCGACCACGCGACTGGCTGTCAACGGCGCGCGTGTGTTCCACGAGGCTCGTGCCCGAGGTTAAGATCTGGCCAGATCGTAACGCATGCATCTGCGCATACGGTGACCCCGCGCACGCGGCGGGTTCGAACGCCGCTTCCAGATTCCAGAAGTCGTCAAGTAGAGAACTGAACTCGCCGCGGCCCGAGCCGGTACGCTGTCTTCTCCAAATTCATCCATCATGAGCGCAACGCTCCGAAGCCCGGCCCAACATCGGCTTAGAAGACACACTCAATCTCGTGCATGTATCGGCCAGAAATGGTAGTGGAGCCCGCAACACTGTATATTGGTGGCAAGCACGGGACTCGGACGCCAGCGTGAAGAGGGTCGGGGTGGGGAGCGGGGGCAAGTAACAACTGCAGATAGCGATATTGAGAACAAACGAACATACATCCGAAAGACGGACATGGTAGCGGTACAAACGTTCGCGGAGAAGCCGGATCTCGGACGTCGTAAACACACAGAGGGCGCACTGCACCGGACATCTAGCGGGTGTCTGCCCAGTTTGCCACCTGCGCGATAACGGGGTCAGCTCAATATTCCAATCACACGGCCACCGTGGCCGCGATGCTCGCTTTGGAGCTCGGGCAGCGCACGCACCCAAGAGAAGCCCTCGAACTCGGCCTGGTCGCGCGAGCTGAGTTGCCCGTGCACCGGGGTAAGAGTGGGTTGTTCTCGTGTGAATTCCTGAATAGATAGCGTGAGCACGCAACTGCTGAGGCGACTCCCGAGCGCCGCCGGCTCACCTGATCGAAGTTGGACGTGTCGCTTGCACTCGTCTGGAGAGATTGAGCGCAGGGTCAGCGTCACCTTCTCCCGCTACCCTGCAAGTGGTCACACGCACAATCTTGGGGAAGTACGTCGGAGGAATCCGCTTATGGAGGATGTCATCCCAGTTGACGTCCTTGAAGAATGGGTGCCTCTTGATTTCCTCCGCATCCGCCTTGCTCGAACCGAGTCGCCGCAGTGGGTCGCGAGTCAACAACTAGAGAAGCCAGTCATTCACCACATATTCGAGCGGGGTTCACCGTTGACGTACCTTCTGCAAGATCGAGACAGCGTCGCGTGGCATGGTGATCGGGTAGAGCGGCTCATCCTCAAGAATGGCGTCGAAAATTTCGTCTTCGTCGTCACCGCGGAACGGTGATTGACCGAGCAACATCTCGTACATAAGCACGCCGAACGCCCACCAGTCAACAGCGAGACCGTAGCGCTGCTCGAGAAGAATCTATAGGGGAGGTCAGCAAGTGCGGACGTGATGTGCCCATGTCGCAGCTTACTTCGGGCGCCATAAACTCGGGCGTGCCACAGAACGTGCTCGTCGTGTTGCCCCACCACATTTCCTCCTTGCACAGACCGTAATCAGCCACCTTGACATGACCATCCAGCGTCAACAAGATGTTATCGAGCTTCAGATCGCTGCAACCAGGACGTCAGACCGGAATCATACGCTCCAAATCAATGTTGACCCACCGGTAGATGATACCGCTCGCGTGGAAGTATTCGAGCGCCAAGCACACCTCCGAAGCGTAGAACTTGGCTTGCTTGACCGTGAACTGCTGCTTCTGAATGTGCAACATCAAGTCTCCTCCACTCACGTACTCCATGACGAAGTAAACACGCGTCTCTGTCTGGAAGCACGAGTGCAGGTCGAGCAGGAATGGATGCCGTTCGCGGGCAGCAGCGAGGAACACTCGCTTCTCGGAACGCGTGCTCTCCACCTCGTCATTGTCGATGATGAACTCCTTTTTCAGCACCTTGATAGCCCACAGGCGGCTTGTCGTCTTCTCCTCTGCCAGCATGACCTTGCCGAAGTTACCCTTGCCAAGCACGGCGAGGAAGTTGAAGTCATCAAGACCGACTTTGCGCTTTCGCTGCACATTGACTGCTGGCGGGCCAGATGGGAGCCCAGGTCCACCGTAAGATTGTTTCGGCTGCGGTGCAGGAGGTTGTTGCTGAGGCACTTGTGCGACTGGTTGAGGCTGCTTCGGCGGTGAGACCGGTTGTGGGTAACCGCCATAGCCAGACGCAGGAGGTGGGCCGGGCGGTTGTTGAGGTGGTTGCTGGTGTTGCTGGTGCTGCTGTATGATGTGTAAGCCATCGCTATAGACCGCACCGCAATAGAACTCACCTGGTACTGCGAGTATGGGTCGTGACGCTGATCGAATGACGGCCGCGCCTGATGCGTAGGTCGTGCATCTGTCGAATATCGCTGTGGCTGCTGGTTATCCCCATAGTCGTACGGGCTTGCCACTGGCATCGACGGTACCTGCGGCTGTGGCTGCGGCGGTTGTGGATGTGCCGGGGGTGGCGGTCTTGCATATGGATCATCGCCAATACGCAGGTCCTCCATCTGATGAAGCGGGTCGTACGCCTGCTGCGGGCTGGTCGGGCTCATTCCCGCAGGGCGATTCGTCTTCATGACAGGGCTCTGATGACGCTGCGTCTTGATTGTGTTGATATTCCGCATTTGCGCAAGGATGTCGTTTGCACGTTCCATTGAAATTCCGCAGAAGTCGGGGACCAGGTGTGCGCAAGTTGCATGGCAAGTAATGTCGCACTCGGTGCACCTGCGCGCGTTCTTTCGGCCGAGGGGAAGCATATAGCCGCAGTGGCAGCACCAGTTGGCGCCGATGTTGGTGATGGTGGCAAATCGGTGAGGGATGCGATGGTTGAGCTTCTCCTCGTCCGCGGGCTATCAAAGATCAAAGATTAAGTTTACGGGTAGACAGACAGGGATGTAGCGGAGATTCATGAGTGACCATTGAGCAACAAAACAACGTGTGGCTCACCAAGTCGGCGTTTGATTGCGATATGCACTTGGTCACGACCTTCTCGTAGCACTTTTTGTGACACGTGAACCGACAATCTTCGCACTGGTAGCCGGCCGCGTTGACCAAGAAGGTGCTGCAGTACGCGCACAGCATCACTTGGTAGAACTGGCGTTGCACGAACTTGTGGCCGTTCATCTCGTGCACCTCGTCCTTCTTCTTGCGCACAGCACCCTGACGACCAAGACCAGCGTCGACTGGCCGCTTGCGTATATTCTCCTTGACTGTCAGAGGCGGTAGAATATGTCAGCAAGTAGTAACACGCCGGGACGGCGTTCCACTAACCGAAGTTGAGATGCAGCGCAATCGCACCGGCCGGTTCGACAGCAAACCACGCATCGATGCCCTCCGGCTGTCCAACAGCCGCCGGAGCACCAAACTGCGCCCCAGTTAGAGCATACGGGGCATTAGGGTCCACTGATGCAAATGCGCCCTGGCTCTGGCCAGGGAAGGCACCTGACACTGAGCCGTTGAAGGAACCGGGCGCTGAACCGCCGACCATGGCACCTGAGGCAGTAACCCAGTCGCCCTGCCTCGCCTCTTGCTCAAACTTCTGTCGACGCAGTGCCTCGACGAGATCGGAGATGCGAAGCCAGAGCAGGCCGACAGGGGTTGGCTGCTCGTTGACCTGCTTGTCGTGAATGGCAATCTCGACTTCGTTGGCCTTGTCAACGGCAATCTCAAAGGACTCGTTCCATCTATCGGTGCGAGAGGGATGCGACTTTGCGAGTGGGGTGCCTTCGACTTTGATGACGACGGTGGTCTCATTTCCGGCCTTGGCGGAGCGTTTGAGCAGTGGTGCGTGGTCGAGGTCGCGCGCAGACTTGACGGTGACTTGCAAGATGCCAGTGATGGGCTTGCGCAAATTCTCCTTGCGCTCCAAGCTCTCGCCAGGCAGCACATCTGTGCCGACGAGTGTCAGTTGCCACGACACTTGAATGCGCCAAATCGAGGCATCTTAAGATGAAAGTGGCGTACCCTCGTCCTCCTCGGCGTCGTCAAGAACATGGAGGCGACTGTAGCGCTTGAGGGCTGATTGGAGCAGTTGGATCTTCTTCTCGGACTCGATGCGCTTTGCCTCTGCATCCATTCGGGACTTTTTGTCGCCGTCTGCTTGGTAAAGGCGAACCATCTTGTCAATGCCTTCCTTGTATTTGCGCTCAACCTGGAGCTTGAACTCGAGCTGGTGGAGCATCCGAGAGATCTTGGCAGTGGTATGTGGTGTGTCTGCCTTGATTAGATCTACGCACATACAGAGGTGGTCAGCTGGAGGCGATCTACACGATGAGGAGCAGATAGACAGACCGAGGTTGGAGTACTGCTTTGGACGTGGGATTGAGTCTTGGAACTGGGGGTTCTGCGACCTGGAGGGGTCCATGTCGAAGTCGTAGTCGGATGACGGTGGCGGCGCGGGGAGTGCGCGGTCACGGTCACCCGAGCGGGCCTGAGCGGGAATGCCATGGCCATACTGTACAGGTGTATTGTTGCCAGTGTTGTGACGCGATGCGGGTGGCGAAGACTGTGCCTGCTGCTTGCGGGCCTGTAGCTGGCGCAGGGTGTCCTGAAAGTAGTTAAGATTCTGCTGAGCCTGTCTGATTTCGCTGTCGTTCCGGCGTAGAACTTCCTGGTTTGAAGTTGCCTTCTGCATCAAGCGCGTCGCGTCGAGCACCTTCTGCTCGCGCTGAATGCGCTGGTACAGATCCTTGATCTTGGCATCCAAGTCGTTCTCCTACTCCGATTAGTACCTACAGCTAATGTTCTAGTTAAGCTCACAACTTACGGCGGACATCGAGTGCTGCGGGGGCGACGACCGGTCGCGGGCAGAAGGAGAACGGCGGAGGGTTGAGGCAGACGTCTAAGCCTTGCGTCAAACTCCGTCACACCCGAGACCACCGCCTCAAACTAATTATCACTTCTACTCCGCCAATACCCCTCGGCTATCTC
>Ga0247815_10004286_pt1 | contig 10048 bp, 12 predicted proteins | sample UWRJL194509B1_FD_181014 | JGI IMG/M metagenome (GOLD analysis project Ga0247815, IMG submission 181014) | Plant litter microbial communities from Arlington Agricultural Research Station in Wisconsin, United States - UWRJ-L194-509B-1 | ecosystem: Environmental > Terrestrial > Plant litter >... | reverse complement strand
TCATATCGTCCTTGGGGCCGGAAGACTTGGCCTTGGTGAACGATGCGCTGAGGATGTCGTCGCGGAGCGGGCCCGGGGGAGCATCGACGAGCTCGCACTCTTTGTACATGAAGCTCCACCAGCAGCCGGTGACGCCTGGTAGCCGGTGAGTGTGTGACGATACAGATGTAAGTCATCTACTTACCCTTGTTACCCCAACGTCCGCGATAGTTCAACCAGTTGAGGTCTCCGGAGAACGAGTCCGGGTAGTTGAGGACCACAAGGCTGCACGATTGTCAGCAGCCTGATTGTTGGAATTGAAACACAGACGCACGAATCCTTGGTGTCCCAGGCAACACCGTCGTCGCTGGTGACATCCTGGAGCTTAAAGACGACGGCGTTCACATACGTGAATGTGCCAGCCGAGCCCCAGAGGCCATGCGAGCCGCTATATAGAAGTCAGAAGCCAATTTCTGAGTTGCAGCTAGTATTTAGACGCACCTCGCGATGTAGCCAACGGGGCGCTGGTCATTATCGAACTTCTTAACCTCATTCCACGGGATGGTGCCGGACCCTGCATGAGATGAGACATCGCGAGCACGGATCAGATGAGCTGGGCTGATACAGATTCGGAATTGGAAATACTCACCCGTGTCACCATGTGCGTGGTACTCGACAGCTGTGGCAGTTCCGTTGACAGTCCTGACCTTGAGACGCTCCCAGTCTCTGTTCGTCTGTCAGCTTTATGCGCATTCTTGGATGCTTGCGTGCGTACCCAATGTGGTTTCCAACCTGTCGGAGTTTGATAGTCAGCAACATTCCCTAGACGATCATGGAAATAACTCACTTCGCCGAGAAGCGGTACCTTCTTGGCGAGGTTGTAAGGCGTGAACAGCCAGTAGTACCTACAGGGATGTTGGATTGAGCTACTCAGCAGTGTGGGAGTCGAGCACCACGTACAGATCGACGACATCGTTGGCCTTCGGGGCAACGAAGGTATAAATCTTAGCGTCCTGGTTGTTTGCAGGGTTCTGGCCAGTGAGGAAGCCGTCCTTGTTGGCGTTGACGTCGACTGAGAGGAAGACACCGTCGCCACCGTTGGGGAGTGAGTTGAGGTTGCCACCATTGAGTGCACCGAAGTTGAGGGCGTTGCCGTTGCTATCTTTCGGCTGTGGCGCCACAGGGACGTATTATTGTCAGATGAAATTTGCACGCAGCATATGCGAAACGGGCTTACTGTAATGGGTCCATTCAGGAAGTATTCGACCGAGGAGCCGAAGTACTTTTCATTCTTTTCGAAGAGGAATTGCGGCGCATATTTACGAGCGAGTGCGATGTTCGAGTCAGTAGGAGCAGCTTGAACGAGCAGCGGGGCGGCTGCGAGCGCGGCGGAAATGAGTGTGAGGGCGATCTAGAGGTCCAGCATGAGCACGTGGACACAATTCATGGCCGTCGCGTGTCGCGCACCATGGTAGGGCCGTAGACAAGGCGTAGACGGTCACTGAGGGAATAAAGACGACGGAAGGAGGACAAGGAGCACTAAGGACCAAAGAAGCGAGCAAGCCGCGAGATGAAGAAACAAGAATAAGAAAGAAGATGAACGGGGGGATGCACAAGCCGAAGCACCGATTGTTAACTTAAGGAATTGCAAGCGGGGCGGTCCCCACCCGACCGGGCGAGATCGACCGGCGCTCGGGATGCCAGCTCCTGCACGGCATGATCATCATGCCTCCGGCTGCGGTGCGCAGAATGACACCGGGATTTCCAATTGGAACCGCCTCGAGGCAGGACCTGCCTCTTCACCTCGATGGTCAGCGCCGCACGAAAAGTAAAGATAATTATGATACTTCCGCGCAGCACATGCTCATCTTCAGATCAGCAATCACGAAAATCGTTCCTGGCTTTTGTGCTCAGGCTCGTGCAGAGCGAAGCGATGCAGCGCGTGCCTCGATCATGTGCACCACGGAACGCGACCGGACACCCGCGTCGCCATCAGCAACGCCGGCTACTGTACGCCAGGATATTGCACTCCACGCGCGCTACAATCTGCAAAGCGAGTTCATCTGACAAATTCGGCTGCACAGCGTGTGCCAAGCTGGATGCGGTGTGGATGTCCGATCAAGCCATTGCTGCGAGTTTTGACTCCGCTCGGATTGAACCATTGGCTGCAGCTTCAAACTTCAAACTTCAAGTTTCAAGCTTCGCCAGTGACACAATCCAAAGCATTTAAATAATGCTATATTTATCTACCTAAAGACGTTGCGGCGGAGCGAACCCATTGTACGACGTTCCATGCATCGCGGAAGTTTGACCCCAAGCCGAGGCTGACGCGGAGGACACCGAACGCCGTGTCGCCGTTGAACAACGCGGGCCCAATGGCCTCCTTGCTCGACAATGTGGGCATAATATGCAGGTTATCCATCCACTCCTGAAGGTGACTCTGGCCGTGCTCGTCGACGAAGAGCCTTGAGCGATGGAGGAGCGTTACGACACCGCCAGCATTACACATGCAGCCTGCTCGCTGCGGGAACAGTCAGTGAGCTGGTCACCTGCGGCGCTGTGCAGTGCGCTTACCAATGCGATTCGTGACCGTGCTGTCGCTTCGACGACATCATTGCGGATTGGGCGCCTTGACGCGTCCAGCATGACAAATGACACTGTTGACCCAGCACGGGACTCTTGCCCGACGAACTGCAGGGCCGCGGGCGGAGTAGAAACCACGTGAACCATCGGGGATCCGGAAGCATAATGTGAACTGCTGAGTTCTGTCCACAACCAGTGCGTCAAGATCGACAGCCTCAACGGTAAGAGTATGCGGTAGTGCGAGAGTAGTGAGAGGCCATGTTGTACTGCTGCGATGCTGAGGAAATTGAGAGTTCCATCTTCGAATCGCTCGCTGTCATCGGGTGCGAGCGTGAAGCTCGTGCTACCAGAGCCTGGCACTTGAACGACGTCAACTGTTCCTCCCTGGCATGATGTTAGCCACTGTGCCTACGCCGTTGAGAACCGCAACGTACTGCAAACCAGGCTCTCCGCAGAACGTTCTGCATGAAGTCTCGCCGTACGATGAGCGCGCCAACACCAGTCGGGTAGCCAAACATCTTGTAGAACGACACAGCCATTGCATCCACAGGTGTTTCGCGAAGCGATATTTTCGATGACGGAGCCAGCGCCGCTGCATCCAAAAGGATATGAACTCCCGTCGCACGTGCCAGTGCAATAATAGGTCGGAGAGGTGCCTGCTCGTCAGCAGTTAGCGTACTATTAAGGGCTGTCGGCGGCAAGATGGCTCCGACCTTTGCGTTGGTCACGTTGGAGAGACCGGTTACGGCCAAAAGTGACGGGGCCTGAGCGTCTCTTACTGAGACAGGCGAAACGGCAAGGAGCTGCTGCTGCATGCGGAGCGTATGTCAGCACTGAATACTGAGGCGGGCATAAGCGACCGTGGCCCGTACGTGAAGGTCCAGCATGTTGGGTCCGCCGCGATCTCCACAATCGTAATAGGAGACTTGTGCTCCGTGTGCCTCGGCAAAGCACCTGATCCCGTGGACGCTGTTATGTGCGTCGACGGGTACAACGTAGTGCGACCCTTTTGCCCACGGGAACGACTCTCCCACGAGTTTGAGGGCTGCGGTGGCGTTTTGCGTGAAGACGACTGCGTACTCGCTGGGATCGGCATCAAAGAAGTTGAGAACGGCATTGCGGGAAGCAGTGGTGTGTTTGCTCGATAACTGTGAGCTGTCAGCGGTGCAGTCAGCGTTCGACTCCTTGCGGCGAGAGGGCGGGGACACACCTTTGTGAACCCGAGTGCGTGTTGCCGAAGACGTTTTGGGGGTCCATGAGCAGGTCTGCGTGTCGAGCGACCAGTGACCGCGGGAAGACGGCGCTGCCCATCCAGTCGACATAGCACTCTCCAGAGTCTAACTGCTGCAGATCGGTGCTCCGCAGATCATCGAGTGCGCGGGTCTCCTCATATGCGGGGTACGCTGCAATAAAGTCACGCTCCTCGATGGTGCAAGGGTCTGGCAGTGGCTTGTCGCTAGTGGATGGTGCTCGAATGTGAACAGGTCTGGAGTCAACGACATTGAGCGAAGATGTGGAGGGCTGTAGGCCCTTGGCACGGTGGCGATGGGTCCAAAACTTGAGCGGACTTGAACAACCAAAAAGGCGGGTGAGATAGGTAGAGAGCATAGGCAACGGCGGTCTTACGAGGCAGTCATATGAAATGTGACCTGTGGAGACTAAAGCTTGCGAGAGAAAGGGGCAAGAGGGTTGTTGACCTCAAACTGACTGCATGACAAGCGCCTTTTGACCTCAGCGCCCAAATTGGTTGAGGCACACAGAGAGGTTCAGTTGCCGGGATTCTCGGAGCTCAATGGAGAAAATGTCCGCACGAATCACCGATGCCTGTGCTGTGCAAACAAAAAGTCTAAGCTCAGAGTAGTGCTGATGCTGGCCGCATCCAGCATGGCCCGTGCATTGACAGTCGGCGCCGCGATGCGCAAACACGGATCCCGACCACGGGTATGGTGGAATCGCAAGAGCGACAAAAAAGTTCCAGATTGGTAGCCCGATGGGCCGTGTGGCTCGGCGAGCGCGTACCACCGGTCAGGGAAAGCGGAAATGCATCCATAGGCCCAGAGGGGGAAAAGACGAACACAGGCAGCTGAGCTTGAATCGCTTACTCCGCAACCCATCCACAACCCTATCACTCTTGCCTTACTCATCCGTGTTCTACATGATGAATTTTGAATGACGGTTGCAGGCGCACGATATATTGCACTGTTTCAGTCTGTAAGCAGACTGCTTCAGTCTCAGATACGTGTCAGTCTAGTCGGTCAGAAAGATTAGCGGTAAAGCCGTCATTCCCGACGTTGGCAGTCGCTGACCTCACTTGCAGTCCTGAAGTGCTTAGTCGTCCGTGCCTTGTCGCAACTCTCAAGTTCATGAGACGTGGGACGTTGCTTACTCGAACCGACACCCGTGGGTTTCGAGTTGCTTGAAGCGTCCAAGCGCCTGAGCCGGCCGTCGGACGCTGTCTATGAGCTCCTCGGGTATCATCGCGAAAGAGCATGCATAACCAGCCTCTCCGCTGCGCTGAACGTACGCAAACCGGCCTAACTCATGTGCAGCTTCAGTTCGCCGTCACCTCGGAGGTGGAAGGTGCGAGCCCGCCGTTCGAAGCGGACAAGTGCGTCCAGCCACCTACACAAACGACTCAACATCGCACGTCTGCTTGACGCACCTCATCCCCCGGTCAGGAACCGGTCCGTCAACAGTTAACAAACATCACGTTTGCGCCGTCCCGCCTCGTATTTCAAAAGTGAGTTTGTCTCTCTGAGAATCATCGCAAACTATGACCTCTCCCCCATCCATCGGCTTCAGTGCCGGTCACACCACGGTGGCCGTGCCTTCGTCGCCATCGTTGTTGACCGAACTGACCCGAAGGCTGCCCACCGAACTCCTGACGAGCGTCTTTGACCGGATCGGCCAGCCGAGTCTGCTCAACACCGCGCAGGTCTCTCGCCGGTGGCGCAGCGTCAGTCTTGCTCACCCCGACCATTACTGTCACGTCTCTCTCTTCTGGTTGTACACCACCGAAGAGTTCGAACCTCGAGTCGCAGCGTTCACCACTGCGCTGTCGTATATTCGTTCGAAGCGGCTGAAGCTGAGCGTCGATTTAGACTGCGGATGGCTAGACAACGACCTCCCCGACGACGACGAGGAGACTCGCGCAAGATTTGAACCAATTCTGGAGCTCAACCGCGTCGCGGTTCTTCCCGCAATAGAGCACAACCTCGAGATGCTGGTCAAACTACGGACAGACCTTCCTGTCCAGCTCAACCGCCCGTTGTTCCGCCACCTAGTCAGCGCACCGGCGCCGAAGCTCACCTTCTTGTCTCTAAAGTTCTCCATTGGTTTTCGTGATGGTCAGAATTCGCAAGTATTTGTTTTCTCTCTGCTCTTTATTCAAGCCTGCTGAAACTCTCTTCTGCGTTTCCAGACCGTTGCTCCCCGCTTCGATCTTTCAAGGCGTCGCACCCCGTCTCACATCTCTCCAACTCGAGGCCGTCTTGCCTGGGACGGATCTCGCCTCTGCATTCTCGAAAGTTCGAACCGTGGAAATAGGGTGTGATCGATGCGCCGAGGTTGCAAACGAGTCGTTCGATCTCACACGACATTTCCCCTCGCTGGCAATCCCCCACATCAAAGTGGACACGTTGAGCGGTGCTCTCCGCAATTCTATGGTTCATATGGACCGCTGTCAGTCGCTGCACATTCAGTTCCTTCACGACGAGATCTACATCGAGCCTTTTGTAAGGACCCTAACGTGGCCGACGCGAGTCTCGCTGCGCAGCACGGATGGCGTTTGTGCGCGCCTCAAGGTCACCTCAGCAGACAAACGGACTCGCCTCTTTGTGGTTTACGCCCGCGACGGGTCATTTGCGACAATGGCTAGTCAGCTCACCAGCCTTGCGCCGCTTGTGACGAAACTCGAGGCCGATCACAATTTACTCGACGCCATCCCAATACTGCTACCTTCCTTACCCGAACTTCGGTATCTACGTGTGCACGCTTCCAAAGCCAGCTGCGCACCCCTTCGCACTCCTCTCACGCCAACGACTTCTGTATCACGTTGCACTGACCTACACACTGTCACCATCCTACTCGACGAAGATCTTGATGCCAGCAAGGCTACGACTAGCTCTAATCTCTCCGCCAAGCTGAACGTTATTGATCCGGGGTCCGGCGAATACACGCTCACGATCTGTACTCCGGCGGAGAAGTCGATCTTCGCCGTTGAGGGTCGCGCCTGGGGCAGTCTCGGCGCCGCGATCGATGCTTTGTACCTCAAACACACACGGTCCGCAGACAACGACGGTAGTGACGTACCACCTACTGCGTAGCAGTTCTGCCCGTCGAGGGGCGTGGTACCCCTCGATTTGCACGTCCGCGGTTCCGGCGGCTTCATACCGCGCTGCCCTCGAACACAGCACTGTTGTTGTGTCGGCTGCCTATCTCCGGCTCCTCCGTGGACTCTTTGCATGTCTTCATTATTAGTCTGCCACCAATTTACTCAGGTTTACCTGTATAGTACAACAACTTTCTCTCACGCTGCTCTAGCCAACAAACCCTAGTATTCCATACGCAGCCCCCTAAACATGCACTTCATTGCTTTGTGTTGTGTTCCGGACCAATCTTTACCTTCCAGACGCGCACGCACAAGGCAGCATCTTGCTTGAACTTGAACTAGGCTGGTTGGTTAGGTTGTTGACGTTGAGCAGCATGCTGCGAAGCCACAAAACGTCTTCCATGTCTTCCATCGTGTTTGCACGAGGTACTTCCAAGAGAGCACTATTAGTATTACCCTGAAATGTGGCTCCAAATGGCCAAAGGCCGCATGTCAGTTCCTCATGACAGATACAAATAGCATGGCCATTTGAGGCAGTGGTGCACTAGAAGAGGCCGTTGTTTACAACTAAGTTCCCGCGACACTCATGGCTTACCTAGCGCCGGGCATGGTACCAGCTCCCTGGCCACCACGTAATGGGTGACACTCAGCGTCCACGATCAGTACCGACATATTATCAATTGTGCGTTTCGACGTGAAAGGTGCTGACTTGATACTCAAAGTTCCTTATCGGACCGAAAGGTCATGTCCAGGTTGCTTCAGGAGAAGAAGGCCTAAGCAGTCGGGATGTACCGGAGCTGCAGGTGGTCAGAGTCACAAATTGGCAAGGCACGTGATCATTGCAACTTGCAACAACTACGGCAAGAATACTGCAGAACCAACCAACATACATAAACCTAATAACGACGCACCGACTTTAAGGTATCCCCAACCCTCCTGTACAGGTACTGTCACCTGTTCCTCCGCTTCACTGTCTTCTTCATGAGTTGTACTCTCGGCGACATCTCTCCACGCCGCTGCTTCTGCCACCGTAGGTTCGCTCAATGTGGTCCCGCCTTCCCCAAGCCTGGCAATGCCTTCTGTTACCTCGACCTGAGTAACTCCTCCGAAGAAGTCTGTCAACCGCGTCGCGTCGAGTGGCCGCGGCCACAAGTCCGATCGCACTTGCGCGTTCGACTTGATGTCCTCGAAATTGTACTTGGAGAACTAAACGTCTATCAGAACGCAATTCAACAAAAGCAACATGTAGCTTACCATATCCTGCATGGTGGCGCCACTCGTTTTGTTGATACTCTCAAGATAGTTGAGGATGAACAGTGTGTAGGCGTCGATAACAAATATCCCGATCTCCCGATCTTTCTGATCCTGCACGTCAATCGTTCAGCGCAAGGTAGGTGTTCTCAATTAAGGAAACGTACGGCGTACGAGCTCTCCCCGACTCGAGAACTTGCAGTTGCAAGGACGTTCGGACTGTACACCCGTGAGTACATGCTGCTCGCCTGGCAAGAGTCGATCATCAAGAAAAGCTCATTGTACCTACAGAACGGGTTAGCTAACAATTAAGAGTCGCTGCGGTTGTCGCACCGTTTCTTCTGCCACATGGTTTCAATTGAGTCGGCCAAGTCGAAAGAGGATATTTCTTCTTGGTCTTGGAACTGCAATACGCTCAGCACTAGGTCAAGTCGGCAGTGGGCTAACGCACTTTCAGGAAGTCTTCGCCACCATGGCCTGTCAAATAGACAAAAACGTTCGACCGGTCGTCCGATAAGAGCCGCTTTGAGCGTGGCGTATCGGGCTCAACGCGTCCAGTGAGTAGTCGAATGAATGACTCAACCGTGACCTCGTAGCCGCGATAATCAACCTCAACGTTGTCGCCGTACAGGTCCAGTTGGCGGCCAGCAGTCGAGTACACTGCGCCAGGGTAGCTATTGCGCGTGTTGCATGCTGCGTCGTCGGCCATCATGAGTATAATGTTGCTGTCTGGAATGTCTAAGCGCTTTACCGTCCTGTATCTTTACACAAATCAGCAGAGCTAGTGAAGATAAGATACACATCACTTACAGGCCTACTACGTTGGCCATATGCCTATAGTTGAACCAGTATTTGGAAGCAGACACAAGCACGGCCCAGTTATTAGTGTGGTTGCGTGTTGGTGAACTGAAGAACTCTTCGGCACGCGCATTGGCTGCAATGTCCTCTGCACGCGAAATTAGTGCTAAGGAAAGAGCCAGCAACGCAGTGGGAATGCGCATCGCTGAGCAAGCACGTTCGGGCGACGAGAGTGACAGATAGAGAGCGCGGCGCCTCCGCGTTAAGCCGTTGAAGCCACTTGGGCTCCTCTCTCACAAGAGCGAAGCAGTATTCCGCCAATGAACTTGTTTTCGTACTGCGCAACAAAAACGAAAACCAATGATGTTAGCTTGCCTGAGGCGCCCTAAGTGGAGGACAGGCTGGGTGAAGATGCCAATCAAGTAGCAACCAGCCAAAAAGAGGGTGTTACGAAGTCGAGTTCGCGGCCGAGAAGGAGCTAGCAGACAACAGCGATAGTCGTGGCACTAATGAGCGCGAGAAGAGGCCACTTGAGCTAGATGCGTCGAGGGACCCCAACCAAATTCGAGAAAGCGAGAGTATCTGCTGCTGCAATCATAGCCCTACCTTACGCATCGCAATTGGGCCGAGGTGAGGACCGATATATACGCGTACTCAGAGAATATCAGACCGGGAGGTCATGTTCATATTGCTTCAGGAGAAGTAAGGCCAAGCAGTTGAGTTGCACCGGAGTCTGCCGAAACCGCGACTTGGACTTCCTCCTCCCAGCCACATGTTTCCGATGATAGCGAAGCACTTTATTTCCTTTGCTCTGATAAATTTCGTCGCCATTCTTTGCGTTGGATGTCTTGCGCGCATATCCGAGGGTCCTGCTCAGGTTTCGTTGACAGACATCTCTGCCACTCATTTCACCACGCTGCGGCATCCCGCGTACCCGCGATACGGCGTGCGCATCAAGAAGACTGAAGGATTCTGTGAAACTACTTCCGGCGTAGGAGTTTACGCTGGGTATGTCGACGTGGATGCGCGACACCTCTGGTTCACTTTCTTCCAATCGCGCAACGACCCCGTCAACGATCCTGTGATGCTGTGGATCAACGGTGGGCT
>Ga0247815_10004285_pt1 | contig 10052 bp, 6 predicted proteins | sample UWRJL194509B1_FD_181014 | JGI IMG/M metagenome (GOLD analysis project Ga0247815, IMG submission 181014) | Plant litter microbial communities from Arlington Agricultural Research Station in Wisconsin, United States - UWRJ-L194-509B-1 | ecosystem: Environmental > Terrestrial > Plant litter >... | reverse complement strand
CATGGACGGGCGCTCCCGACCGGCGAGAAGAAACCAAGTATTTCTTTTTGTATCTCTTGTTGCGACCGACTGCGTTGATATGGAGCAACCTACAAACATTGGCTATCGAAGGGGTTGACGGTATCTTCTACCTAGGACAATTCGATGCCGCACGATTTGCAGAGGGGTTTCCTGTCCTGCGCGAACTCGTGATATCCAGGACGAGCGTCAGCCACATGATGCTCACTCAAATGCTCTCCGCACTTCGAAATACGCTGCGCACCCTCTCTATTTGGCAGACCTATTTGGAGCAGACCCCTCACCTCGAGCCTTTGGTCTACGTCGAGATCAGCTGTGAACCAGGCAGCCAACGGCGCGAGGCATTCGACAATCTGGAACATCTTACTTGCGTCGGCGTAACCGCGTATTGTAGGCCTGTAACTTCTCCCATCAATATCGGTACCTTGACGCGGTTGAAGAGCCTTGGCGTGTCCTCAGACATCTTCGGCAAGATTGCGGTCCTTCCACAGCAGCTGACCAGGCTGGTCATTCATGTACAGGACTATAGTGTGGCTCGAGTTACCGAGGAGATCGAGAACAACCTTGATAATTGGATAGCTGGGACACCAGGTCTTCGTCAACTGGTTCTCTCAGCGTCTGGACGTAGTCGCGAGATCGCATACGGCTGGTCGGCGCAGTGCCTCCGTTTACGGCACCGGCTGGAGGCGTGCAGCGTGCAGCTCTCCTTCGAGACAGCATAATGTACTTGCCTCTCACTATTTTTGGATTTCGCCAAAGTAATATGTTCTGCGTGATCAAGATGGACAGATTTTGCTCTCTGCAGCTGAGAACACTGTCTAGTTGACCGCTAGTTTGTAAGATTCGTGGCCACGAATCGTGACCAGCACGAGTCGCTCTCTATATTTGGAGGCATTTCGCGCGGCTTTTATTTGTTTATTTCGGAGAGAGTGGGCTTGCACTAATTGTAATATGGTAAGGAGTAGTGGTGCAGCAAGTGTTCGTCAACTGTCGCACAGATATACGAGGAACATTGTGCACACTCCGTCAAACGACCGAGTACCTTAGGAATCATGAGTCTTATTCCTGATAGTGTATGTTGCATTTGTAGGATCCTTACATAGCGGTCTACGGTGACGGGAAATGGCAGGTTGTTTGAAATCGGCAACAACCCGGCTCCAGCCGCCACCCTTCTTTGCCCGCTGCCCGCAGTGGCTTTCCACCTACATGCTCCAAATAATCTTTATTTGAAGCTGCCCGATCTGTTCCATCGATGGTGCTACAATCACTAGCTGACAAACCTTTTTCTGTGGTTGAAGCGAGGGACGAACGGAGGAAGCAGATTGCAGACTGCAGTGGATGAAAAATGAGCCAGGCGCTCTTCCTCACAACCACCGGCTCTCCTCGAATTTCAAGTACCGAGCGCTCTCCATTTATATTGGTGCTTGCGTGCTCGCAATTGCACACGGATAGTGTGCTTGCGCACTGTTTATCTCACATGTCCGTCAAACCTCTTGGATGGACCGACTTCCGCATCGCCGGTTTGCCTCTACTAAAGCGGTCGGAGTGACAGCCCTTCATGGACCGCAGCGTACGGCAACACAAAAACCTGTTGCGATACTCAACGAGGATATCGTTCGCATGGTTTTGGCATTCTTCACCAGCGAGCCGTGCCGCCGCGGCGCCATATTAGTCGACCACGAGTCAACCGAGCCAGACCCCGCATCCACACTTTCTTCAGCAGCAAATGTCTGCCAAGATTGGTATCAACCCGCCATAGAAGCGCTCTACAGATCCGTCCGACTTGGGGATGGTCGCGTCTGCGTTCTTTTTGCGCGCACGCTGCAAAATGCGACCCTTGCAAGGATAGTACTCTCCATCGATCTCGCGCGGGATATCCACCTGTCTTGTGGGGTCTCCAAGCGGCACAAGCGCGCTTCCAAATGGTTAGGCCGCATCTACGAGACCAATCAGCTCGCTATATCGCAGGCAGTAGGACGTATTCTAGCTGCGGCGGTGAACCTACAGAACCTACGTGGCCCGTTCGGAGACGTTGGTCGCCGGGAAGAAGACATTGCCCTAGTTCGCCTCGGAATTGCCTCCAAACTTCGGTGTCTCTGTGCTCGATATGGTGCGATCCGGCGGGCAACTTGGACTGGTGCTCCCGGCTGGGTGGACGGATCCGGGGGTTTATTTTTCCATCTGCTCGTACGACCTACCACGTTAATATGGAGCAACCTACACACATTGGTCGTCGATGGTTTCACTACCGTCTTCTGTCCGGCGGAGGTAGACGCTACACGGTTGGCAGAGGCATTCCCTGTCTTGCGCGAACTCGTGATATCTAGGTCGAGTACCGACACCGAGACACTCAATGCAGTCCTCTCCGCATTTCGAAATACGCTGCGCACTCTGTCTATCTGGGAGACGGTGATAGGTCTGTTCAGTCGAATCGAGCCTTTGGTCTACGTCGAAGTTGGCTGTGAACCGGGCAGCAAATGGCGCGAGGCATTCGACAATCTGGAACATCTCACTTGCACCGGCTCAACTGGCTATTACAAAGCCAAGACCTCTTCTATCTGCGAAATCGGTACCTTGACGCGATTGAAGAGCCTCAGCGTGCCCTCAGACGCTGTTGGCGAGATTGCGGTCCTTCCACAGCAGCTGATCAGGCTGGTAATCCATTTGCCGCTGCGAGTAAAGAATGTGGTCCAAGTTTCCGAGGAAATCGAGAACAAGCTTGATACTTGGATAGCTAAAACGCCCAGCCTCCGTCAGCTGGTTCTCTCGTCATCCGGATATAATCGCGAGGACACATGCGACTGGCCGGCGCAGTGCCTCCGTTTACGACACCGGTTAGAGGCGTGCAACATCCGAATTTCCTTCGAGACAGCCTAATGACTCGTCTTTCTGTACTTTTAGATCCTGTCGAATTGGTTGGTGCTCCATAGCCATAACTCTTGACCAACGCGAGTCGCTCTGCATATTTCAGAGGAATTATACGCTGCTATTTGAGTTGGCAAGAGTGTAGTTTACACTAAACTCTAAATTACAGGGAGTAATGATAAGGTTCGTCAGCCGTCACAAACGTGCTGAAGAGGAGCATTACACGCACTTCGTCAAACGGCGGGGTATCTGGGAAACATGAATCCAAGTCCTCGTCAACGGTGGCTCTGTGCTCGCAGGATCTTTGCGTAGCATATGATTGCGTGTGATAAGTGGCATGTCATTTGGCGACCCGAATTAACAATTAACGCGGCTGCAGCCGGTTCGTGCGGGCGGTAGGATGTTTGGAAGTCGAGAATAACCTGGCCCGAGTCGCCATCCTTCTCTGCCTACCGTCTTCAAACGTCGACTACAAATGAACCGAATCCTGGACCTTCGGCTCACCTCTGTTGATCCAGCGGCCGGATCAGGGACTTCCACTCGAGTGTCAGAGGCAGTAAAACAGAAACCTTTTGCGAAACTCAATGAGGAAATTCTTCGCATGGTCTTTGGATTCCTCGCGAATGACCCGCCCGGCGCCATGTTGCTCGACCACGAGCCAACCAAGCCTGACCTCGCCTCCGCATTATCTTTGGCAGCACGTGTCTGTAAGAGCTGGTGTCACCTTGCCATAGCGCTGCTCTACAAACACGTTCTGCTTCGTGATAATCGCGTCTGCGTCCTCTTTGCGCGCACGCTGCGAAATGCGAACTTTGCGAGGATAGTAATCTCCATTCAACTCCCGCAGACGATCAATCTGCCTCATAAACTCTCTAAACGACAGAGGCGCGCGTCCGTGTGGATAAGCTACTTCTACGAAACCAAACTGTTCACTAAGTCGCGCGCAGTAGGACGGATTGTAGCGGCAGCGGTGAATCTACAAAGTTTACGTGGTCCGTTTGGAGGCATTGGTCTTCAGGGAGATGTGGCTCTCGCTCGCCTCGAGCTTACTTCCAAACTTCAGCACCTCTATGTTCACTCAGGCGTAGTTCGCTGGACAACGTGGATGGGTGCTCTCAATTGGCGTGAAAAGGTCAACAACTTACATCTCCATCTGCTCCTTCGGCCAACTACCTCAGTATGGAACAACCTACACAAGCTGGTTATCACAGCATTCTTTGGGGTCTTCAACCTCATGGAGTTTGGTGCTGCGCGGTTTGCAGAGGCGCTGCACGTCTTGCGCGAACTGGTGATAGTCAAGGCGAGCATCGCCCCCGCGACGCTTGGCCCAGTTCTCTCAGCGCTTCGCAATACACTCCGTGCTCTCACACTTTGGCAGGCCATGATAGAGTGGGGAAGCCGGCTTGAGCCTCTGTTTTATGTTGAAAATAGTTGTGAACCAGGCAACCAATGGCGCGATGCATTCGACAATCTCGAACATCTCACTTGCGGGGGCACAAAACCATATCACAGACCTGTCACTTCTTCGGTTCGAAACATCGGCACTTTAACGCGGTTGAAGAGCCTCGGCGTATCCTCAGATGTTGTTTCCAAGATTGCGGTCCTGCCGCCACAACTAACCAGGCTGATCATCCATTTGCGGGATGACAACCTGGCTCTAGCTTGCCAGAAAGTCGAGGAACATCTCAATAACTGGATACTTCACGCACCCGGCTTTCGACAGCTGATATTCTCGGCACCTGGATTCAATCGCGAGGACGCGAGCGATCGGCAGGTGGCGTACCTCCGCTTACGACGCCTGCTTCAAAAGTACGACATTCAACTGTCTTTCGAGATGGTACTAGTCTAATGGGCTCGGATTTCTGTCATCTTGGTCATCTTCAAATGGGAAGGTTTCGTACGCGGCCTTCCGACCTAGAGAACCAAAATCTCCAGTTTGTTGTACCAGCCTTGTGACTATATGCCTCGAATTTTCTTAATCCACTTCTCGCATTGCCTAAATGACTTGTGCAGCAGGTGGTGTAGGCCTGCACATGATCATTGGCCCATCACCGTGCGTCTATAATCACTTCACCAACGTGAGCCATCCCACAGCAACTCACTGAAGCACTAAGCTGCTGTCTCCAAGCCATATCACAAATTTCAGCTATTTAGGCCAATCTATTGGCTAGGATAAGACATGGTACATGTACAGCTGTACGATTGACGAGCGATAACGCGCTGGTGGATAGTAGATGATCGTATACTACACACTGAATCAAAAGGTACTGACAGGCACCTAGGATTTCCTACCGCGAGTGTACAAGCGGTAGGATGCCTGGAGGAGGGAGGGAGGTACAACCGCTGAAATGCCCTGCTGGGTTGTCCGAACCACCGGCTCCAGCCGCCACCCTTCTCTGTCTGCCTTTTACAGCGGTTGTTCATTCCAATCGCCCCAGATTTAATCACCGTTTAGGGCCAATCGCTCTGCGCAATTATTGGCGCAGTCCTTGCAAACTGAAGACATTTTCCAGGCTACCAAGCATTTCAGTTACGGATGAACCGACTGCAGGATCGCTGGTTTTCCTCTTTTACTAATACGGCCAGACCTGCAACCTCTCATGGGGCATCTCAAGTCATCGCACAAAGTTCCACCGTAGAACTTAACGAGGATGTTCTTCGTCTGGTCCTGTCGTTCCTTACCAACGAGCCGTGCGGCGCTACCTCGATCGACCAGGAGTCTGTTGAGACGGACTTTACCTCCGCACTCGCTTCAGCGGCATCTGTCCGTAAAAATTGGTATCGACTTGCCGTGGACGTGCTCTACGAACATGTCCGGCTTCGGGATGAACGCGCCTGCGTCCTCTTTGCACGCACGCTGCAGACCCAAGAGCGCCTTGCAAAGATCGTCCTGTCCATCAAGCTCCCAGATACGATCTACCTGCCTTGTGAGCTTTCCAAGCGGCAAAAGCGCGCATCAAAGTTGTTGGGTTACGTCCACGAGACCAACCAGTTCGCTATGTCGCGCGCACTAGGACGCATTATGGCTGCGGCAGTGCGGCTGCAGAGCCTGCGTGGTCCGTTTGGAAACGTCGGTCGTCAGGGAGACATGATCCTGGCTCACCTTGGTGTTGCTTCCAAGCTTCAACATCTCTGTATTCACCCCGGTACCGTTCAGTGGACAACGTGGACGGGTGCACCCGACTGGCGTGAAAAGGCCAACACGCTCGATAAGCATCCGCTCCTTGAGCCAACCACATTGATATGGAGCAACCTACACACATTAGTTATCGAAGGGCTCTATCTGTTTTTCTACCTGGACCAGGCGGATGTTGCACGGCTTGCAGAGGCGTTCCCTGTCTTGCGCGAACTTGTGATAGCCAAGACGAGCACCGACCACACGACACTCGGTTCGCTGCACTTCGCACTTCGCAATACTCTACGCACTCTCGTAATCTGGCAGACCGAAGTTGAGGTGGGAACCCCACTCGAGCCCTTATTTCACGTGGAGACCAGCTGTGAACGAGGTCACCCATGGCGCGAGGCATTCAACAATCTTGAGCATCTCACTTGCGTCGGCTCAGATCATGATTCTATTCCTATCCCCTCCCCCATCAAGACCATCGGGACTTTGACACGGCTGAAGAGCCTCGGCGTGTCGATAGACGTCGTTGGCAAGCTTGCAGTTCTCCCGCCGTGCCTGATCAAACTGACCATCCATCTGCGGGATGACAACATGGCCTATATTGCCGAGGACATCGAGGACTGTCTCGATAATTGGATACTCCAGGCGCCCAGCCTTCGCCAGCTGGTACTCTCGGCGCCTGGTAGCAGACGCGAGGACATCGGCGACTGTCCAGCGACGTGGCTCCGGTTACAACGCCGGCTGGAGGCATTCAACATCCAACTCTCCTTCAGAATAACATAGTGGCTTGCAGCTGATGGCAGCTAGATATCTCTGTATAGGTACTTATGGTCCAGCATGGGCCGTACTCCGCACTCAGTTTTGTGCTCTGTACTCAACTTCCTCGGATTCACCCCACCCTCGACTCCCCCACATGTATACTTACAGTCTGATATAGGCCGCTACGCTGGCCTGATGGAGTATAAATGGATTCAACAACAACAATATGGTCCAGCATTGTGGATATTATTGCGGTGGTCACATGAACAAAGACCCAGTTCACCATCGCTGTGCCTCAGGTAAATCACAGCTCTGAGAGCATGGCTAACTTGGCTGCTGGCTTGTGTTCAAGTTCGTTATCGATGTCGTGGCTGCATGTCTGCCGATTTAGAAAACTACGGGATTTTGACGAGTCCGGCGGCCCGGGGACCCCACATTGTGACGCCAACCGCGGGATACGAACCTACGCGAGCCCGACGGCTGTGAATGATGTTGATTTGTCTCCGGCAGCTGAGCTGTTTAGATAAGGGTCGTCATCTGGTCGGAGGGCCAATGGCTTCGAATTCTGACCGCACGCAGATGGTTCTTCATGTATGAGGACATTTCACACTGCTCAAACGCATGGGCAAGAGTGTGGGCTTGCGGTGATTGCAATATGGCAAGGAGTAATGATACAACTTCTAGTAGATCTGCGGAGGTCCGTCAGCCCTCGCACAATTAGACGAGGAACACGACACATACCTCGTCAAACGGCCGAGTATCCGGGAAACACGAGTCCCAGACCTCGTTAACAGCACGTTCTGCACTTGCAGGGTCCTTACATAACGGGTGATTCTTGACTGAGAGGAGTGCTCGCCTCCTAACGCAAGCCTGACGCTTGGGTTAGCAAGTGTGACTGGTCACCTGCAGGGACGAACGGACCTGGTGTTGCTTTGTAATGTTGAATTGTCCACGGTCGAAGAATTCGCGAGAGAAACGACAGTCGCCGCTAAGGTTTGCCGCGCGAATCTAGCGAGTAACGGCCAGGTCAACGATCGCGGCGGACAACGACGGGTACCAGGCACACACCTCTGAGCATGCGACGTGGCGAAGGTTGGTCCAGTCTACGTTGAAGCGGCAGTGATCGTACATGTGCAGCAGCTCATGCGCAATGGTGTCTTCCATGTGTTTCTTGTCTGCGAAACGGTTCTGGCAGAGTAACACCGTTCCAGATTGATGTCCGAACCCGCCTGCACGCGTTGCGTCACACGGCGTGCACAGAAGATTGGCGTTGGTGACGTTGCAGCCCGTCAGCGCTAGGTGTTTGCGGAGAAACACGACAATCGGACCTGTTCATAGTTTAGCAACGCGTTTGGCTAAAATTTCGAGACAAGGGACACGTACTTGAATGCATGAGGTCGCGCTTCCACCGTTCACAGCGTGTCCACTGCGCCTCAAGCGTCTCGCGCGACGATTGGCCGCTCGCAGATGCGGCTGCAGCGGCGGGATTTGTCGGGGTCTGCGCGGCGGGTCGAGGGCTGGACTCGCCAAGTTCGACGGCCGAACTGGCGGTGACGGCGCCCATGGTGAGCCGCCACCGCTCAAACGCACGTTGAAAGCCCGGCGAATCGGTTGAATGCGTCGCGGCCATGACGTGAGGAGCGCAAAGTCGAGGAGACACCCGGGAAATCCCGCTAACGGCCCACCCAAATGCGGAGAGATTTCGATGCGCCGGTTCTGAGCCTCACTCGCGTGCTGCCAAGATTGAGTTGGTTGCGAGTAGACATCAGAGCCACTGTGGGGTGGGAAAAATAATCTGTTGGACTTGTCAGGAGGTCTAAACAGAAATCTCGTTCTCTCACGCAGTGCTTCGAAATGAACCATAGTCACGAAGCGGGCAGTTCGGGCAGCGTTCGAAATGGTTTTCCCGGTAAAAGTGCCGAGGAGACGCGATTTCGCAGTCCGCCGCCGCTCGCTCCTCTTCCTCCTCAATTTCTGTTGTCGTCCCTGGTTTCAATTGATGCGCCCTCGCTGTTTGATCCGCTGAAATGGAGCCGGCTCCTGAGCTCCTTGTCCACTGAGGGCCTGCCCCCTGTCTCTGCCGACATTCAAGACCTACGCTAAAATCCGCGATCATGGTCGCACGAGCCCCGCCCGGCACCCCGTTAGCCCAGACTCCAGTCACAGCCACCCGATCCCGCCCTTGAACCGTGTTATATATCACAGTTTCATCGACTCAAGTTCCCGCGCGGCTCTGCATCCGTCCTCTTCCCTTGTCACCCCTCCCCCTGTTCCAATCTTCCACCTCGTCATCAACATCAAATGGCCCTTGTTGCCAGTGTCCCACGCACTGCCTACGTCGGACCTGTAAAGCTCACTATAGACACTCGGGACGCTGGCAGTCTCTCCGACAGTAGCTGCTTCAGCAGCGACAATGCCGGTCTCACCTCGTCCGTTTCCGCGTCCGATGTCGCCTCATCTGACGCAACCACACCCACGAGCTCTCCTCCCGCAAAAGACCTCCCGCCCTTCCATTTGGCTGCTGCTTACAAGCTCGATCTCGACACCGTTAGTGCCAGTCTCCTGACACCTAGGCACGTCCGCGCCATCCCCAGTTTCGATGCTGAGGAGGGATACACGACGGATGCGGATCCAGAGAAGCTTGTTAGTAGGCGGATAACGCTGCCTGCTGCGCGTCGCGTTGCGAGCTATCGTCGTGCGAAACCACCGCAACTCAACCTCCGTCTGCCATCATCCGCACTTGGCTCCGAAGCATCGACTCCAAGGAGGGCAGCATCACTTGCAGTATCGTACGTTCGTCGCGATGTCGAGCACAGCGTAGATGCAGGTGTTGGTGTTGTTGCGCCCCTCAGCGCCGACCCCGAGTCTGATGAGAACGACAAGTCGACGCCGGTCCCGCAGTCTCCGGTTGCCAGCACCAGCACGTCACATACTCTGGCCGCTTCTCAGCCGTCCTCTGTTACACGGTCCACAATCCAGCGCGACAATCGCCCGCCCAACATCGAGCTCCCCCTGAACACGATGAGGGCCCGCACGCCGTCGCTCCCACTACCAGCACCTCCGCAGTCTTCCAGCATCGCACTCGCATTCCCACTCCCACGGCCCGCACTCGGTGCACCCTGCGTCAGCCCAACACCTGCGTGCCCACCAAAGCCTCGTCTCGCTCCGACGTCCAACCGCGACCTCCAGACACCCAGCCCCATGCTTCATCTTCCGGAATGCGGAGTCTCAGATTGTGTAGCGACGACTCCGCTCGCACGGGTACCATTCCCGCGCCCCGCGATCG
>Ga0247815_10004284_pt1 | contig 10053 bp, 9 predicted proteins | sample UWRJL194509B1_FD_181014 | JGI IMG/M metagenome (GOLD analysis project Ga0247815, IMG submission 181014) | Plant litter microbial communities from Arlington Agricultural Research Station in Wisconsin, United States - UWRJ-L194-509B-1 | ecosystem: Environmental > Terrestrial > Plant litter >... | reverse complement strand
GGTTGAGAATTAAGTGTGTCTATAGCGAGATACTTTGGGGTGCGACGGGCGCTCACGGGATCGCCCGCCGCAAACTCGTTTGGAAACGGCCGTAAACATGAGGCGCCAACTTCGGGACCGATTGCTGCTCGTTCAAATCATGTCTACCTGCTTAGCACCCTAGAAGCCTTATATTTCTCTCATAGTTCTTGTGCTTCTCTTAATGGATTAGAATCACCTTCACGGAAGAGACAGCCCTGTTTTACTCGCAACTCAGAGACTATCGCCGGTAAACGGCGAACGGCGGCCGGTCTTCATTGCTCCCTCCCTCTCTTCCTCTTCTTCTTCTTCATTCCTCAGCCGTGATGCCTCATCTGAAAAGCGCCCTTTTCACCGAATACAAACGCGAGCTCAGGTCCTTCCGATTGACTATCGCCGCTGCTACGATTCGGTCGGAACAACGGGCCGCCACCGCCTTTATAGAGACCATCGCTGTATACGGGGCCACTCCAGGCGTCATAAACAAGATTTTTTCTGATTACGCCTTGTAGAAAAACGGATGAAGAGCGACCACTGACTTCCATTGATGCTTGACGATGGTTTGTAGGTGCGGTGCTTTCAATCAATCTCGCGTACTCGCATTATAAATGCATTGTTAAGCTCAGCTTCGCGATCAGCATATTAGAAAAACACAGGCTATGCCATGATGGTTACAAGTTCACTGTGCCTCCGCTCGGACCACTGACGAATCCAGCACCTATAACCGCACCCGCAAGAACGGCTACATCCCCGGCAGAGACGTTACAGCAACCCCCGAGAATGATGCGCGAAAAGACTGCTCTTTCTCCCGGAGTGCTTGAGAGAAGGTTTGAACACGCCACGACGACTTGTGATGCCCACAAAGGTGCATCGTTAGGACTCCATGCGCATTTATCGGTGTCGAAATGTCCACCATTGGGATAGATAACTGCCCAAGGCGGCTTGTCCGGATATAATTCCTCTACCGCCTTTCGAAGATGCACCGAGAGAGGGACGATAAGTCTTGATGGCGTACAGTTGATCCCGATACCAGTTGGCGCCGCAAGCTCTGGCGCGTTGTGCAATGCTGCGGACACAACGTCCTTCATCGCAGAATCGGGGGCTACAGATGGGTCTGGAAAGACTCCATCTGGACCGGGAAACGTGCAGGATATCCACCACGGTTTTGCCTGCACGCCATCGCCTTCGAGGGCATACATCGCCCGACGAACGGCACGTACCTCGCATAGAAGGCCTAATGTCTCGAACGCAACAGCGTCGACCATGCCCCATGTCTCAGAGTTGCTCGCATAGACAGAAAGTCGTGCGTAATGCCACTGGGCGAGGGCTGCCTCTGCGTCTTCCACAGACGAAGGTGGCCCGAAAGGTGCAGAGTACGTCGGCGCGAATTCGCAACTTGGTGACGTCGTCGCGCCGTAAGGTCCTAGCGATAGAACAATGCCCGCAGCTCCGCCCGAGCTGTTGGTAGTGGCTTGGATGCGACATGTCTCGCGAGCCGTGGCTGCTGCGTCTCGCATGATCACCGCGCATTCTGCAGAGCTCAATCCAGCCCGTGCCGCCGTCTCGACAGATAGTTGGTATCTGGAAAATGCGTCAAATAATCTATAGCCGCAAAGCCTCAAAGTTGGCTTGCGTTGCTGTCTCGATCATTTGAGCACCAGCGGAAAGGAACCGCTGATGGATGTCGATGAGATCTTGTCGTCGATTGTGCTGCAGATACGCTGCCGACCACAGTGGTGACTTCTGTGCGTACTCGTCAACTGCTGTCCCCTGCGTGATATATTTAAGCTGAGATCACTCCGTCAGCTGGGCTACGCACGAGGCCACCATCCAAAAGGATAACATCCGGGTTCATGGTACGGTGAGAGCACGATCTCGGAAAGCTCCGGTACTGAATTCTTGGACACGCGGTGACAACCTGATGCTCTGGCCCAGCCGTGTTGTGTTGAAGGCCACCTGGCGGCCGTCTGACGAGTTCGTCGGCTTCAAGTGATACTCCTCAAGTCGTCCGACGCCTATTACCTGGTCGCATCTCAGAGGACTGCGAAACTTCGAGGGAGAGAATGTAAATGTACATGCGATCGAGCAGGAAGAAAATGCACTGTACGAAAAACATGGCGCTTTCCCATCTATTTGAATCTTAAAACTCAGCTTCCATCATTGGAGGCAGAAACAGTAGTGTCATATTTTTCGTGAACGAGGCGATACATTTCAGGTTAAGGTCCAATTTTAGGCTCCGTCTCGCAGATAGTGATGATGTGTCACATGTAGCTGGCCAGTATACAACTTTGCTTTCGCCTCACACGGTGTCCAACCCACAAACTAGCAGCTCTTAGCGATGCTGAAAGTCCAATGACATATTTCCAGCTGGCCCCCCTGGCATCGAAGATGTTGCCGATCTTGCTTTGTACTGCCTGAACTCAGTGCTCGATGCATCAGTGTCGCGTCCTCTCTCTCCTCAGTTCTTTGTGCCACATAACTATCATGGTAGCAGTTATATGGTTCACTTGCAAGTGGTATACAAAAAGAAGAGAAGAGCATAGCGTTATCTATTTGCCCGAGCGGTCACACACTGTGAGAAACAGAACCTCATATGTCGTTGCGCCAGCACTTCGTCCAGCTATCACCATGACACAAGTCAGTTGGTCCAATCCCGAAAAAGATGCAACGATTTCCAATCAGCGTTTTGCAGGGCGGTACATGGAGGAAGGCTCGGTACTCTTCCGGTACCCAGAGAAGCAGCTCACCCAAAGGTCCCAAAATCCAACCGTCTTTGAGACCAGTGGAAGTCAGCCTAGCGAATAGATCACTAGTGTCGTATAAGGGCTGCGCGCAGGCGGCCTGGAAATCCCATACACGTATTGTCCCATCGTCGGCACAGGAGACTATAGACTGTCCGCAAGGTGTGAATTCGACCGAACGCACCGCGCCGCCGTGACCTCGCAGGACGATTGTCGAGCCCGTAGCGAGATTCCACAGAATCACAGAGCAGGATATTGATCCCATACAGATGAATTGGCCATCAGGGGAAAATACGGCCGAATACACCCAGTCGGTAGGGCTATCGAGAGCAAGAATTTGCTCTCCTGTGGTGATGTCCCAGACGCAGATCTTTGGATATCCGACAGACACAATGTGTAAACCAGCAGAAGAAAATGCAACAGATTCAGCGACAGAGAAGTCTGCGTGGAGTATCTGGCGTAGTAACTGGCCGGTCGCTGTCTGCCAGAGGTGAATGAGCCCGCTGGATCCTCCTGCGGCGAAGAGTCGGCCATCTTGCGAGAAGGTGACCGTGTTAGCTCTATCATCAAACATCATAATCGCAGATCTTCCCGTTGCTACATCCCACATGCGGACCGTCCGGTCCCACGATCCGGAGCCAAATGACTGTACATCTGGTGAAATGGTAACAGCGGTGACCGCTCCTTCATGTCCCCGCAGCGGCTCGCCTATAGCTTCACCAGTGTGTGCATTCCATAACCGGATAGTACAATCTTTAGAAGCCGAAGCGATTAGGCGTCCGTCGGATGAGACGGATACCGAAAGAACCTCATCCGTATGCCCCAGCAGCAACGGGAATCTCGGCTCGCCAGTGCGTATATTCCATACGCGAACTGAGTGATCTTTGGAGCCCGAAACTATCAAACAGCCGTCTGGTGAAACCGCCACTGAGAGCACGGCGCTGCTATGGCCAGGCAGAGGGTGAGCCGAACCTTGGCCGTTGACAGCATCCCAGATGCGGATCGTCCGATCATTAGAGGCCGAAGCAATCTGCAGGCTATCTGGGGATAGTATGGCGGAGCAAACCGAGTCAGAATGCCCGAGAAGAACTGTACAGGATGGCTCTCCTGTGGTCTGTTGCAAAGCCCATAACCGAACGCTTTTGTCCGCCGACGCCGATACGAGGGACCGCCCATCTGGTGAAAAATGAACAGACCTGATATTATCCAGGTGTCCACGTAGCTCTGTGACAATGTCCCAGGTCTGACATTCCCGAATCTGGATGCTGCTGTTGAGGGAGCCCGAAACAAGCCACCTACCATCGGGCGAAAAGCGGACGTCGAGAACCAGGTTCTGGTTGCAGAGTATGAAGCCCAGGGACTCGCCTGTGCGAAAATTCCACAGTCCAATGGTTTCATCATCAGAGCACGATGCCAGGATGTGACTACTTGGGCAAAAATCGACCGCGTTAATCCCCTTGGTATGTCCTCTCAAGATCGCAACCTGCTCGCCAGTGTCAATCTTCCAAAGGCGTATGGTTCTGTCCGCGGACCCCGATGCGATAATGGAGCCATCTGACGAGAAAACGACCGATTTCACACTACTAGAGTGACCGCTTAGGCGCAGCGCGGTTGGATGGCCAGCCAAGCCTGTCCAAATGTATACACCATCGTATGTTCCACATGCAAGGCTCTCGCCACTGGGAGCAAATGCGACAGAATAAACGGCACGACCACAGCTCTGCAGAGGCTTTATGACCTCCTCTCCACTGCGTGTGTTCCAGGTACGGATAGTGCCATCGAGTGAGGCTGAAACGAGCAGGCGACTATCAGGCGAATAAACAACGGAGAGCACCGAGTCATTGTGGCCGGTCAGTGTCATGGCAAGCCGGTCCCCATGACAGTCAATACCAAGTACTTCAACGGAAACCAGACCAGCGCACAGCGGGGCAAAAATGCGGTAAACGAGAGAATCCCGCCCTGCAAACGGAAGCGCCGAAAGGTAGATGTGTGATGCGCTCCGCTCGATCGCCTCACGGGATGACGCCACAAATGAGCAGGCATCGTGAAGAAACCTTGAAATGCTATCTCTTTGTGCCTAGACAGACTTGAGGAAGAATAGTGCAGGTAATAGACAACGCTCACATTGGACCTGGCGAGACGCAGCACGCCTGACGCAGCACCAACCTTACCTAGTATACTGAGCACCTCCAGCCAGAATAAAAACTTTGGCACAAAGTACTTTCCAATCAGGACATCGAATGCAGCGGCATTGGAGCAAGCTTTGATGTGGCTGGCCCAGTGTAGACATGCATAGACGAGTGATGTTGCAATCTGATTCCCCATGGACGGATGGTTTGCCTCAAATGAAGAATGACTGCGGGACACGTTGAAGCATAAATCGATACGCGTCATTCTTCTCAGACACCCGCGGGCAAGAATCTCGTGCCCAAGTGATTCGGAGATCCGAATGTTGGTCGGCGCTCGCTTGAACAGGTAATCGCCGAAGGACGCATGCAAAGTGTGTAGACCAGGTTCACCATTGTCATCGGGGACATGAACAACTGCATGCAGACGAGACAAGTGCCCGCGAACGTGATGCTTCGGTTGGTCCAGCAGATCCGCCAATGCTGAGACCGATAGCGTCATGCTTGAACACAAAAGAGATGCAAGCAGATACCTTATGGCTGAAAGACTGTTGCGCTCCGGCTCTTCGGTCTCCAATGATTCCTTCAAGATCAAATCGTACATGTAATCGAGAGGTGCCGCCGCTCGTGTGCCAAGACCGTCCCGTGCGGTGTTGAGCAACGTGTCAAATCTCAGCGCGGCAGCGTCAATGCCCGCACCGAGTATGTATCGCAAAGCTGTTGCCGCGAAAATGAATAGTCCATCACACAGAAGTGCTAGCCTATGGGCTTCTTCGAGTGTAATTTGGTCGCGAAGTCGGACATTGGTTGAGAGGCTGGCGGTGATGTAAAGATGAATGTCAGCAGTCACCTGCGATTTGGAAATGGTGTGTAGACGCAAAACCGAGCTGAATGCGGAGTTGAGCACTGCAGTGTCTCTAATGTGCGTCTCTGGCCGCGATGTAACCAAGAACTTTACCGGCAACTTGGCTTCGTAGTGCGAGAATGTGACCAGTGCTTCCAGCATCTCCGAGACAATGCGGTGGGTTTCGGCATCGTCCGTAGTTCCATTCGTCGCAGTGACCCCGCCACACTCATCGAGCGCGTCAATGACGAAGAGTATGGGGACGCGGGAGTCTTTGAGAGCGAGCAGCGGTTTGTAGAGAAGTCGCTCGATCTGTACTCCGATCTGCTTTTCCAAGACGCCAGGGTCTCGCGCCAGCTCTTCTGCGAGAGCTTTGCCAAACTCGACAGATTGAAATGCCATGAGCTGAGCCAGAGTCGGAACCACGCAGAGGATGTCACGCTGCGCAATTGAGCCTGTTGAGCGTGAGCAGAAGAAGCTTCCGCCGAACACGACATTGATATTCGTGTCTGCGTGGGAGCAAATAGTCCAGACAATGGACGTCTTACCCATCCCAGCCATTCCGGTAAGCCATAATATGGGTGAATCGTCGGGGTTTTCAATCCAGTTCTCGATCATGCGGATGATGTCGACGCGCGTGCCGACCATACACCCTGAACTTAAGTGGGCATTGTAAACGGCCCGTGGGACATATCGTGTTCTCAAAGCTGCAAGTAATCAGAGATCCAGGACATGATAGCGAGCTATCAAATCCCTAACCTGTAGCAATTTTGGCCTGTACACCGCTCTATCATGAAGCTCGTCAACAATGATCCAAATCACAGCTCACGAAATAGACGTACCTTTTCGCCTGTCGTAGTGGTGCCAAACAGGTAGTTGGTGATATGGTGGAGATTGAGGATGTCGCCTGATCCGTAAATGGTGTTCGTGTTCGAATTGTCGTTGTGGATGATGGGTCGCATGCTTTCCCTCGAGCTTGAGTCGATGATCTGCGGAGTCTGACGCATTTGAGACTCCATGAGGCGAGCAGAATTTTCCTCAGGTGATAGTCGGAGGAAGAGAGGACGAGGTGCGTATGCCAGTGACCTCAAAGGGCAATGTCAACCAAATAAAACCCTGATTGCTAGTAATGGGGGCGGTTAAAAAGGAATGCATCATCGCGGCATCTACTAAGCGCGAGGGCCTCGGCGAGGTTGCGCAAAGGCTGTCACCGGGTTCGAATTCATCAAACCAAATCATCGCAACATGATATTCGGTCTTTGTCCTGAATTGCTTACAGCACGGGAGATAGGGCGGAGGAGGTAAGGGGATTGTGCTAACATGAGACGACCATATACAAAAAGAACAAACAATATTCATATAACTTGAAGGACAGCAAAATTTCTGGCGTTGCGACCGAGGTGGAGTCGTTGGCACGAGTAGGGACGGTGAAAGTCTTGGTGTGTTCCGTGTCTGAACTGATAGTTCTGCTAAACGAGGACGCTAATATGGGTAAGTGGTTGAAAACAATAAGGTCGAAGCAGTAAGGGCGAGTGAAGGGGACGCGAGAGGCGGGCGCGACGGCGATGGAAGCCGCATTGCCGATAGTCCAGCCCGTGTGCTCGCGTGCGCGACCTTGTCACCCGTATGATTGACCGTGTATCGTACTCCATCCCTTCAAAGCGCGAGTTCTAGGTCAGGGTTGGTAAGCTCGAGCGGGAGCGCGGACCCTCCCAAAACTCATGCCGCGGACACCTTCTTCGAGGTTCGGAGAGAATTGCCATGGGGCGCGTAATGACGAATGCAATGATGGCAGATAGTGCCGATGAGCCTCACGGCATGTTGTCGAGTGGAAGGTGGGGCGACAGCACCGTTGAGCGGCTCTACTTGTCGCTGTCGACAAACGGGTTGGTATCTTCTGCGTGGGTTTGGCACCATCTCCCCGCTGAGCGCGACAGAACACCAACTAGCGCAACACCTGGCATAACCAGACTTTCTCCGGGCAAAAATGCTCGTCCGACTTACTTAGAGCGCCGTCCATGGGTACAATGCATGCGTTTAAGCCGAGATTCATGACGATTATGCTCGCGAGAAGCTCGATACCGGGTGGAATGCCAGTGAGGACACCTGTGACGATGAGCACGGCGGCGATGCCGCGAGCGAGTCCCGATGTATTTTGCCTGGTGTTGCATTGTGTAAGCGAAATGAAGCGAAGGAAGACATGAGAGTAGAGAGATACCTCGGAATAATCGCCAGCGTCGACACCCAACCCGCCATGTGTCCATCTACCACCCGGTCGATCAGAGCAACACTTCGCACACCTATTACAGATAAAATCCGTACCAGGCGTTCTCGTAACCGGACCCGTAGGGTTCAAAGATGATCCTCCAATCTTCGCATGCAGGACCTCTGCGAAAGATGGAAACGAAGCCATGTTGCATTTCGGAGATTCCGAGACCAGTGGTTGTTGAAGAAGCAGACAGCGTGAGCACCGCCAATGACACCGAAGAAAGGGGAATGAATGGTATCGTAGAGCCGCGAGTATGTGATTTCGGCGACCCGCAACACCACGAGGCGCCTAGGTCAAATGGGTCGAGGAGTGTGATGAAGCCCGCGGCGATCATGGCACACCAGAATGCGCGCCACAATATCTATCGTCGCGTCAGCCATGGCGCTTTGCAAGCAACAAAAAGGACGACATACCTTAGCAGTAACGCAGTGGGATGTCTCCTTCGCACCAACTAACACCCTCCCACGGACGCGCCAGAACCAATAGCAGGCGCTGCCCGCACTTGCTGCGGTCGAGATATCCCTCCTCGCTCATCTCTTTCGCCTCGGAGTTCACAAATAACCGGCTGAAAGCGCTCCCCGCATAGCTTGCCAATATGCAGAAGCGGATCTCCTTGGAACGGGTTCCGAAGCAACACCGAGGCCAATCGACCTGGTTAAGAGCGAGCGTCTGATGGGTGACCGCGACCGCCAAAGGCGAAGAGGACTGTTCAATTACTTGATATGCCGGTGTTCTCCGAGAAGTACATGTCGCTAGTGGTAGGGCAAGCGGGTTGGTCGACAGTGGGTGGGCGAAAATCTCCCTCCTCTTCGTTTCGTTTGTCTCATAAGCGACGAAGAACCTGCTCGTGGTATTCACCACGTAGCTCCCGAAACGCCTTTCTTCCCGAGCGAGAGCCCTGAGGCAACGTTGAGCATCATACCGACGGACTTGGTGAAGAGCGTGCGGCCGTCGAAGTAGCAATGGATAACCAGACCGGACAGGATAGTCTTGATGTCGAGGGTTGCGGAACCGGTGGCGAAGTATGTGACTCTGCGCGGCCGAGGTGGTCGCGGTAAAGTAGGAACGGCGGCGGTGAGTGTTCGGTGCCTTCGCCGTCTAGGGTGGTGATTGCGCTGAATGTAGGTGCAACGACGCCTGAATCCTGAATCCTTGTTTGAGGCGAACGAGGTTGAGACATTCAGGCTGAGTGGGAGAATGCAGGCAATGCTGACGAGTACGACGACGACGGCGATGTAGACCGCATGGTCGGCGAACCAGCCCGCACGTCCGACTTCCTTGTCCGAGGCAATCTAATGATATGAGCCCAGAAAACACGCTTGTCGCGATTCTGTTCCTCAAAACGCGTTGGGACGAGGATGGTATCGGTGAGACCTTGACAGCAGAAACATCGTCCCTTCAAGAAGCCTGCACGCAGACGGCTTCTTTGAGGTCGAACCGAACACCGTTGTCGCGGGCGATGAAGAAGGCAGTGATGGCGGCGAGAACGCTGACAAGCATGACGACGGTCCAACCGAGTGAGCGGTTGAACGCAACCTTGGCGGCGGCAGTGAAGGCGACATTGACGAGCTGCGTCTTTGATCTTTATACGTTTAGTTCACAAGTCAATGGTAATGAAGCAGCAAGTACATACCTGATCATGAAGCCAACCCATGGAGGCGAATGGCGAGTATCAGACCCGGATTCCGTTGTCGTGCGCGCCACTAGCCTCCTCCTCGATTTGCTCTGCATTGCCGGTGTCGTATTTGAAAATTCCTAGCGGCATACATTGGGCCGCCAGCGACCGCTGACGGAGGTTCCAGATGCTCCTCGGTGTGCCGAGCCCCGGCCCGTGGGAGCAGCTGCCCAACGCCGAGCACCATCACGGCGACTCACAAAGTTCACGCTAATCAGTGTGTGCGGCGATGGCTGAGTCATGCGGGACGGGAAAGGGGTCAACGAGGGCGGAAACGATCCCGGCCAGCGAACGGTTGAGTGACTACCTTGGCGTAGCCGCGTGTCAAGCGTAAGCAGATGGTGTATTAGGTTTTTGACTTGTTGACAGAGACTAAGAGT
>Ga0247815_10004280_pt1 | contig 10059 bp, 11 predicted proteins | sample UWRJL194509B1_FD_181014 | JGI IMG/M metagenome (GOLD analysis project Ga0247815, IMG submission 181014) | Plant litter microbial communities from Arlington Agricultural Research Station in Wisconsin, United States - UWRJ-L194-509B-1 | ecosystem: Environmental > Terrestrial > Plant litter >... | reverse complement strand
TCACCGACCAGAGCGGCAAGATGACGGTGGAGATTTCCTCCAAGCGCTTCCCGCAAGGCCAGACCATCGATCACAACACGCTGGTCGAGCTGACCGGCGAGTTCGACAAGGAAACTTTCGGCGAGTCGACGCTGGAGGTCAAGCAGGTCAAGGTCGTCGCGCGGTAAGCGGCGACATAGCGCGACAGGCGGCCGATGAAGATGCCGTTGAACACGCCGAACAACACGGTCACGCCCAGCGCGAACGGCAGGCTGAGCGGCAGTTCCGGATGCATCACCGATACCACCGCCACCGTGTACTTGGTGAAGAAGATCGCCACCATCAGCGCCAGCGGCATCCAGCTGCCGCGCTGGCGGACGGTGCCGGCGGCGCGGTCGACGGCGATGTCGCCGCTGGTCAGCCGCCAGGTCAGCGCCATGCCGGCCAGCATGCCGACCGCCCACACGCCCCACACGCCGGCGCCCAAGGCGCCGTGGCCGTTCATGCCGGACAAGGTCAGCACCAGCATCACGACGGGGATGATAGCCAGTTTCTGCAGCGAGATGTCGCGGTCGCGGCTGGCCAGGTAGCCGCGATACAGCAGGAAGGCCAGCAAGGCCCAGACGTAGACGGGGGTATGGGAAATGATCTGCTGAATCATGATGCGCTCCGTGGCGGTGGTTTAAGTGTTGCCACTATGCCCCGCCCGCCATCGGCCCGGACCGCGATGCGACGAAATGCGCCTTAGCGGCGCGAAATGCCTTATTTCAGCGTGAAAATGAAGGAAGTCAGGTCGCCGGTGGACACCACGTCGATCACGCCGCCGTGCGACTGGGCGATTTCCGACACGATGAACAAGCCCAGCCCCAAGCCCTGGCCGTCGACGCCGGGATTGCCGCGCCAGAACGGCTTGAACAATTGCGCGATGGTTTGCGGTGGAATGGCCGGTCCCTCGTTGCTGACGATCAGCTCCAACTTGCCGTCGAGGCGATGCGCCCGCACCCGCACCGGGCGCGTGGCGTCGCCATGCACCAGCGCGTTCTTCACCAGATTGGACATCAGTTGCGCCAGCCGGCCGGCGTCGCACAGCACCGCGCCGTCGATGGCCAGCTCGGCGATGATCTCGCGCTGCGGATGCGCGCCGCGCAACTCGGCCACCACCTGCTCGAACGCGGCTTGCAAAGCCGGCTCCGGCTTGAGCGCCAGCGCGATGCCGCCGCCCATGCGGCCGCGCGTGAAGTCGACCACGTCGTCGACCAGCCCGGAAATGCGCAGCGCGCTGCGGCGGATCCGGTCCACCACGCGCATGCTGTCGGGCGGCAGCTGTTGCATGCGCAGCACTTCGGCGCCGGTGACGATCGAGCTGAGCGGCGTGCGCAGGTCGTGGCCCAGCACGGCGATGAACTGCTCGCGCAACTCCGCCGCCTCCAGCTCGCCGAGCAGCGCGTGCCGGGCGTCGGCCAGGATGCGTTCCGATTCCAGTTGCCCCGAGATCAATTGCGCGAACAAGGCCAGGCTATTCATCACCACCGGCGCCGACAGGTTGGCGGCGACCGGATCGAGTCCGCACAGCGTGCCGAAATATTCGCCGTCGGGACGGAACAGCGGCACCGAGATGTAGCTTTGGAAACCGTAGATGCGCGGCGTGTGATGGTCGCGATAACGCGTGTCGGTCGAGACGTTGTCGATCACCACCGTGAGGCCGGTGTCGCGCACTTCCTCGCACAGCGTGGTGGTCACGTCCAGGCCGTCGCCGACCTTGAGGCCGAAGGCCAGACGATCGAGCACCGCGCAGGTGGTCCAGGAATCGCCGGTCACCCGCGCCACGCAGACGAAGCGCAAGCCGGTGATCGCCGCCACCGTCTCCAGGATCGTCGGCACCGCAGGGATCGACTGGATCGAGGCGATATCAGCGGCAATATTTACGGCGAGGTCACGGTGCATGCAAACGTCTCTGATCTGGGGAATGCGGCCATCTTACAGGCTCGACGGCCATATCGCGAGCGCGATTACTTGGCGGGTTGCAAATTGGCGACCAAGGCGCCGGGCCGCGTATCGATGCCGGTCAGCACGAATTGCGCGCCGGCGTAACGCAACTCTTCCGGGCGGAAGGTATGCACCGCGACATCCTTGATGATGTTGTCGCTCAACAGATTGGCGACGCTGGCCAGCTGGCTCTGCTTGCCTTCATCCATATTGTTTATAACAAAGCGATCCACATGCGCGTCGGCGATGTAGATGGCGTTGCGCAGGCTGTCGACCTTCAGGCGGCCGGAAATGGCCATGCTCCCCTGCCAGCCTTGACGCGACAGCAACGGCGTCACGCTCAGGTCGAAGCCCAGCGACACGCGGTTGTTGTCGGCCAAAATCGACAGTTGCGGGCGGCTCAGCTCGACATCGAACACGCCCAGCACGCGATGATGCACGGGGAACTTGCGGTCCAGGTCACGCTGCAAACGCTGCTGTGGCAACTCGACCTGGCGCGGGCCGATCAGCGCGGCGCAGGCGGCCAACAGCACCATCACCATCAGCGGCGCGGCGAATTTTGCATAACGGTTAATATTAATCATTCGACTCTTTCGACAACGTGACGCGACATTATGAACCACACCCGCATAGGCTGCGCAGGCTGGAGTATAGACAGGGAATCGGCGCCGCGCTTTCCCGCTGGCGCGAGTCATCTGGAGCGCTATGCGCAAGTGTTGAACGCGGCGGAGATCAATTCCTCGTTCTACCGGCCGCACCAGCCACAGACCTACGAGCGTTGGGCGGCCAGCGTGCCGGCCGATTTCCGTTTCTCGGTCAAGCTACCGCGCAGCATCACCCACGACAACCGATTGGCCGGCAGCGACGAACTGCTGGGGCGCTTCGCCGATGAGGCCGGCGCGCTCGGCGATAAGCTCGGCTGCGTGCTGGTGCAGTTGCCGCCCAGCCTCGCGCTGGACCACCGCGTCGCCGACGCTTTCTTCAGCGCCCTCGCCGCCCGCTTCGGCTGCATGATCGCCTGCGAGGCGCGCCACGGCGGCTGGTTCGGCGACGACGCCACGGCGCTGCTGCAAGCGCACGGCGTTACCCGCGTCATCGCCGATCCGCCGGCGCGCGAGCCCGGCCCGTACGTGCCGACCTCGGGCGCGGTGTACGCGCGGCTGCACGGCAGCCCGCGCATGTACTACTCGTCTTATGACGACGCCTACCTCGACAGCGTGGCCGCCTATCTGAAGGACAAGGAAGCCTGGTGCATCTTCGACAATACCGCTTCCGGGGCCGCGCTGCCCAACGCGCTGTCGCTGTTGCAAAAACAACAGGCGGCATAAACCGCTTGTTTTTTTGATTCCTAGTGTTATAGTTCACTACAACACCACTTCATTAACACAGATCAAGGGGTACCCATGTATGTCCACCATAGGCTGGAATGACAACGCGCCGATTTATCGGCAACTCAAGGACCGGGTCGTCGGCATGATGCTCGACGGCCTGCTCAAGCCGGGCGACGCCCTGCCCTCCGTGCGGCAGGTCGCCGCCGATTATCAACTCAACCCCATCACGGTGTCGCGCGCCTACCAGGAGCTGGTCGACGAAACCCTGGTGGAAAAAAGAAGGGGACTTGGTATGTACGTCACTGACGGCGCCCGCGACAAACTGCTGGCCAGCGAACGCGAACGCTTCCTGCGCGAAGAATGGCCGGCGATGATCGAACGCATCCGCCGCCTCGGCCTGGAGCTGGAAACCCTGCTCAAGCCGATCGTTCCCGGAGGTGCCGCATGAGCGCCATCATCACCGCGTCCAATCTGAACAAGCGATACGGCAAGAAGCCGGCACTGGACGGCGCCAGCTTCACAGTCGAGGCCGGCCGCATCGTCGGCCTGATCGGCCCCAACGGTTCCGGCAAGACCACCACGCTCAAAGCCATCCTGGGCCTGACCCAGTTCGACGGCGAGCTGTCGGTGCTCGGCATGGACCCGCGCACCCAGCGCGAGGCGCTGATGAACGAGGTCTGCTTCATCGCCGACGTCGCCATCCTGCCGCGCTGGCTCAAGGTCAAGGATGCGATCGCCTTTGTGGAAGGCGTGCATCCCCGTTTCGACCGCAGCAAGGCGGAGAAATACCTCGCCAACACCAAGCTGTCGCCCGACATGAAGGTCAAGGCCATGTCCAAGGGCATGGTGGTGCAGCTGCACCTGGCGCTGGTGATGGCGATCGACGCCAAGCTGCTGGTGCTGGACGAACCGACGCTCGGGCTCGACATCCTGTACCGCAAGCAGTTCTACCAGAACCTGCTGGAGGACTACTTCGACGAAAACAAGACCATCCTGATCACCACCCACCAGATCGAGGAGGTCGAGCACATCCTGACCGACCTGATGTTCATCCAGGACGGCAAGATCTCGCTGGCCGCGTCGATGGATGAAGTCGGCGAGCGCTTCACCGAGGTGATGGTCGAGCCGGAATTCATCGCCGCCGCCAACGCGCTGCAGCCACTGAGCCAGCGCACCGTGTTCGGCAAGGCCATCATGCTGTTCGACGGCGTGCACCGGACGCAGTTGTCCAACTTCGGCGAGCTGCGCACGCCCAGCGTCGCCGACCTGTTCGTCGCGACCATGAAAGGAACCTACGCATGAAAACCATGAAATGGCTGATCAAGCGCGAGCTGTGGGAAAACAAAGGCTCGCTGGTGTGGGCGCCGGCCGTGATCGCCGGGCTGCTGGGGGTGCTGGCGATGGCCGCCATTTTCTTCGGCCGCCACGTGCAGTTCAACGAGGCCGGCCAGGCGATGTCGGTCGGCACCATCACCATCGAAGGCGCGATGCGTTCGCGTATCGCCGAAACCATGTCGCAGGCGTACGTCGCCTCGGCGATGCCGGTGTTCATGATCCTTGGTCTGCTGGTGTTCTTTTACTGCCTCGGCGCGCTGCACGACGAGCGCGCCGACCGCAGCCTGCTGTTCTGGAAATCGCTGCCGGTGTCGGATTTGACGACGGTGCTGTCCAAGGTGGTGACGGCGGTGGTGGTCGCGCCGCTGATCACGTTGGGTATCGGCATCGCGCTGTCGCTGCTGATCCTGCTCGCCGCCTGCGGCCTGCTGCTGGCGCACGGCACCAACCTGTTCGGCGCCATCCTGAGTTCGCCGGACTTCTACCTGACGCCGCTGCGGCTGGTGGGCCTGCTGCCGGTGTACATCCTGTGGGCGCTGCCGACGGTGGGCTGGTTGCTGATGGTGTCGAGCCTGGCGCGTTCCAAGGTGTTCCTGTGGGCGGTCGGCACGCCGGTGGTGACGTCATTGCTGCTGCTGTGGGCGGAAAAGGCGCTCAACTTCGGGCTGGACGCCGGCTGGTTCGTCAGCTCGGTGGTCAACCGCATCCTGCTGGGCGTGGTACCGGGGTCGTGGCTGGCCTTCAGCAAGGACACCATCTCGCTGCCGCACGAGGAGCACAAGCTGGCATTGCCGGATGCGATCTTCAGCGCGTCGTGGTCGACGCTGGGCGGCATCAGCGTGTGGCTCGGCGTCGTGGCCGGCGTCGCGATGATCGCGGTAGCGGTCTGGATGCGCCGTCGCCGCGAGGAAGGTTAATCGCATGAGGATCGTGAACGGCATCGCGGCGGCCCTGCTGCTGGCGGGGCTCGCCAGCCTGCCGGCGGGCGCGCAAACCGTCGAACCTCCGGCCGAGGAAGCGAACGGCGAAGCGCCGACCATGGTGGTCATCAACGGCAGCCGCAGTCCGGAGCTGCAGCCCTACCGCTACATGCTGTCCGGGCTGGACGCCTTCGACGCCAACCACGCGATGGCGCCGGCGGCGACGGAGGTGCGCTTCCGTTTGCGCGGCAAAGGCAAGGCGCCGGCCGACGTGCTGGACGGCGCGGTGGTGCGGCTGTCCGGCCCGGCGACCGACATCACGCTGCCGTTGGCGGACGGAGGTCGCTTCAGCCTGCCGCGCAACCGGGCGGCGGAAGACGACAACGCGGACGTCGTCGTGAACAGGAAAAAAAGCCATATCGGCTGGAGTCCCGACATTCGCAGCGTGGGCGTGCCGGAAGGGATGCGGCGCCTGGGCGACATCAGGCTGGAGTGCCGGGTGATGGTCGGGGTGGCCAAGAACTACATCACGTTCATGTTGCGCGCCATGATCAACACGCTGACGCTGACAACGGACTGGTGCGGATACAAGGACTTCAACCTGAGCGTGCGCAGCGACCGCGAGATCAGCGGCGCCACGCTGGTGGAAGGCCCGCGTCGGCTCGAACTCAAAGTCGGCGACGACGGCACATCCTACTCGGTCCCGATAGGCGACAAGAGCTACTCCAACGACGCGCTGATAGAGCTGATGTAGGACTCCGGGGTCAGAGCTAAAAACTGGACACGGGCTCTACCGTAGCGCACGCTACGGTAGAGCCCGTGTCCAGTTTTTAGCTCTGACCCCGGAGTTTAGGACATTACTCGAACTGCTTGCGGAATTCGGCGAACTGGAACGTCAGCTCTTCGACCTGGCTGCGCAGGTGCTGCACTTCCTGCTCCAGCGCGCCGATGCGGCCGCCCTGCCCGCCCGAACTGACCGAGCCGCCCAGGCCGGCCGCCGTTTCTTCGCGCGCCAACGCGTCCTCGCCGCCCAGCAGCTGGCCGTAGCGCGGTTCCTTGGCGCCGGGCGCCAAGGCCAGGCGCGTCACCAACGGCGGATATTTGTCGATCAGGAACTGCAGCGCCTGCTCGACGTCGGCCACCGATTTGAAGTCGTGCACGCGACCCGTGCGGGTGCGGATCTCGCCCGCCGTTTGCAGCCCGCGCAACATCAGGATCGCCAGCACCGCCAGCTTGTCCTGCTCCAGCGACCATTTGATCCGCATCCGGTGCTCGTACTTGGTGACCCGCGCGCCGGCCTGCGTGATGCCGTTGACGTATTTTCCCTGCATCAGCCGCTGCAGCACTTCGGCCACCGTTTCCTCCGATACCGACATCACCGGGTCGCGGCTCGACAATTGATTGCAGCCGTTGACGATCGCGTTCAGCGACAGCGGATAGTTGTCCGGCGTCAGCGCTTCCTTTTCGGCCAGCACGGCCAGGACGCGGATTTCAAACGGGTCCAGTATTTCGAGGCCTTCGGGGCTTGTTTCCATGTGTACGATCCTTATTCGACGAGCTTGTTCAGTTGGTCGGAATTCAATTTATCATAGTCGGGCACGCCTTGACATTGCAAGCCCGCCGCGTTCATTGCCGCGAGTATCCGCTCAATCTGCTGTTCCTGCTTGACGGCGTGCTCGATCAGCCCGTGCAGCGCCTTCGACAGCGGGTCGTCGCCGTTCGGCGTGACGCCGTAGGCGGAGAACAGATTGGCCGTGGCGCTGGCCGCCGCCGCTTCCTTCTGCACGATGTGCGCCGGATTGCCGACCGCCGTGGCGCCGGCCGGCACCGGCTTCAACAACACCGCGTTCGAGCCGACCTTGGCATATTCGCCGACCGTGAAGCCGCCCAGTACCTTGGCGCCGGCGCCGACGATGACGCCGCGCGCCAGCGTCGGGTGCCGCTTGGCGCCCTTGTGCAGCGAGGTGCCGCCCAGCGTAACGCCCTGGTAGATGGTGCAGTCGTCGCCGACCTCAGCCGTCTCGCCGATGACCACGCCGAAGCCGTGGTCGATGAAGACGCGGCGGCCTATCGTCGCGCCCGGATGGATTTCGATCCCGGTGATCATGCGCGCCAGATAGGAGATGAAGCGCCCCAGCCATTTCACCTTGCGCGTCCAGCACCATTGCGCCCAGCGGTGCATGACGATCGCTTGCAGGCCCGGATAACAGGTCAGCACCTCCCAGGCGTTGCGGGCGGCGGGATCGCGTTCGATGATGCTGTTGATGTCTTGGCGCAGATGGTGGAACATGGGATGGAGATAATGACAACCAAAACGCCAATGTTAGCGTATCCGGTCGGGAGTTGCTGGAAAGCGGCTTGCTTCAAGGAGGGAGAACGGCGGCCCTCGAAAGTGAGCCGCCGGGAGTGTAAAAGCTATATTAGTCGGAAGGCTTGTCAGCCTTCCTTAGCGATACGCTGGCGGCGGGCTTCGTACAGACAGACGCCGGATGCGACGGAGACGTTCAAACTTTCCACCGAACCGAACATCGGGATCGAGACCAGCATGTCGCAGGTTTCGCGGGTCAGGCGGCGCATGCCCTCGCCTTCCGAACCCATGACCAGCGCGGTCGGGCCGGTGAAGTCGGCTTCGTACAAACCCTTGTCGCCGTCGTCGGAGGTGCCGATCAGCCAGATGTCGCGGTCCTTCAAGTCGCGCAGCGTGCGCGCCAGGTTGGTGACGGTGATGTAAGGCACGGTCTCGGCGGCGCCGCTGGCGACCTTGGCGGCGGTGGCGTTCAGGCCCACCGCGCGGTCCTTCGGCACGATCACCGCGTGGGCGCCGACGCCGTCGGCGACGCGCAGGCAGGCGCCCAGGTTGTGCGGGTCGGTGATGCCGTCCAGCACCAGCAACAGCGGCGGGCCGTCGATGGCGTCCAACAGCTCATCCAGGTTGCGCGCCAGCGACAGCTGCGACGCGAACGCGATCACGCCCTGGTGACGGCGGGTGCCGACGATCTTGTCCAGCCGCGCCGAATCAACCGGCATGACGCGCACGCCGGCCGCCTTGGCGTTGGCGACCAGGTCCTTCATGCGGCGGTCGTCGCGGCCGATGTCGATGAAGATTTCTTCCACCGACGAGGCCTCATGACGCAAACGCGAGGTCACGGCGTGGAAGCCGAAAATCATTTTATTCTTACTCATTTATTTATCGCTTCTTCTTACTTTTTGAGGCAGGCTGCGCTGCTCGGGGTGCTACCGCGGCACTCGCCGCGGCATTAGTCTTGCGACCGCCCCGGCCCTTGGATGCCGGTTTCGCGGCGGGCTGGGGAGCGGCGGCTTTCGCCGGTGCGGCCTTGGTCGGCTGCGCTTTCGGCACGGACGGACCAGGCTTGATGTTGCTCTTGCGGTCTTTCGACTGCGAATCGGATTTGTCGGCTTTCGGCGGCGGCGCGTCGGCGCCGGCCAAACGCAGATCGATCTTGCGCGACTCGAGGTCGACGCGCACAACCTGCACGCTGACGCGGTCGGTCAGCTGGAATTTCTTGCCGGTGCGTTCGCCGCGCAGTTCGTGACGCGCGTCGTCGTACTGGAAGTAATCCGAGCCGAGGTCGGTGACGTGCACCAGGCCTTCGACAAACAACTGGTCCAGCTGCACGAAGATGCCGAAGGTGGTGACGCCGGTGATGACGCCGGTGTATTCCTCGCCCAGCTTGTCCTGCATGAAGTAGCACTTGAGCCAGGCTTCGACGTCGCGCGAGGCTTCGTCGGCGCGGCGTTCGTTGGCCGAGCAGTGCACGCCCAGCGCGTCCCACACGGTCAGGTCGACGGCTTTTTTCTCTTTGCCTTCGGCCTTGTCCTTGGCCTGCTGCTTGCGCGTGGCGTTGGAGACGTTGGTGTTCAACACGCTGGTCGCGGCCACTTTCGGCTCATACTTCTTGCCGAGCAAAATGGCCTTGATGGCGCGGTGCGTCAGCAAGTCGGGATAGCGGCGGATCGGGCTGGTGAAGTGGGCATACGCCTCATACGCCAAACCGAAGTGGCCGATATTGTCCGGCGAGTAGACCGCTTGCTGCATCGAGCGCAACAGCATGGTTTGCAGCAGCGACGCGTCCGGACGCACCTTCACCTGCTTCATCAACTCGGCGTAATCGCCGGCGCTCGGCTTGTCGCCGCCGTTCAGGTTCAGGCCGACCTGCTTGAGGAAGGTGCGGACCTGCTTGAGCTTCTCGGCGGTCGGGCTGGCGTGGATGCGGTAGGTGCCCGGATGCTTGTGGCGGATCAGCAGATCGGCCGCGCAGACGTTGGCGGTCAACATGCATTCTTCGATCAGCTTGTGCGCGTCGTTGCGGATGCGCGGGATGATCTTTTCGATCTTGCCCGACGGGTTGCAGACGATGTAGGTCTCGGTGGTCTCGAAGTCGATCGCGCCGCGCAAGGTGCGCGCTTTCAGCAAGGCCTGGTACACGTCGTACAGGTTCTGCAGGTGCGGCACGATGGCTGGACGGCGCGCCGCTTCAGGACCTTTG
>Ga0247815_10004279_pt1 | contig 10059 bp, 9 predicted proteins | sample UWRJL194509B1_FD_181014 | JGI IMG/M metagenome (GOLD analysis project Ga0247815, IMG submission 181014) | Plant litter microbial communities from Arlington Agricultural Research Station in Wisconsin, United States - UWRJ-L194-509B-1 | ecosystem: Environmental > Terrestrial > Plant litter >... | reverse complement strand
CCGACCACGAGCAGGCCCAGCAGCGCGATGATCACGGTGACGCCCGCGAACACGACGGCGCTGCCGGCGGTGCCGACGGCGACCGCCGCCGACTCCTCGGGGTCTTCGCCCTTGGCCAGCTGGTTGCGGTGCCTCGACAGGATGAACAGCGCGTAGTCGATGCCGACCGCGAGCCCGATCATCAGGGCGAGGAGCGGTGCCGTGCTGCCGACGGTCGCGAACGCGGAGTACGCGCTGATGCCGCCGATGGCCACGCCGACCCCGACGAGCGCGCCGACGAGCGGCATGCCGGCGGCCACGAGCGACCCGAAGGTGATGAAGAGCACGACGCCCGCGAACAGCACGCCGAACACCTCGGTGACGGTGATGCCGAAGGTGTTGTCTTGAAAGACCTGGCCGCCGAACTCGACGACGAGACCCGCGTCCCTGCCGATCTCGGCGGTGTCCTGCAGCCGTGTGAGGGTGTCGTCCGTGACATCCGTCGACGCTCCGTCGAACTGCACCTTGACGATCGCCATCGACCCGTCGTCGGAGACCGCCTTGCCCGCGTATTCGTCGAAGGGGCTGACCACCGAGTTCACGCCGTCGATTTTCTCGATGGCGGTGACCGTCTGTTCGATGGTCGCCTCGACATCGGGATCGGTGACGGATGCGCCCGACGGAGCCTGCATCACCACCTGCGCGCTGGCACCCGCCACGGAGGGGAACACGGCCTCGAGCCGGTCGAGGGCGTTCTGCGATTCCGTTCCGGGAATGCTGAACGACTCGCTCGTGGTGCCGCCGAGTGCGACGCTGCCGCCGAGCACACCGGCGAGCACGAGCACCCACACCCCGATCACCCGCCACGCGTGCCGGTAGGAGAATCGACCGAGACGGTAGAGCAGGGTGGCCATGGTGTGCTCCTGGCTGCTGGGTTCTAGGCGGAGGCGCTGACGGGGAGTGGGGCGAGCAGTTCGCGCACGATCGTGACGAGGGCCGCGCGCACCTCGTCGACGGGCGGCTCTGGCAGGTGCGCGAAACCCTGCCCGAAGCTGTTGTGGCTGCTCAGGATGAAGGCGGCTCCGCCCAGAGCGACACCGAACCGCATGAATCCCTCGGTCGAGGTGGTGGCGCTGGCGAAGTAGTCGGCCAGGCGCACCACGAGTGCGTTCGCCCGGTCGATGACGGGGACGTCTTCGAGCGACGGCCCGTGGTTCAGGAACATGTTGACCTCGAGGCGGCTCTCGAGCAGGAAGTCGACGAACTGCACGATGAATTCGTCGCGGCTCGCCGCGGTGAAGGGCTCGCTGCTGGTGCGTTCGAGGATGCCCTCGAGCCGGTCGATGGCCGGCGAGATCGCGGCGTCGAGCAGGGCCTCCTTGGAGGCGAAGTGGTAGAGCACGCTCGACTTGGAGACGCCGGCGATCTCGGCGATGCGTTGCAGCGATGTTCCGAGGTAGCCGGAACCCGCGAATTCTGCGAGCGCGATCGTGCGCAGCTCTTCCTGCGTGGACATGGATCCGACGGTAGCTGACCGATCGGTCAGAAACTGTCCGATCGGTCAGTTTTACAGGCAATTATCAGCGAGAAGCGCCAGCGGGTTGTCGCGCGGCCGCCAACCGGTAGCGTGGAGTACCGAACAAGGAGAGACTCACATGCGCAAGTTCATCTTCAATGGCGCCATCATCAGTTCGATCTTCGGTGGCTTCAACGTGCTTCAGACCACGCGCAAGGGCCCGCGCGACTGGCGGCTCATCCTGATGTGGATCAGCTGGGGCGCATCGCTCGCGATCGCGGTCGGCACCGTCATCGAACAGGCCAACGGCGCCGACGAGATCGAGGAGTAGACCGTGAACGACAACTTCGGCTGGGGCTACTCCGGCTTCGCGCACGTCTTCGGCTTCCTCGTCTACGGCTTCGTCGCGCTCCTCAGCGTCGCGGTGACCGTCGCCCTCATCTTCTTTCTCGTCCGCTTCTTGATCTACGGCACGAAGGCCGCCCAGCTCTACATCGCGAAGAACACGCCGGCGAAGCCCGCCGGCCCCGCGGCTCCCGTGACGGAGCCCGCGACGCGCGGACAGGTCGACCCGAACCCCGAGCGGATCCCGCCGACGACGACGCCCACCGGGTCGTCGACGACGGTCGCTGCTCCCGCGACGGCCACGCCCCCGGCTCCGGCATCAGCGTCGGCTCCGGCATCAGTGAAGGCGCCGACGGCGAAGCCGGCCGCCGAGAAGCCTGTCGTGCCGCCCGCGACCGCCGCACCGAAGGCAGCGCCGAAGGCGACGCCGCCGATCACCCCACCGGCGACCAAGAAGCCTCCGGTGAAGAAGAGCCCCGAGCCGCCGGTCGCCTAGGCCTCCGGTTGCCTAGCTTCGCGTAACGCCCTCTGGGGCGCGTATCGGAACCTAGTGCGCCACATCGCGCGGTCATTTGTTGCTCTCGCGCTCGAACATTCGGGCGCGACGGTGAGTTTTGGCCGCGCGATGTCGGCGGCCGCGGCGGTTTGGGTCGAATGCGCTCCTTCAGACGGCAGCATTGGTGCCAAAGGAGCGCGCACGGCAGACGCGCGCACGGCATCGGCGCGCGCCTCGCGCCGTGCTCGACCCGGGCGCCGGGCTACCCGGCCGACCCGCCCGGGCGCCTAGCTCAGGAAGCCGCGTAGCAGCACGGCCGACCCCTCGAGGTGCTCGCTCATCTCCTGGGCGGCGCGCTCGCGGTTGCCGGTGAGGATGGCCGCGACGATCGCCTCGTGCTGCCGGTTCGAGTGCGCGATGTTGGTCGCCAGCAACGGGATGTGGTCGAGCAGCTCGTTCACCCGCGTGCGGTTGTCGGCCATCAGCGACACGAGCGTCGGTGTGCCGACCAGCTGGCCGATGGTCAGGTGCAGGCGCGAGTCGAGCCGGCGGTAGTCCGCGGCGTCGGCCGCGCTCGTCTCGGCGAGCCGTTGCCAGAGCGCGTCCCGATCGTCGGCCGACAGGGTGCGCCCCGCGGCGGCCCGGGCGGCGCCGACCTCGAGGATCTCGCGCAGACCGAGCACGTCGTCGATCTCCGCCGCCGTCGGCACCGCCGTCGCCGCGACGCCTTCACCCTCGGCGGGCAGGCGCTCGCTGACGAAGGTGCCGCCGTACCGGCCGCGCCGCGACACCAGGTAGCCGGCGTCGGACAGCGAGCGGATGGCATCGCGCACCGTGTCACGGCTCACCGAGAATCGCACAGCGAGGTCGCGCTCCGGCGGCAGCGCTCCCCCGGGCTCGACGATGCCCAGCCGCACTGCCTGCAGCAACCGCGCCACCGTGTCTTCGAAGGCGTTGCCGCTGCGCACCGGGCGGAACACCACGTCGTCGGCGAGGCTCGTGTCGTCGTTCATGCGGCGGATCCTTACAGCGGGGTGACGTAGGCGGAGCTGATGCCCCCGTCGACCATAAACGTCGACGCCGTGATGAAGCTGGAGTCGTCGCTCGCGAGGAAGGCCACGGCCGCGGCGAGCTCCTCCGGCTCGGCGAACCGGCCGACGGGGATGTGCACGAGGCGGCGCTGGGCGCGCTCCTGGTCTTTCGCGAACAGCTCCTGCAGCAGCGGGGTGTTCACCGGCCCCGGGCAGAGCGCGTTGACCCGGATGCCCTGCCGGGCGAACTGCACGCCGAGCTCCTTCGTCATCGCGAGCACCCCGCCCTTCGAGGCCGTGTACGAGATCTGGCTGGTGGCCGATCCCATCACGGCGACGAAACTCGCGGTGTTGATGATCGACCCGCGCTGCTGCGCGACCATGTGCCGCAGGGCCGCCCGCGAGCAGAGGTACACGCTCTTCAGGTTGACGTCTTGCACGCGCTCCCAGGCCGGCAGCTCGGTGGTCTCGATCGAGTCGTCGTCGGGCGGCGAGATGCCGGCGTTGTTGAACGCGATGTCGACCGAGCCGTAGGTGGCCGCAGCCGTGTCGAACAGGTTGTTCACCTGCGCCTCGTCGGTCACGTCGACCCGCACGAAGAGGCCGCCGACCTCGGCCGCCGCCGCCTCGCCGGTCTCGGCGTTGAAGTCGCCGATCACGACGGTCGCCCCCTCCGCGGCGAAACGCTTGGCTGTGGCGAGGCCGATTCCGGATGCTCCCCCTGTGATCACCGCCACCTTGCCCGCGAGTCGCTGGGTGAGGTCGATCTTGGTTATTACCATTGTTGTTCTTTCTTTTCCGGTCGCTGAGCTTGTCGAAGCGCTCGACTAGTCGGTGCTGATGAAGACGTTCTTGGTCTCGGTGAATGCGGCAGCGGCATCCGGTCCGAGTTCGCGGCCGAGGCCGCTCTGTTTGAAGCCGCCGAACGGAGTCGAGTACCGCACCGACGAGTGCGAGTTGACCGAGAGGTTGCCGCTCTCGATGCCGCGCGAGACCCGCAGGGCGCGGCCGATGTCGCGCGTCCAGATCGAACCGCTGAGGCCGTAGACGCTGTCGTTGGCGAGCGCGATCGCGTCGGCCTCGTCGTCGAACGGCAGCACGCTGACGACCGGTCCGAAGATCTCGTCGGCGACCACCCGGTCGGTGCGCGACGAGGGCAGCAGCACGGTCGGCGGAAACCAGAAGCCCGGCCCGTCGGGCGCGATGCCGCGGAACGCGACCTGGCTGTCGTCGGGCACGTACGACGCGACCTTGTCGAAGTGCGCCTTCGCCACGAGCGGCCCCATCTCGGTCGACTCGTCGTGCAGAGCGCCGACCTTCACACCCTGCACCGCCGGCTCGAGCAGCTCCATGAACCGGTCGAAGACGCTGCGCTCCACCAGAATGCGACTGCGGGCGCAGCAGTCCTGGCCCGCGTTCTCGAACACGGCGTAGGGCGCGGTCGCCGCGGCCTTCTCGAGGTCGGAGTCGGCGAAGACCACGTTGGCGCTCTTGCCGCCCAGCTCGAGGGTGACCGCCTTCACCTGGTGGGCGCATCCGGCCATCACCTTCTTGCCCGTCGCGGTCGACCCGGTGAAGACGACCTTGCGCACGAGCTCGTTGCTGACGAAGCGTTCGCCGACGACGTCGCCACGACCCGGCAGCGTCTGGAACAGCCCCTCGGGCAGCCCCGCCTCGAGGGCGAGCGCGGCGAGTCGGATGGCGGTGAGCGGGGTCCATTCGGCAGGTTTCAGCAGCACGGCGTTGCCCGCGGCGAGCGCCGGGGCGAACCCCCACGCCGCGATGGTCATCGGGAAGTTCCACGGAACGATGACGCCGACGACGCCGAGCGGCTCGAGGAAGGTGACGTCGATGCCGCCGGAAACCGGGATCGTCTTGCCGATCATCCGCTCGGGGGCGGCCGCGTAGTAGTTCAGCACGTCGCGAACGTGGCCGGCTTCCCACCGGGCCTGGGAGATCGGATGACCCGAGTTCATCACCTCCAGAAGCGCGAGTTCCTCGATCGCCCCCTCGACGGCCACGGCGAAGCGGCGGAGCCCCGCTGCCCTCTCGGCGGGAGCCAGCGCCGCCCACGCCTTCTGCGCCGAGACGGCGGCGAGCACCGCGTCGTCGACCTCGGCGAGCGTGGTGTGGGCGAGCGTCTGGATGACGGTCTCGTCGGCCGGGTTGATGAGTTCGATGCTGGTCACTTGCGGTATTCCTTTGCTGCTTCCACGAGACCGGCGAACAGCCTCAGGTCGTCGGGGTTCTGTTCGGGGTGCCACTGCACGGCGACGCCGAACGGCATCCCCTCGACCTCGACGGCCTGGATCGTGCCGTCGTCGCTGCGGGCGCTCACGGCGAGGCCGTCGCCGACCTCGTCGATGGCCTGATGGTGGTAGGAGTGCACGGCGAGGGCCGCGGCGTCGCCGAGCAGCGCGCCGACGTGGGTTCCCGCGTGCACCTCGACGGTGTTCTCGCTGAACTTTCCGTAGCCTGCGTTATAGCGGGTCGAGCCGATGACGTCGGGCAGGTGCTGGTGCAGCGTTCCGCCCAGAGACACGTTGAGCACCTGCATGCCGCGGCAGATGCCGAGGAAGGGCAGCCCGCGGGTGATCGCCGCGGTGAGCAGAGCGTCTTCCCAGGCGTCGCGGTCGCGGCGGGGCTCGTCGGTGGTCGCGTGCGGCTGCTGGCCGTAGCGCGCGGGGTCGACGTCTTTGCCCCCGGTGACGATCAGCCCGTCGAGCGAGTCGAGCACCCGGCCGGCGATCTGCGCGTCGACCGGCTGCGGCGGCAGCAGCACGGCGATGCCGCCGGCGCGGGTGACGTGGTCGAAATAGACCTGGGGCAGAAAGGCGGCCTGCACGTCCCAGACGCCGGTCTGCGCCTGCTCGAGGTAGGTGGTGAGGCCGATGACCGGTTTCGCTGCCGGTCGAGGGTCAGAAGCGCTCAAAGCCCCGCACCCTCTCCCAGTCGGTCACCGCGGCGTCGTAGGCGGCCTGCTCCACGCGGGCGTTGTTGAGGTAGTGGGCGACGACCTCGTCGCCGAAGGCCTGCCGCGCTATCGCGGAGGCGCCGAACAGGTCTGCCGCGTCGCGGAGAGTGGTGGGCACGCGGGGCGCATCCGACCCGTAGGCGTTTCCCTCGAAGATCGGTTCGAGCTCGAGTTCGTTCTCGATCCCGTAGAGGCCGCCGGCGATGAGCGCGGCGGTCGCGAGGTACTGGTTCACGTCGCCGCCCGGAACGCGGTTCTCGACGCGCAGGCCCTGGCCGTGCCCGACGACGCGCAGGGCGCAGGTGCGGTTGTCGAGGCCCCACGCCACGGCGGTGGGCGCGAAGCTGCCCTCGACGTAGCGCTTGTACGAGTTGATGTTGGGGGCGAAGAACAGGCTGAACTCGCGGGTGGTGGCGACGAGGCCGGCGAGCCAGTGTTCCATCAGTTTGGAGAAGCCGTGCGGCCCGTCGCCGGCCATCACCGGCGTGCCGTCGTCGGCGCGCACGCTGAGGTGGATGTGGCAGCTGTTGCCCTCGCGCTCGTTGTACTTCGCCATAAAGGTGAGCGACTTGCCGTGCTTGTCGGCGATCTCTTTGGCGCCGTTCTTGTAGATGGAGTGGTTGTCGCAGGTGGCGAGCGCGTGCGCGTAGCGGAAGCCGATCTCCTGCTGCCCGAAGTTGCACTCACCCTTGACCCCCTCGCAGTACATCCCGGCGCCGTCCATGCCGTTGCGGATGTCGCGCAGCAGCGGCTCCATCCGCGTGGAGGCGAGGATCGCGTAGTCGATGTTGTAGTCGCTCGCGGGGGTGAGCCCGGTGTAGCCCTTCTGGAACGCCGAGCGGTAGCCGTCGTCGAAGACGATGAACTCGAGCTCTGTCGCCGAGTAGGGCACGAGCCCGTGTTCGGCCAGTCGCGCGATCTGCGCCTTGAGGATCTCGCGCGGCGACTGCACGACGGGCTCCTCGTCGAGCCAGGTGAGGTCGGCCATCACGAGCGCCGTGGCCTCGAGCCACGGCACCACGCGCAGGGTGTTTATGTCGGGCATCATCGCCATGTCGCCGTAGCCCTTCGACCACGACGAGATCGTGTAGCCGTCGACGGTGTTCATCTCGACGTCGACGGCGAGCAGGTAGTTGCAGCATTCGGCGCCGTGCTCGGCGAACTCCTCGAGAAACAGGCGCGCCGACGCGCGTTTGCCGACCAGCCGCCCCTGCATGTCGGTGAAACCGATGATCACCGTGTCGATCTCTTTGCTGGCGACGAGCTCGGTGAGGGCGTCGATCGTGAGGTTTCCCGAGACGGGGGTGTTGGCAAGCGTGGTCATGGCAGCCGTTCTGGTTCGGTCTGAACTTCTCTTGACCCGACCATTAGACCACAGCCGGATGCCGCGGCTCACGCTTTTCGTAACGCGCTGTTTACATCCAAAGGTAGACAACCGGTACCAATAAGCGCCAAGCTCTCCGATAACCCCGCGGAGGGCGGCAGTGCGCCGTCGCGCGACCCGATCCGTTGCTTTCTGGAGGAAAAATGACTGAGAAGTCAGGCAGAAGCGTTTCCGGCGTCACCTATACGAAGGCGGCCGACGGCTACTTCGAGAAACGCAGCCTCAAGCGCTCGGCCGGGGTGTGGGGCCTCTGGGGCCTCGCCGTGGCCGCCGTCATCTCCGGCGACTTCTCCGGCTGGAACTTCGGCATCGACTTCGCCGGATTCGGCGGCATGCTCATCGCCTTCGCCATCCTCGTGGTCATGTACTACGGGCTCACCTTCTCGATCGGCGAGATGTCGTCGGCCATGCCGCACACCGGCGGCGCCTACTCGTTCGCGCGCTCGGCGATGGGGCCATGGGGCGGGCTGGTCACCGGCCTCGCCGAGACCATCGAATACGTGGCGACCACGGCCGTCGTCGTCTTCTTCTCGGCGCAGTACGCCAACTCGATCACGGCAGAACTGCTGAACTTCGACCTGTCGGCCAACATGTGGATCTGGTGGATCGTGCTCTACGCGGTCTTCATCGCGCTCAACTCGGCCGGCGCGAACATCTCGTTCAAGTTCGCGATCATCGTCTCGATCATCTCGATCGGCATCCTTCTGGTGTTCTCGGCGATGGCGGTGTTCTCCGGCGTGTTCAGCTTCGACAGCCTGTTCGACAAGATCCCGGACCCCGGCCAGACCGCCTTCCTGCCGCACGGCGTCTTCCCGATCCTGTTCGCCCTTCCGTTCGCCATGTGGTTCTTCCTCGGCATCGAAGAGCTGCCGCTCGCCGCCGAGGAGTCGCACAACCCTGCACGCGACATCCCGCGCGCCGGGCTCTGGGCCCGCGGCACCCTCATCGTCACCGGCCTGCTCGTGCTCGTACTCAACACCGGCGTCATCGGCGCGGAAGCCATGGGCGTCTCGGCCGAGCCGCTGCTCGACGGCTTCCGGGCGATCGTCGGCGACCAGGCCGCGGCGGTGCTCGCCCTGCTCGCGCTGGTCGGGCTGCTCGCCTCGCTGCAGGGCATCATGTTCGCCTACGGCCGCAACATGTACTCGCTGTCGCGCGCCGGCTACTACCCCAAGATCTTCTCGCTCACCGGCAAGCGGCAGACGCCGTGGGTCGCCCTGCTCGTCGGAGCGGTGCTCGGATTCGTCGCCCTGCTCGTGGTCGACCTGCTCGGCCGCCTCGACTCCGACGGCGTGGGCGCGGTCGCCGGCGCCATCGTGCTGAACATCGCCGTCTGGGGCGCGGTGGTCGCCTACTTCCTGCAGATGCTGTCGTTCATCATCCTGCGCCGCAAGTTCCCGAACGCCGCTCGCCCGTACCGCAGCCCGTGGGGCCTCTTCGGCGCCTACTCGGCCGCCGTGATCGCCCTTCTCGTGTTCTTCGGCTTCCTCTTCAATGCGGCCTTCCAGCCCGCGATCGTCGCAATCGTCATCGTCTACGTCGTGATCCTCATCGGCTTCGCGATCTACGGCCGCCACCGCCTCGTGCTCTCGCCCGAGGAGGAGTACGCGCTGTCGGGCGGACTGCACGGCGACCCGCAGGCCGAGGGCTACGACGCGATGGAGCCCGAGCTCTTCGACAAGAGATAGCCGCCACCGCCTGACCACCTTCTTCTCCGGCCGCGAGCGCGGCGCCACCCCTCGGTTCGGGCCGCGGGCTGGCGCCGCGCTCCCTTTTTGTGCGGCCCGGGTTCAGTGCTTGTTGCCGGTGACCGCGAGCCCCACGCCCAGGCCGATCATGGCGACGCCGCCCGTCGCCCCGAGGCGCGAGAGCCGTGTGGGCGAGCGCCCGAACCACTGGCGGGCGAAGCCGGCCGAGAGCGCCCAGACGCTGTCGCACAGCATCGCGAGCAGGGCGAAGACGGCTCCGAGCTCGATGATCTGCAGCGGCACACCGCCCGACGCCGGGTCGACGAACTGGGGCAGCACCGCGACGAAGAAGACCACGGACTTCGGGTTGGTGACGCCGACCACCGCGCCCTCGGCGAGGGAACGCAGCCTGCTCGTGGGCGCGTCCGTCGGTCCGGGCGTCGCCGTTCGGTGCCGGTGACGGATGGCCTGGATTCCGAGATAGACGAGAAAGGCGGCGCCCGCGAATTTCACGACGGTGAGGACGACGACGGACTGTTCGAGGATGACACCGAGCCCGAGTGCGATCGCGACCACCTGCACGAACATTCCGAACGCGTTGCCCACCACGCTCAGCAGGGCTCCGATACGGCCGATCGCGAGCGCG
>Ga0247815_10004278_pt1 | contig 10061 bp, 11 predicted proteins | sample UWRJL194509B1_FD_181014 | JGI IMG/M metagenome (GOLD analysis project Ga0247815, IMG submission 181014) | Plant litter microbial communities from Arlington Agricultural Research Station in Wisconsin, United States - UWRJ-L194-509B-1 | ecosystem: Environmental > Terrestrial > Plant litter >... | reverse complement strand
AGGCTCAGCAGCAGCGGCAGCAGCAGCAACAGCAGCAATCACAGGCGGACCTACGGCAACAGCAGCAACAGCCAGCGCCGCAGGACAACTACCAACGTCAACAGCAGCAGCTGTACCAGGACCAGCAGCGTCCCGTAAGTCAGTCTCCCTCGCCGCAGCCCTTCCCGCGCGATCAACAGCAGCTCGGTCACGGACCACCTCCAGGCCAACACCGGCCCAACGACGATCGCATGGACGTCGACCCGATCCATCCTCAACAGATGCAACACATCCAACAGCAGCGCACAGCTGGAGAACCACAGTTGCAAGGGGCGCAGGCTCATATTCCCGTTCCTTCTCAGCAAAGTCGCGCTTCCACCGGTCCAATGCTCCCGAGCCAAATGATGCAACAGCAGCAGCAACCCGTGCAGGGACAGGCCGAGGTCGAACGTCGGGCGTCGCAGCTTGGTCCAAAGTCTGGTCAGGACAGCCAGCGACGCGTTCTCCGCAAGGACCGCGAGCGGGCAAACTCGAACGCCAGTCTTCCTGACACCGACGACGAGCGAGATGCGACCAAGAAGGAGAAAAAGAAGAGCAGCGGTATGTTTGGCGGTCTCTTCGGTGGCGGCAAGAAAGACAAAGAGAAGGACAAGGACAAGGAGAAGGACAAAGACAAGAAGAAAACTCGCGACTCACTCGCGCCCGTCAGTTCGGAGCAGTATCAACGCGACAGTGGCGATGGGCAGCAGCAGCAGCGCTACAGAGCAACCCCACCGAGCAACGATAACAACAACCCGACAGCCGTTCAGAACCAACTCCGGCGTGAGCAGGCTCAGATGGCAGCTTACCAGCAACAGTACCTCAACCGCTCACCGGCGTCACCGCCAGAGCCCATGAAGCCCGACTATGGCATGTTGTCGGCGGCGACAGTAAACCTCGGCCCAAGCATGGGCATGTCGCTCAAGCCCGACTCGGCTGTGACAGAGGGTGGCAAACGTCCTCGTCCAGGTTCCCTGATCATGTCGCCTGTCGACGGCCCTGCAGTGCCCGATCTTTGCGTCATGCGTGTGTTCGCTGGTGATGGCGTGCAGAGCGAGGCGACCTTCAAAACCGTGCTTGTCAACTCCACTACCAGCGCGACCGATCTTGTCTCGCAGGCCCTCCAGCGCTTCCGCATCCCCCGTGGTGACTGGGAAGGCGAGTACTTCCTCACTGTGAAGCGACCTGATGGTGGTGCGGCGGTGCTGCGTATGGAGGAGAGGCCACTTGGCGTGTTCGAGGCACTCGTCGAAGCCGCGGAGAAGGAAATGATGCCGCACGTAAAACGCAGCAGCATCGGTTCGATCTCGAGTGTGAGCAGCCAGCTCAGCATGCATCCCGCGATCGCCAAGCTCGGCATGAACGACTTTGCGGACGACTCCACGGTCAAGTTCTACCTAAACCGACACTCGACAATGCATCCGGGCATCACAAACGGAATGTTCAACGCCGATGCGGACGACGTTATGCAGCGTGCGGAGCAAGCGGCCGCGCAGCAAGGTGGACGGCCGCAGTTGAAGATCAGTCTTGCGGGCACAGCCAGTGTTCAACCTGAGCGGTTCACTTCGCCATCAGCGCACTTTGCACTTCAACTGTACATCTTCCCAGAGGACCTCCCAACTGGAATGGTGTTCGACCCGCAGACTGAGGCGATCATCCCCAAGGCGAGCCTACGCGAGCGCCAGGCCGGTGGCCAGAGCTCCGGCGTCAGTCAGACTGAACGCCGCAAGGTTTTCATGTTCCCGCGAAGCACAACCGTCGCGGAGGTTATCGAGCTCGGATTGGAGCGATTCGGCATCGTGGAAGGAGTTGTGGATGGAGGTGATGAAGTGGAGGACAAACAGGCGAAACGGCGCAGCTTGTCGCGTGTTCGCTACACGATGGCAGTACAGTTGAATGGCCAGGGTGCGTGACAGGTTACTTCGACCTGACAGCGGCTAATTTGATATTCTCTTTCTTTCAGAGCGCGAGCTCGCACCGACCAGTCGCGTGCTTGACGCCTATCCCCGCCCACCTGTGTTCAAGACGATCGACAAGCGCAACAGTGATAGCCGGCGCCGTTCTGGCGAGCACATGTTTGGTCAACAAGACGACGTCCGTCCTGAAGACCCGGCATTCATCCTCCGTCGCGCTGTTGCGTATCGTCAGACATCTCGCTCTAGGTTATCTGCTTCGCTTGACGATGTTGCGCTGCAACATCTGCACAAGGAGCGCCGTGCTGCCGAGGCTGCTGCTGCTGAACCAGACGGGGCTGCACCAACCGTCACGGTCGAGGATCATTCGCACAACCGATCCCTCAGCCGACAGGAGCTTATTGCCGCGCAGCGCGAGGCCAGCCGCGCGAATCAGCGTGCCATGCTATCGACCAACACCAACACAGAACGCGGTGTTGACGTAACGCTGCCGAACCGCGCGGTGTTGCGGAGTCAACGGCTCGACACAGGTAGCAGCGATACACCGGAGATGCGGTACTCGTACGTTGATACAGACGGCGAAACGTACGACGTCAGCGATATTGTGCGAGAGGAGTGGCAGGACCAGGCGCAGGGTGATTTGCTCCGGGGCGCCGTCAATCAGCACGGGCACAGCGACGGTATGATCACACGCGTCGTCGAAAAGATCAAGGACAGCAAGCTCGTCACGCCGGCACAGACACCATTCAATCAGCTGGCTTCGGGCGATAGGTTATCACCTGCGCCGCCCGGCAGCGCGACGAGCGCCGCTTTCAGCGTGTCGGAAAGCTCGACGTACTCCATCGACCGGGCGGATACCTTGGTACAGAGTGCACGCACTGCCACGCCCAATTCCATCGACCGCGGCACTCCCAGAATGAACGGGTCGCCCCAACCCTCGCCACGATTGAACGGGTCGCCTCAACCTTCACCGCAGCCAACGCGACTTTCTCCGTCTTTCGCTGCCCAAGCATCGAGCAACAGCGGACATGGTCACGGACCGTCCGGTGCGTCGGACGACCACGGATCTTCGTTCGATACCAGTACACCCTCAACACCCGCAACGACTGCCACGCATACCAACTCGCGCCGCTCGCCCATTGTGCTACGAGAAGCCGACTTTGGGGTGAGCAAGATGATCGCGATCGTCGAACTCTGCGCGGCGATGGCTTCTCCATCGCGTCCGGCGACCCGTACCGCCATGCGTCGCACTGTCGTATCTGGCGATGACCTCGACGAACTGCTCTTTGGGGCTAGCGTAGGCGGGAGGGCGGAGACACATCTCGAGGAAATGCACCCGAAGCTACGGGATGTGTACCGCGACACGTTCCTGAAGTTGGACGAGATGGATGTACAACTGGATGCGCTGCTGCAACAGGCTACTGGGGTGCGTGTGTGAACGGGGTCGGCGTCTGCATCCGTGTAGCCGGTGCGGGCGTCGGCGCGTCGTTCCCTTATTTGACATTGACTCTTGGGTCCGTGGTGCCTCGCTTTTCCGAGTTGGTACTGTACCCCACACTTACATTATTGTTTCTCGGCTCTGTTAGTGGCAGCGTCGTGCTGCCTCCCACACTCGCTTTCTTTCGTTCTCTTATGCGCTTGTTATCGAGTGTTCCCGCATTCCTTACGTGTAGCTTCTCCCAAGCTCAAGCCATCTGTCGCTCGCAATCTGTCCAGCTTCTGTTGTACGGTACCGCGTAAATATCGTAATTTATATACCCGGATGTGTAGCTACTGCTGCGGAGCGAAGCGTTGTTGGGGAAAGGGCTAAAACTAAGACCAAGCAAAAGTACGTAGTCCACAAGGAGAAACTAGGCCAGCAAAACGCTAGTCTAGGCGTAACAGTCCCAGTCCATGCAATCCTAGTGCCAGGCTAAAGCAGCAGGTTAGGCCGCAGAAGACTGTGATCGAGTGCTTCAAAAGTGTACAAGCGGCGGAGGCCCACCGATACGGTTCGAGCTCTGAATAGCAGACTTGAAGTGTTGCAAAACGCGGGTCTGTGACGAATAAACGGTCCTTCACGAGGCAAGTCAGGGTGTGAGGGGATTTGGCGAGTGGGGCGCCGCAGGATGCCGTCCGACAGGGCTTGCCGCCAAACCCGCTGCCAAATCCGAATCGACCACAGTCCGCGCCCGCGGACTAGTTAAGGACAGGACGCACGTGCTATGCCTTTTTACTATACTCTAGAAGGGTTGGAGGGCCAGCATTCACCGCGAGGAAGGGACGGCGGTGAAAAGGGAGACGTTGCGCGAAAAACCCGGGCAGAAACAGGTAATGGTCACGAAGCAGCTCGCGCGACAGCACATACCAGCACCCGCGAGCGTGAGAAATACCATGCAGTCGTTCTGTGCGCGTTGGTAGGTCGGGATATAGGAGCACGGCGGTCTGGAGCGCGAGGGTGTTCGTGTGGATGAGGCCATCGATGACGGACGACCCGTCTTCAGGACCACCAACAAGTCCCTGACAAAATTAACAGAATCTGCAGTTGCAGGCGCAGATGTTAGCATCATCGAACACCATTTACTAAAAATCTCAGACTGACCAGAGCGAATATTTTTGCTCGAGTCGACTCGTCTGTAGCGACCAAGCACTAACGTTTGAGAGGTACGTCCCCATCCTCATGTGTACCACTTTGACTTCGACTGTTCCCGACTCTGCGAGCATGCACGACAGCTCATAATGCGCTTGAAGAGTCGTTGGCACCGCGACTCGGTCTCGGCTGCTGGTTTGTGTCAGGTGCGGGCCGTGGTTGCCGAGGGCCGCATGACATGCTGGACCCGCTTGCGCCCACAGCGGGCGGCCTGGTCGTGTGATTGAAAATAAGCGGTCGTTCAGGTGGTCGTCATCGCGAGGTCGTGAGGGACGTCGTTGGACGTCTTGGTCGCGTTGGTGTACTCTTGCGGACGACTGTCGCGAGGAGAGGTTGCTGTGGGGTGACATGGTACGACGGTGGCGTTCATACTCGACGACGGTGATATACTGGACGGGCCGAGACTCCTGCAGAGCTTTAGACGGTATCAGTGTGTGCTCTGGGGTTTCAGGTTACTTTGGGCGACGTGTACTCACTGGCATCTGGTATACTGGTTCTCGCCTCGTCGTTCTAGAATTCTGTATCATTCAGTCGACGAAACAATCAGCTTTACAGGCGCACTCAGAAGCTCGCATAAATACTGGCGACTCACCGTGTGTATGCCGTATATTGGTGCCAACAAGAGTGCGGTTCGGCGAGTGCCACGCATCGCCTGGGACTTGCTCGACACGCGACAGAGATGACAACGTATGCTTCCCGAACATGGCTGTCAGATCCGCTGTGGTCTACTGTAGAGGTGAAGCCGAGAGTCAGTGAAGAATTGGGTATTCGCATTCCGCGAGGAGACCCACCGCGTCTACGTCGGTCCCGCGGTGCAGTGGCGACACCACCTGCGCCACTGAGCACCACTTGAGTATCCAGGTCGTACTCATGCATGGAGGCTCGCGCAGCAGTTACTGCTTCGAGTTGTGTACTACGAGGTGGCAAGACGCCAAGCCAACTTTAAGACGACTACGACGCGTCTGTGCTTGACCTACTGCGGCTGCTCTGTACGTCGTACCTTGGCCTCAACTGATAACTGCGTCTTGCATTGAGTCCGGACTTGGAATTTGGTCGACGTGATCGCCATGGCTGACCGTGGTACGTAGATCGAGTAGCGGCAGCAACTTGAAGTATTCAACCTCAGCATTGCCAACGAGGTAAGTACCTCGAGAGAGCGGGTCGAGCTTGCCAAGGCCAATAGCCCAAGGCAAATTGCAGGCTGGTGTGAAAGTGATCTACCATAGGGACAGCGGGGGGACGGCACCCAGGTGACTGGCTAACCGCGAGAAAATGCTGTTTGGCTGCTCTGTATGGCCGTGCTTGCGCTCTCGGATCTGAACTCTTCCTGGATCGCCGTCATCCCTCTCATTCATACGCACATCTTCTAGAAAATCGTTTCTTCATTCTGCTGCATGCTGCGAAAGTGCAGTGGCAGGCGCGGCGACCGCCACAGAACGAGCGGCAGCCACGACCCCGAAAACACGGAAGGCGGTTAGGAGCCTCGCCTAAGGTGTTTGCTCCCCGTTCTTCGCAGACACGAGAAAACAAACGCATTTACCCTAAATCAGGTTTTCCCGGGCAAGTTCACAATCAAGGTTTCAACACTGCAGTGTGTGTTTTGCAACCCGCTGCCACATCACGTCTTCACGTGCCGTGGGATTCATCCATTTGCGTCACGCGAAACTAAACAAGCCAGACCGCGGAGAGAGTGTGATATACGCTCGGACATGGGTACGGGTTCAATACGTTGTCTGACCTCCGCGGCGGGGCTGATGCAGAGCCCCCCGCGTTATACAGTAACGACTGTAATCTGCAAGCGACGCGGGTTCGGCCTGCAACGGCCGGCCCGGAAACGTGACATTCATTTCCTTGTCTGCATTTCATTCCACCGCCATGATGTCTAGTCGGACCGGGATACGCGGAATGAAAAAAAACACGGAGCCAGGTTCACGTGGGCGGAACAACCAGAGAACAAGCGGTCGGTCACACGACGTACCCTTGGGCTCTGCGCTCTGGTGTTTCTCTCGCATCCTCTGAACAATGTACAGTCGTAAGTACAGTGAATCTATACGCGCAATGAACGGGTACAGACTCGGGAACGTTGGGCTGTGACCGCCAAAATGAGTTCCGCTCGCAAGCCACAGTTTGACCTCGTCGCGGCCCTGCGCAAGTGTAGACTCACAAGACTTGACGCCGTTGCAGTAGTCTCGACTCGCTTGCATCGCTCGCTTGGAGTGCTTGCTTGCATGCGTTTGGGATTGGATCTTGATCGCTTGAGGCACGCGAGGCCGCTTCTGGTGCGGCTCGATGATCTACGCGGCCGCGTTGTGACGACGATTTCGGCGTCATCACGATAGTTTCATCTAGTCTCGCGTGGGCTTGCTCACGCATCTTTAGTTCTTGCGGGTCTTGATTTCTTCACATTTTTGAAGGTTTTGACATGTTCAGTTTGTTGTTGCGGTACACACGTGAGAGAGAAGGTCGGGGGAAGGTAGAGCTTAGTATGATGACGAAGTGGGCTTGGGACAGCGCCATAATAATAAAAAGCGTAAATTAGAGCGAGAAAGGAACGGGCCGCGGTCTTGTCGTTGATGGGATAGCACGAGCCCATGATAATTTGGGAGCGGAAAAACGTGCAGCGTGGGAGCGGCTTGCAAGCAGGCTTGAGCATGCTGTCTGATTACGCCGGTGCCGGTCCTCACGCCGGAACGTAACCCATGTTAGCCGATGTCTGTGCGCAGGTTGCATTTGGTACAATTTCGCGTCGCCAACGCAGCGAGTGAGTGGCGTCGTGGACGACTCGGCCGGACCGGCCAGCAGCAGCGAGCGAACCACGCCCAGTGGCCGCCACACGGGTTGGGCCGGGGCGATACATCGCCAGACGGACGGTGGTTGGAGTGTGCTGCAGATTTGGAGGGGCCAAGAAGGCGAGAATCGAGAGAACCGCCGGAGGCTGTGCGCACCCTGTTTGCTAACGCTGTTTAATTTTTCGCGATTGCCTGCCGAATCGGGAGTACTAAATTGGAGCTCAGCGGCGGCTCGGGACAGACAGGACTAGTAGGCATAGGACCTGAGCGACGTCGAAAAGCGACGCGAACCCTTCTGCCCTCGGCTTGCAGGGTCGTAGTTATATCTTACAGAAGACATTTAAGTGTGACGGAGGGCGCATGGACGCGGTGGTGGTCCGTGGGAAACGGCGACCGTGCGTCGCTTCGAGAGCAATGTGAGATCAGGCAACATGCACCTTGTTTTTAAGAAAAATCCGCGTGATAATTTATTTTTTCTCCGGATGACCTGTCCCAGGCGGGCTGTTTGGAATTTGGATTGACAGCGGCGGCGCGGGTCTTGTCTAAACTAATTGATGGCCGTCGACCTTGTCGAAATTTGGGTCTGCACGCGGCACAGCTCGCGTGCACCTTCTTTTTCGCTCGGACATCCCCGCACGACTATAAAGCCTTTCCGCTGTCCCGTCCCTGACTCGAGCCACCCGCCCACCCCGCCTCGTCCTCTACCACCAAGTCTGCTGCTTCAAATGTCTCAAGACTCATTCGCTCTCGACAACAGACCTGCACTCTCTGGTGCTCGCCTCAAGTGCGTCACTGTCGTAGCTTGCCGTCGTCGTTCCCACATGTCTCACATACTGTTTCCAGTGATCCAAAGGACGCCCACTTTGTTCTCGACCTCGTCCAGGAAGGCAAATTGCCCCAATATCGCAACCGTCTCGGTCACAATGGCGACGCACCGCAGCCTGGTCAGGTCTACGTCCACGACCGCCAGCATATTCCGCGCTGGGTACGTCCTCGTCTCACCGTCGCCTCTCCCCGCCTCTCCCACTCGTACATGCAGCTGAGATCTTGTTGTTCGTGCAGACTGACAACATGAGCTGGGGAACTAGTCGGACACGCAAGGTGAGTTGCGGATGACATGGCGCGCGTCTTGCAACACAATGCAAGCAAGTCTTGAACGTCGTTCTCACGCTCTATGCTCCAAGGGCTTCCGTTGCTACGACGCCAACACTGGCGACCTCACCCGCAAGACCCTCACTATCCAGCGTGGCACTACTTCCTACCAGGTCGTTGCATACGACTACCGGGTCTCTGGCCCACCCCTTCGCTCGGTCTACGACTGTGCACGCGAACAGATGAACGTACAGCCGTTCCAGCAGCAGAGCCAGTGGTCTGCACCCTCGTCGTCAGCTGCTCCGCCTCTTTTGCACGAGTTCCACTTCCGGGATGGCCTCAATGGCGCTGCGACTGCTTCCGCCGGTGCCTCGTCATCCCACATGCCGACCCCTCCGGACAGCCCTCTGGTCCATACACCCGCAGACAGCCCATACATGAGCTCTTCTCATCGTTTCGAGTACGACGGCGGATACGAGTACAGCGACGTCGAGGACTCCCCGATGACCCTACACGACGATCGCATGGCTGTAGACAGCTTCGACGGCAAGATCGAGCTGCCGCCTCTTCGTAGCATGATCTCCTCGGACCGTCTCGGCTTCGAGGAGTCTTCCTGGACTCAGCGGACGCCGACGCTCGAGCCCCTCCCGCACGGCGCTGCACCGCGGTTCCCCTACGACAGTGCGATGATCGCGCGTCTCACCACCAAAATTTGAGGTTCGTACATGCCTCGGCCTTTGTGATCGACCCATGTCCGAGCTCACACGCTGTCGGTGTTTGCTTAGAGTCCACGCACCACCCAATCTACATCATCGTTTATTTGTCGTCGTCGCACTCGCAAAACACCACTCATACATGCATGCAACACCACCCTCTGCCGTCACCTCTCTCCCCGCCTACATGCTGATTCTCCCCGTCTGCACATGCCATTTCCGTCCCGTTGGCCTTCGCATTTCTGTGTATTTTTGATCAACCCCACCACACCTAGTGTCCCCGCGTGAGACGCTCGTCGCAATTCGCTCCTCACCCCCTCCCCACTCCCGCTCATCATCTCCTCCACGTCATATTGTCGCACTGTTTACGATTCACACAGAGTTCCTCATGTGAGAGGACAAGTCGCCCCCAGCAGAAATCCGCCCAACCCGAACCCCAGATGTATCATTATTCCCGGATGTTTCGCTTTGTCCCATTGCTCCACCCTTTTCTTGGTGTGTCTTGTCTTGTCCGTTCACACCACCCTCCAATTCGACTCCCCGTTCTCTCCGCGGGCCCGTGTCAGCTGCCGCTCTTCTCCGGCCGTAGCATGCCCCGCTTCGCCCCCACCCACCACCCGCCTCGCCACCTCTCCTCAATTCCTCCGCGCCATCAGCAACTTCTGCCGCTTCCCAACCCCATCTGTACACATTCTCGGACCTGCTGCTTGCTTGCTCAGTTCATCCCAATCTTACACCACACTCCTCACTAGCCCCTTTTCTCCCTGTGTACAAACCATTGTCCGCTGCTTGTTTTTTTTCCTGTGCTGCCGCCGTTCCTCCGCCGATTCCCGCGACCCAAGTCTCGAACGCTCTTAGTGATATGGACATCTATACACACACACACACACGCGCGCACGACGGGGGT
>Ga0247815_10004275_pt1 | contig 10064 bp, 14 predicted proteins | sample UWRJL194509B1_FD_181014 | JGI IMG/M metagenome (GOLD analysis project Ga0247815, IMG submission 181014) | Plant litter microbial communities from Arlington Agricultural Research Station in Wisconsin, United States - UWRJ-L194-509B-1 | ecosystem: Environmental > Terrestrial > Plant litter >... | reverse complement strand
CGACTTGTTTGCATGTCGCTCACGTACACATTGCGCCACACCTTTCTTTCTTTCTTTCTTGCAACAACAGATTAATACAGAATCAAGAAGATGCATTCAAGAGTATACTGTAGACAGTACTAGTACAAGGTCATGAGTCAAGAAGGAAACACGAGGGAGGGCCGAGGTGCAAGCTACTGTGCTGCCACAGCATGTTCATCACGAGGCACGCTCGCCACGGAGACGACGCGCAAGGGACATGTCCTTGGTCTGAATGGTGACACGCTTTGCGTGGATGGCGGCAAGGTTGGTGTCCTCGAAAAGCGAGACGAGGTAGGCTTCTGCAGCCTCCTGAAGCGCCATGACCGCAGACGACTGGAAACGCAGGTCCGTCTTGAAGTCCTGCGCAATCTCACGCACAAGACGCTGGAACGGCAGCTTGCGAATCAAAAGCTCTACAAGACATCAAGGGTCAGCTTGAATACGAGGTTGAACCCAACTACAAAGGACGCACCAGTGCTCTTTTGGTAACGGCGAATCTCGCGCAGGGCGACAGTTCCCGGCCGGAAGCGATGCGGCTTCTTAACACCACCTGCAGCAGTTGGGGCAGTCTTGCGCGCAGCTTGCTTGTGTGCGAGCTGCTTGCGGGGTGCCTTGCCGCCAGTCGACTTGCGCGCGGTTTGCTTGGTACGGGCCATTGGTGTTTTTGGTGATGTAGTACGAGATAGAAAGATGCAAAGAGGTGGATTGAGCTCTTGACGCGGCGCCCAAGATTGGGCAGGAGTGGTGGTGGTGGGTGGCTTGAGGAAGAAGGTGACAACCACCCGGAGTCAGCCGGGCTCGGTTATATCCCAGTGGCAGAGCGGAGAATGAATGTCAGCGTTGTTATTCTGTTTGGCGCATCACGTGACCGGCGTCGGCCTTTATTGTTTAAGTAAAAAACCAGTCGACCATTGATAGTAATCTTAAGCGTCGTATTCGTAACAAAGTCATACAGCCAAGTGATTCTGTCATGATTGAACACTCTAAACTCCGCGCGGTACATCCGGCTCAGCCGTCTCATCACCGTCCTCCACAACGTGCAATCCAGAGAGCCGCAGGGTACTGTCATGCGCCCGACGTCGCATACGACGAAGTTTGCTCTCCCGTGATGGTGCTCTTTCGTCATCTGAGTCTTCCTCTACGTCTTGGAAGCGGTAGGGCAGTGGTACCTCGCGTGTCGCACGGAACTGCAAACGAAGTAAGACGGATGTACCACTCGAGGCTCAAATCTCGTACCTGATCGGCATTACCAACGTGCTCGTTCTCGAGACGCACTGTATGCGGCGGTGAGTGATCAGACACAAGTAAACTTGGCGCGAGGACTTTCGCAGCGACTCACGTAAGTTCCACTGGATGCGGCGTAGAGCCTCGAGACATCCTGCGATAAAGCCACGCAGCTGCACATTTGGTCCTCTGACTGGGATGTACATCGTCCAGCCGAAGCGAAGCAAGACATTGATCACCTGAGGAAGGGTGTTAGGACAGAGCGTGATGGTGATTCACCATAAACGTACTGTTGCTACCGGATACAGCTGTACGAGGGCTGGTCAGCAAATCTTCTATGATTGCATCCCAAAGGACTTACCCATGTGTAATTGCGATAGACAACCTCACGCTGTAGCCACTGGGGCGGCCATGATTTGGTGAACACTGACCAATCCATCACGAGATCCTGTTTCCAGTTCCAACTTCAGCTCAAAACGTTATTCCTGAGAGATGAAGACGCACCCAATAGGAGGTGTAGCACGAAGCAATAGTGGCAAAGATGATCCAAACGATCATATGGTATCCCGCTTTACCACCTGTGGTTCAATGTCAGCAAAGACATTGCGAGGAATGAGATGAAGGACGGACCATGGTACCGCCAAAGGTAGTAACAGAGGTACATGACAATTGAGCTACCGTACTTGCCAGCCTGTAAAGTTCGCCCATGAGCTTAGGGACAACACCGAGCGCGTGAAAGATGCGTACATTGACAAGATGCATTCCCTTGCCCTCATCTGCCCAGCGCCGCACGCACTGCACCAAGCGCACGACCGACGGTAGGGATGCCAAAGTGAACATGATCGGCCAGTGTGGGTTGCCTCGGGCGTCGCATCGCGGAGAGGCGTGTTGCCAGCCTTCTGGTAGCGTCGCGGCGCAACCGATGTAATACAAGTTGCTCAGCGTGTAAGCTAAAGAGCAGAATTGATCGCTGCGAGGAACAGTCAGATATATCATTAAGCAAGGGAGGCATAACGCACCCGAGCCAGAAATCCGAAAACTGCGTATCAAGAGAGAGGGTGAGTCAGCAGCGCATTCAAACAGCAAAATGAACGGACTGACCTGCACGGGCCGAATTCCACTAACAAGCAGCCCGCCTGTCAAGCGTACCAACCACAACCTCGCCTTGCTCATAAACAGCGGTAGCGGATCTAGCATAAACGCCGTCATGACCGCGATCCAAAGCAACGGCCATGCAGTCGGAATCCACACGCCGGTGAACGAAAACATGAACGCATATGCCAGCAAGAAGAGAAGGAATGCGGGGATTTGGGCGTATTGTCGACTGTCGAGAGCGGTGCGCAAGTCGAGCTCGAAGATGAAAATGTAGTTGACGCGTGCGTGCGCCCAAGCGAGCAGGTTGACCGTGATGAGGGCAGAGAAAGCGGTAGGGATGAAGAGTGCAGCGTAGACCTGCAAGAGTGGGTTCCACTCTGGCACTCTTGTGTGCACGTCGTCGCGCAGAGCTGATGACAGGTTAGGGTTCGGCGATGCAGCCAGCGAGAGCACAAAAGCGGACCTTCGCGGATGCCGATGACGGCTGCAGGTAGGGCGAGTCCTAGGAAGATACCCGTGCGAAATGCGCTTGAATGATGCGTTGTCATTCGCGCAGTGGCACGCAGCCGGTTCCGAGACCTCTTCACATCACCCTTTTCTGTGCATCACAGTCAGCTCAGTTCCAGCAGATAGCCTATTGGGCTCACCAAAGAACTCGGCGTAGAGCTGTTCGAGCTCCTTCGTCATCCCAGCGAGCGTTTCCTTGTGTGCGAAGCGGAGCGGTTCAATCTTCTCGTGCATGTATAAGTCGCGGCAGACGTTCTGTTTTAGTGGTGTGAGCGACGTGCATCTGATACTGAATCACAAACGCACCCTCGTGTACTTGTCAAACTTCTTGAGAGCCTTGCGAAAGCCCGTCTCATTAAGCACGCGGTAATCATTCAACAGCTCGATGCCTCGATAGAACTCTAGAATTGCGGTCTTCAACTCCTTCTTCGCGAGGGTGTAATCATCGGGATCGTTCCGAGTTTGGGTCTGCAACATCACGGGAGATCCCGGGGCGGTTGGTGCTTGGCTGAACCGCGACGCCTCTTGATTGTGGGTCAGTGTTGGCAGCATGTCCGAAACGGCAGAGATCCACCCGGCTGGCTGGATCGCACGTTGGTTGTTCGCCTGAAATAGAACCAGTCAGCCATGGTATGCAGCATCGTCATAAAGTCCCGACGAACGTGGTATAGCTTACGGTGTCCACGAAGCTCCTTCAACTGCTCTCGCAACAAGCTCAAGCGCGAACGCGCCATACCCTCGCGACTGGTGTAGAAGTCTTCGATCTTTTCTGCTTCCTGATCCAGTTTGATGAAGAACTGGCGTTCCAGCGGCCCAGCCGAGTTAAGGAATTCTGCGATTGTCGTATAGAGTTGGATGTCGGAGCGTGCTGATGGACGGGCACATGCCTGTCAGCTCACAGCTGCCCAAACTTGTGACGCAGAGGCGACGTACTGAAGCGCCAAGTCGACTGCCTCCAAGACGATGGACGGCGCCGAAGAGTAGGGAAAGACGGGAAGAGTCTTGGACGCTGCTGATGATTGACATTTTCGAGTGCACCGAGGCTGGTCTGAGAGCGGCCCAAACGCTATATAAACTCGTTGAGCTGCGTGTTAGCTCCATACAACTGTCGCTGCGTACCGGGGCGGGTTCTTGAAGCACTACGGTCGAACGGCGCGCCATTGCGCTCGAGTTCGGGCCATAAGTGGGGTTTGTGACTGGCGGAGGTAGCTCGAGAGGAGGTGGGCCCCTGTTGCTACTGGCACCAATACCCGCAGATGGCGAGACGTCTGTACTGCCATAGGTGCGCTGGTTCGGCGAAGAAACCTGTCCCTTAGGCGTCCGGTGCGTCTGCGGTGAGCTCTGTGCCTGGGACCGTGGTGTGCCTCCGCTGGAGTTGATCGAGAAGTGGCCGCTGGCATTGACATCGCGAGCACGTCTGATAGCCGATATCTGTTTTTTAAGGCCTTTGAAGTCGATGTACTTCTTCTTCCACTCTGGTATCTGCGTGTCCTCAAGGTACCTGAAGAAAGCAATCAGTCGCGATGCTGGTCACAACAATGCCAACAGCTTACCTTGCGAACTTCATGGTGGTACTTACAGCTGACGCTCAGGGGGTGAGAGGGCAAGACGCGAGAGCCGATAACGGAGCGAAAAGGCCAAGGAATGGCGAGCAGGTCACGCGTCCTGCGCAAAACGCGAAGCGGCTGGACAAGGCTTCGGCGCTTGATTCTGCGGCACGTCGCGGATCCCTAACTTGAGCTTCTGGCTCCGGATTATAAGCACTTCTCTGCCAAGGTGTCACACGACCACTTGGAATGAAGCGAGACAAGTACTAATGGGTTCTTGTATGTACCTAGTAAGACCATAATACAATCGGCGAAGCTTCAATGATAGTGATACATTGAGAAGCAGAAACAAGAGCACCACACCATACCAACATATTTAACAATAAAATGGAATGCCGTAGACCACTGCAGCAGCACCAGTCAGATATTTGAGCCTGCAGACCTCTCGTGCCTTTGCCACAGCAGCAACAACAGAGATCTCGGCTCCCGTTGGGCGTTCGCTGCGCCACTCAGCAGCACGGCTCGGCTCGAGACGCAGCTGCTTGAAGACAGACTCGGACAAACGGTCTATGTCCCGATCCGTCACGTCCCAGAGGTTCGCGACCAGAGTTGGACTGTGGCCGACGTTAGCATAATGATCTGCAATTCATGACAATTACGCACCAGCCACTGAGCATATAAGCATCAGGCGTGCCTGCGCGGTCAAAGTCGCCCATCTCGCGCATGGCACCAGAGGAACAGCCCCAGAGCATCGTCGCCGCACACCGCGGCAGGTTGCGAACCTTATGCGAGCGAACATACTGCTCGGCCCCGCCATGACCAAAGTAACTGAAAGCGAGCCGTGTCAGAATGTAAACCCAACTCATAAAACTTCAGATCGGCTTACATAACTAGGTCCTGCCGACTCAAAGCGTTGACCATCTCGAGCTCAGTCGGGGGCCGGCCAATGATACCGTCCCATCCTGCTTCCTCTTCCATCTCGCGCAACCACGGCGTGAATGTCTCTTCCGTTCGCTTGAGGTCGCCGCTTGGGTTGATCACGTAAGTCGTCTTGCTCGGGTTGACCAGTGCGCGATCCGTCACAACTGGCCGACGTGGCCGCTGGCTTGGTGTCGACGCCGTCAACATGCGCGATAGCTGCAGTCGATCCATGAGGAATGCGATGGACGGAATGCGGCTGACAGCACGCCCACGGAGCACTGGGGTTGACTCCCAAGGAAAGCCTTGGACATTCTTGTCGAGCACGAGGAAGAGATGCCTGTCCTCCGACTGGTTGCGCGCGGCCTTGATCTTCTCTGACGATTCCTCGAGTAAGCTCCGCAGGTCCACGATGACATGGTCGATGTCAACGTCGTGCGCGGCAACAGGCACACCGTTGAACTGGTAGAGGTCTAGCATGAAATAGACGAGATCTTCGAGCTCCTCGTTGCGGCATGTCGGGTCCAGAGTCAAGAAACATTCGATCAGTGATGGATTGAGCGCAAGTTTGGAGATTTGCTTCTTGTCCTTGATGCGCACGCTGCGACTGAACACTGCCTCGAACTTGAGTCGGAAGGTATCAATGACCTCGGCCGAGAGCGGCAGTGGGTCGTTGAGAACCGTCTGGCGAGATTTTAGCAACTCTAGAGCCAACGTTGCCTGCGGGACGAACCTTGAAAGCACCCAACCAGCAATACTCGATGTTGTCCAGCAGCTGCTTAAGGCGCGTATCGAGCTCACTTCTTGTCTTCCACCACGCCGCCTTGACGTCCTGGGTCTTATCCAGAAGTTCCTTTGCGCGTGCGGCACCCTCGTTGCTCTCGCGAATGATTGCCGCCATCTCTGCCCTTGCATCCGCAAACGTCAACTGTTCCTCATCATCCTCGCACCGATGCTGTCGCTCAAGCGGAACACAAAAGACAAGTGGCTCCGTCCGGGGCCGCTGCCGCGACACGAACATCATGCTCTTGTCCTCTGTCACTGAGATGCTGACGATGGTCCAGCTGGCCGGCAGTTCGTCGACATCCTCTTTCGGTTGCCATGCTTGCGAGAAGAGCGGTCGGTGTCGCTCGCGGACGGCGCCCCAGTAGGATGTTAGCGTGCGCGTGTTTGTGCTCGATTCTTCGTCCATTTCCTCGTCATCGTCATCCGAGTCGGAGTGAGCATAGCGTTGCCGGCGCGCGGGCTTTGGTTTGATGAGTTTCCGCTGAGTTGTTCCGCGAGGGGTGAACGAAGGCCACAGGAGGTCGTCGATGGTACCAGCGCCGGTCATCTTGCCTTGAATGGCATCCAGGAGCTCGCGTTCGAGTGTCATCGATGATGCGAGATCTGTAAGACGGCATGAGATCGTAGTAGACAGCCAAGTCCATGAAAAAATACATACTCAAAAGGCCGGCTGCGACATGACCTGCGGTGGCTGCCTTCTTACCCAGAGCCGCCTGAAGTGCGCTGATGGTGGCGAGTGATACAGCGGCATCACGTACTTGGCAGATATGCCCGCGTTCGAAGGTGACATCGAGTGTCGACAGTAGTAATGCTTCGGCGTTGCCGAATGAGCCGAGGATCTCGCGGGTCGATTTGGAGAGGGTGGGGGAGACGCGCATAGGAATAGTGATAGCTGCGAGGTAGTGCCCAGTCAGATACACATCCGCTCGTTGCACGCGAGACTTACTTGACTCCGCCAATGAACTGAGGAACATGTCAGAGCCGAGTTGTGTTTGTGCCGCATGAACCGCGAGTTTTGCCATGAGCGAGGTATGCTCGCCCTGTGTGTTCGGGTAAGCACGCGTTCCAGCAATACCCCTTGCGCTACAAACCTTGATGTCGATCGACTGCATGAGCTCGTTCAACTGGGCCACCCAGCTGTCGTAGTTGTCCGATTTGTCCCGACGCAACCAGACTTACAAGTCCAGATCAGTACATCGCATTTTGAGCTGCATCTGGAAACTCACTTTGCTGCCCAAGAATGGCCGCAAGAAGCATCGGTGAAACCGACATCTTCGCCGAGGTCTTGGTGGCTACCTTGCTCCCAGCTGCCTTCTTCGGACTGACGATCTGCATCTCAAACTGCGCAAATTCCTGGCCGAGGTCGACTAGAGCGGCCGACGCCCGCGAGAACTGGTCGACAGCTCCGGCCTCATCCTTTCGAGCAACGGCCAGAAGACCGTGAATTCGCTGAATGTCAGCGAGGTCAATTGACAGACCCTGGCAGAGCAGAGTTATCAGCACAGGTCACGCCAAGTCGAAACAATTACTTACGAACTGCGCCAACTTCTCGGCCTCTCCCAGTGCCTCCATCGCTGCCGCATTCTCATGCATCTGTAGTGATAACTCGGCCCTTCGGGCATGCGCACGCGCCTGCATCGCGGGAGCATCGAGTGCTGTGGCAAGCTCCAGCGCTTGCTTGAGGAAGAATTGTGCCTCCCTCGCCGACCCACGCAGGACGTATAGCCTCGCGATACTGAACATCGATTGCAACAATCCCTGAGGCATATTGTTAATGGAGAACCACGTCGCGAGAATTCCGACAGTGGGCGTACCTCAGCAACGCGCCACTGTAGCCCATCAAACACGCTGGTTTTCGAGAGCGTCTTGTTGCTCGGAGTTGGCTCGGGCATGACAGGAGCGAGACGACCGGGACTGATCTCCGACAATGCGTCTTTGAGGTCAGACATATCGAACGGATTCGACTCGCGACGCTGGTGCTTCTTCTCAGGCTGCTGCGCGATACGCGCAATATTGTCAACGGCACGGTTCCACAGCCGAAGACCTTGCGTGAGAGCACCCATGGCCGAGTATGGGTTGTCCTGTTGACAATTAGCAACACTCTGTTCCAGGGTTGGCTCGAGATTCTTACCCTGCTCAACTCGATACAGGCAAAGACAGCACAGGCCCGGGCCGTACGCTCCAGCTGTAATGTCCGGTCCCGTATCCTTTGTGCCGACGTTCCTCCCTTCACATCATCCAACGCTTCACACATTTTTGCTGCCCTCCTAAACTCTGTGATGCTGTGGGGGATGCTTGTTAGTCATTTGCGAACGAGACTGTCGCGCCAACATACCTGAGTTCCGACTCGTTCATCTCGGCCAACATGCGACTACTCAGCAATAACAGCTCGACACCCAGCGCCGTCGGCAATAGATCATCGCTGTCCTCGGCATCTTCGCCGAACAGTGCCACGCGCGCGCGACCCAATACTTCGAGTGAGCGGTCGACGAGCCCGAGGTCGGCATACTCGGCCGCCAGATCGATAGAACTTCTGACGAACTCTGCATGGACATGAGGATAGCCGGTCAACGCTAAGGCCAGGCGGCAGACCTTCGGATGTTTCAGACACTTCAGCGCTGAGATGCCGCATGAGCTTGAGGACCTGGATCCGGACGAATGTGTGCCCGAGGAGTCCGAGCAACTGTGCGGAGCTCTCTGCGGCAACTTCAATATCCTGCCTAGAATCCGCACCCAGGACAACTCACGTAGCAAGCCGCATAGCTGCTTCCAATCGTCTCGGACGGCGACGACCTCGATTTTCGAGCCCGTTGAACCATTCGTGATAGACACTCTGGCAGCCGGCTTGCCGCCCCTTCTCGTCGGAGCAGGCGTAACTGGTGGCGGTGGCTCGACCTTCTTGCTTCTCCCTCGTGGTACTGTCTTGACAGGTGGTGCAGCTTTCGCTGGCGCCGTTGTCCGTACAGGCACCTTGGTGGCTCTTGTCGTCCGAGCCGGAGTGGCCTTGCCTTTCGTCACGGTCGGCACTGGTGCATCTTCTGTTCGCATAACGACGTGCCGAAGGCCCAGCATATCCTTGAGCGCCACAATGGCATGTTGTACGTATTCCAGGACGCTGGCATCAGAGCCAGATACGGCAAAACGATGAGCCAGCAGAGCGCCACAGAGGTAGGCCGTCCCAGTGTATTGTGTGCGATACGCCGCGAGGCCAGCGTCGTCTTGCAAATTCTGAAACACTCCAAGAGTAAGTTGATGCGTCTAACGAAGAATGCGACCAACATACCTCGAGTGAGAGCAGTGCGACAATGTCCTGAACAACCGATTGCCAGTCATCGAACGGCGCCGTCGAAGCATAGGCAACCTCGAGTTGTCGAAGGAGCACTCTGCCACAAAGAATTGGCATCAGAATTCCCACATGCACTCCAGATGCTGTTTACCTTGCCCTTCGCACTGGACGGCGACTCGGAGAGTAGCACTCGACCGCATGCGTGCACAAGATTGCCACCGCCTTCGCCACAGGCTCCTTAGCCCAACTCGATCTCAGCGTCGCTACCTGCCACTCGAGCAAAGCGCCTAATACGTCCTCCCCGACTGGCAATTTGGCCACCTTGAGCGACATCTCTTCGCCGGAAAACATCAAGTCTGACGATGCAATGAATGCATCGCGCTCCAATAGCACCGCGAGCTCCGTGTGTTCAAGCTTCGCGAATACAGCGCTGGGAGGTAATGTCCTGAGGTCCACTGCCAGGTCGTCCATCGTTCCACGGGTCGCGAGCGCCGTTCGGTAGCTCGCCAATGCCATTGCGCGATCGCCAAATTTGAATGAGCATACGCCATGCAGTTCCCATCGTTTCGGCAACTGTGTGCGGAGCTCGTTCCATTGGGGATTCGATTCACCCGCTGCCGCTGCCAGCGCAAGCTGGGCAAGTTCGCACGACGTCTTGAGAAATAACGCTGCGTGACCAA
>Ga0247815_10004274_pt1 | contig 10064 bp, 11 predicted proteins | sample UWRJL194509B1_FD_181014 | JGI IMG/M metagenome (GOLD analysis project Ga0247815, IMG submission 181014) | Plant litter microbial communities from Arlington Agricultural Research Station in Wisconsin, United States - UWRJ-L194-509B-1 | ecosystem: Environmental > Terrestrial > Plant litter >... | reverse complement strand
ATGATGGAAACGCAGGAATTTGTGGTTCCCAGATCGATACCGATAATTCTACCCATGATTTTTCTTCCTCTTTGCTAAGTTCAGATGGTACTAATATGTGGAAAAGCTGTATGTTTTCAAGTGCTTAGTAGGGCACCGAAGATATTTATTTCGCTTGCGCGGCGGTGACGATTGCGGGACGCAACAGGCGGTCCGCGATCATATAACCTTTTTGCAGTACGGAAACAACCGTATTGGCTTCCTGGTCGGCAGGCACCACGGCGACGGCCTGGTGCTTGTTCGGGTCCAGCTTGTCGCCCTGGGCCGGCAGGATCTCCAGCAGGCGGTTTTTTTCGAAGGCCGACGACAGCTGTTTGAGCGTCATTTCAACGCCTTCCTTCAGCGATTCGATCGACGGCGATTCGACTTTCAGGGCCATTTCCAGGCTGTCCTTGACCGGCACCATCGCTTCGGCGAAGCTTTCGACGGCGAATTTATGCGCCTTGGCGACGTCTTCCTGGGCGCGGCGACGGATGTTTTCACCGTCGGCCTTGGCGCGCATGAAGGCATCGTGCATTTCGGCCAGTTTCGCTTCGGTAGCGGACAACTGCTCTTCCAGCGAAGGCTGATCCGAGGTCGATGGCGGGGCCGACGCAGCGGCAGCGGCCGCCTCTGGATTAGGGGGTACGGCTTGGTTTTCCTGATCTTGCATCTATAGACTCCTACAATCGTATTTGTTTGACATTACTTTTGTTACTGCACTGGCTGCAAATGGGGCGATAACCTACCTTTTCAAGGGTTATTCCGCTCATCGTGCTTATTCCGGATCATCAGCGCGCGCAATCCATCAGCCGGCTATTTTAACAGGCTGGCACTCGTCACCCGCAAGTGCTGATTACGATGCGATGAAGCTATAGCGACAATATTGTCTCTTTTCAGTCGACGGCGCCGAGCTGCAGGGCCGCGGTCCGGGCGGTTTCCGCCTGTTTTTTCAGCAGCTCGCGCTGCGAGGGTGACAGCTGGGTCGGCCAGCCGATCATGTGCTGCTCGGCGATTTCCGCCAGCGCGGCGATCCAGGCAGGGGTTTCGTTCAGGCACGGGATGTAATGGAACTCCTTGCCGCCGGCCTGTTCGAAGTCGTGCCGCACCTCCATCGAGATTTCCTCCAGCGTTTCCAGGCAATCGCTGGTGAAGCCGGGGCAGATCACGTCGACCCGCTTGACGCCGTCGCGGCCCAGTTGGGCCACGGTCGGCGCGGTGTACGGCTGCAGCCACTCGGCCTTGCCGAAGCGGGATTGGAAGGTGACGATGTACTGGTCCGGCGTCAGCTTGAGGGCGGCGGCCAGCAAACGCGCGGTCTTCAGGCATTCGCAGTGGTAGGGATCGCCCAGCAGCAGCGTCCGCTTGGGCACGCCGTGGAAGCTCATCACCAGCTTGTCAGGACGACCGTTGGCGTCCCAGTGGTTGAGCACCGTCTGCTTCAGCGCGCGGATGTAGCCGTCGTGGTCGTGGTAGTTGCGCACGAAGCGCAGCTCGGGGATGTTGCGCACCGTGCCGTAGTGGTCGAACACCGCGTCGTTGATCGAGGCGGTGGTGGTGCCGGAGTATTGCGGATAGGCGGGCAGCACCAGGATGCGGTCGCAGCCGTCGGCCTTCAGCTTGGCCAGCACGTCGGGGATGGAGGGCGAGCCGTAGCGCATGGCCATGGCCACGGTCAGGTCGTCGTGGCCACGTTCGCCGAGCGCGCCGCGCAGGTATTGGGCCTGGGCGGCGGTGTGGACTTTCAGCGGCGAACCTTCGCGGGTCCAGATCGATGCGTATTTCTTGGCCGATTGGCCGGAGCGGAACGGCAGGATGATCAGGTTGAGGATGAACCACCAGACCAGCTTAGGTATCTCGACCACGCGCGGGTCGGACAGGAATTCTTTGAGGTAGCGCCGCACGGCGGAACTGGTGGGCGCGTCGGGCGTGCCCAGGTTGACCAGCACGATGGCGCTACGGCCGACGGCGCCGTGCTTGTAGGGTGGTTCTTTTTGGAAGGTCATGGAGGCGGGTGCGTTGAGTATTATCAGCCGCCATCTTAATGTATAAACCTCCAGGCGGCGAAAGCGATCGATGCCATGATCGTGCTCATCGTAAAGGCAGTGGCGATAAACCACTTTATCATTCGGGTTTCGAGAGCGGCGAGGTCGGCTTTGGTGGCCATCGTCGTGGCCAGCAACATCTCGATGTTATCAAGACGCGTTTCAATCCGCGCAAGCCGCTCCTTGACCTCCTCGACAAACAGCTCCAGCCGCTCAACCCGCTGCACCAAGTTCATGATCGCCCCCTTTTGTAAAGGCCAATGATCAATCATAGCGCTTATTCCGCGCGTGGTCCTGCGCCGTATCAAGACGCCAGCAGCTCCCGGGCGTGCTTGCGGGTGGTGGCGGTGATCTCCAGGCCGCCCAGCATGCGGGCGACTTCCTCCACCCGCGCCTTCGAATCCAGCACGTCGATGCGCGACGCGGTCTTGCCGTTGGCGAGCGTCCCCTTGGCCACCTGGAAGTGCTGGCCCGCCTGGCTGGCCACCTGCGGCAAATGGGTGACGCACAGCACTTGCCGCTCCTGACCCAGCCGGCGCAGCAGACGTCCCACCACTTCCGCCACGCCGCCGCCGATGCCGCTGTCGACCTCGTCGAAGATCAGCGTCGGCGTGGTGGTGGCGTTGGAGGTGATGACCGAAATCGCCAGCGATATCCGCGCCAGCTCGCCGCCGGACGCCACCTTGGCCAGCGGCCGCGCCGCCACGCCCGCGTGGCCGGCGACCAGGAATTCGACCTGTTCCAAACCATGCGCGCTGGCCTCGACCGGATTCAGCGCGACCTCGAAACAGCCACCGGTCATATTCAATTCCTGCATCGCCTTGGTGACGGCGTCGCTCAGCTGACGCGCCGCCTTGGCGCGCGTCGCCGACAGCGCGCCCGCCTCGTCCAGGTACGCGGCCTTGAGCTTTTGCTCCTGCTTGCGCAAGCCCTCGATGTCGCTGGCGTCGGCGATCCGCGACAGCCGCTCGGCCAGCTTGGCGTGCTCCTCCGGCAGCAGCTCCTCGGTGACGCGGAACTTGCGCGCCGCCGAGTGGATCGCATCCATCCGCGCCTCCACCTGATGCAGGCGCGCCGGATCGAGGTCGACCCGATCCAGATAATCGTTCAACGCATACACCGCCTCCTGCAGCTGGATGCGCGCCGGCTCGATCAGGTCGATGATCGCCTGCAGGCCGGTGTCGATGGCGGCCAGCTTGCCCAGCTTCTGGTTCAGCGACGACAGCTGCGACAAGATCGGATGGTCTTCGGCTTCGGAGATCGTGGTCAGCGCCTCCTGCGCGCCCTCCAGCAAACTGGCGGCGTGCGACAAGCGGCTTTGCTCGTTGCTGATCTCGCTCCACTCGCCCGGCTTGACGGCCAGCTTTTCCAGCTCGTTGACCTGCCACTCCAGCCGCTCGCGCTCATACAGCACGTTGGCCGCGTTGCTCTCGAACTCCTCCAGCTGCTTGGCCAGCGCGCGCCACGCCTTGTAGGCCAGCGACACCGCCTTGGCCTCGCCGGCCGCGCCGGCCTGGCCGTCGAGCAGCAGGCGCTGCGCCTCGGTCTTCATCAGTGATTGATGCGCGTGCTGGCCGTGGATGTCGACCAGCATGTCGCCCACCTCGCGCAACTGCGCCGCCGTCGCCGCGATGCCGTTGATGTAGGCCTTGCTGCGGCCCGCGTTGTCGATCACGCGGCGCAGCAGCGCGCCGCCCTCCTCGACCGCGAACTCGTTCGCCGCCAGCCACGCGCCGGCCTGCTCGCCGACCGCGAAATCGGCCGTGATGTCGGCCTTGGCCGCGCCCTCGCGCACCACGCTGGCGTCGCCGCGGCCGCCCAGCGCCAGGGTCAGCGCGTCGATCAGGATCGATTTGCCGGCCCCGGTCTCGCCGGTGAAGACGGTGAAGCCGGCGGCGAATTCCAGTTCGATGGTGTCGACGATGACGAAATCACGGATGGACAGGGTGCGGAGCATGGATGCCTGAGAAGTAATTAATTGAGTTTGCCTTCACCGGACGGATACTCGTTCCAGTGCAGTTTTTCGCGCAAGGTGTTGTAGTAGCTCCAGCCCTCCGGATGCAGGAAGGTGATCGCGTGCGGCGAGCGCTGGATCACGATCCGGTCCTGCGCCTGCAGGCTGGCGAAGGTTTGCATGTCGAAGTTGACGCTGATGTCGCGCCCGCGCACGATCTCGATCACGATCTCGCTCGACTCGGGCAGCACGATCGGCCGGTTCGACAGCGCGTGCGGCGCGATCGGCACCAGCACGATGCCGCCCAAACTCGGATGCAGCAGCGGCCCGCCCGCCGACAGCGCATACGCGGTGGAGCCGGTCGGGGTGGAGATGATCAAGCCGTCGGAGCGCTGGTTGTACATGAAGTGGCCGTCGACGTCGACCCGCAGCTCGGCCATGCCGGCGCCGGCGCCGCGCGCCACCACCACATCGTTGACCGCCAGGCCGACGTGGATGGTGTCGCCGTTGCGGCGCACGCGGCCTTCGAGCAGGGTGCGGCGTTCGGCCTTGTGGTTGCCGGTCAAAATCTTGGCCAGCACCGGCAGCATGCCCTCCAGCGGAATGTCGGTCATGAAGCCGAGGCGGCCCTGGTTGATGCCGATCAGCGGCACGTCGAACGGCGCCAGCTGGCGCGCGATGCCGAGCATGGTGCCGTCGCCGCCCATGACGATGGCCGCGTCGCAATGCGCGCCGATGCCGGCCGCGCTCATCACGGCGATATCGGCCGGCTTCAGTTCGAGGTGGGCGGCGGTCTGCTCTTCAAACACCACCGTGTAACCGCCCTGCCGCAGGAAGTCGACCACGCTGCCCACCGACTCGGCGATGCCGTCGGTGTTCTGGCGGACGACCAGGGCGATGGTTTGATAAACGGCGTGCGTGGCGGTCATAAAAATCTCGGCAAAAGGGTGAGGTCGGCGACACGCAGCAGGGTAACCCATAACGCCGGCTTCTGCCATCACCCGCTAGCCCCGTCACTGTACATTTAAACAGTGTTCCGTGCAAGCCCCTCCAGCCTAGTGGCCGACGCTCATCACGCCCATCCCCATCGACACCAGCACCGCCATCCCCAGCGCGATCACATAGGCCGTCATCAGCGTGCCCCAGCGCAGGAAGGTGGACAGGCGGCCGCTGTGATATACGCGCCGCATCGCCCACGGCAGATAGCCCAGCAGCCAGCACCACAACACCAGCTTGGCGAAGGTGAACGGCACCAGCAGCATCATGCAGAACACGAAGTAGGCGAAGGCGTTGGTGTGCAGCGCGAACAGCACATGCTCGCCGAAGCGCCGCCCCGATCCCAGGTACAGCACCTTCAGGAACATCGCGAACACCGGCATCATGCAGAAGATCGCGTACGGCGCGTAGTGATAGAAGCCGTCCTTGAACACCTTCATCTGCTGATCGCCCGGCAGCGCTTCGAACGCGTGCCACTGGTGGCGCAGGGTCGGCCAGTCAGCCAGCCAGCCGTCCACATCGTCGTTGTTGAGATGGGTGCCGCCTTCTTTCTTGTCCCATTTTTTTGCCGGCTTCGCCTCCGGCTCGGCGGCGTGGTTCGCGCCGTGGTCCGTCGCAGCGGCGGCGTCCGCGCCGAGCTCCTTCTGCATCTCCGCGATCGCCGCCTCGGCGGCGGCCTTGCCGTGCGCCGCTTCCGGCGTCAGCGGCTTGCCGGCCAGCCGCAACTGCGCTTTGGCGAGCTGGCGCGTTGCGCCGGTCGCCTCGGCGGCGATCTTCTCGGCATCGACGTCGGTGGTCTGCGGGTCGAAGCTGCCGGTGAACTTCAGCAACGCGAAGAACAGGATGCTCAAGCTCAGGTACAGCCGCAGCGGCTGCACGAAGCGCACGCGACGGCCTCGGATATATTCATTGGTCAGCAGGCCCGGCCGGAACAGCAGGCGCGTCAGGCTGCCCCACAACTTGCCCTCCAGCGCCACGTAATGGCCGATGAACTCGTGCAGGAACTCGCGCGTGCTGGCGTGATGCAGGATCGCCTCCTGGCCGCAGTTGGCGCAGAAGTGGCCGCCGAGCGGCGCTTCGCAGTTCGGGCAATTCTCGGCAGTGCTCATGCGGACATCCAAATAAGGAAAGGTGGCTAAATGATAAACGACTTGGCACATAGTTGTCAGAATTCAATGTGGCGACTGACACAAAACCAACTGGTTAAGATGCTTCTCAACACTAAGGAGAATGGTCATGAAAGATGCACACGTCAATACGGACGCCAAGGTCGAGAACGACGGCGTCAAGCGCCTGCCGCACGAGCGCGATGAATCGCCCGACGCGCAAGACGCCAAACCGCGCAGCATCATGAAGCAGGCCGCCGCCGACATCGACAGCGGCATGGTCGACACCGACCTGCGCAACCAGCGCGGCGTGCAGAAGCCGAAGCCGGCGGGAAAAGACGAAGCCACCGCGCAACCGCAACCCAACACCAAGCAGGATTGAACCCATGAACCAGACCATCATCGCCGCCGCCCTTGCAGTGTCGTTCGCCGCGCTCGCGCCGCAAGCCGCGCTGGCGCAAACCTACCCCACCGGCTTCGGCCCCAATCCGGTGCTGCCCAAGCCCGAGAAATCGCTGATACCGACCGTTAACGTGGCGAAGGCCGAGCCGTGGTCCGCCAAGGAACAGCCGAGCGTGCCGCCGGGCTTCGCCGTCACCGCCTACGCGCGCGGGCTCGACCATCCGCGCTGGGTCTACACACTGCCCAACGGCGACGTGCTGGTGGCCGAAACCAACGCCCCGCCCAAGCCGGACGATGAAAAAGGCATCAAGGGCAAGATCATGAAATCGCAGATGAAGAAGGCCGGCGCGGTCAGCCCGTCGGCCAACCGCATCACGCTGCTGCGCGGGCTGGACGCCAGCGGCGCGGCGCAAAGCAAGACCGTGTTCATCCAGGGCGTCAACTCGCCGTTCGGCATGGCGCTGGTCGGCGGCAATCTATATGTGGCGGCGACCGACGCCGTGCTGCGCTTCCCTTATCAGGAAGGCGCGACCAGCATCGCCGCGCCCGGCGTCAAGGTGATGGACCTGCCGGCCGGCACGCGCAACCACCACTGGACCAAGAACATCATCGCCAGCCCGGACGGCAAGTACCTGTACGTGACGGTCGGCTCCAACAGCAACGTCGGCGAGAACGGCATGGAGGAGGAAACCGGCCGCGCCGCGATCTGGCAACTGGAGATCGCCACCAGCAAATCGCGCTTGTACGCCACCGGCCTGCGCAACGCCAACGGCATGGGCTGGGAGCCGCAGACCAAGGCGCTGTGGACCACCGTCAACGAACGCGACGAACTGGGCAACGACCTGGTGCCCGACTACATGACCTCGGTGAAGGAAGGCGGCTTCTACGGCTGGCCGTACAGCTACTTCGGCCAGAACGTCGACACCCGCGTCTCGCCGCCGAAGCCGGAACTGGTGGCCAAGGCCATCGCGCCCGACTACGCGCTGGGCGGCCACACCGCCTCGCTGGGCCTGACCTTCTACGAGGGCAAGGCGTTCCCGGCCGCCTACCAGGGCGGCGTGTTCATCGGCCAGCACGGCTCGTGGAACCGTAAGCCGCACAGCGGCTACAAGGTGGTGTTCGTGCCGTTCAGCGGCGGCAAGCCGTCCGGGCCGCCGCAGGACTTCGTCGGCGGCTTCCTCGACAAGGACGGCAAGGCGCAGGGCCGGCCGGTCGGCGTGGCGGTCGACGGCCAAGGCGCGCTGCTGGTTGCGGACGATGTCGGCAACGTGATCTGGCGCGTGGCGCCGACGGCGGGCAAGAGCGCCAGCCGCTGAGTCAGTCCATCAGCGGCGGCTGGCGTGCCCGTCAGCGTGCGGCACCGAACGGAGTCCGCCGCGTTGAGCGCGCATGATGGCCCTCCACAATATGGAGGATCATCATGAGCAATCAACGCAGCGGATCAGCAATCTGGAGCGGCGGCCTGAAGGACGGCGGCGGCAACATCTCCACCGAGAGCGGCGCGATGGACCACGTGCAGTACGGTTTCCACACCCGCTTCGAAGACGGCCCCGGCACCAATCCAGAGGAACTGATCGGCGCCGCGCACGCGGGCTGCTTCACGATGGCGCTGTCGGGTATCCTGGCCGAGGCCGGCATGACCGCCAAGAACCTGGCCACCACCGCCACCGTCACGCTGGACAAGGTCGATGGCGCCTACGCCATCACGGCGGTGCACCTGGACCTGGTGGCCACGATCCCGGGCGCGGACCAGAAAAAATTCGACGAGGCGGCGCTCAAGGCCAAGCTCAACTGCCCGGTCTCCAAGCTGCTCAATGCCGAGATCACGCTGGACGCGCGGCTGGAAGCTTAAGCAGGATCGTCGCAAAACGCATAGAATTCCGGTTTCTCCGCTCCTCACGAAAGACCACGATGCGTATTTTGCACACCATGCTGCGAGTCGGCGACCTGCCGCGTTCGATTGATTTCTACACCAAGGTGCTCGGCATGAAGCTGCTGCGCACCAGCGACAATCCGGAATATCAATACACGCTGGCCTTCCTCGGCTACGGCTCCAACCCGGACCACGCCGAGCTGGAGCTGACCTACAACTACGGCCAGACCAGCTACGAGCTCGGCACCGCCTACGGCCACATCGCGATCTCGGCCGACGACATCTACTCGGCCTGCGTCGCGGTCAAGGCCAACGGCGGCGCCGTCACGCGCGAGCCGGGTCCGGTCAAGGGCGGCTCGACCGTGATCGCCTTCGTCACCGACCCGGACGGCTACAAGATCGAGTTGATCGAACGCAGCTTCGAAGGCCAGGGCGGCGGCCTCTAAGCCGGCAACGAAGGCTTGAGCAAGTCGGCGATGCCGATGCGCTCGGCGAACTCCACCCGCACCCGCTCCGCCACCTCGGTCACCGCCGTGGCGCCGTCGTCGATGAAATCGGTGATCGAGCGGAACGGACGCGTGCCGTGCGGCAGGCCGACGATGCGGGCGATGTCCGCCGCCACCGCCGCCGGATCGGCCTCCGGCGGCATCAGCTCGGTCAGCCGCGCGCCGACCTGGTCCATCAGCCCGTCGTAGCGGGCGTAGGCCGCGCTGGTCGCTTCGTCGGCCGGTTTGCCGGCATTGGCGAAGTGGTCGGTGCCCGAGGTGAACGCGCCCGGCACCACGATCGATGTTTCGATATTGAAGCGCGCCAGCTCGTAGGCCATGGTCACCGCCATCGAATCCATCGCCGCCTTGGCCGCCGCATACGGCCCCAGGAACGGCGGGAAGCCGCCGCGCGTCGTTGAGCTGCTGACCCACAACACCAGTCCATGCTGCCGCGCCCGCATCACCGGCAGCACCGCCTTGTTGACGCGCTGGTTGCCGAGGAAGTTGGTGTCGAACACGCGCGCGATTTCCTCCGGCGTGAACGCCTCGGTCGGACCGATGACCAGATGGCCGGCGTTATGCACCACCGCGTCCAGCCGGCCGCGCTCGGCGACGATGGTGGCGACCGCCGCGTCGGCCGAGGCCTGCGACAACACATCCAATTCCACGGCGCGCACGTCGGCGCCGTTGGCGAAAGCCCAGTCGCGCAGTTCGCGCGCCTTGGCGGCGTTGCGGCCGCCAATGTCGCGCATCGACGCGTAGACGGCGTGGCCGGCCAGCGCCAGCGCCTTGACCGACAGGTGTCCGATGCCGGTGCCGGCGCCGGTGACGAGGACGATGGATTTACTCATGATGTTCTCCTTGTCCGCGTGATTAAACCACGCCGCCGTTGGCGCGCAGCGTCTGGCCGTTGATCCAGCCGCCGTCGGCGCCGGCCAGGAAGGACACCGCCGCCGCGATATCTTCCGGCTGACCAAGGCGTTCCAGCGGCGGCGCCTTGGCCGCGCGTTCGATGACTTCCGGCGCCTTGCCTTCGAGGTAGAGCGCGGTCGCGGTCGGGCCGGGCGCCACCGCGTTGACCGTGATGTTCTTGCCGCGCAGCTCCTTGGCCAGGATGTTGCTCATGACCTCGATCGCGCCCTTGGTGGCGGCGTACACGGCATAGCCCGGCAGCGCCAGGCC
>Ga0247815_10004273_pt1 | contig 10065 bp, 11 predicted proteins | sample UWRJL194509B1_FD_181014 | JGI IMG/M metagenome (GOLD analysis project Ga0247815, IMG submission 181014) | Plant litter microbial communities from Arlington Agricultural Research Station in Wisconsin, United States - UWRJ-L194-509B-1 | ecosystem: Environmental > Terrestrial > Plant litter >... | reverse complement strand
CAAAGACGGAGAAAAATTTAAAATTGGAAATATTACGATAAAAGCACTGCATACTCCCGGTCATACGATGGAAAGTACGACCTATTTATTGATTGACGAAAACGGAAAAGATCACGCTATATTTTCAGGAGATACTTTATTTATTGGCGATGTGGGACGTCCTGACCTGGCTCAAAAAGCTGCGGGAATGACCCAAGACCAATTGGCTGGTATTTTATTTCATTCTTTGAGAGATAAAATCATGACTTTGGCTGATGATGTCATAGTTTATCCGGCGCATGGTGCGGGAAGCGCCTGCGGGAAAAACATGAGCAAGGAAACGGTTTCGACTATCGGGAATCAAAAAGAGACGAATTATGCTTTGCGCGCCAATATGACGGAAACCGAATTTATCGAAGAAGTGACCGAGGGTTTATTGCCTCCTCCAGCCTATTTTAGTATGAATGTGGCGATGAATAAAAAAGGATATGAAAGTTTCGAATCGGTTTTAGATCATGGAATGAAAGCTATTAATGCGAACGAATTTGAGGCTGTCGCCGAAGAAACGGGAGCTTTAATTTTAGATACCAGAAAAAGCGGTGATTTCAGCAAAGGATTTATTCCGCAGTCGATTAATATCGGAATTAATGGTGATTTTGCTCCCTGGGTTGGAACTTTGGTGGCCAATGTAAAGCAGCCTATTATATTGGTAACTGAAATTGGTCTTGAAGAAGAAACTGTAACGCGTTTAAGCCGTGTTGGTTTTGATTCGATTGCAGGACATTTAAAAGGCGGTTTTGAAGCCTGGCAGAAAGCAGGTTTTGAAATTGATACGGTGAACCGAATTTCGGCCGCACAATTTGCTGATCAGTTTAAAATTGAAGAAGACAAAGTGATTGATGTTCGTAAGGAAACTGAATATGAAGCAGAACATATTGAAGAGGCATACAGTAAACCTTTGGCGTATATTAATGACTGGGTAAAGGATATCGACCCGAATGAGCATTTTTATCTGCATTGTGCCGGCGGTTACCGCAGTATGATTGCGGCTTCGATTTTGCAGGCGCGCGGTTTCAGAAATTTTACGGAAGTTGACGGCGGTTTTGGAGCGATTGCAAAAACCAATATTCCAAAATCAGATTTTGTCTGCCAAAGTAAAGTATTAAAATAAAGGTTCTAAGTCGCTAAGATTCTAAGGTTCTACGATTTTGACCTTAACCTTAGTAATTCAGAACTTTAAAAAATAAAATTACAAAAAAATTTACCTTAGTAACTTAGAATCTTAGCAACTTAGAACCTTAAAAATATGCTGGAAATAATAAAAGAACCTTGGCCTTGGTATGTTGCAGGTCCGCTGATTGGACTGACTGTTCCAATTTTGTTAATTATCGGAAATAAATCTTTTGGAATTAGTTCATCATTGCGGCATATTTGTGCGATGTGTATTCCGGCGAATATTTCATTTTTTAAATACGACTGGAAAAAAGAAAGCTGGAATTTATTCTTCGTTTTCGGAATTTTTCTTGGCGGTATTATAGCGGCTTATTTTTTAGCAAATCCCAATCCGGTTGAAATTACACCGCAGCTTTCTGAACAATTGGCTGGTTACGGAATCACCGATCATTCTGGTTTACTGCCTAAAGAACTTTTTTCCTGGGAAAGTTTATTCACGCTTCGTGGTTTTATCATGATTGTTGTTGGAGGATTTTTAGTAGGTTTTGGAACGCGCTACGCCGGCGGCTGTACGAGCGGACATGCGATTATGGGAATTTCAAATTTGCAATGGCCTTCGTTAGTCGCTACGATTTGTTTTATGATTGGCGGTTTTATTATGGCGAATTTGATTCTGCCTTACATTCTTTCACTTTAAAATTTCAAAAATGAATCATTTAGAAAATAAAAATACAGATACCGATACAGAGGGAACCAACGGAAGCCAATTGAAGGATTCAGGATTCTCTAACCTAAAATATCTTTTGGTCGGCATCTTCTTCGGAATCGTATTCGTAAAAGCTGAAATTGTAAGCTGGTTTCGTATTCAGGAAATGTTTCAATTGCAGTCTTTCTTTATGTATGGCGTAATTGGAAGCGCGGTTGTTGTTGGCGTAATATTAGTTCAAATCATTAAAAGATTCAATATCAAAACGATTCAGGGCGAAAAAATCGAAATTCACCCAAAGGTTTTCAGCAAAGGTCAAATTTATGGCGGCTTGATGTTTGGTTTTGGATGGGCAATTACCGGCGCTTGTCCCGGACCGCTTTTTGCGCAAATTGGTACTGGCGTAACTGTTATTGTGGTAACGTTATTAAGTGCAATTGCCGGAACCTGGTTTTATGGATTGATTAAAGACAAACTGCCTCATTAATCTTATTTAACTTTATATTTTTTTATCATATCAACCCGATTGCCTAAAAAACTGTTGGGTTTTACTTTTTTCTTAAATATAAGATTTTCACGGCACGTATTCTATTAAAAAATTGTATGTTTATGTTTCAGAAAAATCTAATAAAACTAAAATGTCAGACAAAGAAACACCAAAACAACAACCAAGACCCCAACCCCAGCCAAGAACTACACCACAACCGAATCCAGATAGAAATTTAGAACAAAAAGGGGTACCGAGACCCCCTAAAAGGTAATTACAAAAAAAATAAAAGTAAAAATCAAACCTACAAACATAAAAACCATACTAGTATAATTTAACGTTGTTGTAAGATTTGAAAACTTTTCTGATTCTTTATCATAATTATTTTTACAATTTTCTAATTCTTGTAATTTTTCTACTAATTCTTGTTGATCATTCTTGGCTTTGATCTCATCTATTTCAACTTCACAGTCATACATTAAGTAACTGTGTTGATTAGCCTTGTAGCCAAATTGCTGGGATATCAAGTTAAGGATTATACCAATTAAAAAGAATAAAGCCGAAAACTTTATTAAGTAAAGACATTTGCATTCAGTTTTGGTTGAAGCCAAATATTTAATTGTTTCTAAACAAACATATACCCCCGCTCCACAAATTGAAATTATCAGTAAATCTATTCTTTGTATACTATAGAACATTCCATCCCACGATTGTTTTTTGCCTTCCTGTGAATTAGTCATTTATTAAATTTTAATTATTCTTCCTATACTTATATTAGCAAACATAATTAAAATAAAATACCTTTTATATAACTTTCAACCCTTTTCATAAATGATATAAAACCTTTCGGGTTTGTCGTTTCGTGTGCTCGCGTGAGGGATAGCAGCAAACTGCCGAAGCAGTGCGGATAGCCCGACAGCATTTAAGAAAAGGCCTCCTGAACGCAAGGTATAGTAAGGCCTTTTTTTAAATGGTGGCACGCTCTGGATTTTAGAGTTTAGATTTTAGATTTTAGATTTTAGATTTTAGACTTGAGAACTTAGGCTTGAGATTTAGACTTTAGACTTTGGACTTTGGACTTTAGACTTTAGACTTTGGACTTTAGACTTTGGACTTTAGACTTTAGACTTTAGACTTGAGATTTTAGACTTGAGATTTTAGACTTGAGATTTTAGACTTGAGAACTTAGGCTTGAGATTTAGACTTTAGACTTGAGACTTTAGACTTTAGACTTTAGACTTTTAAAGGCTGGACTTGATTCTGGCTGAAAAAAAAGAGAATTTCCACTTTAATATTAAGTTAAATCACCAAAAATCAACACTTTACTGTTTAAAATAAACTAATTTTAGTGGTAGAATGTTTGAGTTTAACTGTATTTCACACCACTTACTATGAATTAACAAAAAATTAACACGACACTTGTATATACAACTATTAAAAGATATACATTTGTATATACAAATTATACACTTACGACTATGACAATTGAAGAGGTTATAAAAAGTACAGTTAAGATGGATAATGCGAAAAAAGTTATTCTGAATATCATGTACACGCAAAATGTGATTCAGGATCATTTCAACGAGTTGATTAGACCGTATGATTTATCCGGAGAGCAATATAATGTGCTGCGAATATTAAGAGGACAAAAAGGAAATCCTGCTAATATGTGTATGATACAGGAACGTATGCTGGCCAAAACAAGTAATACAACACGGTTAGTTGATAAATTGTTATTGAAGGATTTTGTAACCCGAAATGTCTGCCCGGGAAACCGCCGCAAAATTGAGGTTTCGATTACTCAAAAAGGGCTAGATGTTTTGAAAGAATTGGATCCGCAGGTATATGAGCACGAGCGCGCATTTGCGAAGAATATAACTGAGGAAGAATTAGAATTATTAAATAAATTATTAGAAAAATACCGAACACAAGAAAATTAATATTTATGAGTACATTACTAGAAAATCTAAACTGGAGATACGCAACAAAAAAGTTTGATGCATCAAAAAAAATCTCTGATGCAGACTTAAATACTTTAAAAGAAGCGGTTAGGTTAGCAGCTTCTTCATACGGATTACAACCTTATAAAGTTGTTATTGTGGAAAATCCCGAAATTAGAGAACAACTAAAAGCGGCAGCTTATGGCCAGACTCAAATTACTGACGCTTCGCAACTTTTTATTTTTGCAAATGATTTGAATGCCGGACCAGAATCTGTGGCTGCTTACATTAAGAATATCAGCGAAACAAGAGGTGTTCCTGCTGAAGCTTTGAGCGGCTTTGCTGACATGATGAATGGCGTAATCTCAAACTTATCACAAGATGCGAAGAATATCTGGACAGCAAAACAAACTTATATTGCTTTAGGCACATTATTGGCGTCTGCTGCTGAATTAAAAATTGATGCAACACCAATGGAAGGATTTAATGCCGCTGCATTTAATGAAATCTTAGGTTTTGACAAATTAGGCTTAAACGCTTCGGTTATTGCAACTGTAGGTTACAGACATGATGAGGACGACGCTCAGCACTACAAAAAAGTTAGAAAATCACACGAAGAATTATTTATCACACTATAATTATTATTAATCTAAAATCAATTTTACACATGAAAAATTTAAAAACAATTGCAATAGCATTATTCGTAGCAGCAGCCAGCGTTTCTGTAAACGCACAAACTAAACAAATCGACGCAGCGTCTAGTACTATTAAATGGGTAGGTAAAAAAGTAACAGGAGAGCACTCAGGAACTGTAAACTTCAAAGACGGATCTATCATTTTCAAAGGAAAAAAATTATCTGGCGGAAGTTTTATTGTTGATATGACTTCTTTAACTTCTACAGATTTAAGTGGAGAATACCAAGGAAAATTGAATGGTCACTTAAAAGCTGACGATTTCTTTGGAACTGACAAATATCCGACTGCAAAATTAGTTTTCAAAAAAATTGGAACTACTAAAACTGCTAATGTTTATGCGGTAACTGCTGATTTAACGATCAAAGGAATTACTAAACCAGTAGTTTTTAATCTTACTGTAAACCCAAACAGCGCTACAACAGCATTTAAAGTAGACAGAACTAAATACGATATTAAATACAACTCTGGAAATTTCTTCGAAAACTTAGGAGACAAAACTATCAATGACGATTTCGAATTAGCTGTAGCTTTAAAATTCTAATATTCCAAGCTTACTAATTCATATTAAAAAAGCCCAAAAGGTCAGACTTTTTGGGCTTTTTTTGTGTTAAATATTTTCGTAAAAATAACGTTGTTAATAATAAGATAACACTTTGATAATAGCTTATGGTGTATTGATTAACATTCGGCTTCTAATTTTGAGTAATTAATAAAAACAAAACTAGAAATCAACTTATAGTTATGAAAACAACAATACAAATTGTCATTTTTACCTTTTTCAGCACATTTTCTCTCCAAGCCCAGCAACTGCCAAAAGGAATTACAGGAAACACTAACTGGATGGCCAACTGGACCAATTTTAATCCGGCTAAAATAGAATACAATGAAGCTACCAACATAATTGCCGGAACTATCGATAAAGATACCAGATTAACCAAACGTAATACTTACCAATTAGTTGGTGTTGTTTATGTTACCAATAATGCAGTTCTTACCATAGAACCCGGAACTGTGATTCGCGGCGACGATAAAACCTGCGGTACACTTGTAATCACGAATGGTGCAAAAATTTTGGCCGAAGGTTTAGAAACTGATCCTATCGTTTTTACATCAAATAAAGAAATAACAGAAAGACGCGCCGGCGACTGGGGCGGTATCATTATTCTTGGAAAAGCGCCTATTAACACTTTGGGCGGTCTGCATACGCTGCCTTTTGACTTAGAACCTATGCTAAATCATTATGGGGGTCAGGATCCTGAAGACAATTCAGGAATTATGAAATATGTACGTATTGAATATTCAGGAAGAAAACTAAGTGCACAAAAGGAACTTAACGGACTTTCATTAGCGGGAGTTGGACGAAAAACCGTGCTGAGCAATATTCAAATCAGTTTTTCAAATGATGATTCTTTCGAATGTTACGGCGGCGATTTGGCTTTAAACAATTTAATTTCATACCGAACTACTGATGATGATTTCGATTTTACGCAGGGAGCTCAAATCACTATTAACAACAGTATTGCAATTCGTCATCCTTTTTCATCAGATGTTTCAGGATCAAGATGTTTTGAAGTGGATTCGTATGATAAAATTGGAAATACGGATGTAAGTAAAAAAATGACTAAAATTAATGCCAGCAATATTACTTTGGTAAACTTAGAAGAAAATAATCAGGGACTTGTCAGAGAATCTGTTTTTGTGAGAGAAGATACTTTTTTCAGCTTAAGCAATAGTATTATTTCGGGCTTTACTCCTTTTGTATTATTAGAAGGAAATGTTGGAAACGGCGAGGTTAATTTATCTAAAATTGCCTTCAAAAACTTAATTGTTAACAATTGTAACGGCGGCATTACAAGCGAATCACAAAGTAATACTGCAGGAATTCAAAGTTTTTACAACAAGCCGGAATCTGATATTAATTATGCGAAAATCAAAAACAGTGATTTGTTTGCACTGCCTAATATCAAAGGGAATCCGGACTTTAGAATGAACGTAAACAATACGATTGCAATTGGAAATTAAGGACTTAAAAAGCATTTTATTCTCTTGAAATTTAACAAATTTTCAGATTTAGAAAAGTTTTTTTTGAAAATTTATGTATTCTAATCCAAATTACATTTATATATTTGCCATATCAAAAATAAGAGATGAAAACATTAATGAACAATACTTGGTGGTGGAACAATTTACGTCAAACGTCGTGAACTAAGCTTCCTATGGTATTTTCAAAACTATAAATATAAAAGGCTTGTCATCACGACAAGCCTTTTTTTTTGGTCACAATCGAAACGAAAAATATATTAAAAATTAAAACAACATACTTTGAAACCTTTTATACTCAACACACACTACAAACAAATTCTGGCAGATACCATCACGCCGGTTAGTATTTATTTTAAAATAAGAGATAAATTTCCAAATAGTTTATTATTAGAAAGTAGTGATTATCATGGAAATGACAACAGTTTCTCGTACATCTGCTGCAACCCGATTGCGACAATTAAAATTGAAAATGAAATCATTTCAAAAACTTTTCCTGACGGCACAACGGAGCAAATTTCGATTGATGCTTCCACTAATATTCCAGAAGTAATTCAGGAATTTTCAAGTCAGTTTAAATCAGAAAAAAATGATTTTAAATTTATTAATAACGGATTATTTGGCTACATTTCTTACGATGCGGTTCGTTATTTCGAGAAAGTTTCGATTGCCAAAAAAGACAATGCCACTTCAATTCCGGATGTATTTTATGCCGTTTACCAAAATATTATCGCCATCAACCACTTTAAAAACGAGGCCTATATTTTTTGTCACAGTGTTGATGGAAGAAACAATATTTCGGAAATTGAACAACTATTACAATCCAGAAATATTGCTTCATACAAATTCGCAAAAGAAGGCGAAGGCTTTTCTAATTTGAGTGATGAAGAATTTAAACACAATGTGGCTTTAGCTAAAAAACACTGTTTCCGCGGAGACGTTTTTCAATTGGTTTTGTCCCGTCGTTTTACGCAAGGTTTCAAAGGCGATGAATTTAATGTGTATCGTGCTTTACGCAGTATCAATCCATCTCCTTACTTATTCTTTTTTGATTATGGAGATTTTAAAATATTTGGGTCTTCGCCCGAAGCACAAATTATCGTAAAAAACAGAAAAGCCGAAATTCATCCAATAGCCGGAACTTTTAAAAGAACCGGAAATGATGAGCGTGACGCACTTTTAGCCAAAGAGCTTTCTGAAGATAAAAAAGAAAACAGCGAACACGTAATGTTGGTCGATTTGGCCAGAAATGATTTAAGCCGAAACGGTCACGATGTCAATGTAGAGAAATACAGAGAAGTTCAGTTTTTTTCGCATGTCATTCATTTGGTTTCTAAAGTCACAGGGCATTTACATGAGAAAGCCACGACGATGCAAGTGGTTGCGGATACTTTCCCAGCCGGAACTTTAAGCGGAGCGCCCAAACACAGAGCGATGCAATTGATTGAAGATTACGAAAAAACAAATCGAAATTTCTACGGCGGCGCAATTGGATTTATGGATTTTGAAGGAAACTTTAACCACGCCATTATGATTCGAACTTTCCTGAGCAAAAATCACCAATTACATTGTCAGGCGGGAGCTGGAATCGTTGCCAGCTCAGACGAGGAAAGTGAAATGCAGGAAGTATATAATAAATTAAGAGCGTTGAACACAGCGCTGGAAATGGCGGAGAAAATTTAGTTTCTTTTGGTTCAGGTTTAAAGTTTCAAGTTGTTGGAACGTTGAAAAAGAACCATCAGAAATAGGTTCCCGAGGTTTCAACCTCGGGCAATGTTTGAAAATAAAAATTAAAAGAAATTATATGCAAACATAGCCAACGGTTTCAACCGTTAGAGACAAAGATTGGGAAAAGCCCAAAACAATTAACAAACAAAATCATAAATAATCATGAAAAAAGCAATTTCAATTTTATTTTTAATCATTAGCATAACAGCTTGCAATTCGGAAAAAAAAGAAAATAAAATTGAAGGAACCTGGCGTTTGATATCAGCAGAAACGACAGAAAAAGATTCGACTTTCTCGACTTTCAATCCAAAAACAAAAATGATTAAAATTATAAATGATACCCACTTTGCTTTTTTTAATCATGATTTGAATAACGGAAAAGACAGCACAGCAGCCGTATTTTTTGGCGGAGGCGGAAAATATACTTTGAAAGACAGTGTTTACACCGAGAATCTGGAGTATTTCAACAACCGTCAATGGGAAAATGGAAAATTTGAGTTCGTAGTAAAAATCAAAAATGATACACTAACTCAAAAAGGAATCGAAAAAGTAGAAAAATTAGGAATCAATCGAATCATTACAGAAAAATACGTTCGGGAAAAGTAAAAATTTAGTTTCAGGTTTTCTTTGTTTCAAGTTTCAAGTTTTGTTGGAACGTGACACGAGGCTTTAGCCGAATTGGCGAAGCAAACCTAAAAACTGAAACCTGAAACCTGAAACCTGAAACAAAATAAAAGACATGAAAAAAATATTAGTTATAGACAATTACGATAGTTTCACTTATAATTTAGTGCACTATCTGGAAGATTTAAACTGCGAAGTAACTGTTTACAGAAACGACGAATTTGAATTGGACGAAATCGCTTCTTTTGATAAAATATTACTTTCTCCGGGACCCGGAATTCCGGATGAAGCGGGATTATTAAAAGCGGTAATCAAAAAATATGCACCAACAAAAAGTATTTTGGGTGTTTGTTTAGGGCAGCAAGCCATTGGAGAAGTTTTTGGCGGAACACTTTCAAATCTCGACAAAGTATATCACGGGGTTGCAACAAACGTAAAAACAGTTGTTTCAGACGAAATGTTGTTTGAAGGTTTAGGAAACGAATTCGAAGTGGGACGATACCATTCATGGGTTGTTGACGCCAATTTACCTGACGTTTTAGAAGCGACTTCAATAGACGAAAACGGACAAATTATGTCACTAAGACACAAAACTTTTGACGTAAGAGGCGTTCAGTTTCACCCGGAAAGTGTGTTGACACCAAAAGGAAAAAGGATTTTAGAGAATTGGATAAAAAGTTAGAAGTCAGTCA
>Ga0247815_10004272_pt1 | contig 10068 bp, 7 predicted proteins | sample UWRJL194509B1_FD_181014 | JGI IMG/M metagenome (GOLD analysis project Ga0247815, IMG submission 181014) | Plant litter microbial communities from Arlington Agricultural Research Station in Wisconsin, United States - UWRJ-L194-509B-1 | ecosystem: Environmental > Terrestrial > Plant litter >... | reverse complement strand
GCCCACATACACGGCGGTGGCCGAGCTGATCGGCGCGAAGTTCCAGATCAGCAGCGCGACCGCTCCGAAGGCCACATTGCCCCAGGCGATGAGAGCGCGGGTCTGCAGCCGACGCGCGAGTAGCCCGAGCACGAGGCCACCGAGCACCCCGCCGATCGCCTGCACCCCCCGGAACAGGCCGACCTCCGCGTCGGAGGCCTGCAGCACGTCGACCACGAACACGACGAACAGCACCAGGAAGATGCCCTGGCCGATCGCGCCGATCGACATGATCACCAGCAGTCCGCCGAGCGGGCGGGTATGGCGCACCACACGCCACCCCTCCACCAACTGTCGCAGCACCCCCCGCGAGTCGGCAGCGGTCGACGCGGGCACCGGATGCGCACGGCAGAGCAGGATCAGGATCGCGCTGAGCAGGTAGGTCGCGCAGTCGATCAGCACCACCGCCCCCAGGCCGCCGGTGGCGAATACCAGTCCGCCGAGGGGCGAGCCGATCAGCCGGGAGAGGTTGTCTCCGACCGACACCATCCCGTTGGCCCGAGTGAGCTGCTCGGTCGCGACGATGCTGGGCAGAAAGGACTGCCGCGCGGGCAGGAATGTCGCACCGAGTGCGGCCTCGAGCGCGGCGACCAGATACACCGCCCAGAGCCGCTCGTGCAGCAGGCCCGGGTCGGCGGCCGCCCAGAGCAGCGGAAGCAGCGCGACCCCCTGGGCCAGGTTCACCACGACCATGGTTCGACGACGGTCGAAGCGGTCGACCAGCACCCCGAGAAACGGCCCGAGCGTGAGCGCAGGCACCAGCTCGGCGAGAAATACCGTCGAGGCACCGAGCGCCGAGCCGGTGACACCGAAGACGTAGAGCGGCAGCGCGATCATCAGCAGCCAGTCCCCGGTGTCGGAGAGGAAGCCAGCGGTCAGCGTGAGTCGGAAGTCGCGCACCGCCAGCGGCGAGCGCACCGCCACGACATCGCTCACACGGGCGGTCTTTGCCGCCGTCACAGCACGTCGTCCGGGTGCGGGAAGGCGTTGAAGGCCACGTGAACGACAGCAGCGTCGGCCGGTGCATCGGCGCGCGTCAGAGCGATATAGGGGCGGATGAGCGCGTCCACCGCATCCCGCAGCGCCGCGAGTTCCCCGGCCGTCGCGCGCAGACCATAGTTCGCGAGCTGGCTGGACTCCTGCCACTCCGTCGGCAGCGCGCCGTATCCGGCGATGTACCGGCGGGCGAGGGCGGCATCGTCGTCGATCGTTCGCTCGGCGAGGATGGCGGCGAGGGTGCGGGCGGCGAGGTCATCCTGGTCTCCCGCGATGCCTCCGGCCAGGTCACCCAGGTCGAGTCCCGTGGCGACGCTGCGCCAGGGACGCTCGCGGGCATCCGTCGACTCGGCCTGTTCGACCAGACCGAACCGCGCGAGCGAGCGCAGGTGGTAGCTGCAGTTGGAGCCGGTCGAGCCCACCGCGGCCGCGCACTCGGTCGCCGTGCTCTGACCGAAGGTCATGAGGTGGTTGAGGATGGCGAGCCGCAGCGGGTGCGCGAGCGCGCGCAGAGCGCGAACGTCGGTGACCCTGACACGGTTCTCAGGTCGAACCGACGCCGCGCCATTTGTGAAAGACATGTTTCAGATCATAGCGAGCGGTTCGGGCGACCTCAATCGCCGGCGATCAGTCGCGCGCTCCGACCGCCCCGCGCATCCGCCGCCAGATCGACGGGGGGAACAGCGCCGCGACCGCGCGCACCCGGCGACGTTCGCCGCGACGCAGGTTCGCCCGCACCGCCCGCAGGTCGTCTACCGCGCCGCCGTAGGCGACCGGGAACTCCGAGAACCGCTCCTGTTCCAACGCCGACACGAGGCGCTCGACCGCGGGTCCGCCGCCCAGCTCGGCCGCCGCTTCACGCGGAGTGAGCGTCTCGGGCACCGGGCGGCCGAGATCCTGTGCCGACTGCAGCACCTCTCGCCATGCAACCAGCACCGGGGCGGTGCCGGCGGTCAGTTCGCGCACCCGTCGTCGTCGTTCCAGCAGACGGATGACGGCGGGCGCGAGCACCAGCACCAGCAGTAGAAGCACGACCAGGCCGATCCACCAGGGTACGTCGGCCGATTCCGCTGCCGCGGATCCATCGTCGGCACGGGTCGACGCGGACGGTTCGGGGGCCGTGGTCGGCGCGGTCGACGCAGGCGCCGACGCCGAGCTCGTCGGCGTCGGGTTGTCGCTCGCCGACGGGGTGGGCACGTCGGGCGTCGACAGGTCGGCGTAGCTCGGCAGATCGCCGCGGCTCACCGTCGGCTCGAAGCGCGTCCACCCGATGCCCTCGAAGTACAGCTCCGGCCAGGCGTGCAGATCGTGCGAGTCGACCTGGAACGTGGTGCGCCCGTCGGTATCGGCGATCTGGGTGCCCGGCAGGAAGCCGACCGAGATGCGGGCGGGAATGCCGAGCACCCGCGCCATGACCGCCATCGCCGACGCGAAGTGGATGCAGTAGCCGGCCTTGTCGCTCAGGAATCGGGCGATCACCCCGGCTCCCGTGCCGTCGTATCCGTTTTCGACCGGGGCCGTCTCCGAATACTCGAAATCGCCGTCGTGGAAGTAGGACTGCAGTAGCAGTGCCTTCTCGTAGTTGGTCGGCGCGGTGCCCACCACGGCGCGCGCGGTGTCGGTGACGATCGGCGGCAGGTTGGCGGGAATGCCGAGGTACTGTTCCAGACCCGCCGACACCGTGGTGCCCGCCGCCAGCAGTTGCTCGGGCGTCGGTGCCAGCTCCAGGTCGGAGACGCGGTACTGCTGACCGGAGACCGAGCGATCGGTGCTCGACACGGCGTGGCCGTCGCGATCCCAGTACCAGCTGCCCTGCAGCCCGGTGACCTTCGTGCTCGGGTACGGCAGCGGCAGCCACTCGCTGGAGAGCGACTGGACGGAGACGGTGGTGGTGTCGCGGGTACGCGGAACCGCGGCCTCGAGACCGGGGGCCGTGGCGATCTCGTCGACCGTGTTCCTGCGGTCAAGCCGGAAGTCATCCGGCTTCCAGTTGGTGCCACGGAAGTTCTCGACGCTCACGAGGCGGAGATAGTGGGCGTTGCCGGAGGTCGTCGAATAGCTGAGCACGTCGCGAGCGGCGCTGCGACGCAGATCGTCGCCGAGAGACAGTACGGGGTTCACACCCGTGCCGAATCCACCGGACTGCGTCGTGCCACTGCTATCGATCGGCGGGAGAACCGCCGGCACCACGAGCGCGAGCACCACGGCCGCCGCCCCGACGGCCAGGCTCAGGCGCCCCTGCCGTCGTGGCGCGCCGACCCGCAACAGCATCAGGTAGACCACCACGGCGAGCACGAAGACGAACGGATCGGTACTGCCCGGCTCGACCACGCTCGGCACGGCGAGCAGCACGATGAAGGGCACGCCCGCGAGCGCCGGCGCCCGCAGCAGAATGGCCAGCACGTCGGCGGCGAGGGCGATGCCCGCGACCCCGAAGCAGAGCAGGAAGGTGATTCCCGTATCCGCCGTCGCCGGCAGCGACTGACCCGAGATCGACAGATTGGCCTGGGTGATCAGCGTCGAGAAGGCCGAGAGGGTGTCCGGTGTCGGCACCACGGCGAGGATTGCGGTCTGTGGCGCGAAGAACGCCGTCATCGCCGCGAGGAAGACGACCGCGGCGATCGCGGTGGGCAGCCAGAGCACGCGCGAGAAACTGCGTACCAGCGCGCTGACACCCAGCACGAGCAGACCGACGAGGGAGAGCTGGAACGCCCAGGCGATGCCAGACAGGATGACATGCAGCCCGACGATCACGACCACCAGCAGGGCGAACAGCAGCAGGCTGACCTGCCACGCGGCCGATGCTCTCCTCCCGTTCCAGCGCGCACGTTGCCGGTCAGCCACCAGTGCCTCGCGGGGGTCGGCAGCGGTCACCGTAGCGGTCGAGCCACCGGCGGAGCCGCCCGGCGATCGGGCCGGCCGCGTGAGCTCAACCCTGGGCACGAGCAGACTCCAGTTCTGCGCTCAGGGCGAGCCAGGCATCCGCTGCGGTGTCGTAGGGATCCACCGCAACGCAGACCCACCCGGCTCGCTGCAGCGGCTCGGTGAGCGGAGAGGTCCACGGGTCGACGAGGAAGGCCACCGCCAGGTCGAAGGATGACCGCTGCGCCACCAGCTGCCGCACCGTGTGGTCGTCGGTGGCGGAGAGAATCGCGAACACCGACCCCTGTGAGCGCCCGGCTCGAGCACTCTGCGGCACGAGCGAGAACGATTCGGCGCGCGTCGAGGAGAGCTGGAGGGCGGCGAGGGAGTGCAGGTATCCGTCGACGTTCTCGACCTCGACCAATTGGCGCTCGCCGGTCTCGACCACCTGCACGATGAAGCCGCGCTCCAGCAGGTACACACTGAGCGAGGCGCAGAATTCGATGCTCCACTCGAACGACTCGCTGTCGATCTCGGCCACCGCGCCAACACTGCCGGCGTCGCGGTACCCGGAGCGCAGGGTCTCGAGCACGATATGGGCCTCCGCGTGGCTGCGCTGCTCCTCTTGCCGCACCATCAGCTCGCCGTGGTGGGCGGAGGCACGCCAGTGCACCCGGCGCATCGGATCGCCGTCGCGGTATTCGCGGGTCATCAGGTCGTCTTCGCCGCCCCAGGACCGGCGCTGATGCACCCGGGTCGCGCCGTCATCCGCGGCGATGGCGACCGCACCCTCGGGCAGTTCGTCGATTCGCGGTGTCACGGTGAGTGCGCCGGTGCCCTCGGCCACCACCGCGCCGGCGACGAGGCCGAACGGGTCGGCGAAGTCGATGATCAGCGGTCCGACGTCGAACACGCCGCGGCGATCTGGCCGCACCGTGTAGCCGAGCCGCACCGCGCTCCCCCGCGAGTGATGCGGGATGCCGCGTGCCTCCAGCATCCCGAGTTCGAGCGGCACCGTCACGTAAGGCCGCCACGGCCAGGTATCGCGCCAGTGCGCCGCGGGACTCCGGTAGTTCGACTGGTTCTCGATCTCCACCTCGACGGCGGTCTCGCCGCCGGCCTCGATCATCGGCGGGGTAAAGCTGCGGGCGACGTGATAGGCCAGGGGGCGGAACTGCACGTAGAGCCAGGCCACCAGGCAGAGTGCGAGCGCGAGCAGGGCGAGCACCAGCAGCTCGCGGTTCTGAACGCCGTAGGCGATCGACACCCCGAGCACGCCGGCCGCACCGGTGACCCACCCGCGGACCGTCGGTCGCGCGATTCTGCGCCTGGCCTTGCGTGCCGCCATGCGCGCGTCAGGCCGCAGGGCCGACGGCGCCAAGCGGCACGGTCGTCGAAGCGACGATGCGACGCACCGCCTCACTGGCTGCGGCCACGCTCGCCGCGCCACCGCTGGAGGAGAGCCGGTTCGCCGGGATGAGCCGGTGCGCGAGCACGGAGACCGCGAGTGCGTCGATGTCGTCGGGAAGCACGAACTCCCGTCCGTCGAGGGCCGCACGAGCCTTCGCCGCACGCACCAGGTGCAGGGTGGCTCGTGGACTCGCGCCCACCCGAAGATCGGGATCGGCGCGAGTGGCCTGAACGATGGCGACCGCGTACTGCTCGACCGGTGACGAAACGAACACCTCGCGCACGGTGGCGATCATCGCGATCAGCTCCATCGTGCTCACCACCGGTTGCACGTCGTCGAGCGGGCTGGCGTTCTCGCGCGTGTGCAGCATCGCCAGTTCGGCAGCGGCATCCGGGTATCCCATCGAGATGCGTGCCATGAACCGGTCGCGCTGCGCCTCGGGGAGCGGGTATGTGCCCTCCATCTCCACCGGGTTCTGGGTGGCGATGACCGTGAACGGGGCGGCGAGGTCGCTGGTCTCGCCATCGACGGTCACCTGCCCCTCCTCCATGCTCTCGAGCAGTGCCGACTGGGTCTTGGGGCTTGCGCGGTTGATCTCGTCGCCGATGACGATATTGGCGAAGACTGGGCCGGGCTTGAACTCGAACTCTCGGGACACCTGGTTGTAGATCGAGACGCCCGTGATGTCGGAGGGCAGCAGATCCGGCGTGAACTGAATGCGGTTGACCGTGCAGTCCACGGTCTTGGCAAGGGTGCGGGCCAGCATCGTCTTACCGACTCCTGGCACATCCTCGATGAGCAGGTGACCTTCGGCGAGCAGCACGGTCAGAGCCATCTCCACGGCGTCGCGCTTACCGTCGATGACGGTCTCGATGCTCTCGAGAATGCGTGTACTCGTGCGGTAGAACTCCACACTCGACAGGATCCGCACCGCAGAATCGTTCACCATTGACCTGACCTCCAGAAAGCCGTTCGTCGCCATCACACCATACGGCGGGCCGCCTGGTCTCCTGTTTCTACACGATGCGCGGGGACGGTTCGTTCACCCGGGGTGTTTTCCCAGCCCGTGTCGACGAATGTTCACTGTTTGCCCGTGCCCCCGTCCACACGGTGCATCATTCAGGAGGTCGTGGTGCACGAGTGACTCCCGATGCGGGAGGGGAGAACATCCGCCCCTCCCGTCACGGTGGTCACACCACCTCCTGAATAACGACATCAGAGTCAGAAAAGGAGAGCGGATGCCCGGCTCAGGTGTGCACGCGGGCGCGACGCAACTGCGGCACCACGGCGCGGCCGAGCAGGGTGATGCCCTCGAGCTCGTCGGGGCCGTGCGGGGTACCGAACTCGACACGGCTGGCGCCGGCATCGATCAGGAGCTGGGCCTGTGCGGCCACGTCGTCGGGGTCACCGCTGAAGGCGAACAGGTCGAGCACGTCGCCGGGTATCGCTCGACCCGCGCCATCGTTGTCACCCTCCTGTAGGCGTGCGGCGACGGTCGCGAGCAGACCCTCCGGCAGCTCGACGGTAGGGTCGAACGCGGCGATCGCATCCAGGTAGAGCGCGACCTCGCGGCGGGCGAGGGCACGGGCCTCCGTGCGACTGCGGGAGACGACGGTGACGGCTCCCGCGATGACGCCGACCGTTCCGCGTGGTCTGCCGGCGGCATCCTCTCCCACAGCCACGCGGTCGCGGGTGAGCCGTACCATGGCCGGGTTCGCGGTGCCGCCGACCTTGATCTCATCGGCGATGCGACCGGCGAGGACCGCGCCGCGCGGACCCCAGCTGCCGATCATGAGCGGCACCGTCTGCGCCGGGACGCTCGGGTCGAGGCGGGTTCCGGCCGCCAGGCTGAACACCGCGCCGTCGTAGCCGGCCGCATCACCGCTGAGCAACGCTCGAACGAATCGGGCCGCCTCTTCGAGGTGCGCCAGGGGTCGCGGCTGGGCTAGCCCGATCTGGGTCAGCCAGGTCCCCTTGACCAGACCGAGATAGGAGCGTCCCGGAGCGCGGGCAGCGAGCGCGGCGTACTGTCCCGCGATCTCGTAGGGGTGCATGGTGAAGGGGTTGTAGCCGGCGACCCCGAGCCGCACCCGCGAGGTGACCGCCGCCATTTCGAGCAGGGCCGGAAGCGCGGGTTGGAACAGCAGGTCGGAGAACACCGAAACCACGTCGATACCGACCTCCTCGGCGAGTGCGGCGACCTCGGCGTAGCGCCCCGGCGCCTTGTCGGATTGCACGCCGATGCCGATCTCTACCCGATCGGCCGTCACGTCAGATCGTCCGTCGCGAGCTCGACCCGGCCGATGCGGTCGATCCGCATGATCAGCCGTTCCTCCGGGTCGGGGCAGGCGACGAGGGTGTCGCGCTCCAGCCAGTCCCCGGGGGGCAGGTCGCGCTGTTTGGCCGGGATGAGCGGCAGAACAGACTGCAGCGCGTAGATGCAGAAGTGGCGATCATCCGGAATCCGCAACTCGTTGGAGTTGGTGACCTCGCAGAAGTCCCCCACCCGCATGCCGCAGACCGAGCGTCCCTCGATCGCCTCGACCGTGACGCGGATGTCGTGCAGGCTCGTGACCGCGCCCTCGAACTCAGAAGACTCAGACATCCAGCACCGCATTCCGGTCGTCCCGCACGAGGTCGCCGTCGATCATCACCCAGCGGATGCCGCGGAGCGCGGCGCTGTCGGCCAACGGATTCCCGTCCATGGCGATCAGGTCGGCGCGCTTGCCGACCTCGATCGACCCGACCTCGGCGTCAGCTCCCAGCCAGGCAGCCGGGGCGATGGTCGCCGCGGTCAGCGCACCGGCGGGCCCCAGCCCGAAGTCGCTCAAGTGTTCGATCTCGCGCACGGTGGCACTGGTGCCCTCGAAGCGCCAGAACGGCGGCATGTCGCTGCCCATCAGGATCGTGACCCCGGCGTCGAGGGCCATGCGGTAGCTCTCGACGTGCCGCGGTCCGGCGTTCAGCGAGCGCTCCTGCATCCAGGCGGGAACGCCGAGCTGGTCGAAGAAGGCGCTCGCCCGGGTCACCACCAGGGTCGGCACCAGCGCCGTTCCCTGCGCGGCCATCGCGTTCGCGACCTCGGGCGTGAGCTGGTAGCCGTGCTCGACGCAGTCCAGCCCGAGCTCGACCGCCTGCAGGATGATCGGCGCCGGCCCGGCATGCGCCGTCACCTTCTTGCCCCAGGCGTGCGCAGTCTCCAGCACCGCCTCCAGTTCGTCGGCGGCGAGCTGCGGGGTGGCTATCGCCTCGTGCTCCCCCGCGATGCCCCCGGAGATCATCACCTTGATCAGGTCGGCACCTACCTTCACCTGCTCGCGCACCCCGCGGCGGAATCCCACCGGGCCGTCGCACTCGAGGGTGTCGGTGCCCTCGGAGCCATGGCCCCCGGTGCAGACGAGCGCCTGCCCGGCCGTGAAGATGCGTGGCCCGATCGTGCGGCCCGCAACGATGGCGTCGCGCAGGGCGAAGTCGGCATGGTCTTTCTCCGCGACGCACCGCACCGTGGTGACACCCTCGAGCAGGGTGCGGCGGGCACCATCCGCCATGTACAGGGCGAGCTCGTGTGCGGTCATGGCAGACACTTCGTCGCCGCCCGGTCCCGGCAGCGAGAGCGAGAAGTGGGTGTGCATGTTGACCAGTCCGGGCGACAGGTAGGCGCCGTCGAGCGACACGACGGGCAGGTCGCTCCACTCAGCCTCGACCGAGGTGCGCGCGCCGACCGCGGCGATCAGACCATCGACGATCGCGACCGCCGCATCCGGTCGGATGTCGCCGTTCACGACGTCCACGACCGACAGGTCGACCAGCAGCCGGTTCACCATGCCACGGCCTCGCTCTCGTACTCGTCCAGCCGGTCGACCTCGGACCGATCGCCGAGCAGTTCCCAGCGCTGCAGCGAGAACGGCAGGTTGCCGTTCTTCCAGGCCCAGTCGTGGAAGCGTCGGAAGGAGAATTCGGAGCCGTCGCGCTCGATGGCGTCCGCCAGCATCGCGATCAGCTGCAGCTTGCCGACCTGGTACGACATGGCGAGTCCGGGGGTCGCCACGTACATGGCGGTCTCCTCTGTAGCTGTCTCGACATCCATCGGCACCCGGCGTACGAAGGTGTCGGCGCCAGCGGCCAGGTCGAAGACGCCCGTGGCGAGATTCACGTCGACCAGCACCCGCAGCGCGCGCAGCCGCATGAAGTTCTGCACTACCGAGCGCGAGTGCGGCGAATCGTCGAACAGCCCGGCTTGCAGCATCGCCTCCTCGTTGTAGAAGGCGATGCCCTCATTCGCGACCGAGTCGAAATAGTGCCGACGCAGAGGATTCTCGTGCGCCCAGGAGCGCACGAGCTGCTGGTAATGCGTTCCCTCGTGGATGATCCCGAGGCGTGGATCGCGGGCGTTCGCCGCGTAGAAGTACGGCAGCTCCGGCCCGGGATCGGGCGTGTAGGCCACACCGTCAGTGCCGGGCCGCTCGACGTCGGTGAGGTCGTCGTTCACCGCGAACCACTGCAGCGGGCTCAGATAGGCCGGTGCCGGGTGCACGTGGTAGTGCCCGTAGCCGTCCTGGCTGAGCAGGTCGCGCTGCTCATAGAAGTCCCGGATGCTCTGCTCGTCCAGCCGCTGCTGAGCGGTCTGGGCATCCACCGTCGCAAACAGCGGGGGCAACTCCGACCCGCGGGTGCGACCAATCGACTCCCAGACCACCGCACGGCGGTACTCCTGCTCGGCGGCGGCGGTGAGCTGCTCCGGGTCCTCGGCGATCAACGCG
>Ga0247815_10004271_pt1 | contig 10068 bp, 7 predicted proteins | sample UWRJL194509B1_FD_181014 | JGI IMG/M metagenome (GOLD analysis project Ga0247815, IMG submission 181014) | Plant litter microbial communities from Arlington Agricultural Research Station in Wisconsin, United States - UWRJ-L194-509B-1 | ecosystem: Environmental > Terrestrial > Plant litter >... | reverse complement strand
TATCGGTAGTATCACAATGCTTTGTGCAGCACGCCGTCGTCTTACGGGCATAGGTAGTCCACATCTCGTGCTCTCAGTTTCTTGGTTCCGGATCACGCCACTGTGGGCCACTTTCGGCATCGGCACGCCGCTGTCGGCGCCGCACAGGCGGTTCAAGGGTTGTTTGTGCGGACGATTGCGTCAACGGATGTCCGATTTGCGTGCGGCGGGGTTCTTCGGGCGTCCAACGCGCCTATATGCCGGCTAACTTTGCACCAGCACAAAACGAGACAACCGTGCTGCGAGCTCGTTCGAAGCCACGTATGCGGGCGAGAAGCTCGCTGTTCGTACGGATCTTGGTGCGGGCTCTGTACCGTCAGCATGATGCCGACTTTCCTGCATCATGCGCACAAGTAGCTTGGCCCGTGATTACAGTTACGTGATTACAGTATGCTACTTGCGTGCGCGTGGCTGACAATCTTGGCCAATTGCTTTTCGATATTGAAGCCATGCGTCTTTGACGTGATCTACTCCGAGTCCGGCGAACTCTCATTCACAGCTCGGAACTTGAGCTCGGAATCAAGGTGCCAAAACGGCTATGCCTTTCGCACGCGCTTATTCAACTTTACCGAGGTCTGGCTACTATATCTACCTGTACATTTGCGTGTTGTTGCTCCCGTGATCCGTCATTCGCTTACCATGGCTGACCAGTCTCGCGGAAGTTCACCGTCTCAGTGATCACAATGTATCACGATCTCCAACAATGGTTTTAGCGAGCTGAGCCAAGTGCTGGTGGCATTAGACTACTCGAATTCACGATGTCATTGGCCTTTGACTGAAGTCCCATACACGTTTGAGACAGAAGCTCTGAAGTCAAGTTGCCGGACTTGACTGTCGTCGCCGTGAATGCTTCAACATTGATCAGTTGCTGCGCCACGCTGCTGCGTGCAGCTTGCACGAATGTGAGTTGCTTCTTTTGCTCGGACCTCGGAGTTGTAACGCGTACATGGTTGATTACCCGAGGCTTCCCGCGCCATTGGATCCACCTGTTACATCCGTCACCGGATTATCCCGTTTCGAGTTCGATAGAAGCTCATCTTTGGCGTCTCGCCTCTTTGAGCTGATTCCGCGGCTCAATGTGCGCTCAATAGCTTGTGGCTCGCTCGTATGATTTCGGTATTGGCACTACCCAAAAACTGCTATAAATCCTCGCCTACCTCGCCGTTCAGTGACAGACACCAGCACTTGCCCTCCCGCAGTCACACTCTTGAGCACCAGCCAACCAGCTCTCCTCTCCAACTAACTCATCATGCGCTTCACTCTCGCCACCATCCTCGCTCTCGGTGCCTTCGTCGTCGCCTCACCCGTCGCTGAGCTCGAGGCACGCCATGGCAACAACAACGACAACGTTAACACCAGCACCTGGTGCTGCAACGGCAAGTCCTGGACCAAGAGCGCGAGCTACGAGCCCAGTGCCGTTCTCCAGAACGTATTCAATGGCCATTGCTCGCCGGTGGGACTCAATGCAGGCGCGGCCTGGTTCGTTTATTCCATTTTCCAAAGCGCGAGTCCAGAGACTGACGCTGTTCGTTCGTGTAGCTCCACTCAGGTGGTCAGGTGCGATCATATGGACCAGCACGGTCTCGTCAACGTCGGCTGCGTCCCCGTCAATGTCTGAGCGCACTGCATCGACCTCAGCATCGTCGAGCGCCGCATTCATCTTCAACTTGCAGCCATCAGCATCTTGCTGCGCTTGATTCCATCGTACTAATCACGTTTCTATTCTCTTCGATACAACTTTGGGCCTATGTAATGACTCGAAACGAAAATGTTCACGTTTTCATATTCGATGATGAGCATGATTGGGCGTGATTGAATTCAAAGTTTCGCGTTGAAAATGGGCGTGCGGCATTGATCCTCAATCTCTGTAGTGGTTCTTATCTCCAAAACCGCCCAACCTATATCTAACTTCGATCTCCGGTGCATGCACAGGAAACCGTTGTGAGTCACACGCTTCGCCCTATGAAAGTCCATCTGCACTCGAATTCTTTTGCTTATGAGTTGCATTCTCCGCTAGAGCGGCAATGAAATGGTCAGGAAGCGCCTGAATGCAGCGTTCGTAGGTAGCCAGAGGTAGCCGTTATCGTAATATGACCGAACAATGAACATGCAGTAGCTGGCGGATGGATAGCTTATCTCGCCAGCCGCGCCGTGAGTTAGCTTGACGGATGCTCAAGAGCTCTGACTGGCCAATGTCTCCCCAGGATTCAAACGTTTATATTATGGTGCAACACGTTCAGACAACACAACCGGGAGGAGAAGAGGACAAAATGCCGGGGAAAACTCCGACGTCCTTCGACGCTCACAACTTCCGACCAGCTTTGGTCGTTCAACTTCTATCTTGAATTGGGATCGATCATCGCTCATGATCAATGATCACTGGCCTGCTGCGAAAAGTAGGGAGCTGGGATGGAGTTGAAATCGACTTGATTCGCAAACTACGGAAGGTTCATCGAAACGTACACTGCATGGACAACCAGAACTAGAAGCGAGAAAGCTACGAAACATTGACAACGCGCAAAACGCGTGGAAGCGCGGCCCCTTCTCCCCTCTCAGCTTGGTAGATGTACGAGTATGCGTAGTCGACAAGCGACATCCCGGAACCCGCATCGCGGTCGAGCTGCTGCGCAAGGCGCTTCTCCGCTTGCTTCTCCTCTCGGGCCGTGAACGCTCCAGCACCAAAAAAGTACTGAATATCTGGGAGAAAGACGTCACGGATGACTGTGGCGGGAGACGTGGCGACTGGGCAACCATCGAGGGCGGCACGGTGCTGTTCCTCAACTGTCCGGATTGGCGTCTTGCCCTTGTCCACGCCCTTTGAAGGCAGGCATGGCTCACAATCTGGCGAGCTAATCGAAGTCAAGTTGGGAGCAGGGGCGAGATGACCCTGGTGGCCGGCTGACAGTTCCGATGGGAGCGAGGACGAACTGGTACGCCCAGACGTGCACAGGCTGAACTCAAACGACACCTGGCTTGATCCGACCGACACCCGCTTCGTCCATTCGACGTTGGAACGGCTGGGTGTCTCGATATCGCTGTCGGGCGAGGCCATGACGTTGCTGGTATTCATGTGGCGTGCCTCGTCGTTCTGCTCCTGGTCACCGTCGAGCTGGGCTGAACCAGATGATGACGCGCTCGACGAAGGTGCCAGCACAATCCCAGTCTTGAGGGCTGTGCTGAAGGCCTTCATCCCCGCAAGTGTGCCAGGCAGGTCTTCCCATGAATCCGTGAGACAGAAACGAGGGACTGGCTGGCCCTCCGCATCGCGGGCGAACGACCGCGGCTCTTGCTGCTGTCCAGACCAATCTTCCTCTGCGCGCGGATAGTAATCGAAGCCGCCCGCGAGCAGTCCTAGGTTAGGCGATACTGACCAGTCGACATTGGCGACGAGAGCCTCGCGTGGCGCTGTCTCGGTACTCCACTGACCAGGATACTGATCATAGAACACTGAATCGTCTGACGCCTTGCGCTGTAGATAGACAAAGTATGAGTAATGGTCCGAGTGAAAGCAGAGGCAAGTGGCTCACGCGGCTAAAGGACAGGCCCTTGATACTGAGTATGCGCTTGAGCGCACCGACACGGGAAGTAAGACCACCGTAGCGGTTGGGACCAGGCATCATGTGATAGGCGAAGAGTGTGGGTCGTGCGAATGGTAGGAAGACAAGATGTCTTACTTCCGGACGGTCGACGCTAGAAAGATAGCATGGCCCTCGCCGTCATCGGCGCTGACCAGAGTGATCGCGAGTCTTGCCGGAAACGACCTGGACTGGCACAAAATGCCACCGGTGCACATGACGCAGTGACTCTACGAATAGAGCACGTCCAAGTCTGAAGGCGAGTGCTTTATCTTGGTATTTCTGCAGGAAGCGGTCCAAGTGGGCGTGCCAGTGCGCGCGGAAGAAGTGCGAGCGCGCCAGCCTCAACAGGATCAACTTGAGCCTTATGGTCAACCAGAAACAATCACAGATTATAGAAATGATGTGTGTGGGCTGCGCGCGTGTGGTGGCATGATTTGGGTCGCGGTCAACAGCAGCGGAGGGAGAGGCGAGATTCCAGCTCCGCGCCGTCCGCGGACAGTGCTATCAAATATCTTGCCTCGGTGACTCTACTCTCAGTCAGGATGGTCTTAAGTTCACCCGTGGACTTGAGGCACATCCGCTGAGCGTGCTCTGTAGTTCGCTTGTCACAGTGCTTGGGCAGGGGTCAGCCAACCTGACTGGGGCGCTCGGTGAAGAACACGTGACCTCGTAGCCATTGTAACCACAATAAAGATCTTATGTGCCAATTTCCTGCAATCTCGCGGGCAGATCATGAGTAGCGGCACTATCATTCGCACTGTGAGAATCGAGTGTCGGCGTTTCACGGCATGTGCCTCCACCTGCGCTTCTCTTAATCCTCCGTGTGTCTCTACGCGATTCAGTCGCTATCGCTTCATAATTTCGCTTTCAAGCTTCCATATCCCCATCCATGGCCTCTCAATTAGAACAGAACGAGGTCCGTCACTAGCTTTGTTCGTGCTCCAGGATGCTGAAATGTAGGACTCACAGCGCGTTGTGCTTCCGCCGCTTAGCACGCTCTTCCCTCGAGCACAAATGCCGTGCTCCGAAGCGTCGTTCCCACTCTGTCCCATTAATCCGAGTGGACTGGAGCCGGTCACGCGTGATATGCTCCGTCGAGCCGCTCTTATCACCCACGGAATGGAATGCGCGGAACAAGAGACGGCCACGGGCACACCAGCGCGCCTAGACCTCGTTACTTACGTGCTGGCCCAACTATATCCGAAAGTTGGGTTAAATCACGTTGGCTGGGCGGACATCATCGCCGAATTCAATCATATTATTCAACACGAGCTCGAGTCGTTGAGGCAGAGGACCGCGCGACCCACCGAGCCAACGAAAGCTTCTTCATCTCCTACTCACCACCCGAATATCCTAGTGGGTCCAAGCAGTTGGAATGAGATGGTCATTGCCGTATAAACGAGGACACTTGCGCGGACTAATGCACTTCGATTATTCTGCCATTTGCGAGAGTTGCCTCCAATGTGCCGTGAGAACCTCCAGGTTCCCCGTCCTGCCAGGGTAGGGCCGATCACGAACCTGTCAGCAATCACCGTCACCCCTGCGCGTCGTTTGCGTGTCTGCGGAAATTAGCAGTCGTCCGTACTAGATTTGGCGTGACGCGTGGGAGGCCGTGGACCACCGACGTCCAAGGCGACCTGTTTGGACTGCGAGTTCGCAGCAGGAAGCGTAGAGCTCGCTGCGAACGCAAAAGTAGTCTATACTTCGTGTCTTCCACTATTTACGCGAGGCACTGCCCGTGTCGGGCGGGGCCCGTCTCCGTCAGGGTTGCTCGTACGATGCGGGGATGGAGTGACCTTATTATGGCGGACGAATGAAGGTTTGGGACCCCTGCTGAGCTCGCTGTACGTCAGCACTCACTTGGAACGCTCAGATCCACTCCGCTGACATTATCCGATAGCATCTCTGTGCTAAAGTCTGAGGACCGCGGTAAGGAATGCGATGTGGCTGGTCTGCGGCACCAGGATCTGTCAAGGCCGCCAATTTCCAGCGCCACCATCGGCTACCGTTACGTGTGTAACTTCGGGCCATCACACAGATAGCATTTCAACGAGCCCTGGCGTTCAGGTTCAGATCAGCCAGGATACAGCGCCTTCCGGCTGACCACAACAGGAACTGTCGTGGTCGTACTGTCGAGATCTCAGCCTTACAATGACATTAAAAGCGATCATCACATCCAATTTTTCGGATGAATTGACATGCATTTTGAGCTTGCTACGACCGAAGCGTTTTGCCTGCTCTCGTGCCTGTCAACACACCAGCGTCGACAGCGAGTAAACCGTTGACCATCACCGTCGTAATACCGCGTGCTGGCTGTTGTGGATTCGCAAACGTCGCCACATCTTCAATGTTGTCCGGATCAAATAGCACCAGGTCTGCCTTGTAACCTTGCTTCACCAACCCACGATCTTTGAGCTTCAGAACCCGTGCAGGTCGCGACGTGAGGTGTGCCACCGCCTCCTCGAGACCACCGGAAAATATGGTGACTGGCTCAACGGAGGTGTAGCTGGCCAGCGCGTTGGAATCCAACGAGTAGAGCTCGCGTTGGCGTCCGACTGGCAGTTCCCGCGTGTAGTGTCCAAGGTAGCGTGCAAAGGTTCCCCAGCCGCGCGGGTGCGGCTTGGCCGATGTCAAGATACCGTCACTGCCTCCGCAGTGTTGCGGATGCCGCATGATCGCACGGACATTCTCCTCGTGCCCGACGTGCTGCAGAATGGTTGTTGCTAGCCGATCACGGAGAAGAATGTCAACGAAGACATCGAACGCGTCGCGGCCAGTGACAGCTGCGATTTCAGCCACGGTCTTGCCGATGCAGGTCGCCGCGAGCGATGCGTCGTTGGAAGTACCGCTAATCTCGATCGTGGACCACTCCAGTGTGCACCCATTGCACCCGTCCGTCCCGACATGCTCAACTTCGTGTCGAATCTTCTTTACTGTTTCTGGATCGGCGAGTCGTGCCAGAGTTGCATCAACGCCGCCCGCACCAGCCCAGCTAGGTAGCATAGCCGCGAGCGTAGTCGAACCCGGCAGGTACGGGTAAGTGTCCAGCGTGACACTTACGCCGTCTGCGATGGCCTCGTCGATCATGGAAATAAGCTCGTTTGCGCGACCCCGATTCTCGGCAAAGTTGAGTGTGGCGTGTGTCAGGTGTAGCCGGACGCCTGTCTCGCGTGCCAGTTGGAGCATCTCCCGGTAGGCAGCAATGGCACCCTTGCCGTAACTTCGGTGATGTGGGCAGTAGTACCCTCCGCGGCGGGACACTATGACGAGGAGTTGGCCGAGCTCGCTGTTACTCGCGTACATACCCGGAACGTAGGTGAGTCCGCTGCTCATACCAACAGCGCCTTCGTCCATGGCACGCTCGAGGATAGTCTTCATCTGTTCGACCTCGTCTGGAGTAGCAGGCCGAGGATCGTAACCAATTACAATCATCCGAAGGTTTCCCTGCGGAACAAGATACGCAACATTCGTCGCGATCTTGCTTGCTTCGAGGGTGTCGAGATATTCGCGTACGCTCCGCCATCGCCAAAATGCCTCGTCATCGGGATTGCCGTTCCAGCCAGCGATCTGACGACGGATCTGGCCAAGACATGCATCGTCGACCGGAGCGTATCCGATGCCGTCCTGGCCGAGAACTTCAAGTGTCACGCCTTGAGTGAGTTTGGCGGGATGCTCCGGTGTGTGCAACAACGAGAGGTCGCTATGCGCATGCATATCAATGAACCCGGGACTGAGCACAAGCTTGCCGCCATTTCCATCGATCACGCGGATACTGGAGCTCTGAGCAATATCGATCGCCGATGGTGCCGACGCGATGTGTAGGATCGTGTCACCTCGCACGAGCACGTCCGCAAGAAAACGAGGAGTGGAGCCAGATCCATCAATGATGCTGACAGACTTGAAGACGATATCGCCTTCGCGCAGCTCGACGGCGGCGGCGCTCATGGTAGGACGAGGCGAGGTCACAGGTCGTCAAGCAAGGATTTTCGGGATGATGCGTGCAGGTTCATGCCGGCGCCGGTATCGGCCCGGTTCGCTCTCCCGTTTTTGCATGCATTGTGTTGTCACGCGAGCGTGGTCAGGAAGGCAGGAAGGCAGATAAGTTTAGTTTACCAAATGTGGTGGTCTGCGATCTGTGGCAGTGTTTGCATGGCTCTGACTGCCCCTTCACTTCAACACCTTCATCAGACCAAGCAGATTTACATGGACTGTGAGTTACCAGTACAACGAGTGTCCTCAGTCTGAATTCTCTTTGTCTCCCAGCGTGGACTCCTGCCGGACGCCACGAGGCGAGTTCAAAGGGATTTCATCCGACGCCACACCGCGGACACTGAATTCAGTTCTCATAAGACGTCCTGACTCGCACCACCAGACTTTATCCAGTTCCCACCATCATGGCTCGGCTTCGTCCATCCCTCCAGGTCAAGTCGCAAGACAACAGGAACGACCACATCTCAAAGGCTCTGATCGCCGTGTACTACGCCAGCCGCGCTGTCAACTATCCCACTCCACAGCTCTGCACAACCTGTAAACAGCCCTCCAGCGCAGACTTAGACCCTCTCTTTCATCCATGTCTTTGTGACAAGGTTTGTTTCTTTCAAAATTTGACGCGAATGAAAGGTTGTGTTGAACATCGTTGCAGCCGGTTCACTTGCGCTGCTACACCACCCCTCGTCACGACTGTCCTCAGTTGTCACACAGCACCACGTGTATAGCTTGTGGTGTTCATGTGCGATAAAGCTTCTACTGAAACTGAGACTCGTCCAAGTTGATGTCTTTGATTCTCGTTGCAGACCAGTTCCGTTACATGCACCGACCCGCCGGGGTTCGTCATTTGGGGAGTTCATTGTGAGCTTATTGCCTGAACCCACATTTCCGCCTTATGGATAGCAGTACTGATGCTCTATTCGCAGTAATCTCGACAATTTGGGTCTGGTTTGCCGCCGCCGCCGTTTGTTTACTCGCGTCCCTCGTCTTTCGGACCGTCACACCAGTGTCGAGCGTGGTCTTCGGTATCCAATTCTGCGGATTCATCGGTATAAAGTCGAGTGCCCTCTACTACAGGCTCTTCCAGCTCGTCGCCGGTCTACTAGGAAGCCTTCAATTCATCGCACACTCGTCAACGTTCACTGTCGCCGCGCTCGCCACACTTGGCGGATATCTTTACGCCTCATACAGTGACGCCCAAAGCATACATGATGTTGGCCTAACTGCATTCTCAGCCCTGGGGTGGATACTGTAGGTGTCCTATCAGTTTCGACGCGCATGAAGCGATTAACTAAGGTTCCGGCCAGGTTCATGTCTCGGTTGAACGTCGTATCCACGATCATGGTTGACAAGTACCTTCGCCTCAACTTCGGCCAGCCCATTTATTACGACCACACCAAAGAAAAGTGGCTCAAGCCGTTGGAGAAGGCATCGACAATGGATCGCGTCGCAAGGTTCTTCGATGGACTTGTTCGTTCGACCATCTGTGCGGCGTTTCATGTCCGCTGCGATGCGAGAACGACTTTGGGTTCGTTCGTCAATGTTACACCTCAAAGCTGGTGGCTTCGCGTCGGTGTGAAGACAGCGGCGGCTGTAGGCGTGGCGGCAATGTGGTTGATTGTTGCTGCACCCGCCCCAGGTCTGCGTATGATCTGTTGAATGAACTGCCGTAGAACATGTTGTGTAAGATCCAAAGCCCGTTTTGTCGAATCTCCTGTACTTTAGATCCGGAGCGTGCCATAATTTTGACTTCGAATGTGCAAACAGTTAGTCAGTTTGCGAAACATTGCTCGTGTCCTCTCGGTGAAAGCTGAATGGAGCAAGTGATCAAGGCTGTGGGAGCGTCTAATTCAAGACTGCGCACCCAAGGGGCTCAGGAAGCAGAGAGCACCACTCAAGGTAGAGGTACACATCGCGGGTTACGAAGCCCGATAATGGGGTGTGACATGAATTAACTGCTGTACACGGGGTTGCTAAAGTGTCCGATACAACATCTCTGGTTCATAAAAGATGTCCGTCAGATGTCCGTGGTATGAAGATCTCATGCACGAAGTGTGCGGCGGCTCCAAACTGGGATGGGAACGCCTCGCGCGCGAGCGGATGGTGCAGCATCTCCTGGAGTCGTCTCTACCTCACCCGTGATCGTAAGGTTGAAGAAACGGATCTCGGTCATCACATTCCGGTCGAAAGACGAGATGACGGCCACGTTGATCACGTAGCTGCCGGCACCGCCAATCGCCTCAGTGGTCAATGGGATGTCCACGGTGAAATTTCCAATCGACTGCGAGGGAGAACATGGATCAGAGTCTCGTGGATGAAGAGAGCTCGGTTAGACGAACCGTGATGTCTTTGTCAAGTGCAACAAAGTCGATGTTCTTGACCCAGGTGCCAAGCGAAGCCGGTTGTGCGCTGACACCTGCCGGTCGTACGCCGACCGAGCCGGTCCAGTCCCAGCTTCACTAAT
>Ga0247815_10004270_pt1 | contig 10068 bp, 10 predicted proteins | sample UWRJL194509B1_FD_181014 | JGI IMG/M metagenome (GOLD analysis project Ga0247815, IMG submission 181014) | Plant litter microbial communities from Arlington Agricultural Research Station in Wisconsin, United States - UWRJ-L194-509B-1 | ecosystem: Environmental > Terrestrial > Plant litter >... | reverse complement strand
TGGCTATAACCAGCATCGGCGGTGTGCAAGACTGCGACCTTGTGCAGCTGTGGGCAGACGATCGCCGGTTCGACTCGGATGAGCATGGCTCAGCCATAGACATCATGGTCGCCGATGCTTACGCGGGTCGTACGTCTTGGACGGAGGCTCGGGCACTGACTGATGATGAACTGGATGGAATTTTCGACTTCCCTTTGGGGAACTCTGAGGATGGCGACGAGGACGAGGATGATGATGGCGACGGGAACGGGGACGAGGATGAGGCCACGGACGATTTGGTGTAACTCGAAAACAGCACGACTTCGAACTTGTTCTCGCTTAGCTTCATTCAACCTGCGTCAAATGGGTTTCATCTGTCTGTAGAATATATTTGTCAATGTTTGTGCGAAGAGCAGACGAGTCCAAACATCGGAGTTGACACGCCTCGGCTTCTATTTCTTACGCGAGCTGCTTCTGGACGACATTTTTTCTTCTTTGATAAGTCGGTAGTTAGTGGTGCACCAGCCCAGTCGCGTACAAAGCATCCTCATGCAAGAGCAGTGCGGACTCGTAGAGGCGAGCAAAACTCTGCCCATGCAGCACACCAACGTGAGCCGCGGCGCGCCAGCCCTGGCGCGCATCAAGGAGTACCGCAACGCGCCAATCGCATTGTTTGCCAGTTTACCGGTCGAACTGGTCCACGAGATCCTGCGCGTGAGCGTTAAGGATTGGGGAGCGACTAATCCAGCTGCCGTCAATTCCATTTCAAAGACCTGTCGCCTGGGTTACACCATCGCCATTCCGTTTTTGTATCGCGTATTTGTGGTCGATACCTCAGACTACGCTACGCTATATGACCGCCTGTTCGATGAACAATCAGCATTTACGGATGGTGTTCTGTGCGAGCCGGCCGTGCGCCGTCTGTGTTCGTTGGTGCAACATCTGGTGCTCCGCACACGCGGTTCACTATCAGTACTAACTCCAGACCACTTCAAATACTTGCACCGACTTTCTTCGATCATCGTCGACTGTATCAATCCAGCATTCGACTTCCCAACCAGCATTCACGGCGCGACTCGCGTTCACTTTGGCGATGGGTTCCCCAGACAACTACCACCGTCGGTGACCCACATTTCATTCTCAATCACAATTAACAGGAACGGAATTATCGAGTCAATTGACCACGAGTTCAACGTGCTCGACGATGAGGACAACTGGTCGTCGACCATCACTCACGTCAGCCTCGAGTTCTGCGAGGGCATCGTGTACGAGTCCGAGATCACCGAACTTCTGTTGTGCTTCCTTTGCCGTCCGGAAATCGAGATGGTTGTGGTGCATCTCATGGGGGACGCCCTTCATCCCAGATCACGGGATATGGCTCTACGCGGCATCTACGATTTGCAAGATTGCGATCGCGACCGTGTCCAGTTGTGGACAGACCGTCGCTGGGTTGACAAGGATCACGAAGACATAGACATCACGGTCAGCGATGTCTACGAGGGTCGAGCGCCTTGGATGGAGTCTTGGAGATTGACTAAACAGGAACTAGCCGAGGCAGCCATGGTCGACGAGGATTTCGGTGACGGAGATGATGGCGAGGAAGAGGACGATGACGATGAGGAGGACGAGGACCATGGTGAGGACGAGGACGACGAGGACGAAGATGATGACGAAGATGATGACGAGGACGAGGACGAGAACGAGGATGATAAATAGACAGCGGGCCAATACAACTTAGATCTGCATCGGCGAAGAGAGAGTTTAGCTCACGATCTTGACAGCTCCCGGAGCCTCTGGAAGCTGAGGCAGTGTTTGGTGCTTGAAGGCGGATCTCGAACAAGCGAATCTCAACTGTTCATCCCGTCGTTCGAAGACAAGCACAGTGATTTAGAATTTAGCTGTACAGTAGCGGTATCGACGAGCCCGAAATGACGTAGACACCAACAACATGACAAACGGATAAGTCACTAGGAACGAACAGAAACTACAAGTGGATTTTGGATACATGGGAGACGGAGCGTTCGAGAAAGGCGGCAGGTCGGGACCCAATATCGAGGTCATCGCGGAGGTCGTAATGAGAGTGCAAATCGTCACCCCTAGTACTTGTTCTCAGGAACCCGCTCGAGGGAGCGCGAGCTCCGCTCGTTCGCAAGGTCGAATCCTGCGCCGTTGTACTCCGGGTGCGGCGCCGCATGCTTATTCCCTGCACCTCCGCGACCGAACGTGCTGCTCGGCGCATGCGCCGGAAGCTGCTGGCTATTTCCGCCAGGCGACGCAAGGGCCGCTGCGGGGTCGCGCGAGCGCGAACGTGCGATGTTGCCCACACCACCGCGGCCTGTCGAATGTGCGCGTGCACGTTCCTCATCGCGGAGGGCACGTACGACACGCTCATGATCCGCATCGGCGGCGGTACGATCATTGAGAGGGTCGCGCGAGGGGCTGCGGATGTTTCCGGCACCGCCGCGACCGCTGTGGGTGACGACGTGGCGGCCTTCGATCTCGCGGCCGCTGACGTGGCTGAAGTCGTCAGGCCCGTCGACGGGACGAGGGCGGCCGCGGGATTCGCTGGGCGAGCGACCGGCTTGTGCCTGGATTTCAGGCACGATGTTGCCAACGCCTCCACGGCCAGAGGAGATCTAAGGAACAAAAGATGATGTCAGTGGTAGCACTTGAGGATGGGAGGACGGAAGAGATGTGGCGCAACAGAAGGAGGAGAGGGATTGCCCGAGGGGATTGCCCTGTGCAAGAATGCGGACCCTGACCGCAAACAGCAAACAGAGCTGCCCCGCGATCCGCACTTGGCACTGCTCCGAGGCGTGCGAAAGAACGACGCAAGAGTTGCGCGAGATGCCCCGACACGGAATAAGGCACAAACGTGGCGCGAGGCATGACGATGAAGCCAAGACAACGCGAGCGGGCGAACGTTCGCGATGCGTATGGCAACCCGACGGGTCATCAAGAAGCATCGGTCAACGATGCAAAGTCGTAGACCCCGAGGTCATGGTTTATGAAAACAAGCAGGGATCGAGACAATGCGCAATTCTAACAGACAGTAATGAGAAAAGTGTACTCACGTAGGTGGGCTCGGTGTTGCGGCCACGGCGCTCCTCGGTGTGCTCTTCGTAGGCAGACATTGGAGTCAGTAGATGGTTCGTAGAGAGGTTTAGAGAGATGGCGAGAGAAAGAGAGATGCGGTTGAGTGAAGAAGAAAGACCGCGTGACGGAGACTCGGTTTTTATGCTACCGCCAGAACGATCGCTGGATTCGGACCGGCTCGGGAGGAGTTTGTCGGCCGACGTCCGTTGACTCGCGGCGCGCGCCAGGACACAAGCGCGACAAGCTCGTGCGCGCCGGGGTCTGCGGGTTCGGGCGGAGCAGGATGATGCGAGAACCGGAAACGGCGTGTACACGGGATGCGGTGGTATGGCGTTCGGCAATTACGGGCGAACGGACAGCGGACGGAACATGCACAGGTACCAGGTTCAGTTCGGGCTTATGGGGCTTAGCGAGACGTAGGCGATTAAGCGAGGGCAGGGGGTGTTCGGAGGGGAGGAGGCGGCGGTTGCGCAAATGACGAGGCGTGGGTCACATGTCTTGAGCTGAGCACGACGAGGGGTGACCAGCTGACGCCACTTGGCCCAGGCGGTGTCCATCTCATTGTGTGACGGCACCAAGTGAATAGAGCATCGGCACGAAGCGAAGCGGACAACGTGTCTCGGACGAAGGGTCGCGAAGCAGCACCAAGCGCGCACGGTGAAGCCCAATGCCAGGTGAACCAACTTAGAACATACCTTTTGCGCCGAAGCTCTTGAATTTTTCACCCCATGCCTTCCAGCTGCTCTGGCTAGCAACGCTGGCTTCGTATTCGACGGTCATAGTTGTCGGTTTTGTGGGAGATGAAGAGGGTTCGAGCGGCAGCGGTGAACTAGAAAAAATCCACTCCTCGCCACTGACAAGGCCTTTATATACTCGGGTGTAAGGACACAGCTCAGGTGACGCCTTTTGGCGCACTGAATGACACAGATCTTGTTCCGCAGGTGCTCGTGATCACCATGCAGCGTGACCCAAGCCGAGCACAACCCGATCCACCGTTGCCGTAACAAGCAACCCAGAGCCCCTACTCGCTTTGCAATTTGCCGTAAACTTAACTCATGCGCAATGCGAACGTGTGCCCTAACGTAGCTGCCACGGCTGCGAGAACGCGGGTGTCGCCAGGTTGCGCAAGCATCGCGCTCGAAGCCTGCCGTAAAACTCGCACGTCAACCTCGGGCCCAGCGCTGGACATCTGACCGCCACTGAGCAGGTGCGGGTGGCTTGGTCGGCGCTCAAACTAAGTTTTAAATGCTCGGTGCTTGGAACCCGAGGCGTCATTGGGAAGAAGGCTGCATTTTTTGGTGCTCCGACCCTCCGACAGACAAGCAACGTTCGACTTCGTTGTTTTCATCACCGAGATGCCTGCCGAGAAATTTTGGGAACCCCTCACTCCCATTTCTCCGGAACGCTGAAGACGAGCTTGCCGTACACCTTCCCAGACTCTTGCAACTCGAGGCCTTCTCTCAGCGTGGCCAGACTGAACACCTCGCGCTTCGTCGCGATCGTCGGAAGTGTCCCCTCTTCGACCAGTTTACCCAGTTTCTCCAGGATCTTGCCTTGGGTTTCAATACGGTACCCGAAAATAGTCTTGCTACCCATGAGCTCCCAGCTGAAGCTCAGCGAGCGGAAGAACGCCGGGTCGCCGTTGATGGGGACTTGTGCGCCTCCGCCGACGATCGAGCCGATATGGCCGAACGGACGCATGTGCGGGACCAGTTGCTCGACGTTGATTGCGGTGTCGTGGCAGATGAAGGCGTGCGAGAGCTGCACGCCGAGGGCCTCGAGTTGGGGACCGAGAGGTTCGCGGTGGTTGAGGACGTCCGTCGCACCGAACTTCTTGACCCATTCAATAGTCTCGGGACGTGAGGCCGTCGCAATTATGCGGCCGATATTGAACACCTGAGAGAACCTTCAGTGACGTGCGCTCAGAGAGCAAAGCGACCATTCGAACCTTTGCCGCGAGAAGCAACGCGACTGTCCCCACCCCTCCAGCAGCGTTAACCACAATGAGCGATGCGTCATTATTGTCCGCACCAGGTACGAGATGAAACTTTTCCTCAAACATCTCCCATGCCGTTATACCAACAAGCGGGATCGCCGCTGCCTCGTCAAAAGCGAGGTTGCGCGGCTTGCGTGCGACAATGCGCGAATCTACCAACTGAAGCTGCGAGTGGCTTCCTGCACGCAGTATGGATCCGGAGTAGAACACTTCGTCACCAACTTTGTAGAGGGCGGAGGGTCCGGCGGCTTCAACGATTCCGGCACCGTCGTACCCGAGGATCTTTCCGGGGGTCTTGCTCATCTGAAATTGGAGGTGAGTGGGGGTTATGGGAGGTGATGAGTTTGTAGACGTACGTGACGGTCGGCTGGGTTCAGCCCGACGCCCTTGACACGGACCAGCAGGTCGAACGGCTGGATGTCGGTCGGTGTGGGAACGTCAACAAGCTCGAGCGTGGCATCCTCAGTGGTGCGTATCACTTGGATAGTCGACATGAGTGCGATCAAAGTAGGTTAGGAGGGTTTCAAATGTGCGCAGTTGGTGATTGTTAGTGCTTCCTCACCACACCAACTCACCCAGTCTTTTATACAACGATTCGATCAAATAAAGCATCATCTTACTCATACCCAAGCGTTTTCCAATCTGCTGTGTCATGCTTGGTGAGCATCGCGACACACTCTCGCGGGCCCCGCCTGCGACGGAGTTACTTAGCGATCGAACGAGCACACAGGACTAAACGGGATAGGGGGTGTCCGAGAATCCTGGCACACTCCGCGGGTGATCTATATTTACGGCGCGAGGCACTCACCTTATCTCTGCGGCAAAGAAGCGAGAGATAAGGACAGAAACTTCGAGATTTCCGTTTCTGGAGTCTCAGGGACGGTCACGATGCGATCGAGAAGAAGCGCGAGTGTCATGGTGGATCGGGTTTGGATATCGGCGACTTCTGCTGTGTCCACCTTACTTTGAGCGATTGGCATGTCGCTTCCTAAGATTAGCATAGCCCGACTTTAGGATTCGATGAATGCGGTACTGAGGATGCGAGTGTCTCGGTCGTGTGCCTGCTCTTCAGTAACTGTCAGCCTCGTTAGAGACTGGGTAACAGTCAAGTGTTCGAAAATCACGCATGTATCTCATTGAATGGCATAGGTTTGCTCGCTAACTGATGAAACGGTTTACCTACTCAGCGTGTACGCCGAGTCCCGCCGCAGATTGCCGGACTTGACCCTTCCTCTTCTAAGTTACTGCTCCGTTCTACACGCTGAGCCACTTATGCCTGCGCACCTCCGCGATAACACAGTTGCATTTCGCGCCCATGGCTCTCGTGTGAAGATCCTTCATTGCCAGAAGCTTCTGACAGGTTGACGAGCGGTGACAAATTGCAAACGCCGGACGTGCGTTGCTGCGCCGCTCCAGCTTCTCCTCCTTCCGTTCTCCATACCAGCTTAGTATGCTCGCTCTGAACTTGTGGACTGCCTTGGGGGGTGGAGCGTGCGCCTTTGGCGCGTCCGTCGTTGTACGTACGCTCACTAACCGGAAGCCTGGTGATCGGTGCGTGTCGCGAACCTCGTTCGCTCTCTGATAAGCTAATTTGGTACCCCCATGCTGCTTTTTAATTATTCAACTCTACTGCATCATCATTCTACTCTTTTCTTCCTGTCAACCTCTGGGTTTTTTCTATCTTCAGGCTGCGACCGCTCCCTGCCAGCTTCATCTCGGTTATCGTCGGGTCCTTCTGGCCACCACCTGGCTGGTTTTGCAACTTCCACTCCGCATTTATCCGTGCGTGCAAGCTCTGCATGTTCAAAGGCAGGGCTTCGATCTAATATGTTGGCGTGGCGCGCCTTGCAGCATTCAACCGAGCCGGCGCCACTTGCGTACCTCTCTACGAACCTATTTACGGAGTGCGGTATCTCGAGGTTGCAGATGCAGCAGCGGCAAAGACTGTTCTGAACGATCGGAAGATGTACACAAAGGATTTGGCGATGGTGTGTCGTCAAGGTGGCGGTTACTTCCTCACGCTGACCTCGGTCTGCAGTACAGACATGTCCTGTTTCTCGGCAAAAACGTGAATTGCGATGAATACAGTGATCAAGCGCTGGTTTGATCCTTTATGCAGATTCTTGGCACTGAAGGAGACTACTGGGTGCGACACCGCAGCATCGCTCGCAAGTCATTTGGCGAGGTTCGTCTTACTACATCCAATCAAAGTCTAGGCCAAACTAAAATAAAACTTTTCGCGCAGCAAAACAATGCCCTTCTCTGGAAGGTCACCACGTCTACTCTTCTGACTGGTTCGCAAAGTGGGACGCGGCGATCGCGGCGTCATCGTCGTCGTCCACAACGGTCAACATCACTGAGAGCCTTCCCATAATAACGCTCTTCATCATCGCCTCCGCTGGCTTCGACCTACAGTTCAGCTCCCATGGGACTTCCCTCGGCTCAGACACGCCGCAACCGGGTTATACCATGACGTTCACCCAAGCTTTGACTATCTCGCTTGAGAAAGTCTTCGTCCGAGTCCTGACACCAAAATGGGCGTACAAGGTGTTTTGATTCAGCCACGGGTTGCGTGAATGTGAAACGGCGTTCAACGAGCTGCGGAGATACATCGAGGACATCATCGCGGCGGCGCGGACGAAGAGGTTGCATGGCAAAAGCGATGGCGAAGGCGAGGGTTACGGGGAGGCGGCTGATCTGTTCAGGCGGCTTATCGATGCCAATGACGAGGAGGAAGCCAATGCTAGACTATCGAATGATGAGTTGGCATCAAACGTCTTTGTGAGTGCGGACCTCGACAATGCATTGTCTGCAACTGAGACTGACCTCGCTTTGTTGAGGCTTTCTTCCTTGCGGGACATGGTATGTTGTGGATCAGCTCTTTTTCTGTTCATGACAGAAGCTTAGAACGCCTATTCAGAGACATCGGCGCACAGTTTGACGTTCGCGTTCGCTCTTCTTGCCATCCACCCGGAGATCCAGCAGAAAATCTACGAAGAGGCGAAGGCGGTCTGGCCTAGTATGGATGGCGAATCGGTACGCAGGCGCCTCCTTTCGTTTTCCGCCGCGGTCTAACTCGAGCCACTAGTGGATGTTGTCACCTATGACTGACTTCAACCAACTCGTTCGTACTTCTGAATAACCCGAACAATGTTGACCTTCCATTGACTAACCACTGTCACATAACTCTTTAGAAGTACACCCTGGCGGTGCTCCGTGAGAGCCTTCGCCTCTTTCCGGCGTTGACTCGGCTCATGCGCACCGCCAATGCGGACACCGTCATTCCTTGCAACGTACGTATACCATTTATAGTTCCCTTTCCTCCCGATTATTGTCGACTGTCGTGCTGAAGGCCTTTCTCAAATAGAGCCGGAACCCAATGACTGGGTCCTGGGAGGCCGACACGTTGGAAGTCGCGCGCGGGATGGAGGTCACCCTCAACATTTCGGCGATTCACATGAACCGTTCGTATCCTCTCTGTCACCCTCCGCTCGCCAAGTACATCTTGCTCACGCTTGCTTTCAGCCATATATTGGGGCGCAGACGCGCACGAGTTCAAACCCGAGCGATTCATCGACGATCCGAGCACGGGATACGAGTGGCCGCGAGATGCTTGTACGTTGTAGTGGCACCCATTGACAGCAGGGCTGATCCTATATCAGGGATTCCTTTCACTGTGGGGCCGCGTGTATGCCTTGGCCAGCGTTTTGCACTCCTCGAGAGTACTTGCATTCTCGCGCGCGTTTTGCGTAGGTGCGTCACCGTCTCCAAACTCCTTTTAGCCGTGGTATCCGTGCTCAATATTACTCCATTACGATCTTACAGATACTGCATCACGCCAACCCCTTCCATTGCAAGACTGTCGAGGGACGAGCAGTGGAAAGTGTTGACTAAATGGACTCGCGGCATGACCTCGATCCCGGGTCAGGTCGAGCTCATGTTTCACGCAAGGGCGGAATGATAGCACCACCATTCCCTGTGGTTGATAACGAGTCATGCTCACCGGAAGAACTTGAGTATCCGCGTCTAAACCTAGTTTCTGGCCGACAAATCCACTTTGCGCTCTGCGACATCTTGTAGTGAATGTGTCAGCTTTCATCCAAGACGCCGATTCCTAGTGGCCTTTTATAGCTGCATTTCAACAACTGCCATCAGATGCAGCGTAGAAAAGAAGCATTGTCCCTCTAAGTTGACTTACTCCCTCTGGCAGCTCGTTCGGGCACAATGTTGTCTCTCTTTGGGCATCCAGAGAAGCAGCGTAGACCACTTTGCGCGGTGTCGGTGAGGATACGACAGTCAGATATTCTCCCCCACGACCATCGTGATATTTCTCGAGCTCAGATTCATCTATTTTTCTTCCATGGGTGCTAATGCTAGGTACGCGAACTTCCGATGCCAAGACACGAAGCAGGCGGTTGCCGACCGCAGCGCTTGACCTTCCAGCCTCCTCCTCCTCCATCCCCATTGTCTAACTTCACCGATACGACCCGACCCTCAAAATTTACTCGAGACAGCGAGTGGCACCACTGCATCCTCTCGGCACAATGGTTTACGACCCTGTGTCTGTGCGTGCATTGTTAGACATGGTCTCGATCTTGGAGTGCGACGCGCGTACCTGCTGTGTCCCCGTTCAGGCCTGCTCCTCGTTCTTCATCCGTTTTGACCTATGCGCCACTCCGCCCTCATCTTCAGCGCGTCGTTTACGTGACCCTGCTTTAGTGGCTGCCGCGATTGATGCCAGCCGTGCATCGCGCTCTGCGACGATGGCCGCTCGAAGTGCCGATACGTCTGCAGGCAACATCCCCTTGATCTTCGCCTCTTCTCTATCTCGCAGCTGCGTGCCCAACATTCGCCATCCCTCCTCTTCATATCCCTTGCACTTGTCGTTTTCCATCGTGTGATATGCATCGTCGCGCGGTGGGCTGTGCTTGCTCTCGAACTGCATCCGACCGCAGATACTCTCGTCGATGTTGTGAATCTTCAGCCATTGTACGGCG
>Ga0247815_10004268_pt1 | contig 10070 bp, 9 predicted proteins | sample UWRJL194509B1_FD_181014 | JGI IMG/M metagenome (GOLD analysis project Ga0247815, IMG submission 181014) | Plant litter microbial communities from Arlington Agricultural Research Station in Wisconsin, United States - UWRJ-L194-509B-1 | ecosystem: Environmental > Terrestrial > Plant litter >... | reverse complement strand
ATGAGAGTGCGCTGCTATCCATGTAAGTGAGTGGCCCTTGTATTCCATCTTCACCCCGTCCATCATTTTATGGTTTAGTATGGTCTTTTTAACCTGCTTCATAAAATCTTGCTGTAAATGGCCTATGCCAGTATCATTACAGTGTGTTTTGAAAGAAAGCTTTCCTAAATGGCAGAAGAAATTGTGAGACTTACAGCCAGTTTTTTCTTTTAAACCAAAAGAAAATCAGTACGGTTACGATAGCCATCAGGAGCATTACTCCCGGATAGCCCAGTTTCCAGCCTAATTCTGGCATATATTTAAAGTTCATTCCATAAATTCCGGCAATAAAAGTGAGCGGCATAAAAAAAACGGAAAAGATAGTGAGGATGCGCATCGTATCATTTGTCTTCTGTGAAGAGGTAGAGAAATAAATCTGCAGGAGCTGATGCACGTTTTCCGAAGCGCTGGCATAAACGTTCTGTAGTTTCACATATAAATCCCTGGTGTTCCGGGTATCTTCATTCCCTTCGGCATTATCGACATTGTCTACAATCTCAGAGGAGAGTACCAGCATTCTGTGGAGTAGATCTACTTTGCGCTTCAAATGGTAGAGACCCTTTAAAAGCGACGCTTTTTTACTTCTCAGAAAGATAGTCTCTTCATAAAAGTCGGCCGATTTAGTAAGCTGTACGGACGCAGTATCGTAGGTTAAAAGGCACTTTAACAGCACCTCATTCAGGACCTGCTCTGTATGCTGATATTTCCTGGAATCAATTAAGGATTTAACCGTAGCGGTGAATGGATGCGCTGTACGGTGGATGGTGATGATAAATTTCTCATTGTAAAATATGGCAATCTTATTGGTCAGTTCCTGCACAGAGTCTGCTTCTAAAGTATCTTTGCCGGTATGTACGCGGAAGATGATAAAATTGTAATGCTCCCTTTTTTCAAATTTGGGCAGGTGGTCGGGTTGCAGACAATCCCTCACCAGTGCATCATGTAAATCATATTCACGGGCAATTTTTTCCAGTTCTTCTTTAGCCGGACTAACAATGTCTATCCAGGTAAATCCATTTCCATTTTCTTCTGTGAGGTATTGTACCATATCTGCTGCTTATAACAGTACAAATTGATAAATATTTTATCAATTTGTAAGAAACATGATTTTAATTTATTGTAGGAAATACTATCAATGGGCAGGGAGATCTTATACAAGTATATATTTTACTCTATTTCCTACCATTATTACTGATATGGGAGTTCGGAATCTGAATTCAGCAGCCAATTCTGTATTTTAGTAATAACAACAACAAAATCTATGATCAATCTTAATGTAAACCATAAAGTTTACCAGGTGGATGCTGATCCTAATATGCCACTATTGTGGGTAATTAGAGATCTCATCGGTTTGACCGGTACAAAATATGGCTGCGGTGTAGCACAATGTGGTGCATGTGTAGTCCACTTAAATGGGGAAGCGGTGCGCTCATGTGTAACCAAAGTAAGCCGTGCTGAAGGGCAGCAGGTAACTACCATCGAAGGATTATCCGCTCAAAATAATCACCCTCTGCAAGTGGCATGGAATGAAGAGAATGTACCTCAGTGCGGATATTGTCATTCCGGACAGATTATGTCCGCTGCAGTCCTTTTAAGGGAGAAAGCCGATCCTACTGATCAGGATATTGATGATGCCATGGCCGGTAACCTTTGCAGGTGCGGTACTTATCTGCGCATCCGTAAAGCGATTCACCTGGCCGCCGAACTGCAAAAAAAGGAAGGAGGCAGCGTATGAAATCATTTGTGGTAATGGGGATTATACTCTGTATGATCGGATTAATGGCTTTTGCTATGCATCGTGAACAGCGTTCTGCAGCTGGGCTCACCACACCTATTGTGGTTAAAAAAGATAGTATTGCCTCTGTGAAAGCTTTTACGGCGGTTTATAAAGTACTGATGAGTCCACGCTGTATGAACTGTCACCCATCTGGAGACATTCCGCTGCAGGGAGATGATAGTCATTTACACACCATGTTTCCGAAGAGGGGTAAAGATGGTAAAGGAATTCTTGCAATGAAATGCGCAAATTGCCATCAGCCGGAAAACTCACCCGGTTTACATACCCCTCCCGGAAATCCAAACTGGCATTTGCCACCAGCAGATATGAAGATGGTGTTTGAAGGTAAAACTCCTCGTCAATTGGCTAAACAGCTGATAGATCCTGAACAAAACGGGCATAAAGACCTGAAAAAACTGATTGCGCATGCAGATGACGGACTGGTTTTAGCAGGATGGAATATGGGTGAAGGTCGAACGCTGCCGCCTGTGAGTCATGCTGCGTTTAAAAAAGCCTGGATCACCTGGCTCACTACCGGTGCTTATGCGCCAAAGAAATAATAAGATTTCAATTGATTCTTTAAGAATAACATATGTCAGTATCAGAAGAAGCTGAACGCCTGTCCAGGAGGAATTTCCTCAGGATGGCAGGTATAGGAGGCACAGCCCTTTGCCTTGGATTATATACATCAGGGCAGGCTGGAGTGAAAGTGATCAATCAGGCATTGGTCAATGCTGCAAGTGAAGGTGTGGAATTAGCCGCCTGGATTATCATTAATACCAGTGGTAAAGTCACGCTCATCTGCCACCGCGCCGAAATGGGGCAGGGTGTATACCATTCCATTGCGCAGATTATTGCCGAGGAGTTAGAGGTTGACCTCTATGGCGTGGATATTCAGCTGACTCAGGGTGATGAAAAAAAATATGGTAGTCAGCTGACAGGTGGAAGTTCCACCATCAGGGGGAGCTATAAAAACCTGTTAAAGTTAAGTGCAACTGCGCGTGAAGTGCTGATTATGGCAGCTGCAACGCGATGGGGAGTGGCTGCTGGAGAATGTTATGCAGAATTAGGAAATGTGGTCCATAAACCTTCGGGTAAAAAATTCCACTATGGAGAGCTGGTTGCTGATGCTGTTAAGCTAGCACCTCCAAAAGAGGTAAAGCTCAAACCACGATCGGCCTACCAAATTATTGGTAAAGGAAATCACCGTAGAGATACACCCATGAAAACAAATGGGGAAGCTATTTTTGGAATTGATAAACGGCTTCCCGGACTGCAGTTTGCAGCTGTTGAGCGTAACCCGCGACTACGCGGTAAAGTAAAAAGCTTTGATGCTTCGGCTGCTTTACAAGTTCCGGGTGTAACGAAGGTTTTTAAGGTGGTAATGGGAGTGTGGGACACTGACAGGGAAGGAGTGGCTGTGGTGGCTAATTCTACCTGGGCAGCTATAGAAGGAAAAAAAGCGCTGCGGGTGGAATGGGATGATACTGGCTTTGAACATATCAGTACCGCGGAGATTTATAGTCGCCACCGTGAATTGCTGCAAAGCAGCGAGGGCTTACCTTTAAAAACTCAGGGTGACCCGACAGGAATCATCTCGCAGTCAGACCATAAACTGGATGTGATCTACGAGACCCCCTACCAATCTCACAGCTGTATGGAACCGGTAAACTGCATTGCGCACTTTCAGGGTGATAAAGTGGAGATCTGGGGACCTGTACAGGCACCTAACTGGATACAAGATTACGTCAGTAAAAAAATGGGGCTGGCGCGGGAGAACGTGATCGTGAACATGACTTTTTTAGGTGGTGGTTTTGGTCGCAAAGCGATGCCGGATTATCCTTATGAGGCTGTTTTAGTTTCTAAAGAGATCGGTGCGCCGGTGCAGGTAGTGTGGACAAGGGAAGACGATGCCACTCAAGGTCCTTTCAGGCCAGGTGTTTCTTATCGTTGTGAAGGTGCAGTTGAAGACGGCGGGATTACTGCGCTTAAGTTCCGTATGGCAGGTCAGAATAATGATCACTGGCGTGGCGGTGACAATGGGAAACCGAACCGAAGCACCTCCGAAGGGTTTTTAAAACCTTATTACGATACGATCAAAAACATCAGTTTTGCTGATCTGCCTTTCAAAACGCCTATACCAACCAGTTTCTGGCGCTCTGTTTATGCATCTACCAATGGTTTTGCCTACGAAAGCTTTATGGATGAACTTGCACACAAAGCGGTTAGAGATCCGCTGGATCTCCGGAGGCAATACCTGAAGGATGAAAGAAGCCAGCTCCTGATCGATAAAATGGAAGAAGTTTCCGGCTGGAAAAGCAGAAAAAAGAACGATGGATATGGTGTGGCCATCACAGAATGTTTTGCCAGCACAGTAGGACATATTGTGAAGGTTTCCAAAGGGAAAACCGGTGGGATTCATATCGACAAAGTTTGGGTGGTAGTAGATTGTGGCTGGTACGTGAATCCTGATATTATCACAGCGCAGGTAGAAGGCAGTGTGGTCATGGCTATAGGTGCAGCGACAATTCATGAGATCACCTTTAAAGATGGTATGGTTGAACAGCGTAATTTTTACGATTATAAAATGCCGAGGATTATGGATATACCACCAATAGAGGTACACATTATGGAGAATGACGAAGATGCAGGGGGTATGGGCGAACCTGGTTTACCCGCTTTTGCACCTGCTTTAACCAATGCCATCTTTGATTTGACAGGAAAACGAATCAGGAAACTGCCATTTGATATGGGTAATGCAGGAATGGAAAAGTAGAGAGATGTAAGTTGATATTATAATTAAAAAGAGGCGATGAAACCAGTTATTAAATTTTTGCTATTACTATGTATGATGTCAATTAATGTAAAGGCGCAATCGGAAAGGTCAGCGCTTAGCACTTTAAATCCGAAACAGAAAAATCTGATCACCATTTCTTCTTATACTGCCCAGGGCAATCTGGCAAATTTAAAGACAGCATTAAATAGCGGGCTTGATGCCGGCGTTACCGTTAATGAAATACGGGAATCATTTGTCCACCTTTATGCCTATTGTGGTTTCCCGAGGAGTCTGAGAGGGATTATGACCTTTATGGAGGTGATTAAAGAACGACAGGCAAAAGGTATCAAAGATAGAACTGGCCCGGAAGCGTCGCCCGTAAAAGATAACAGGGGCAAATATGTACGTGGAAAAGAGACGCTCGAAGAATTAACAGGAATGAAGGAAAAGGACCCGAAGACAGGCTATGCGGCTTTTGCTCCGGAAATTGAGGTATTCCTTAAAGAACACTTATTTGCTGATATTTTTGAACGCGATGTTTTAACCTATCAGGAAAGAGAATTGGTCACCGTTTCGGTATTGAGCAGTATAGGTGGTGTAGAACCTATGTTGCAATCACATTTAGGTATTTGTTTAAATGTAGGGATAACACCTGAACAGCTTGGAGAATTTATGGCGGTTATTAAAACTACTGTTACAAAAGAAAATGCAACATCAGCTGAAGCTGTGTTAGATGAGGTACTTAAAAAGAAATAAAAACAATTACATCCGAATAAAGAAAATTCCATATCCCTAATTCATAGAACGATATTCGTTTGGCGTTTGTCCAACACGTTTTTTAAACAGGCGGGCGAAGTGCTGGGGATATTTGAATCCCAGTTCAAACGCAACCTGGTTGATCGATTTATCTTTGTCAAATATTTTTTCTTTAGCCAGCGCGATCAGTTTCAATTGAATATGCTCAACAGCGGTTTTACCAGTCTCTTTTTTCACCAGGTCACCAAAGTAATTAGGCGATAAATGCAGTGCATCGGCACAATAAGCTACAGAAGGTAAACCCAATAATTCTGCCTTATCAGAACTAAAGTAATCATTCAACAGGTTTTCAAATTTAGCTATCACCCCCTCATGCACATGATCACGGGTGATAAACTGCCTGTCGTAAAAGCGTACACAATAGTCCAGAAACAATTCAATATTAGAGACGATCAATCTTTTACTGTGTTTATCAATCGCGCGTTCCAGTTCATATTCAATCTTTGAGAAGCAGTCCAGTATAATTTTCCTTTCCTTGTCTGACAAATGAAGGGCCTCGTTAGACTGGTAGCCAAAAAAGGAAAATTCCTGAATGCGACGGCCGAGAGAAGTGCCATGTATCAGGTCAGCATCGAATACCAGCGCATAACCTTTAGGCTGATAATATTCGCCATTACTGTTTATGCCCGCCACCTGTCCCGGCGCGAGAAAAACCAGTGTCCCTTCCTGATAATCATAAGTGTTTCTTCCATATACGAGGTCACCGCAGTTCACATCCTTAAGAAAGATTGTATAAAAACCGAAGTACATACGTGAACCTTGTCTCGGATCTGCTTTTGACAGATCGACAATACTCACCAGCGGATGCTTAGTGACGTTTTTGTTAAAAGCATTGTACTCGTTAACGGTATTGAATGTTTGCAATGTTTCCATGTCCATTCCCTTTATTTATTCAAATGTATTAATTAAAAATTCGGGCATCGGAATAAGTCTGAGAATCAGTAAAAGTGGTATAAAAATCAGTAAATTGTATACTATCAGCAATTTGATTCTGTGGAACCTAAAGATCTAGAATGTTTTATATATTCCTTTCCCTTTTTTATCAAAATAGTTTTATTAAATCTGAAGGGTGTTGGTGTTCTATATCTTTGAACCTTTCGCTTGGTGAAACTGGAATTTAATATATCCAGACTTGTAATTTTTTTTGAAAAGTTCCCTCTATCTAATGTCTTGTCCAGCAGGAGTTCATATAAACGCTGAAGGTCTGACATGGAGAAGGTTTACGGTTTGCTGCATTTGCTTCTTGCTAACAGATTAATTGAAACGCTACTGGTAAAATCAGAAGGTCTCCCGGAATGGAAATTTCCTACAGAATATGTAAGCAGTGAGACAATCGCTGGTCTACAATGAACAAACAGCTGCAATTGAACTTTGATGATAAACAGCTATTAAAACGAGCACAAGCTACACTTAAAAGAGGTCTGAATCATGAACCTATCGAATATTATTTGCTCGACAGGCGTTTTATATTACCTGAGATGCATAGCTTGTACGAACGGCTATTGGATACGAAACTTAACAGGGGCAATTTCAGTAGAAAGATGTTTAGTCTCGCTATTTTGAATAAACTGGGTGAAGTACAATCAGGCGGAGCTCATAAAATGCCGGATCTGTATGAATAAGATAAGGATAGCTACTTGCTGCACTACAAAGAGGACTGTAAAAGGCTTTTTGATTGGCTTGCACTCCGCTTTACCTGTAAAACTGGTATGTAAATCCGTAATCCGTCTACCAATTGCAAATCTAAAACAAGCCACCTTTGTAGTATAAATTAATACGATGCAAAGGACTAAATTAAATAATATGAAGAAAAGAACATTAGGAAATAACGGCCTGGAGGTTTCGACACTGGGCTTAGGTTGTATGGGACTGAGTTTTGGTTACGGACCAGCAACAGAAAAAAAGGATGCCGTTCAGCTTATCCGGACGGCTTACGAAAGTGGTGTAACATTTTTTGATACTGCTGAGGCCTATGGACCATTTACAAATGAGGAGCTTTTAGGTGAAGCACTGGCACCTTTTCGCAAAGAGGTGGTCGTTGCCACAAAATTTGGTTTTAAAAATGGCAAGCCGTCTGCAGGACCGGACAGCAGACCAGAGCGTATCCGCGAGGTGGTAGAAGCATCACTAAGACGGTTAAATACGGACCATATCGATCTGCTCTATCAACACAGAGTTGATCCCAATGTACCGATGGAGGATGTAGCAGGAGCAGTCAAAGAATTAATCTGGGAAGGTAAAGTGAAACACTTTGGTCTTTCTGAAGCTGGGGTACAATCTATTCGTCAGGCTCATGCTGTACAGCCAGTAACAGCTTTACAAAGTGAATATTCGTTATGGTGGAGAGAGCCGGAACAGGAAATCTTAGCTACACTGGAAGAACTGGGTATAGGTTTGGTTCCTTTCAGTCCATTAGGTAAAGGTTTTTTGACCGGAAAGATTGACGAAAAGACCACTTTTGATCAGTCTGATTTCCGTAATAGCGTACCGCGGTTTTCTGAAGAGAACCGTCAGGCTAACCAGGTTCTGGTGGAGCTGCTGCAACATATTGCGAAGGACAAAGAAGCAACACCAGCACAAATTGCCCTGGCATGGCTTTTGGCTCAAAAACCATGGATCGTTCCAATCCCAGGTACGACGAAATTACATCGTCTGGAAGAAAATATTGGCTCAGCAGCTATTACACTAAACGATAGTGATCTTAGCGAAATCAATACAGCGGTAGCAAAGATTGACGTACAAGGACATCGTTATAGCGAAGCCGGCCAAAAGATGGTTAATCGCTAACTGTTTTTACCAGTAAACAGTAAATGGTTAAGGAGGTTGAAGATTACAAAATAAAGGTTATAATTGATACGTCAGGGTGGTATAATACATGCCACCCACTGACGGTCCGCCCAAATAAGAATAGTAATATTTATTCAGCACATTGGTAGCGCCAATTTTGATTCCGAGCTTATTTTTCATCAAATCATAACTTGCCTGTGCATCCAGATTACCATAAGCTTTTACCTGGCCGTTCACTAAAAACGATTGCCAGTAATAGCTGCTCTGATGTTTGTACATCACCATAAAGCTTAAGCTTTTAATCACGTGATCGCCAGCCAGTGAGACATTGCTGATCCATTCAGGCGTATTAAAACCGTCTTCAAAACCGTCATTATTCTCCGTCCGGCTCAACTTTGCATAAGCAAGATTGCCGCCCAGGGTATATCGCCCAAGAAGTAAATAGCTTATACCAAGGCTTCCACCTATGTTGTATACTACACTCTTTGAGTTGGTATACAAACGGTAGCGGCTCTGTTTACTCCTGTCATTCAGTGCATAAGGGATAGAATCCGGCACTGTGGTATTCGGGACATTCATCTCTACCTGCGCAATGAAGTTATCATACTTGTTATAATAAAAATCGGCATCAACTTTCAGTGCTCTATCCAGAAACAATCCTTTATAGCCAATCTCAAGGGAATTGATATGTTCCGGTTTCAGGTAGGTATAATAATTTTTGATCAGCAGCTGTTTTTGCCGCTCAATTGCCGTTGCGGTGGGGATACCATTGTTAAAGTCGTTTGTTACCGCTGCCTGGAACTGATCAACGGAACTGCGTAAATACGCGTTTTCAAAAACCCCGTCTGACATTACTTTTAATCCGCCCACACGTTTCACCCCACCGCTGTTCACATTGGAAAATGCCTCAAAGATGCTTGGGAAACGTGAGCCGCTCTGGTAAGATAGTCTAATGCTTTGATTTTGATCGGGTGTCACCACTGCTGTAAAACGAGGATTCAGTTTAGTTTCAAAATAGTTGTTTTTATCCACTCTTAAGGTGGCTGTGATTGCCAGCAGATCTTTCAGGAAAGTTTTACCTGCCTGCAAAAAAGCCCCTGTCCTGCCATAGTTAAAGGTATCAAACGTTTTTCCTGCCGCCGGATTGATGAAGTAATTACCATCCGGATGAATAACATAAGTCTGGTAATCTATTCCTGCTAACAGATCCAATCCTGTCTTTTCTTTGAAGTTATTGCCAATAGCTTTTGACAGGTCTGCCTGCGCCTCGGCATGAACAAGGTTGTCTTTCACTCTTAAGGCCGCTCCCTCATCCCAGTTATTGATGTCTGCCAGTTCATTTAAAGAATTCTGGAAAACAGGAGTGCCGGGCTGTAACCTGCCCTGATCTGCTACCTGACGGGCTTGTGTTAAAGCCTGGATAGTAGGGGTTCCTGTATGCGCAATTGCACTGTTAAAGGCAGAGGTATAATCTGCATACCATTGATTATCACTTTTAAATCTGCGGTCCTGATTTTCTGCCGCAGAACGAAGATTATAGGACTTCCCCGTATTTTCAGCAGTCAGGAATGCCCTGACCTGAAAGATATCATTCTTCAATTCGAGCGCATGCTGCTGTAATACATAATCTTTTAAAGCGAAACGGTTTGCACGCTGATAAACATTATTGATATCTGCAATCCTGTAGGTATAACTCAATACGGTTTTGTCTGACATTTTATAATGTACACCCAGGTCTGCCCTGATGTTTCTGATATCATAATCTGTCATATCTTTTTCATCATAGCCAGTTCTGGATACCTGGTACTGTCTGCCATTTAAAGTGATCCTGCGACGATTGGAGGATTCGTTACCATACCCGTTAACGGGGTCAAA
>Ga0247815_10004267_pt1 | contig 10072 bp, 8 predicted proteins | sample UWRJL194509B1_FD_181014 | JGI IMG/M metagenome (GOLD analysis project Ga0247815, IMG submission 181014) | Plant litter microbial communities from Arlington Agricultural Research Station in Wisconsin, United States - UWRJ-L194-509B-1 | ecosystem: Environmental > Terrestrial > Plant litter >... | reverse complement strand
TCACGGCAATATTCGAGAGTATAATTTTTTCAATGGACAGACTCGACGCCTTCAAAGCCATCGCTGCTCAAGCGAGCCGGGGGGAACTGATGTTCCCCACCAACGTCAACGCCTCGCTGCGGCTGCAGCAGGCGCTGAGCGATCCCGATTGCCACGTCGAGGCGGCCGCCAAGCTGATCCAGGCGGACCCGTTGCTGGCGGCGCGCACCGTCGCCATCGCCAACGCGGTCGCCTACAACCGTTCCGGCACTGAAATCTCCAGCGTCCGCGCGGCGGTGCAGCGACTCGGCGTGCGTACCTTGCAATCGTTGGTCGCGGCGCTGATCGTGCGCCAGATCGGCAGCCAGATCACCGAGCCGGTGCTGCTGGCCAAAGTCAATCAATTGTGGGAGCACACCGCGCACGTGGCGGCGCTGTCGCAGGTCATCGCGCGCCGCGTCACGCATGTCGATCCCGATACGGCGCTGTTCGCCGGCATCGTGCACGAGGTGGCGGGGTTCTACATGCTGTCCTGCGCCGGCGAGTATCCGGAAGTGATGGAGGGCGAGCCGGAGGATTGGGTCGAGCATGGCGAGGTCGAGATCGGCCGTGGCGTGCTGACCAAGCTGGGCGTGCCGGAGGGCGTGTTCAAATCGCTGGAGGCGATGTGGGTTGGCCTGCGCGCGCTGCCGCCGGAAACGCTGGGCGACACGCTGCTGCTGGCGAACGACCTGGCGCCGGTGCACTCGCCGCTGTATCAGCGGCCGGGCGCGACCACGCTGCAAGGCGCGCGCACCATCGACTTCGTGGTCGGCGAAGGCACGCTGCACGCGATCATGACCGAATCGGCGCACGAGGTGCAGTCGCTCTATTCTGTTTTGATGTTGTAAAAAAAAGCCCGCTTGGTAGCGGGCAAAGTCCAAAACTAGGGATCTCCTCCAGAGGAGACAAGCCCAGAATAACCGTTCCGCCACTTCCTCTCTGTGCGCCAGTTCACATAGGCATCACTCCAGTAGAAAATTGCGCTGCGGCGCAGCCAGCGCGGCGCTTTCGCCTTCGGTTTCATCCTTCAGCGCGACGCCGGATAGCTGGCGCCGGCGCGACTCGGACAGCAGATAGTGCAGCTTGAAGGCCGCCGCCTCGTAGTCCAACCCGGCTGGCCGGACATTCGAGATGCAATTGCGGCCGGCGTCGCTGAGGCCCGGCCTCGGCGCCCACGTCAGGTAGAGGCCCATGCTGTCCGGCGAGCTCAGGCCCGGACGTTCGCCGATCAGCACCACCACCGCGCGCGCGCCCAGCAGGTGGGCGATCTCGTCACCGACTGCGACGCGTCCTTGCCGCACGACGACCGGCGGCGCGATGCTCCACTGCTCAGCCGACAAGCGCGCCATCAACGCGCGCAGGAACGGCGCCGCGTTCTGCTCGATCGCCAGCGCCGACAGGCCGTCCGCGATGACGACAGCCAGGTCGCACGGCGTGGGGGCGCCGGCCAGCGCTTGCCGCGACGCGTCGTCGAGCTTGCGGCCCAGGTCCGGGCGTTGCAGGTAGACGTGGCGGTTCTCGGCGGCGCTGTGCAGGCTGATGCAAGGCTGTCCGCAAACGTCGGTCAATTGATCCGACAGCGCTTTGTGGTCCAGCGCCAGATGCACCGCGTCGCGCGCCTGCGCGTGCGCCAGCTGGAACGCCAGTTGCGAATCGGTCGGCTGGCTCACACCGCTGCGCCCCAGCGCGATGCGCGCGGCGGTGAAGCGGCGCAGCGATTGCCACGGGTTGTCGATAACGCCCGCCGGCACGCCGCTACGCATGCGCGGCCAATCGCAGCAAGGCGTTGCTGAACGCCGTTGGCAGCTTGCCGCTCGGCGCATCGCCCTCGAAGATGCCCATCGTTTGCAGCCATGCCTCGAACTCCGGCGCCGGCTTCAGTCCCAGCACGCGCCGCGCATACAGCGCATCGTGGAACGACGTGGTCTGGTAGTTGAGCATAATGTCGTCCGCACCCGGCACGCCCATCACGAAGGTGCAGCCGGCCGCGCCGAGCATCGTCAGCAGCACATCCATGTCGTCCTGATCGGCCTCCGCGTGATTGGTGTAGCAGACATCGCAGCCCATCGGCAGGCCAAGCAGCTTGGCGCAGAAGTGGTCCTCCAGGCCGGCGCGCATGATCTGCTTGCCGTCGTACAGATACTCCGGCCCGATAAAGCCCACCACCGAATTGACCAGCAACGGCTGGAAGCGCCGCGCCACCGCGTACGCGCGCGCCTCGCAGGTCTGCTGGTCGACGCCGTGGTGCGCGTTGGCCGACAGCGCGCTGCCCTGCCCCGTCTCGAAGTACATCACGTTGTCGCCGGCCGTGCCGCGCTTGAGCGACAGCGCCGCCTGTTGCGCCTCCTCCAGCAGCGACAGCGTGACGCCGAAGCCGGTGTTGGCCGCCTCGGTCCCCGCGACCGACTGGAACACCAGGTCCACCGGCGCGCCGCGCTCGATGGCGGCGATGGTGTTGGTCACGTGCGTCAGCACGCAGGACTGGGTCGGGATGCTGTAGCGGGCGATGATCTCGTCCAGCATCGAGACGATGCGGATCACCTGCGGCACGTTGTCGGTCGCCGGGTTGATGCCGATGACGGCGTCGCCGCTGCCGTACAGCAGGCCGTCGAGCAGGCTCGCGGCGATGCCGCTGGCGTCGTCGGTCGGATGGTTGGGCTGCAGCCGGGTCGACATCCGCCCCGGCAAGCCGATGGTGTTGCGGAAGCGCGTCGTCACTTGGCACTTCCTTGCCACCAGCACCAGGTCCTGCACCCGCATGATCTTGGACACAGCCGCCGCCATCTCCGGCGTAATCCCCGGCGACAGCGCCGTCAACGCCGCGGCGTCGACCTGGTCGCCCAGCAGCCAGTTGCGGAAGTCGCCCACCGTCAGATGCGCGATGGGCGCGAAGGCCGCCGCGTCGTGCGTATCGACGATCAGCCGCGTCACCTCGTCCTGCTCGTAGGGGATAACGGATTCGTTGACGAAGGTGGTCAGCGGCAACGCGGCCAAGGTCATTTGCGCGGCCACGCGCTCCTCCGCGCTGGCCGCGCCAAGGCCGGCCAGGTAATCGCCGGAGCGCGCCGGCGTCGCCTTGGCCAGCAAGTCCTTCAGATCGCGGAACTGATACGTCCTGCTGCCGACCATGTGCGAAAAGCCGCCCATCGTGCCCCTTTCGATTACGCCGCCGCGTGCTCCAAACGCTTGTTCTTGGTAGCCAGGAAGAATACATAGCCACCGGCCAGGAAGGCCGCGAACAAAGCGAAGATCAGAGGATTGTAATAGATCATGGTCGCCATGCAGACGATCGCGCCCAACAGTGCGAAGGCCGGAAAGAACGGATAGCACGGCGCGCGGAACGGCCGCGCCATGTCCGGCTCCGAGCGGCGCAGTTTAAAGAGGCTCAACATGCTGACGATGTACATCGTGATCGCGCCGAACACCGACATCGTCACGATGTTCGCGGTCAGCGTCATGCCGCCGATCTTGATCAGCTCATCGCTGTAGATCGCCGCGATGCCGACCACGCCGCCGGCCAGGATGGCGCGGTGCGGCGTCTTGAAGCGCGGATGGATCTTGGCGAAGTACGGCGGCAGATAGGCCTCGCGCGCCAGCGCGTAAATCTGCCGCGAGTAGCCGAGGATGATGCCGTGGAACGAGGCGATCAAACCGAACAAGCCAAGCCACACCAGCATGTGCAGCCAGTTGCTGTTCTCGCCGACGATGATCTTCATCGCCTGCGGCAGTGGATCGTTGATGTTGGCGAGTTTGGTCCAATCACCGGCTCCGCCGGCGAACACCATCACGCCGACCGCCAGCAGCACCAGCGTGATGATGCCGGCGATGTAGGCGATGGGGATCGAGCGCTTCGGATCCTTGGCCTCCTCGGCCGCCATCGCCACGCCCTCGATCGCCAGGAAGAACCAGATCGCGAACGGGATCGCCGCGAACATGCCGGGCACCGCCGCCATGCTGAAATCATCCTGCCCCGACCAGCCGCCCTTGACGAAGTTGGCCGCCGAGAAGCCCGGCGAGACCACGCCCATGAACACCAGCAGCTCGAAGATCGCCAGCAGCGTCACCAGCAGTTCGAAGGTGGCGGCGACCTGCACGCCGAGAATATTCAACGTCATAAAGACCAGATAGGCGCCGACCGCCGCCAGCTTGGGATCGACGGTCGGGAATTGCACGTTGAGATAAGCGCCGATGGCCAGCGCGATGGCGGGGGGCGCGAACACGAACTCGATCAGCGTCGCCGCGCCGGCCAAGTAGCCGCCGGTCGGCCCGAACGCCCGCTTGCTATAGGCGAACGGCCCGCCCGCGTGCGGGATGGAGGTGGTCAGCTCGGTGAAGCTGAAGATGAAGGTCGCGTACATCGCCGCGATGAACAGCGCGGTGACGGTGAAGCCCAGCGTGCCGGCCGACGCCCAGCCATAACTCCAGCCGAAATACTCGCCCGAAATCACCAGCCCGACCGCGATGCCCCACAATTGAAACGTGCCCAGCGTTTGCTTCAATGTTGCTTCCATAGCGCGCCCCTCCAAGAATATTATTCAATGTGCAATTCTCGTGCCAGCAAATAGCACCTCAGACGCACCAAACATGGGCGGATTAATCCTATACTGTTAAATATACTTAACGTCTGGAGGTCATGTGAATCTTGCGGAAATCGGTGGCCAAGTGCAGGTCAAGCGTATTCAGGCTGGGTTATTACAGAATCAGCTAGCGAAGTTGTCCGGCTTGTCGCGTGTCACCATCAACCAGTTGGAAAACGGGAAGCTGAATGATTTGGGCTACGCCAAGCTGAAAGTCATTCTCGATCTTGTCGGCCTGCACATCAATACGCGACACGTCAGTAGCTCCAGCAGCGCACTGGTGATCGCCGCGCGCAACATCAGCACCAGCTACAAAGAAATCGTAACAGCAACCGATCTCACCGACATGCTGCGTTCAGGAGAGGCGCCGGAGCGTTTCCATGCGCACCTTATGGCGCTACTCGACGAAACACCGCTGCCGATTGTCGTGCGCGCAATCGCGGAAGCGGCTACGCCTGAAGCGCCCACGCAAAAAATCATGAAGCACCTCAATCGCTGGGCCGGCGATTGGAAGACATGCAGAAAGGTCTGGTAACGGACATGTTGCCATCATCCGCAAGTTGGGAAATCCTATTCGCGCACGCGATGACGCTGATAGGAGAGATTGCCAAACATGGTCGTAACGACCCGTTTTGGACATTTGGCGGCGGTACCGCATTGATGCTCCGATATGAGCACCGACTCAGCAAAGACATTGATATTTTTGTTCCCGATCCGCAGTCTCTCGGTTACATAACACCGCGCCTGAGCGACGTGGCGGAGTCCATCACCGACGACTACCAAGAGGGGGCTGGATACGTCAAACTCCATTTACTTGAAGGCGAGACCGACTTTATCGCAGCGCCCAACCTGACCAACCCTGGGTTCGAATGGCATGCAATCCTCGGAAACCAAGTCCGACTGGAGACTGCGGCGGAAATTATCGCAAAGAAGATGTGGCATCGTGGCGACCGCATCGCCGGCCGAGATATCTTTGACTTCGCAGTGGTTGCTATGCACGATCACAAAGCCCTGATGGAAAATAAAAGCTTCATATTGCGGCATCGCGAAGCGGTTTTAAAACAGCTGGACGAGCGCAGGATTGGACTGGAAAAACAGTTCGATGCAATCGAAGCGTTGAATTTTCGGTGCACATTCGATGAAGCGTGCTCATCATTGCGTGATCTACTAACCGCGATGCACGCTTCCTGAAAGCCGCACTCAAAAAAAAATCCCTCCCGGCGCGAGCGCGGGGAGGGATTTTTGCGAACTGAAGACGCTTAAACCACCGCGCCGTCCGTTTCGTCTTTTTCCTTGATCGGCTTGATCAGGTCTTCGCGCTTGACGCCCAGCCACATGGCCACGGCGGCGGCGACGAACACCGACGAGTAGATGCCGAAGCAGATACCGATGGTCAGCGCCATCGCGAAATAGTGCAAGGTCGGGCCGCCCAGGAACAGCATCGACAACACCATCATCTGCGTACAGCCGTGGGTGATGATGGTGCGCGAGATGGTCGAGGTGATCGCGTTGTCGATCACTTCATGCACCGACGCCTTGCGCTGCTTGCGGAAGTTTTCGCGGATACGATCGAAAATCACCACCGATTCGTTGACCGAGTAGCCCAGCACCGCCAGGATACCGGCCAGCACCGTCAGCGAGAACTCCCACTGGAAGAAGGCGAAGAAGCCCAGGATGATCACCACGTCGTGCAAGTTGGCGACGATCGCCGCGACCGCGAATTTCCACTCGAAGCGCACGGCCAGGTAGATCATCACGCCGACGATCACCATCACCAGCGCGTTCAAGCCGTTCTGGGTCAGCTCGTCGCCGACCTGCGGGCCGACGAATTCCACCTTCTGCAGCGCCACCAGCTCGGCGCCGGCGGCGTCGGAGCAGGATTGCTTGACCACGTGCTCGCCCTTGGCGGTCACGGTGTCGATCTGCTTCATGGCGCCGGTTTCGGCCTTGCACAGCGCGTCGAACACCAGCGCCGATGCATCCTTGGAACTGACGTTCTTGACCACCGGCAGACGCAGCATCACGTCGTGGGCGGTGCCGAAACCGGTGGCTTCAGGCTGTTCGTAGCCGATGGTCTCCAGCGTGTGGCGTATCTTTTCCAGATTCGCCGTCTGCTGGTATTTCAGCTCCATCACGGTGCCGCCGGTGAACTCCACCGACAGGTGCAGCCCGCGATGCAGCAGGAAGAACACGGCCGCGACGAAGGTCAACGCCGAAATGACGTTGAACACCAGCGCGTGGCGCATGAACGGTATGTCTTTTTTGATGCGGAAAAATTCCATGTCGTCAGCCTCTAGTTATTTCGTCTGGCCAGGCACCCAGACGGTGCCGATAGCGATCGATTGCAGCTTCTTCTTGCGGCCGTACCAGAGGTTGACCACGCCGCGCGAGATGAACACGGCGGAGAACATCGACGTCAGGATACCCAGCGTGTGCACCACGGCGAAGCCGCGGATCGGACCGGAACCGAACACCCACAGCGCCACGCCGACGATCAAGGTCGTCACGTTGGAGTCGATGATGGTGGCCCAGGCGCGGTCGAAGCCGGCCGAGATCGCGCCTTGCGGCGTGGCGCCGGCGCGCAGCTCTTCACGGATACGCTCGTTGATCAACACGTTGGAGTCGATCGCCATACCCAGCGCCAGCGCGATAGCGGCCATGCCCGGCAGGGTCAGCGTCGCCTGCATCAGCGACAGCAGCGCCACCAGCAGCAACAGGTTGCAGGCCAGCGCCAGCACACTGAAGAAGCCGAACATCATGTAGTAGAAGATCATGAACACGGCGATCGCGGCGAAGCCGCGGATCGGACCGGAACCGAACACCCACAGCGCCACGCCGACGATCAAGGTCGTCACGTTGGAGTCGATGATGGTGGCCCAGGCGCGGTCGAAGCCGGCCGAGATCGCCCCTTGCGGCGTGGCGCCGGCGCGCAGTTCTTCACGGATACGCTCGTTGATCAACACGTTGGAGTCGATCGCCATACCCAGCGCCAGCGCGATCGCGGCCATGCCCGGCAGGGTCAGCGTCGCCTGCATCAGCGACAGCAGCGCCACCAGCAGCAACAGGTTGCAGGCCAGCGCCAGCACGCTGAAGAAGCCGAACATCATGTAGTAGAAGATCATGAACACGGCGATCGCGGCGAAGCCGTACATCGTCGAATGCAGACCCTTGTTGATGTTCTCGGCGCCCAGTTGCGGCCCGATGGTGCGTTCCTCGATCACTTCCATCGGCGCGGCCAGCGCGCCGGAGCGCAGCAGCAGCGCCAGCTCGTTCGAGTTCTCGGCGTTGCCCATGCCGGTGATCTGGAAGCGGCTACCCAGTTCGCTCTGGATGGTGGCGACCGACAGCACTTCCGGCTTGCCCTTTTCCTTCAGCACGATGGCCATCTTCTTGCCCACGCGTTCGCGGGTGGCGTCGCGCATGCGGCGGCCGCCGTCGCCGTTGAGGTCGATGCTGACCGCCGGCTGGTTGTTCTGGTCCATGCTCGAGGTGGCGCTGGAGATGTAATCACCGGTCAGCACCACGTCCTTGGTCAAGACCACCGGCACGCCTTTGCCGACGGTGAACAGCTCCGAGTTGAACGGAATCGCCGCCGACAGTTCGGTGCCCGGGGTGACCGATTCGTCGACCATGCGCACTTCCAAGGTCGCGGTGCGGCCGATCACGGCGCGCGCGCGCGCCACGTCCTGCACGCCCGGCAGCTGGACCACGATGCGGTCCGGGCCCTGCTGCTGGATGATCGGTTCGGCCACGCCCAGTTCGTTGACGCGCTTGGACAGCGTGGAGATGTTCTGCTTGACGCCATCATCGATGGTTTGCTTCAGCGCGGCCGGCTTCAGGCTGACCACGGTTTTCAGCGCGTCGCCTTCGCCGGAGTCAACGAACGCCAGGTCGGCCAGCTGGCCGGACAGAACGCCCTTGGCGGTCTGGCGGGTGGCGTCGTCGCGGAATTTGATCTCGACGGTGTCGCCGACCAGGTCGATGCCGGCGTGGCGTACATTCTTATCGCGCAGCGAGCTGCGGGCCGCCGCCTGGATACCCTGGACGCGCTTGGTCAGCACGGCCTTGGCGTCGACCTGCATCAGGAAGTGCACGCCGCCGCGCAAGTCCAGGCCGAGGTACATCGGCAGCGCGTGCAGGCTTTGCATCCATTTAGGGGTGTCCGACTGCAGGTTCAGCGCGACCAGATAGGTCGGATCGGTCGGATCGGTGTTGAGGCCGCGTTCCAGCACCGACTTGGCGCGGAACTGGATGTCCGGGGTGGCGAAGCGGGCGCGCACGGAGGCGTAGGTGCCGGTGCCGTCGAAGGCGATGCCGTCGTTGGCGATGCCTTCCCGGGTCAGCACATCGGCCACCTTGGCCGCCATGTCGGACGTCATCTTGACGGTCGACTTGCCGCTGGTGACCTGTACCGCCGGCGATTCGCCGAAGTAGTTGGGCGCGGTAAACAGCGCGCCCAGCAGGATGGTCACGGCGATAAGGATGTATTTCCAGACTGGATAGCGATTCATATTCTCTAGCGTTCGATAGCAGACGTCGGAGGGCCCGCGCGGGCGCGCGGGCCGGCGGGATTACAGCGTCTTCAGCGTGCCTTTAGGCAGCACCATGGTGATCGAGCTCTTCTGAACCACCAGTTCAGCGCCGCTGGAGATTTCCAGCGTGATGTAGGCGTCGGCGATCTTCGAGACCTTGCCCAGCAGGCCGCCGGCGGTGACCACTTCGTCGCCCTTGGCCAGCGCTTCCATCATGGCCTTTTGTTCCTTGGCGCGTTTTTGCTGAGGACGGATCATCAGGAAATACATCGCCACGAACATCAGAATCAGGAAGCCATACTGGCCCAGGAAACCGCCGGCGCCGCCGAGCGCTTCGAGTGGATTGGATTGGGCATAAGCGTTGGAAATGAACACGGGTGACTCCGATATCTAATATATGTAGTTTGAAAAAACAGCGCTGTATTCTAGCACTGGCTGCAAGCGCTGAGTGCTTTTACACCCCACGTGCCCTCTCGGCGTGGAATTGCAAGGTCCAGGCGGGAAAACGATCCTCGTCCAGCGCTTCGCGCATCTGGCGCATGATGTCCAGGTAGTAGTGCAGGTTGTGGATGGTGTTCAGGCGCGCGCCCAGGATTTCCTGGGTGCGGTTCAGGTGGTGCAGGTAGGCGCGCGAGAAATTGCGGCAGGCGTAGCAGGAGCAGGTGCTGTCCAGCGGTTCCTTCTCCTCCTTGTAGCGCGCGTTCTTGATCTTGATGTCGCCGAAGCGGGTGAACAGCCAGCCGTTGCGGGCGTTGCGGGTCGGCATCACGCAATCGAACATGTCGATGCCGTTGGAGACGCCGGCCACCAGGTCCTCCGGCGTGCCGACGCCCATCAGGTAGTGCGGCTTGTTGGCCGGCAGGCGCGGGCCGACGTGGGCCAGCATGCGCATCATGTCCTCCTTCGGCTCGCCGACCGACAGGCCGCCGATGGCGATGCCGG
>Ga0247815_10004266_pt1 | contig 10073 bp, 12 predicted proteins | sample UWRJL194509B1_FD_181014 | JGI IMG/M metagenome (GOLD analysis project Ga0247815, IMG submission 181014) | Plant litter microbial communities from Arlington Agricultural Research Station in Wisconsin, United States - UWRJ-L194-509B-1 | ecosystem: Environmental > Terrestrial > Plant litter >... | reverse complement strand
CGGTTTCCGGCCTATCACACTATCGAAAACCTAATCGGAAAATAAGCGTGTAGAAAGCTCTTTGCTTCCCTGTTTGGACCCGGGTTCGATTCCCGGCGATTCCACTGAGACAGTTTTAGGCATACTTTTCAAAGTTTGCAAAAACGCACAAAATGTCTCGAAAAGCCTATAAAACCTGCAAATTTGAACGTTTGCAGGTTTTTTTATTGCCACCTGTAATCTTCAAAATTTTCAAAAATGCACATAAAGTTGGGTCATTTGCCGGTGCAATGTCAATTGCCCGAAAAATTGCACCAAAAAATGCACTGAAAGACAGTGTAAGACACTGAAAGACTTAAAGTACCATTGTGTTTGGTTTACCGTGATTGCTTCATAATTCTACATTATTAATTTTTAATTTTTTGAATTATGTTAGAGAAAAGCTATGGCTTAAGCTTCATGTTAAAGCCGTCCCGCAAGGAACCTACACTGCGTTACGTGTACGTTCGTGTATCCGTAGATGGTATCCGTAAAGAGATTTCAACCAAAAGAACCTGGGATCCCAAGCGCTGGGATGCCAAATCTGAACGCGCAATCGGTGCAAAAGAAGACGCCCGAATTTTGAACCTTTTTTTAGACACGATGGTCATGAAAATTAATCAGTTCAAGTTGGACCTGATGTATACAGAGAAGACCATTTCGGCCCAAAGGATCATTGATTTCATTCTTGGAAGGGCTACCTCAAAGGCCTTGTTGCTGGAGGAATTTCAGGTCCACAATGATGAAATGTTATCGCTTGTCCCTGCCGACTATGCCATGGCTACCTACAAGCGGTATACCTACACGCGTACGCATGTTCAAAATTATATCAAGTATAAATACGACAGAGATGACATCGAACTGCGTGAACTTGACTACGATTTTATCAGCGGATTTGAACTGTACCTTAAGACCGTCAGGAAATGTATAAATAATTCTGCACTGAAGTACATTGCCTGCCTCAGGAAGATCATTAACAGGACTGTAGATAAGAACATTATCCCATCCGACCCCTTCAAAGCTTTTAAGCGCAAAAAAACTAAAACGATAAAGAAGCCCCTTAACAGCAGGGAACTACGGATTTTGGAAAACTACACGTTTACAACGCAGCGGCTTACCGTGATCAGGGACGTGTTTATATTTCAATGTTACACAGGGCTGGCCTACATCGATGTTTACAATTTGCGAAAAAGCGATATAAAGATTGGAATTGATGACCGGTACTGGATCATGTCCTCCCGCCAGAAAACAGGCAATGAGACGAATATACCACTACTCCCTAAAGCTTTGGAGTTGATTGAGCACTATAAAGACCATCCCATCTGTGTAGAACGTAATACAATACTCCCGGTATCCTCGAACCAGAAGATGAACGAATACCTAAAGGAAATTGGCTCCCTTTGCCAATTAGATGTGTTACTGAATACCCACATGGCCCGGCGCACTTTTGCCAGTACTGTGACACTAAATAATGATGTGCCTATCCATGTGGTAAAAGAAATGCTGGGGCACAACTCGATAAAACAGACCGAGGCTTACGCTATGACAGAACAGCTGACCATCGGTAGGGAAATGTCACTTCTAGACCGGAAGCTTAGTGCCAAGCCACAAATATCGAAGGAAGATGCTGACCTCTTAAGCAGGTTGGAAGATGAGATCAGGGCGGTTAAGGAAAAATATAAAACCTGTTAACCATGATCAAAATCAATCTTGAAGATACCCTGGTGCCCCATTACGTTAGCCAGGACCTGACCGATTTTAGGTTCTATTCACCTCAAAAAAATGGAGGTGTAGCTGAACTAATCGTACAGATACGTAATATTAATGACCCCTTACTTTCCAATGTGTATAATTTAGGGTTTGGGCCACCGGATGGTGCAGGTAGCTTTAGCGATACGGTTTCACTCAGCCATTCAAATCCGGGTAAGGTGTTCTCAACGGTAATTTTAGTAGCGATAGCGTTCCTGGAGCGCAACCCTTCCTTAGCTATCGGAATCGACGGTTCTGATGACCGGCGGGCCTATTTATACCACAGGATGTTCAGCATTAACAGACATCCCTTAGAGGAAACCCTGATCCTTACCGGTGTTGACTGGTATGTACGTTTGCTTAGATCTGGCGATGTAGAGCGCGACTCATCCGGCGCTGCCTATTTTAAGCCACGGCCTGAAGCTTTTGATTTTCAAAGGAAAACAAATGATTTGTACCGTTATTACCTGATAAATTTAAAATCTGTGCAGTCACTCAAATAAAAACTTTTAATATCTTTGTTATTATGAAAGAGAAAATGCAACATGCTATAGATGCTATTTTTAAAATGGCGGCAGAACAGAAACAGCCATCGGCTCCATTACCTGCATTTAATGGGTCAAGGCCGGATAACGCCCTCTCACGCTCCATAAGAAATAAAAAGGAAGCAGATCAATTCCAGGCGGAACTGAAAGCTGTACTAAATCAAGAAAAATAATTAGAAGAAAGCCTGCTGTTAAAAGCAGGCTTTTTCATTAAATAAACGTGTTGTTTCATAATAGGCTATCCTTTTTGATTTCGCAATCCTCTCTTTGAGCATGTTTGAAATAATATATGCACATTAGCTTGATCAAGGTATGATACGTTCACTACGCAGCGTATCAAAAAGGTTATAAAACATTTTTTCTGTATTCTGATATTGATGAAAACCGAGATGCCTGGCTTTGCTTCCGTCGGCGAAGAAGTCGTAATCCCAAGAGAATACAAAATCACCAAATGCCCAGCTTGAAAGTTGCTCATAACCGTGGGGTTCCAATTTATACTTCTGCTGTACTGTTTTCCATAAATCTCCCTTATCTGCCATAACGGTTTGTAAGGGCATTTGCAGCGGCGGCGCTACCTCGATTTTAAAATAGGCAGCTATCTTAGGCCATAATTCATTCCAACGGAACAGGTCACCATTGGTTATATTTAAGGCCTGGTTGGCGCACTTAGGATTTGTTGCAGCCCAAACAGTAGCCTTTGCCAGTAAGCCCGCATCGGTCATTTCCAGTAACGTAGTATACGCCCCCGGCTTTCCGGGAAAACGCAGTGGCAGCCCGAGTTCTTTAGAGATGGAAGCATACATGGCAATTACAAGCGCAAGGTTCATAGGGTTGCCTGTAGCTGTCCCTCCGACAACCGATGGCCTAATGGCAGACCACGACCATGCCTTGTTAAGCTGCTTTTTTTCAAGGTACTGCTGCTGGTCTACATTAAATTCCGGGGGCATGTGCCCGGCATCGCTTTCTTTCGCAGGCGTTTTAAAGGGCCCTAAATGGGCGCCGTAAACTTTATATCCCTGCATCAGGCTAACGTGCTGCAATCCCACTGCAACAGGCTCTATAGCTTCAATAACATTTACAAGCATCGCAAGATTGGGCTGCACTAATTCCGCCCATGTTGGCCGGTCCTGGTAAGCAGCGTAAAAAATATGGGTAATTTCTTTCAGGCCTGATAATTTTGTGCGGCAATTGTCTGCATCCAACAAGTCTACCGGGATGTGCCTGAGGTTAGCGGTATCGGTTCCTCCTTTTCGCGATAGCCCAACGATATCCCAAGTACCAAGCGATAATAAATGATTGATTAGATTAGTGCCAATAACGCCGTTTGCACCTACTACCAGTGCCGTATTTATTGTATTCATTTTGATTTGTGTTACTATTTAGTTGACTGATTGCTCGTAATCGATCACGAGCATTGCTGCTTTGATGGGAAGGATAAGGTCGTTGATCAATTTCTTATGTTCAGGGTGTGTATAAAATGTTTCCAGTGCTGCGAGATCTCGAAAAGTCAGGGTTACAGCATGGGTAAAGCCCATTGACCGGTCAGAGAAATTTTTCCCATAACTAATCATTTCGATGCCGGGTATGGTATTTTTTAGCTTTACAATACCTAATGTTAATCGATCGATCTGTGCACTGGATGTGTTTGAAATGAATTTGAACAATACGGTGTGTATAACCTTTACATTTGAAGCAGTTGTATTTTGCTCTTGTGCATTGCCTTGCAAGGACAGCCCAAGCAGCATGATGATAAACAGTTGGTTCGCTTTCATAAAATCTATAGATTAGTAGTTCCGGCAAGCCCGCTTTTTTCAGCAACGTCACGTACCACTTTAGGGGTAATGTCAGGCGTTGCCAGGGCATATTTGGCGATTTCGTCTTTTCTTGCAAACCATACACCCTCGTGCTGCGTGGCGTATTTAAGGAAACGCTCTATAACGCGAACCCTGGAGGCATGCCCCGAAATACGGTCATGGAAACTGATAAGCATCATCCGCCTTCGGGTAGCTCCTTCTTCATACAACTGGTCAAATTCATCCTTTAGCTGCTGCTCATAATCCTGCGGTGAAAAACCGGGAAAATCGTAAGAACCGATATCATTCATGTGTATGGTATAGGGCATGGTTACGAAAGGCCTTCCGTTAAGGTCCTGAACATAGGGCTCATCCCGGCTCAGGTCGTTATTATGATAGGTAAACCCTTCCTGCTGCAAAAGACTGAGCGTGTGCACGCTCCCACGCATCCAGTAACAATCATATCCGGAAGGTAGGGTTCCCGTAGCTTTGATAATACTTTGCTTCACACTTTGTATCCACGTCCGCTCCTCTTCTTTTGTCAATTGGTATTGCCAGCTCCACTGCTTTCCATGGGCAGCAGCTTCATGGCCTCTTCTCACAATTTCTTTGGCCAAAGCAGGATTGTTGTCCACTGCCTGGCCGACCATGAACGAGGTGACTTTGACATTGTATTTATCAAAAAGGTTCAAGAGCCTTGGAATCCCTTCCTGGATGCCGTAATCAAAATACGAATTGGTGGCCAGGTCGGGATACCCTTTTTTGATGGGTTCGGGAATAAGCCCGGAAGCGCCCGAGATAGGCTGGCCGCCTGCCTCAAACTGGAGTGAAATTGAAATGGCCAGGCGGGCATTGCCCGGCCAAAAAACCTGCGCATTTTGGTTGACGTCTTTAGGAGGCTTCATGTCTTTTGCGAGGCCTACAGCGGGGCTTAGTGCCAATGCCGCACTCCCTAAAGAGCCGGTAGCTATAAATTTTCTTCTGTCCATACCTGTTTTAGTATTTATTGTACGGGTACAAAGTTGCATAAAACGAAAAGCGTGTCGTTGTATAATTCCTGTACAATTTTGTATCTTTCCGCTATGGAACGTTATCACCAATACCAGCCCTTAGCAATCTCGGATTTTGAGACAGACCGTTGGGAACACCCTATCCACAATCATAACCATTATGAGCTTATCTATGTAAAAACAGGAAAGGGCAAACACTATATCCAGGATATCGTCAATAACTACAACCAGGGGGACCTGTTTCTTTTAGGCCCGGAAGACGACCATTATTTTGAAATAGGGCAACGTTCAAGGTTTATCTACCTAAAATTTACGGACCCTTATATTTACGCTACTTCAATTAGCAGTGCTTCCCACTTGCAAAATCTGGAATACCTTATTAAAAGCAGGGAAACCCACTTGTCCGGTTTTGCACTAAAGTCCGGAGATTTAAAGACGATAGATAAAATTATCGATGTCATCGTATCCTTAAAGGATGAAATTTTCAGCAATGAAGAATTACTGTGGCTGCAGGTGTTATCTATAGCGTCCATTATGCAACGCAATATGCCTGAGCTAAAATATACCAGGGAAAGAAATAAAGACATGCAGGCCGTATTTTGCTATATACACAAATATATTTATGCGCCTGAAAGGTTAAAAGCAACAGTAATGGCTGCTCATTTTAATATCTCGGATGATTACATGGGCCCCTATTTTAAGAGGAAGGCCGGGATTACATTAAGGGACTATATCAAAGCGTATCGCAAAAGGATTGTTGAGCAACGGATAGCCAGTGGACGCTACAGCCTTAAAGAAATTGCAGCAGAATTTGGACTGACCGATGAAAGCCATGTCAGTAAAATTCTTAGATCTTTGTAGCAGCCGGTTTAGCAATGATGAATTCGCCTTTTTGCACGGCAACCTGGTTGCCCCACTCCGTAATTGCATTGAGTAAAGGAATGCAGGATTTGCCAAAATCCGTTAAGTTATAAACGACCTTAACAGGCGGCTTGGTACCATGCACCGTACGCAATATGAGGCCATCTCTTTCAAGTTGCTTTAATTGAAGGCTAAGGGTCATTTCGGTCACGGCAGGCATTTCTTTTCTCAATTCGCTATACCGTTTGTCCCTATCTTTCAGGTGGTATAATATTACTGCTTTCCACTTCCCTCCAATCAGGTCCATCGCCACACTTACCGTACAGGGAAATAGCTTATTACCGATTTTTATAACATCACTTTCACATTCTATACCCATCGCATTTTGTTTTATCGAGCTATCCAAATGGATAGTTATTGCAAATATATCAAACTATAAATAGTTTTGCTACTATAATTTTTATAGTTCAAAATCATTTAAAAACATAAAGTATGGCCTCAAATTTAAAAGTGCATGAAGTGAAGGAAGAAATAAATGAACCGCTCATAACGATCGTTGGCATTTTGGGCAAGCAGGGCCGCAGTGTTGCGAAAACCCTGTTAGAAACCGGGCGTTATAGGGTACGTGGAATTACACGGCGTATGGATTCTGTCGAAGCAATCGGTTTAGTTGAGATGGGTGCTGAACTTTTGAGCATACCGCTTGATCTTGGATATAAAAAAGATTTTGTGGAAGCATTTCGTGGCTCATATGGTATTTTCATGATGACACCAAATATTGCTCCTCCACAAACCCACGAGTTCGAATTAGGAAAAGAGCTGGCAGATGCTGCTATCGTGGCGGGAGTCCGGCATGTTGTTTTTAGCAGCTTGGAAAATGTCGATAAGATTACCGGTGGAAAAAAGTTTGCTCCCCATTTTACAGATAAGGCCAGGGTCGAAGATTATATCCGCACGCTTCCCATTACAAGCTCGTTCATTTACATGTCTTTCTTTTATACCAACCTGATGGAATTCTATACTCCTGTAATCAAAGACGATGTGCTTGTCTTTCCTATTTATTTGCCCAAAGACTTCCGCGCGCCATTTGTAGATCCCCTTACTGCCACCGGGCCGGCTGTTTTAGAAATTTTTTCAAACCCTGATCACTATTCCGGAAAGTCGTTACCAGTTATTGGAGATATTATATCGCCTCAGGAAATGGTCGATGCATTCATTAAAGTCACAGGTAAAAAGGCCGTTTACAGTTCTGCATTTACGCGCGGAGAATTCCTCGATCATTTCCCGGAATTTAGCGCTAACGAAACCTTAGTTCGAGAGATTATAGGGATGTCCCAGTACGCTGTTGAATATGGCTATTTCAGTAAAGGCCGCGATTTAGAGTGGAGCAGGCAAATAAACCCCAGTGCGCTTAACTGGGAACAATTTTTACGCACTACTCACTGGCAGGGCCAAAAGCGGTTCTTTTGATTTTTTAAAAGCTATGGGGTATAAAGACCTCTTGATCCTATCAGTAGGTTAGTGTGGATAAAGGTATCCACACTTCGGATCATTGAACTATACTGAATCACGGCATTAGCGCCAACACTATTTTCACTTTAAGCGGGAGTAGGTTCCACAGTCAAAACGTAAAACTTATAAAATTCATATCGGCCCAGTTTGTAGTGGCTTGTCAATTATTTTTCGAGTGATTATTTGCTTAAACATTCTAATATAAAATCACGATGGAAAAATGGGGAAAATCCCATCTCAACAAAATCACTGGAAAGTAGTTCCTATTTTCTTATAGAGATCAAAACCTAAACTCCCAGATAATTATTGGATCTGGGAGTTTAACATGATGACATTTTTTGCCGACCATGGTCTAGTCAAAAAAATAATTATAAGCACTTAAGCGAAGTGAAAGCGAAGTTTGGCTAAGTTATGGTTAATAGACGACGTTACATTTGCTAATAAATAAACTAACGATGAAAGCAATTAGAATTTATGAGTTTGGCGAACCTGAAGTGATGAAGATTATTGAGGTTGAACGCCCTGTTCCAGCAGCAAATGAAATTTTGATAAAGATGTTTGCCGCCAGTGTAAATCCGGCCGATTACATTATTCGCCAGGGAGGAAATGATGGTTTAAAACCACTTTTGAAATTACCAATGGGATTAGGAATTGATGGGGCAGGAATAGTCGAAGAAGTTGGAAGTGAGGTAATCGAATTTAAAAAAGGCGACTGTGTATATGGTGTACCCAATTATTTAGATGGCAGCTATACAGAATATCTTGCAGCAAAATCAAACCAGTTTGCCCTTATGCCGCATACGATCAACTTTAACGAAGCTGCTTCATTACCAGCCTGCGCACGTATGGCCTGGAGCGGTATGGTAGAAAAGGCGAAAGTACAACCCGGACAGCGCGTATTGATACACGGTGCGGCGGGCGGAATTGGGAGCCTGGCGTTACAATTTGCCAAGGCCTATGGTGCCTACATTATTGGTACGGCATCTGCACATAATGCGGACTTTTTAAAACAGTTGGGCGCTGACGAAGTGATTGATTACAACACACAGAAATTTGAGGATATTGTAAGCAATATTAATGTGGTATTTAATGCTACCCCTACAACAACTGTGGACGAAGAACTGCGCCTGAGATCTGTTCCCGTTTTAGAAGAAGGTGGTATCTTTGTGTGTACGCATGGCGTATGGCCTAATGATGAGTTTAAGGAATTACTGGCTAAGAAAAAGGCGACCGTTGCTATGGCAGGTGTTGCTATTAATCATCAGCATTGCTTTAATGAAGTAGCCAAACTTATTGATGCCGGTAAGGTAAAACCTGTTATTAGTAAGGTGTATTCGTGGGAGCAGGCAGCCCAGGCACACCGCGATGTTGAAACCAAACATGTGCGCGGAAAGGTTGTGCTTGAAATTTGTAAAGAAGATTAAACGTATGGTACACTACAAAACAATAAGCGAATGGTTTCAGGCCTGGCAATTGCCAAAACCTGAACATCCGCTTATCAGTGTGTTTCCGGTCGATGTTACCCGGATGATGCGCAGTGGCGATCCATTTACCAGTTTTTGCGATTTTTATTGTATCGCTTTAAAGCGGGTTATAGGAGCCGAAAATCTTAAATTAAAATACGGGCAACAACCCTATGATTTCAACGAAGGGATCATGTCCTTCGTATCGCCCGGCCAGATAACAAGCCTTGCCGTGGAAAAGGATGTCGAGGTAAAACAATCAGGGTGGTACTTGGTTATTCATCCCGATTTTTTGTGGAATACCTCTTTAGCCAATACCATAAAAAAATATGAGTTTTGGGATTATGCTGTGAACGAATCGTTATTTCTTTCTGAAAAAGAGGAAGAGATAATCATTAGCATCGTTCAAAATATACATCGCGAAACGCACGCTAATATTGACAAGTTCAGCAAGCAGATTATCATATCGCAATTAGAGGGCCTTCTTAACTATGCAGAGCGGTTTTACAGCCGACAGTTCATTACCCGTGAAAAATCAAATCATCAGATACTTGGCGAAGTAGAAAAAGTGCTAAACAATTATTTCAATAATAAAGATTTGGTAACAAAAGGGCTTCCCACAGTTCAATATCTTGCAGATAAATTGCATCTTTCCCCTAAGTATCTAAGCAGCATGTTAAGGGTGCTAACAGAAAAGACTGCCCAGCATCATATTCATGACAAACTGATAGAAAAGGCCAAAGAAAAATTGTCAATTACCAACCTCACGATTAGCGAAATTGCCTATGAATTAGGGTTTGAACATCCACAATCCTTCAACAAATTATTTAAAGCGAAAACTGCTGTTTCCCCATCGGCATTCAGGCAGTCTTTTAATTAACAATAGTCTATGGATTTCCTGCTAAACACTATTTAATGTACTGAAAACAATTTGTAAACTTCAATATTAGACGACTATTCTATGATTATATTTTCCATGTTCTGAGAGAACAGCATCCATTATCCGCAAACTTTCTATGAACTGAGGCTCTTTAAAACGGAACGACGGCCCCGAGACACAAAGTACCGCGATAGGCCTGTTTTTAAAGAAAATGGGTATGGCCACACAATTGAGATCAGGAT
>Ga0247815_10004263_pt1 | contig 10074 bp, 9 predicted proteins | sample UWRJL194509B1_FD_181014 | JGI IMG/M metagenome (GOLD analysis project Ga0247815, IMG submission 181014) | Plant litter microbial communities from Arlington Agricultural Research Station in Wisconsin, United States - UWRJ-L194-509B-1 | ecosystem: Environmental > Terrestrial > Plant litter >... | reverse complement strand
GTGGCATTCGTGCGCAGAGGATGGCCGCGAGAAGTTGCAATTTTTCCGCAAGCTCTTTCGTCTCAGGCTCAATGACCATCGCAGGGCCTGACAATATCAAGGCATAGATTCGGTCTAGTGGCGCTGCCGCATTGGTATTCAAACCATCGCGAGACGTATTGAGCAAAGTCTTGAATCTCATCGCAGCAGCGTCGATGCCATCACCAAAAGTGTACTGAAGAGCGGTTGTTGCAAAGATGAACAAGCCGTCGCATAATTGAGCTAACATGTCGGCGTCGTCCGGTGTGAATCGAGCACGCAGTTGAGAGCTGCTTGATAACCTCGTGGCAATATACAGACGGATATCTGCAGTGACCTGCTCCTTGTTGACAGTGTGCAGGCGCAAGATCGTACTGAATGTCGTATCAGACACCGGTGTATCCCGAATGTGCGTTTCGGGGCGCGATGTAACTAAGAACTTGACTGGCACTTTGGCCTGGGTACGAGAGAAAGCGACAAGTGCATCGAGCATGTCAGAGACGGCGCGGCGACTCTCGGCGTCGTTCGACGTCTCGTTGCCAGTGGTACCTAGCTGACTGCCGCACTCGTCAAGTGCATCAATAACAAACACAATCGGCACGCGGGAGGTCTTGAGGGCAAGTAGAGGCTTGTACAGAAGTTGCTCAACCTGAGCGCTGACCTGCTTGTGTAAGACGTCCGGATTGCGAGCCAATTCGTTAGCAAGAGCTTTGCTGAACTTCTTAGACTGGCGTGCCAAGAGCTGCGCGAGAGTCGGGGCCACACAACGGACGTCGCGTTGCCCAGCCGAGCCCGTAGAACGCGAGCAGAAGAAGCTCCCGCCGAATATGATCTTGGAGTCCTCAGTTGCGCGGAAGCAGACAGTCCATGCGATTGCGCTCTTTCCTGTTCCCGCCAATCCTGTGAGCCAGAAGATCTGTGGGGCCTTGGGATCTTTAATCCAGTTGTCGATGTCACGAAGTATCTGGACGCGCGTGCCGTCCATACATCCCCTGCCGAGTTGCGCGTCATAAACCGCCTCTGGAATGTAGCGTGCTCTGAGGACTGTTGAAATATCAGAGGAGATCTGTCATGATGTATGTACGCCATTCACCTTCTGCAATCTTGGCCTTCGCCCGAGGAGTGACATCTGAGTCAGCCACCGTGATTCCGTTATCTGGGTCGGAAAGCTGGACCTACCTCATCCTTCAGTGGGCCAGTATTGACTATGTGCGTGATGTTCTGGTTAATGCTATTGATGACGCCGGACCCGTACTGGATGTTGACGTTGGGATTGTTATTTTGGATGGTTGTTGGTAGCTGCTCAGTTGATCCTCGGTCGATGGCTCGTATGAAGCGTTCACGGAAACGCGTAGCCCGCCGCGAAATGAACTTCATGGTCACGACTGAGTGCGATGTAGACAGAAATCTGGGTTACAGCGGTGTGTAGAGCACGGGGAGGTCGAAAGGACGCAAAGAGCCGCGACTTGCCTGTTGTGTCGTAGCAAACAACCGTCGCGGACAATGTGCGGCACCATGCGCGAGGAACCAAATCTCAGCCTCGACAGGCTCGTTTGGTAAATTAGAACATTTGTTCGTCTGATTTACATATAATTCAACTTTCGGCTCGCATAGAGGGTGCTTGAACTAACGGAGGTGCACGAGTGACTTGAAACGGTGCAATCGTAAGGTTTAAAGGATGCGCAGAACCTCCGCCAATGACATTGTGATCACGGCTTAACCATGTGTATAGACGATGAAAGGGCCAAGATTCATTATGTACAAGTGGAAAGTAGATGCACATCCTATTTACAAGAAACAATAGGGGCGATAGCAACGACGGGGGTAGCCCAGCAGAAAATGTCGACCATATGCGCGTGGACTGCTGGCAGGACGTGTCGCTGCCGCCATCACCAGGGTCACCATGTTGTTGCCACCCCCGAAGGTACCAGAGATGATGCTCGAGCCACGGGGCAAATTGTTCATGGGCAGCGGTGCGAGGTAGACTTTGACAAGCGCCAGCCAAACATACATCGACTCGTAGTGGTGCGCGATGTGTACCCGCGTGTTTCATCGTAGGGTTGATATAGAAGTTGTGCTCGTCGTGCTCGAAGACGACGAAGCGCTTGCCGGAAGCCGAATGTCTGAGGCCTGTATGGCGCCAGGCAAGTTGAGAGGAACCAGCGATCAAAGGGCTGGCGCCGAGGACGAGTTGGCTAAGCAATGGTACCGGTGATGACTCACATGATCGCGATGAAGTTGGTGACCTTCGCAACAGTGCGAGCACGGTGGTCGAAGTTGTAGTCCGGCGGGAGGAATTCCAGCGATAAGACACAGCACACAAGCTGGGCATAGTGGACGCAAAGTGGTCCCTGGTACATATGCAGTACCTGAGCGCGCCTTCATCAGGTCACAAAACCAAAGAAAGTGCCAGGAGCAACTCACGACCTGGTGTCGGACATGTATGCTGCAATGAGGTACCACAGAATCTAACACAAGGCCATGCTGCTGGTGAAGACGGTCGTTAAGATGGCCTCGTCGTAAAACGACGCGACGAGCTGCTGACCAGCCAGATCGGTCGGGTTCAGGTCTCCGGGTCCTTGTTCTTGGGATGTAGTCCGACGAGACATAATGGCTGTCACCGTTCAACGTTCCGGTGAGTTTCGACAGGATACTGCAGTTGTCGCCGATGATGTTGTAGATGTACGACATGGTGCTCAGGAAGACGACGACGTCGTCGTCGTTCGGGTCGATGGGTTGGTCGAGATTGACAACAAGTACCTAGCCTGTATTGTCGCTCGATTCGCCAGAGCTAGTGGGAATGGCTCGATAGTCAGCAGAGGGTTACAACGCAAAATCAGGCATCAACTTACAGTCTGGTAGAAAGCGACATGCCAGGCGGCAAAGCATGGTCGCAGTCAAATAACTGGCTCTTGATGGAGATGTTAGCCGTGCATGGGAGCCAGAGGACAACAAATAATAATGAGTTGTCAAAGAAGGTTGGGTTGACGACAATTTGACCGTCGGCGCGGAGCAGAGACTTTGGCGCCACAAGAGCGAGCGAGCGAGCGGTCGTCTGGCCAGCCACCGAGCCTGCAGTTACACGTGCTGTGCCGAGAAAGCAGAACGTGTTCACGCCCGGCGTGGCGCAGGTGGAATGGTGCGTTGTCGTTCGGGCGGGTTGTGCTTGGTGGTCGAGGGACGCGACTGGTTCGATACCACCTCTTCATCGTTGCCTGTCGAGCTTGGAGATGCGTGACAGAGCGGGGAAACGCATTAACAGGAAGCGCGAAGAGGCACCGATGGGGGAATCGACGGGGATGCGAGACGAACAAGGTGGAGACGCGGAGCGCAACGAGAAGGAAAAGGACGCCACCTCGGACTTGGAATCTCGTGCTCCGGGCTTCTCCTGCTTCCTTGCCAAGAATGACACACCTTCGTTCTACTATTCTGAGTACAGCAATGGACGAGTATTGTTCAAGGGCGACATCGTAAACACGTGCTGAACGTGCAGGTCTCGATGGCGATGACGACGCAGATTCAGTTCACAGCGGCCACATTCACGACGAGTCGCCTTCACTACTCGCCAACTCTGTTTGACAATACAGCAACGACGCCGCGCCATACTCGGAGCACCAGCTTGCGCCTATCAAGATGTGTTAAAGCAACACAAGATGTGGCGCGACGGCGATGATGGCTGGAAGACAGGCGCCTGACTCGATTGCACTTCACCAAGTCCAGGTGCGGCGGACGGCCGACATGCGGCTTCACGGACCCAACATATTACGTGCATGACAGCAAACGCACGTCGCCAGGGCTGGGCATCCCGCGTCGACACTGGCAGACGAGCGTCGTCATCTGGATCGAGCGCGGCTTATCGTGAACTAGCAGCGAGTCCGAGTCAATGTCCCTGTACTCCCTCTTGATCTCCCGCTGGGCCATCATGTTCCGCTCACGCTCCCTTTCGTCCAGGCCTTGACATGGCGACTTCCCTCCTCTTTCGTCCATGCCTCCCCTGATCTCTTCCATCCTCCTCTCCTCTCCTCCCTTTCCCCTAAACCCAACTCTTGCCAGAAGAGTTCCGAGGTCTTTCGTCACATTCTTGCGCTAATCCTGCCAACCGTCAATATTTTGCAGTATGCTGGGCGACAATATCTCGATTTCCTCTCGTCCTTCACACAAGTTGTTTCGCAACGCTCACAGGCACACATCAATAACTTATTTTGCAGTATGCGGCTGAAATAAAGGAAATATTTGCTGACTAGTTATGATGGTGTGGTAGATACACAACTTACCATTAAGAGAAGGCGACGGCGTCGGATGTGGCTAAGCGAAGCGCCTGCTCTGCACCTGCTTGCTCTCTTAACAGAATTTGTGTTACATACTTCAAATGCCTGCCGTAATCGCTCATATTGATGGCGTTCTCGTCAGGTTGAGATCAAGATATCTGATGCTTTATCCGAGGTGTCAATAAAGTTGACCCGCAGACATCAACTTGCCGTGATTGAACTTGCAGGATGAACGACTTTCAAGAGAGCTTTTGTCAGTGAGACCGATCGGTTCATTTGGAGGTGTTATTTGATGGGTGATGTGAGGTACAGTATGCTCGGGAGACTCGCGAAGTTGGTTGCACTACAAGACAGACAAATTTGCGCGACGAGCGGTGGGTTAGACGCGATGGTGCCAGCATGCGGTCCAATCCTCGCCCCAATGTGAGCCCTCATCTGCTGCAAGAATGACGCGATGAGATCCAACGACCATCGTGCACGGCGGGAGGAGGGTGTACCCGCGATAATCTGCTGGCAGCCACAGGAGCAGCTCTCCCGCTGATCCCACAAGCCAACCGTCTTTGTTTGGGATGGCTGCCCCGAGTCTGGCCAGTGGATCATGTTCAGCCTTTGAATTCATCGAGAGGGCTGCTGCCACATCCCAGGCATGAATGGTGGTGTCATCTCCGCCAGAAATTACAGACCGCCCGTCCGGCATGAACACCACCGATCGCACCCAGTTGCTATGACCAAGCAAAGTAGTGAGAATGATGCCGTCTTTAGCATCCCAGAGTCGCAAGCTCCTGTCGTTAGATGCACTGACAATGTACAGGCCGTCGGGAGAGTATGCTACCGATCGAATCGTCTGATCATGTCCCTTGAGCTCGAAGATTCGATTCCCAGCCACAACGTCCCAGACAGAGACGGTGAAGTCGTCTCCACCAGAAACAAGTCGCTTTGAGTCGGGCGAGAAGGTAATAGACCGAATGCCACTGGAGCTTGCCCGAAGGGGTGCTCGCACCTGCTCGCTCGTCCCTGACTGCCAGAGATGGATCCATCCTGAAAAATCTCCAGCAGCAAGAACTCTTCCATCTGGCGAGAACTCAGCTGCAAGAACGGATCCCGCACATCTGAGCACGCCAAAAGGCGCCATTTGCCCAGTGGCAATGTCCCAAATGCGCGTTGTCTTGTCATCGGATCCTGAGGCAAGCCACCGAGCATCCGGAGAGAAAGTCACCGCAGCGACCTTGTCATCGTGATTCATTAGTGACTTGCCAATCAGTTCGCAGGTTTTTACGTCCCAGAGCCTGACCGAATGGTCTTCTGATGCCGATGCGATCAAACGGCCATCAGGTGAAATCGCCACCCCGGTCACGCTGCCAGTATGCCCAAGCAGCGACTGTGACTTTACCTCACCAGTAGCTATGTCGCAAATGCGCACTGAAAAGTCATCCGAACCGGAAACGATGAAAGTGCCTGCTGAAGAGACCGCTACTGCAGACACGCAGTCGCTGTGCGCTGGTAGTGGCTCAGCCGCCCCTTCATTACCACTGGCTGCGTCCCAGATCCTGACGGTATGGTCCTCAGAGCCGGAAGCGATGAATAGCCCATCCGGAGAATATGTGACTGAGTAGACTTTATCAGAGTGGCCCGCAAGTGATGAGCCAGGAAGCTCTTGTCCGGTTTGCAGATCCCAAGATTGAATGTTCCGACGCCCTGCCGTCAAAAGCCTTGTAGCATCAGGTGAAAAAGATAGTGAATTGACAGTGCCCTGGTTGGTGATTACTGCAGGGTTCGGCTGCAGCGTTGCCACATCCCAGATACGGACTTGAAAGGACCACTCAGATCCCGCGGCCAACCACTTGCCGTTGGGGGAAAAGCCGAGGCTTCGAATCTTATCCTGGAGGTCAGTAAGTGGATTTCCAACCACCTCGCCGGTCTGAGCTTTCCAAAGGCGGACTGTTTTGTCTTCAGCAGCCGAAGCGAGTAGTTGGCCATCAGGCGAGAAGGCGATCTCGTTAATTCCGTCTGTGTGACCGGACATCATAGAGACCTGAACACCTGTCTCTGAATCCCAAAGACGGATGGTCTTGTCATCGGACCCCGATGCAATGAGTCTTCCTTGTGGTGAGTAGACCACAGATCGGATCCAGCCAGAGTGGCTCCGTAGCGGAGGCAGAACTGCGCGGCCAGTAGAAGTGTTCCATACATGCACTACCTTACCCTCGCCGCCCGAAATAAGATGTGGGCCATTTGGACTGAATGCAACAGACAGTATCAATCCATCGTTACTCTGTAACGGTGCGATGGCCTCATCACCAGTCCGGGTGTCCCAGATGCGAACAGTACCATCGTCCGAGCCTGAAGCGAGAAGACGGCCATCGTAAGAGTATGCTACCGAGTTGACATCGCCCTCATGTCCAATAAGAGTTGCAACGAGGTGGCCACCGTGGCGATCAATTCCGAGGGTTGTAACAGAGATCATTACAGTGCAGAAGGACACAAAATACTGATGAATGAGGGAGTCTTTTGCTGCAAACGGAAGCGCCGAGATGTAAATGTGCGGCGCACTTCTGCTGATGGCTGTATGCGATGTTGCCACGAACGTGTTAGCATCGCGAAGGAACCGCGATACAAACGGTAGATTAACCTGTTTCAAATGGGTTGAGTGCAATTAAAACCGATAGAATAGGCTTACCGCCGAACCCGCGATGCGCAGAAGCCCCGCCGCAACGCCGACCTTGCCCATAACGCTAAGCAGCTCCAACCAAAAGAGAAACTTTCCTCGGAAGTTCTTCCCGACGGCTTCATCGAAAGCGGAGCGGACTGAGGCCGCGTCGATGTGATGAGCCCAATGAAGACATGCGTAGATGAGCGACAGCGAAATCCAGTCTGGTGCGCTCTCCGGATTTGGCTTGAATGAGGATATACTCCGTGAGATGTTGAAGCAGAGGTCTTCACACGCCATTCGTCGGAGACAGCCTCTTGCGAGGATGTCATGCCCAAGTGTGGTGGCAATTTTGAGCTTTGGTGACGCACGAACATTCAGGTAGTCGCCGAACGACGCATGCAGCATTCGCAAGCCAGGCTGTGTGTCGTCGCCAGGCAGGTGGACGAGCGAATGAAGGCGCCGGAGCGATGTTCGAAGCCTTCCAGGCTTAATCTCGATGAGCGACGCCAGCGCCTCGACAGACAGAGGTGCGCGCGCAACAAGGATACATGCTAGAATGCACTTCATTCTCTCCAGCTCGTCCGGGTCTACCGTGTCAGACCGTGAGGCTTCAGTGAGGACCAATTCGTAAACCTTATCGATGGCTGCAGTCGCTGCAGTACCTGCGACGGCAGCAGAGGTCGCCTTTCGAAGGCGCTCCTGACGCTCTTCATCGTCATCTGGGTCCAGAACGTACTTCAGCACGGTGGAGGCGAAGATGAACAGACCGCCGGAGAGCTTCACCAGAAGCTCTATGTCGTGGTCCGTGTACCATTTCACCTCAGCAACAGTTTTATCGAGTATGCTGCTGACGTAGAGCCTGATATCGGACGTGACCTCATCCAAGCTGATTGTATGAAGTTGTAGAATGGTGTTGTGATTTGGGTTCGATATCGGGGTACCGCGAATGTGCAATTCCGGGCGAGACGTAAGGATGAACTTGACCTTTGCGTCGCATTTGAAATCTGCAAGGAGCCTGAGAAGCTCCGCTAGTTCGAGCTCGTTGCTGCATTCGTCCAGGGCGTCGATGACGAAAACGATTGGGATGGGCGAAGATGGAAGTGCTGCCAGCGGCTTGCGCAACAGCAGGTCGAACTGCTCAGCGACAGGCTTGTGACCCACGCGGCGATCGTTTTCGAGCTCTGTCGCGAGTGCATTGGCAAATGGCTGAGACTTGCCGGCGATCAATGCTGCAAGAGTTGGTAGGATGCGTCGCACATCGGTTCGAGCAACCGACCCGGCTGAGCGCGAACAGAAGTATCCGCCGCCGAGAAACACTGCTGGGTTATTGCGTAACATGCGGCAGAGGGTGACTGCGATTGATGTTTTGCCCGTGCCAGCCATTCCCGCAAGCCAGAAGATGGCCATCGGATCTTCCATCACCCATGTCACGAACTTGGATAGCACGCTCTCTCGAGTACCTTGCATGCAGCCTGCGTAAGAGGGCTGCTCGTCATCTGCTGCCTCAGATACAAAGTTATCGCCAAGTACTGGACAGTGTGAGTGTTGAACCGGTAGTGGATGACGCATAACATACCTGATTTGATCGTCTTCATGATCTTCTCCTGTGCTCAGCGCGTGAGCTGATGAGGTAGTGCATGTTCAATGCATACAAGCATACCTGTTTCTCCGCTTGCTCTTTCATCAAACGTTCGTTTCTGTCTGTTTCAAGACGCTACGAGAGATCGAGTCACTATTCTACATGGGAGGCAAGCAAGAAGCACGTACTTCGACGATGAGACCCAATCGTTTCTCAACGGCGATGCTGCTTTCGAACTGCAATATATCAGCGCGTATACAGCGCAACAAGTAACTATGCGACAGACCTGAAATATTTCAAGTAAAGACGTGATCGCACAGACTAGTGCCTTGATGTCGTCGAGGTCGATGGAGGACTGCGCCACTCGTGCGAATCCGCCACGAGCCTGCCTCTGTTCGACTGCTTCCCACAGAGTTTGAACAGCTCTGTGAACAACGATTAAAGATATTAGTGCATGGTGTGAGTTTAGACGCACTGGGTGATCGATGTGAGGCGAGTCCGTAAGCCTTCATCGACTTTACCGGGCTCATCTTGGTGTGCATCGGCGATGGCTTTGAACGCGTTGAGCCTGCTGTCGAGCTTCGTGAACTCTGCTTTGGCCTCGACCGTGCGCTGAATCCACCCTAAGCAATGCGAAGGAAGGGGGGAACAAGACGGCTTACGTCGAATACATCCCACAGAGCGACGACACCGACGAGTGCAGCTTTGAGTGGGAGGAAGAGGTCGGAGCCGTCGCGCGCCGCCGCGAGCAGCCCCTTGACGGCCGAACCCGTAGTAGCAAGAATTGTTGGAGGAGAAGGAGGTCGCGCGTACGCTGGAATAATGGAGGCGGTAGGTTCAGGTAGCAGCGGCGATGCGGATCCACCGGGTTGCAGTGGTGCCAGTGAGGTCGATCGACTGTGCTCTTGGCTTGACGAAGGTCGAAGCCGGTCCACGGTCTGCCCAATCCTCTTTTTGACCTTGTGAGTAGCCCTATTGAACAAGTTACTCATCGCAAGTTGCAGGAGTTTTCGATAGATGGTAGGTGCTGCTCTGTGTGAAACACAAGGCAAGGAACGCGCGCTGTTCGGCCACCGCTTCTAGCCTGCGTCGCTGCAAACAGCCCGATGTGGTTGCTTGAGCCCTCAACCCGAGCAACATATTATTTCACCCACGATTAGGAACAAAAGACAACACGAGGAGAAGTTTGTGCCTCTGAGTTGCGCGGAACATGGTTCCAAGCGCTTGAAGGATGGATGGTCTCAAGCTTGAACGCTCACAAACGACTAGATTGGGCAAGGCAAACGAGCGGCATGTCATTGTCCAATGCTTACATTCACAGACATATGGGTCAGATTAAGCCAACGGAGGCACAACGGGGATGAACAGTGCGATCGTAATGGTTAAGCCATGGTCCAGGTGCTTTGCAGAGCGTCCGTGAGCGAGACTGCGAGCATGGTTCGAAGACGAGAGTGTACGGGTGAACAAGCGAGAGAACAAGAGGCATACGTGTACGAGGGGAGAGAGGCAGGGAGAAACAGTGTCAAGACTGATTACACGAAACTACAACAGGCATTTAC
>Ga0247815_10004262_pt1 | contig 10074 bp, 7 predicted proteins | sample UWRJL194509B1_FD_181014 | JGI IMG/M metagenome (GOLD analysis project Ga0247815, IMG submission 181014) | Plant litter microbial communities from Arlington Agricultural Research Station in Wisconsin, United States - UWRJ-L194-509B-1 | ecosystem: Environmental > Terrestrial > Plant litter >... | reverse complement strand
TTCTCCCAGTATGTCAATCCTTCTGTGACATGGCTTCTCGCGATTCTTCAATCTGTCTACGTCCTGCTTTCTCGTAATGCCTTCTGCTCACTGCGTGTTCTACGCCGAGCTCATCGCAGGCGAAAGTAGCAGGTCAATTGTTCAGTGCGGTCGCCACGCTGAGGAAGACCATCGCGCCACGATCCTCGCCAGCCCCACTGAACACGTCCTGTCTGCTTTCATACCGGTTCGTTGATGTGCCCACTCTGTCCACTCTGTCTTGTCTGGCTCAGGCTGCTAGGTGTCGACATCACGTCAATGGACACCTACCCCGCCTTTTCCGTCGCACCCTGCTCTCGTCCTCGTCCGGATTCTTACGTTCACGGAGCTCGACTCTTGTTATTGCCTCCTCAGCAAATACTCCTCGCTTGTCAATTCCGCCCCGTTCCTCTCGCGTTTGCCACCATACGGCCCTAATTTCATACTCATTTGCGTCATAAGACCGAGAAACAGATTCGAGACATTGTTGACAACACCACGCATAGACTACTGTACAAAAGAGAAGCACGTTCACGAGCCCGAGCACAAACTCCAACCCTAACAAGTCCAATGACCCTCACAAAGGTGGCAACGTCGTAGGTCCACGCCAACATTCCGTCCAGTCAGTACCGCCGCAAAGCCCGTCCTCGTCCGCGCTGAGGAAGACGCGGTGCTTGGCGATGAGATTGGTGCAACACTTGCCCATCACAAGATAGTCCTGGTACTCCTGCGGGACCCAAAGCAACAGCTCGCCCGACGGTCCGACAAGCCAGCCGTTCTCGCGGCGAGCGCAGGAGAGCGCATGAAATGGGTCGTCGGCAGCCGCCTCAACGTCCCAGAAGCGGATGGTCCCGTCGTCGCCGCCCGATACAATTGATCGCCCGTTTGGGGTGAATACGACGGCTCGAACTCCCTGTGTGTGTCCGTGAAGCGTTCTTATGGCCTGCCCGTTGTCAGCATTCCACAAGCGGACGGTGGTGTCCTTGGATCCGCTCGCGACGAACCGTCCGTCAGCCGACCAAGCAATCGCATCTACAGAGTCAGAGTGACCTGGTAGCGCCAGTACCTTGGACTCGTCTTCTATCGGCCACAGGTAGACATTACCATTCTCCACGCCCAAGGCAATGCGCAAGCTGTCGGGTGAAAATGCAAGCGACCGAGCGCCTTCGCGCCACGATCTGACAATCTCGTCCAGTTCCGACTGGTAGTGATGGTCCGACTCTGTGTGCGAGATCGGTCTGGGAACGTGTCTGATGGCGGCACGAAGGTCTGACTCGGTCAACTGGCTGAGAATGGCATGCAGGTGTGGCTTGGACACCTTTCCGATGGCGGCACGTAGATCAAGGACAGATGTTTCGTCTATGATAGCATGTACGTTTGACTGGGACAGCAGGGCGACGAAATGATCCAGGGGTAGCTCGGCGACCTGCAGTACGGCGGCACGAAGGTTGGAGTCGGGCAGTCGGGCAATGCCACTGAGCAGATATGACTTCGGCAGTTGGTTGACAATGGCACGTAGGACTAGCTCCGATAGCTTCAATACCACTTGGGACAGAGCCTTATCGTCCAATTTGCTGATGGCGGTGCACAATTCCGAGTCTGGTATCCGAATGAAAACTGCACGTTGACCTGACTCGGGCAGCAATCTAAAGATCCGACGTACGTCTGCTGCTGATAGATCGTTAACCCGGCTCCGTAATGACCTATTGGAAGCTTCCTTAAGGGCGTCGGGCAAGCGCGATGGTGGTAGCTGATTAATGGCAGCACGCAAATCCGATAACACCAGGCATGTGACATTGGCTTTACGGAATGCAGTATGCATGACCGAATCAGTCATTTGTGCTTCAATAGGATTCAGATCCCACGAGCCCAGAATGTCAACCATGGAATGCAAGTCCAACGCGGACAGGTTGCCAATGGCAACACGCAGTTCCAATGGAGCTGGATCGCATGCTTCAGGCTCGCGTTCGTACAGAGCGGGCCAGGCCCTGGACCATGTGCTTGCCCAGTGTGGCATGGGATCAGAACGACGCAACCGCCAAGTTTTCGACTGGCCAATGGTAACACGAATGTCAGATTCCGACATCTGGCTGACAACGGCACGTAAATCCGACTCGAGTAGTTGGCCAATGGAAGCACGCAGTTCGGAGTCGGAAAGCTGGTCGATGACGGGATTCGCCCTCGATAGTTGGCCAAGAACGGTAAGCAGATCCTTCTCACCCAGCTTAAGGACAGCGGCAAGAATATGCGGCTCTCGTAGCTGGCTGATGGCGTTTAGAATATACCGTTCTGGAAGCTGACCAGCGAGAACACGTAAGCTCTTTTCGGGTAGCCGTCTGACGATGGCGTCCAAATCCGTCTCACGTCCCAGGCCGGCAGGCTCTGTCCCTTGGAAGAGCTGAACACGGGGCTCAAATGTGCCACAGGCAGTGTACTTGCAATCAGCTGCGAATGCAACTGCACGTAGAGGCCGCATGCTTGCTACTGGATTGCTGATGCATCGAAGAACGCTGGCCGCCCTGTGTTCCCCCGTTGCAAGTGTCAAAACCAGCACTTGACCGTTGGCCAATACTGACGTGAGAACTCGCGTAAGCTGTGAGAAGCATATTTGCATAGGTTCTGCCTGGCACGTCCACGGTGGCCCGGCCACTTCGCCTGTTGAGACATCCCACAGCCGGACGGTACAATCGGTGGAACCCGAGGCAATCATGCGTCCGTCTGGTGAGATAGCAACTGTGCTTACACTGCCCTCATGCCCAAGCAACGGCTGCAGGTTTGGTGATCCTGTCTCTGCGTCCCAAACTCTGACTGATCGATCTCGCGATCCTGACACAATAACCGTACCGTCGAGAGCGACTGCGAGAGAGCATACACCTGCCTCGTTAGCTTGAAGTGGCTGATTAGACATGCGATTGGGTTCAAGATGCCATACACGGATGTTTCCATCGTTCGACGTTGTGCTGATATAGATGCCAACAGGCATATATGAGATGGTTCTGACCGTGGCCGAAACGCTCCCAAGATTTCTTTTTGAGACGCATTTGTGTTCATTGCGCAGGTCCCAGAGACGCACGATATTGTCGGTCGTTACTGATGACATGTACTGCCCATCTGGAGAGAAACGGATGAAGTGGACAGAACTTGAAGCGTCACCAATTGTTGCAATAATTTCGCCTAGGCGCCATGCCCACAGACGGACTTTGCCGTCATATGAACAAGATGCAATTGCCGTGTCGTCTGGTGAGAAGCAACTAGCTGGTAAGCCGCTGCTTTGCACGGCAGGTTACGGTCACGAATGTCACATTTCATCAAGTCTCGACAATGAAGCAGCTGTTATTACAACCGCCAAATAAACCTCACACATGCATACCAGCTCCCCTTTCCTTGTGAATGATTTCCTGAAAATTGAACACATGCAGGATGTTCATTATTTAACTCTTGAGACGAGGTATTCGACTGTCAGTGGGTTAGAAACAATGAAAATGACCAAGGTCCTTGTGCAACGGGCCAATACTGCCCGGGCTAGAGGCAATGCGCCAAACATATAGATCGTGAATTCCACGGCCCAAACTTAAATTTTCCCTTCAAACTCATGGAACTGGTAGCTCTTATGTAACACAAATTGAGAATCAGTGGCCAGAACCCCTGAAGCTGCCGCTACCATGAAGGCTCTGCCAGCACCCGCTGGTGCCGCCCGGTAAACATGATTGTGTTCTGTCTTGTGCCACACGCCGTCTTGCTCTCACGTTGCATTTCGTATAATCTCCGGTCTGCTCGCCGCATGTTTTGCTTAGCATTGGATGTAGCACGTTCGACCATCTTGTTTGGCTCGCTCGTCCAATTGTGACGCTACTTGCACACGTCTCAAATCGTCCATATTGTCCTCTCTCTTTGCCCAGTTCTTCGTCGCGCCACTTTTCCCCGCTACCCGTGACATCAGTCGGCGTATTTGGTCATTCTGGCTGGTACTCTCGTGGTAAGGGCTGGCGATGAGATAAGACATGAGCACTCCCCACGAGAGGCTTTGCGGGTAAACCGGTGCAACGAGCTACCTATGTATACAGCTAGATCGCGCCACCGCTCATTTTCGTCTCATCGCCCTCCGTCTTCTCCGCCATGCTATGGCGAGACAGTGACAAGTAGAGTGGACCGAAGAATGAAGTGTAAATTGAGGGCAATAGTGCATTCTAACCGCCACAGACATCGCTCGCTATGACTTCAGTGTATCGGCTTCAAGTCGTGAAATTCGCATTTTTCACGCAAGCGCGAGGTTCTGTTTGGCATCAGCTCGTCAGCTCGTGGTACTTGGGCTAGAAACGGGGTCTGCTTGCCACCTTGACTCATCGCCCTTGACGAGCGGCAGGTTCTATTTACCAAGACCAGTACACCACGTTTGCTCATTACCCTGTGGCGAGTGATGCGTCTAATCCAGAAACTCATTCGCTCACTACCTCTCCCCAGAGTTTCCGGTCCTGCAATATCCGTCATATGCGAAGTTATGTTTGTCCCACTGTCTCATCTCAAAGCGGTCGAGCGAGCGAGGTTACAGGTCATAGTTGCTGCCTTCGGCGGTCATCATCTAGTAAGCAATTAAACCACAAATAACACTTCTTGTCTGTTGTGGAGGTCAATAAAGGCAGCCGGCGGGGATGGACGGGTGATGACGAGTGGTCTTTGCCACATGGAGCCAGCATGCCACGAGCCACCGGCACCAAGAAGCAGGGTGCGCAGTGCAACCAGCGCAAACAGGTTAGAATGTAAGTATTAGGTCATGCAGATGTGATCAGCATGTAGCAGTGTGGTAATACTGGCGATGCGCTGGTCCTATCCATTGGCACCATCGAACCGGGTCACATGGGTCAACGAACATGTATTAAGCCTTGTTCAGCCCGCGGCAAACTGATGAGAGGGGTGGAGGAGGTGGTCAATACAGAAGGTGCGAGCGATGTGAGCAGCGGGTTGTGAAGAGCGTGCCGGCAACGCGACCGAGCAGTCAGGATAACGGGCTTGTTTGTGTCCTGCCAGCCATAACGAGCCAATCGACAAAGTGGCCGCAGGCGGACCTTTTCCGGGTGACAATGTGTGCGCAGGAAGTATCGGCCGTTGGTCACGCCGTTTGCTGCGCTGCCAGTGCAAGCCGGCATGCAAGCTGGTGGGTGTGCTACCCTCCGGGTTGCCGACCCTTGTTGGCAGGCAAAACTGTTGACAACAAAAATGCTAGCGGGTTTGCGAGTTGGTGAAGGCCCGTCACGAGTGGCGAGAGTTGGAAACGCGGGTACGCGCAGAGCGCGAGCCGATACGAGCTGCAACGTGACACGTTTGTCTGTGAAAATGTAAGCTCATATCCTAGCTTATCCCGTGATGAGCTAATATGCAGTCTCTGTAATGCGGTTTCCTCCGCCCGAGCATAATCTAAGAGCGGGGAGAAGGTCGTTAAAAGTTGAAACTAAGCTGTAGTATTCCGGCTATCTACTCACCCTAACCTCCCAACGGTGCAGTTTGAAATTAATTGAGGCTTTGATGCTACGTGAGGGACAATATGAAGTTCAAATAAGGTGTGCGGCGGGGCGGCTAATGGGGGCATGACGCAACATCCGGGATCTTCCGATGGGATGGCAATTTCCGATAGTGGAGTGACTACGGGGTGGTCGCGGCTCACAACCCGCCAGGTACCTGTCAGTATTTAGCTACATTGAAGCATATTTTATCTAGCTGAATGGCTACCTCATGCTATTCAGAGAAGCCTTCTGCCGATTTAGCATCGTTACTTGTGGTCGGATCGAGAATTTCAGAGCAAGACCGAGAAGCGCCATTTCAAGGTCAGATTTAGGGCCAGCGCTGGCAAATCCCGAAGAAACGGCTGAGTGAAAGAGGACGGCACATTCGTGACCGTAAACATCGCTAATTCCCATGTGTCCTGCGTAGAGAGGCGGAACCGCAGGTGCACCCGTGTTGACGTCCCAAAGACGCGTTGTGGTGTCGTCTGAGCCCGATGCAAGGATTGTCCCATCAGAAGTGAACGCAAGCGTTCTGACGTAGCTGACATGGCCGGTTAACAATCTGGACCGGCTTTCTGTTGCGACACTCCAGAGCACGACAGTTTGGTCTGCTGATGCTGATGCAATCAAATCGCCCCCGGGAAAAATACGACTGAAAGGACTGCATCTGTATGCTCCCTAAGCTGGTGTATTTGCGAAGACTCTGCCACACTTTCGACACTCAAGACGTGCACGACGCCACTCTCGGTGGCTATCGCAATGGACTTGCTATCAGCAGCAAATACGATCGAGCGAGGTCGGCCCGAATCGGTTTGCTGAGTTCGTAAGTCCCATTTAAGGATGGTACCATTGCGAGACACCGAGACCAGAAAGCGGCCGTTGGGAGACGGTGTGAGCGCCTCCGCCAGACCTTCGTGACTGGTAAACGTCATGACGAGGCCCTCACCATGACGCTCAATACCTTGTGTCTGCACCGATATTCCGCGGCCACAGAGCTGAGAAAAGTCCTTGTAAACTAGAGAGTCTTTGGAGGAAAATGGGAGCGCCGATAGATAGATGTGCGATGCGCTCCGCTCGATGGCCTCGTGAGACGATGCAACAAAGTGGTTGGCGTCTCGCATGAAGCGGCAGAGCCCAGCGTCCTGGACCTGTGTCGATGAGTAAGAAAAATATTGAATATAAAGCGAAGCAACTGACCGTGGTAGCGGCAAACATGAGCATCGCTGCCCCGTGGCGAACATGACCCAGGACACTGAGAACTTCGAGCCAAAACAACAAACCCGAACGGAGCACTTTGGTGAGCATACTGTCGAGTACCCCTGGTTGACGAAGGTTGTCGATGTGGTAGATCCATTGCAGGCACGCGTACTCCAAAGACAACGTGATAGACTCTCGCTGTGTGGGGCGGTTTGGATCCCATGATGTGTGGCTTTGGGATATGTTGAACTGAAGACGTTTGGCCATTACCTGAAGGCATCCGCGGGAGAGAATCTCATCCCCAAGTGAAGGCGCGATGCGCAGGCGGCTGCGGGCTCGATCGAAGAGATATTCACCAAATGATGCATGTATGACTTGAACCCCGACCTCGTCATTGCTGGGTGGCAGGTAAAGAACTGAATGCAGTCCTTCCAATGATCCTCGAAGATCTGCCGCCCCAATACTCATGAGGTCGGCCAAAGAATGTACGGAGATGGGTGCGCGGGCCGCCAGGATACAGGCGAGTACACGCCACATGACAGCTTGATCCGCGTCGTTCATGTTATCAGATTCCAATGTCTTGGTGAGTATGAGCTCATAGATTCTGTCGACAGGAGTAATCACCGGATCCCTAGCTTCAGCGGCCGATGTCACTTCGCGGAGTCGCGTCTGGCGCCCTTTAATTGTGTCCAAGCCACAAATATACTTCAACGCCGAGGCAGCGACGAGGAATAGACCCGCAGACAGATTGGTCAAGGCCTTGATGTCGCCCGATGTATACCAGGTGTCGAGTGGCGAAACTCGCTCAAGAGTTTTACTGACGTACATGCGGATATCCTCCGTCACCTGATTTGGGTCGATAGTATGCAGGTGGAAGATCGAGGTATATCTACGGTTGCTGATGGTACTGTCACGGATGTGCATCTCGGGACGTGAAGTAAAAAGGAACTTGACTGGGGCGTCTTCGTTAAAGCCTGTCAGGGTGTCCAACAGCTCAGCAATCTGGCCGCGATCGCTGCACTCGTCCAGGGCGTCGATGACAAATACGATCTGGCCTCCTAAGGGTCCCAGCTTTCTGAGTGGCAGATTCAGCAGAATTTCGACCTGGGTTCGAATTGTGTGATGTTCGATCTCGGGCTCGCTTTCAAGCTGATCCGCCAACGCTGTTGAGTAATCAGGAAATTGGCGAGCAAGAGTGGTCGCCAACGTGGGAATAATGCGCCGGAGGTCCGTGCGCTCGAGTGAGCCAACTGATCGCGAACAAAAAAATGCGCCACCAAGACAGACCGAAGTATCAGTACCCAGCTGCTGGCATAGCGTGAGTGCGATTGACGTCTTCCCTGTGCCCACCATTCCTGTGACCCAGACGATGCGTGGGCCGGTGGCTGTTTTGAGGATCCCAAAGACATCGCTCAAGATCTGAACACGTGTGCCCGACATGCAGCCAGTCTCCGTCTGGGCCTTGAATACAGCTCCCCTAACGTGATATTTTCCGAGAGCTGGTGCTTTTGAGGTCAGAAAATCGGCTCAAACCAACTTTACGACCTTACCTCGCTCGATGATCGCACTGGGGTTAGCATATGGCTCAGCACCGAATATGTTCCAGTTCTGATTGACGGTGTTGACGGTGTTACCATCCCCTTGGATCTGATTGCGGGTGTCATTGTCGTTGTTGACGGCCTTTGACGAGGGTTGAGAAATCTAATATGGTATTCTGATCAAAGCTCACTGGTCTGCTTCTAGGATGCACGAAGGCGCGGCGCATGATCGGGATTGGTAGAGATATTTGAAACAAGACCCGATCAAAAATACCGGGGGATATTCAGAGCGGGAGGACAAGACCCAATCAAAGGCCGCTATTGTCACACAGGCACAGCCCGGTCACGTACTGGTGGCGTCATCAAAATTATTAGACTTTGGTGACTGGAGCAAATATTAAACAGTCTCGGCGACTGGATTCCTGTGGCTCAGACTAAGCACGGTTTATTTTGGAAAACGGTGTTAGAGACATTGGATATTCACGACCGCCCATTTGCGGTAGCCAGTGCCGCCGATTTCAGACCTTTCCCGCGTCTACGAACTCAAGAAGCATCCAATAATTGGTGTGTTCCTTTTTTGATTTCTTAGCTCCGACGCTCATGCCTCTATATTATGCGGCGAATGATCGATGTAATCAACTCCTGAACAAGTCGTGACCCTTGTCCGCGAGTTCAACGACTGGAACCCACCTAACATTCGCCGAAGCTCTGCTCCCCAGGCTGGTCGCGAGAAGTCGCGCATCAACATCAGGTAGCAGGTGTTTGCGATTCCCGTGCTAACTCTCTCGTGAAGCCTTCGGCTTCATCTGGGTTAGTCGCTCTCGTGTGGCGAGTAGTTGACTTTGGCCATGATTTTGCCGTCAAGCACACTGCACCAATATGTGCTAAGCAAAACTGGTGATGAAGGCTGCCTGCCTGAATGGATTGGCGACATTGTCAAAAGTGGCTGCGGAGGTCAGGTGTAAGGGCCATGCATGAGCAAACCTAAGGGCAGATTAGATGACATGCGGCACTGAATCGCAACCGTTGAGAAAATTGTCCCACAGCAAACGCAATCAACGTTTTCTGTTCTTTTCATGAGTTTTGGCCAGTCTGCTGCCAGGTGCGTTGGTACTTTGTAACGATAAAAGCCACCTACGTGTTGGCGTGAATGCCACAGGAATGCGAACGAAAAGCAACCTCATAAAAGGTATGAACTTGGACGAAGCGTTTGCTTAATTTGGAGGCAGCCCTCGCTAATGTCAATCCGCAACTGGAAGTCCGAAATCGACCCTCGGCCAGCGCTTATTCGCGCCTTGTCCTCCCGTACTTCGCTTACGACTCGCTTACCTGTGCCCATTATCGCTCTCTAGTGTTAAAAAGCCACTAGGAAAATTGCCGTTATATATTTCTGCTTTCTGGCTACAATATTGTGCTGCATCAACGATCAGGCCTGCGCGTGTTTCTTGCGTCGAGCCTTCAGCTTGCTCTGAAGCTGCGCGACCTGGCTCACAACATGCGTAAAATGACTCAAGATCTTACTTCAGGTTGCGTATTTGAGTGGTAATTGGCAGCGGCGCTGCATCAGCCAATCCTCTGGAGTACAGGGTCCAACAGTGCGCTATTTCAAGTCTGGTCGTGCAAACGACTGTCGTCATTCTTTCTATTTACGCTTTCTGCGCGTTATGTTTAGCCAGAGCAGCTTCTTCAGTCACGTCCACCTACTAGCGCGTCGGCGGTATGATGCTCAATCTCGTGTGCGAGACTGGTCATCTCGCAGCGAGCTCACGACCAGCACCCTGATCACGTCCCGACCTCCGCGCTGACTGAATTTGACAAGAGAC
>Ga0247815_10004259_pt1 | contig 10080 bp, 5 predicted proteins | sample UWRJL194509B1_FD_181014 | JGI IMG/M metagenome (GOLD analysis project Ga0247815, IMG submission 181014) | Plant litter microbial communities from Arlington Agricultural Research Station in Wisconsin, United States - UWRJ-L194-509B-1 | ecosystem: Environmental > Terrestrial > Plant litter >... | reverse complement strand
GCTCGTCCAGATGGCGGCGAGCGAGGTCCATGGAGGTCTACCGCCCTTCCGCGCGCTCCTCGACCTGTCCGTCCTTGATCAGACCTACTCCACTGCGATGCCCCCAACCCTCGACGTCAACCCTGTGTCCATTCGCACGTCGTCCACGTGGGCTACAGTCTGGAGACGGGGCTTCCATTCTGGCACCACACAGGCCCTTGCGCGCTTTTGCACCACGCTGGGCTCTCGACTGTCGGTCACACGTTCTCTGCTTCTCTTACTCGTCACCGTGACCGAAATGGGACCGATTTCCTCTCCGCGCCTACTTGCAGCGCAACGAAATGCCTGCGCGCGCCGACCACGTCCGACACGACTTCGGATGAACCTGCCAACATGCTCACAGTACGTTGATTGCTTGCGCGATTTCATGCCAATGCTAAGTATGGTTGCGGCAGTTGGTATTTTGAAATGCGGAATCGAGCTTGTCGCTTGCCGCAGGCGTGATCGACTGGGTGGGGACGAACGAGGCTCGCAAGTGCCTGCTATACTGTATGTCCGTACCCTCCTCGACGGCTGTCCTCTACCCGGCACTACTCATCGCGATTAGTATGACCTTTACATTCTCCCTCGCACGTGTAGCTCACCTAGCAATAACGTGACAACGGCGAATTTGTCTCCTCAGGTCTAGCGCTACTCGAGCAGTTCCTGTTCGACAGGACGCTGTGCCCGCATTCTTTATCTTTGCCACGTTCCTCATTAGCTACAACATAAGCAATTGTACGCACATGACTAGCTTCATCGCCATGCATTATGACCACGCTGGGTCGATAGATTCCTGGCCCAATGCAGAGCGGCTGGAGACGGTTGCGTTGGTACCTTTGCTCCTACTAGCTTGAAAATGACACTGTTTCCCTAGCGATGCGACGGGGAACTTGGGCGCATGAACAGCTCTTCAACTGCGCGTAACCAAATGGAGCATCCTATGACATTTCCAGTGGTGCGAGATATTCTACCCATTCGCGATGACCGCTCAGGAGTCGCGCGTCCGGATCGCGGTCGTATGGCAAACCGACCCGCAGGGTCGATTTGGCACCCGGTTCATGTCTCGCAGCAGCATTAGACAAGTTTGGCCAGTGTTCTCATAAACCCGCTCGTGTGCCATGTGTTCCCATGCGCCCGATGTTCTTCGCACGCTGCTACAGCCCTCGACATACGTAGCGTCAAAATGATAGAACCTTCCATACTAATAACTGAGGCTATCTGCGTTCTGCGTTTGTCTTGCCCATCATCGGAGTCCTACGGAAAGAGGGCGGTAACCCGTGCAGCTCCGACGAGTCGAGTTCCCATCCTTCAAGAACAACCTCCGCTGACGGCATCCAAACGTCTCAGACTGATATCCCTAGTGCTCACATGCTTCGAGCTTCCTCACACAGCTTTCATCGTCAAAATGTGCGACGCAACAAACCTTTCTCAGTACGCAGGTCGGGACACGGTTTCCCTCACTCTCAGCACTCAAACACACTATCAGTTGCCGAATTCGCAAGCAAGCACAATCTCAAGTGATTTGGTGTTGACGAAGTTGAGCGTCGCTTTGAACAAGTCCTTGTACGGTTTGACCACAATTTCCAACAGTTCTTACAGCTCAGTCTTGACCTCATCAATGCAAATGAACTACGCACTTGCGAAGTTCAATTCATTAATGAGCACGCTCATAGGAGCAAGGCAGCCGTATTACGGGCTATCGGCTGGTGCGCGACGTCAAATTAGTAGGCTGTTCTTTGCAACCGGCCAGATTTTTTTGTGTTTGAGAGTGCGCAAACCTTTCGTTAAGCGTCTTAATCAAGCTGTATGGTATGTTGGAAACCCATCTCATCTGATCCCGTCGCGTCAGGGTCGTGGCTTGAGGGTCTCGCACATGGCCTAACATTGTCCGTTTAGGAGCCGGCCCGCTGTTCGTCCATCGCAACACGTGTCTGCCTCACGTCCCCGTCGTGTGATCCTTTCTCATAGCCCCCTTCTCATGGCTACGCGCTCGTCCAAGACTTCCCGTCTGTACCGCGCTCTTAAAGTGAGCAGCCCGCACGCGACGGCCAAGAACCAGCAGCTGGCCAATAACAACTCAAATTCGAACCATATCAACGGTCCAGGCACTATCAACAACAACAACTCTGTTACGAATCATATCGACGCGCGTCCGCCTGCGCTGCCTGTACCACTGGTCAGGTCAGAAATCTACCTGCTCGTGGTTATGTATCTAATTATTCTGCAGCGACGTCAGCGTTTCAGAAACTCTACCACCAAAACCAATTGTATTTCATGGTCGAGACGAGTGGGTCAGTGCAGCGATTCGACTACTGGTCGCTGAAGTCACAGCGAGGCTGGCCATCCTTGGTCCGGGTGGCATGGGAAAGACAACAGTTGCCTTGTCCTTGCTTCACGATGCTCAGGTCGTAAAATTCTGTCGCAATGGACGGCTATTTCTTTCATGCGAGGCGCTCATCGACGCGGACTCTATCGTAGTTTCGCTCGCCAAACTTCTCGGGGTTTCGGCGACGAACGACCTCTTGACTGCAGTCATAGCTCAACTGAGTTACAGGCCTCGAATAGTCCTGGTGCTCGACAATCTTGAGACTGTTTGGCTTCGGGACGGGGGACCAGCCACAGCCGTGGATGAACTACTGGGTCGGCTGGCCGAGATACCTTCACTTTCGCTCGTTATCACCTGTCGAGGTATTGAATTGCCGCAATGCGTGGAGTGGTCAAATATTGGTAGCACAGTGCTAGAACCATTTTCACTCGAGGCCGCACTCGAGACATTCCAGGCCAGAGCGGGCCAGCGTCTCGCCAGTACTGATATGACCAGCGCCAAGGAGCTCCTCAACGCGGTGGATCGGATGCCTCTCGCAGTCTCGCTTCTCGGTCAGCTTGCTCGGCGCGGAAACACGGTGCATGACCTACTTGACCGCTGGAACCGCAAGCGCACCGCCTTACTTTGCACTCATGGGACCAATCGGTTCAACAATGCCGGTGTGTCCATCGAACTGTCAATTGCCATGGTATGCTCAGCCGACGGTACGGGAGAGTCTTTGAGACTTCTATCATTATGCAGCATGCTACCCGACGGTCTCCGTCAGGATGTCTTCCGGAGGCTGCGTCCGCATTTTGAGGATATTGAGCGTGCACGGGACAACTTGTGCGCTTACTCGCTCGCCAGCCTGAGTGCTGACGGCGTGCTGAAAATGCTCAGCCCCATCCGCCATCTCGTTCTCGAGTGTCATCCCATGGACCAAAGACATCACACAGCGCTCTGCTTGATCTACTTTGACATTGCACGGCAGCTCCCCACCAATATTAAAGATGACTTTAAGCAGCGTGCGGCAGTTTTTGCGCCTGAGATTGATAACTTGTCATCGCTTTTGCTCACTCTAGTGCACCAGCCATCGCAGCACGTCGTGGATGCCATCAATAGTCTTACACGGTTCGCCTACTTTCAGCGACCAAACGTGACCGTAGCACTGGCATTTTTACTGCATCTGGAGCCCCACCCGGAGTGGAAAGCGCGCTGCCTAATGATCATTGGCAACTCACAACAGATGCTTTGCAACTACCAAAACGCGATTGAATCCCTTTTAATTGCTGCACAGCTGTTTCTTGACGCTGGGGATGGTTCTCAGGCAGCTTGGTGCAAGTGCGGGGCTAGTGATGTTTACTGTCAGCTTGGCGAGTACGACCAGGCGGAGGTGCTTCTGTACGAGGCGCTGAAAATGTATCGTGAGCTGAACGAAGATTTCGGAGAGGCAATATGCAGGAAGACGCTCGGTCGGCTACTGCGGGTGAAGAATAATATCCCTGCTGCAATCGAGCACTTGTCTGCGGCACGACAGACCTTCCAAGCGGTCAGTTACACGCTGGGAACTTCCCAGTGCACACAACATTTGGGTCATATATACCTCGATCGCGGCAATCTAGAATACGCAGCAGCTGAATTGGAGGCTGCACGCTCGGCGTTCGAAAGGCTCGGAGGCGGACACCATATGGCAGTCTGCATGCGACTCCTCGGGAATGTCCGATCCAAGCAAGGCAATTTCGGACCGGCAGAAGAGCTTATAGCAGATGCGGAGAGGATCTTCATGGATAGCGGTGACCGAAATGGTCTTGCGTTTTGTGCAGCTTCGTTTGGGGACCTGCGAATCGACCAAGGACGCCCGGAGCAGGCAATCGCGCACTTCAAGTCGGCATACCTTCTCTTTGAGGAGATAAAGATGCATTCCGATGCTGAGTATTACCGCGAAGCTATTGAGAGACTGGAGTCCACTGTTCTGCATGCTGCAAAATGACTATACTGCGCCGTTCAATCCATGTCACTGTTGCTCACTCTATACCCTGTAGTTAGAGTCTATTAGGATCTCCTTAAATGTAGAAATATATTGCGCATCTGGCTTTTGGCTCATTCCTCGCCATAATTATATTGGCAAAGTTCGGCTTTGTGAAGTCACTTTAGTCGAAAGACGCTTCCTGAGCGAGGGGAAGACAGGGAACCAGGAGCTGCATAGTGGTGTGTCGTGCCATAGTCGCCAGATAACAGGGCCATGTAGGTTCTGGTACTTACGCCGAGTCGAACTGGAAATACGAATTGTGCATTGTGAGTCAGGTCGGAGTCAAAGGCGTGACGACGACAGCATTCACTGCTTGCTCTCGTTCCCATTCAAATCTGATCAATTTTAGCGGCGCATCTACTCCTGTCGCCACTTTAGACTCGCACGCGTGGAAAGCCTTCAAGCCTGGGTGGATGAGTGTGGCAGTTGATGAACAGGACGAGCAGAACTATCTTGCTTCGGCGTGATAGGAGCGCGTGGACAGACGCAACCATGCTTGCTTCCCCGACAGCGCGCGTCACTCACCAGCTAGTACTACTTGATTTTTGCAGAAGTCGCTTGTTATTAGGTTTGTATAGCTGAGGTTGCAGCACCGAGCACAGCTGATGAGGAGGAACAGTGGTGCGTCAACTGGTCGGGCGTCGCTCCAGCTGCCTCGTCTCGGTCAGGGTCACTGTCAGCCGATCTGTACTCGCTGTGCACATGACATACACCAACAGAACGCCTTGGCTGAGCCGAAGGTGCATTTCACTTCGTGCTCGTCTCGGCCTTACAAGCAACCCGCTGAGCGACTACAGACCCATGAGCGGAACCACCAACCTGGTCAAAGGTGCGTCACTAAAGTGCTTGCGCGGCCACATGCGAACTCTAACTCATTTTGGCAGAAGTCAAGGTTCATTGCGAAACGGGCGGTGAATCTTATCTGTCATTGGTGGTTCGATCGAATGACGACGAGCGGCATCCGCGCGTAGCATCCAAACGTCTGCCCACTCCTCAACAAGTCCGTCCTCGGTCAGGCATAGTTCACGCCGGTTAGGGTGACCCTCATCCCCACGCTTGACGCTGCAACCACTCGCGCGTGTCGTCCATCTTGACGGTATCGCGGCACGGAACTTTAGTCTATCACCACTCCGGCCGTTCGAAAACACCCTCGCGCGTTTCTTCATGATTTCGACACTCTTCGGGATTCGCGGGAATGCGACAATGACGACGCTAGAATAACTTCAAATTTACGAGATGCGACTGCCTATCTCGTCTGATCTGGAGGCACTCGTACGCCAAGTCATACACTGTATCCAGTTGGCTGTCGAAGGTGGGCGTGTGACTCCTGGACAAAGAATTGTCAGTTCAAGTTACGCGAAAGGCAGAAAATGTATGCAGGAAGAGGATTATATAACCATGCATTAGCTACTACTAACAGTAGAGGATCCAGCAAGTCAGAACCTGCTCCAGCCGAGGTACGGTGGACTGGAGAACCTGGCACAGACCTGAGCGAGAGACCGACGAGGAGCACGAAGCTAAAGAGTGGCGTGTCTTCACATAGTCGAGGGACAAGAGAGTCATGTAGGTGCTGGTGCTCATGTCAGTCGGACGGAGTGCACGGATAGGAAGCAAGGGTAAGGCCGGAGTCAAAGGCGCGACGAAACCGGAGACAGCCTCATTTGCCGCTTGTTCTCGTCCCCATTCGAATGTGAACGATTTTGGACCTACGTCTAGTTCTGGTCCCGAGTCCGACTTGCTCAGGCATGCAGACACCTCCTCGAGAATAACGTGAGTGAATGTGGCGGCAGATGAACAGGGCGAGCATCATTACTGAGCTCCGGTGCGATAGGAGCGTGTGAACACGCAGCTCACGCCCGCTTCATCTACAACACGCGTCCCTAGAGCAGCAGAGCACTAGCACGGCCGCGTCGCTTCGGTCACTGATGTGCAACCAGGACCCCTCTATCACGCGCGGTCAATAACGCACGGACGGCGCGCACGCGAACCCGCAAATTCGCTAGCTCGAGCTTTCCACTGTTCAGCCAAGCCGGGCATGCTTCAAATGCGCTGTACACCGGCGATACGCCCTCACTGAGCCAATGTTACGTTTGATGTCGGGCTAGGTTCTGCTTTGCCAGTAACCCACCGGGCGACTCCAGGCCCTTGGGCGAACCACTAACCTGGTCAAGGTGCGTCACCCAAGTGCTGACGCGGTCACATCCAAACGCTGAGTACGTTTGGTAGACGTCGAAGATCGCGAAACGCGCGGTCGATCTTGCCGTCTGCCACGGGTGCGCTCGACCAAATGGCGACGAGCGATATCCGCGTTTTCCCGCCGAACGTCTGCTCACTTCTCGACAGGTCCGTTCTAGTTCAGACGCACTCACGCCGGCTTGGAAATTCCTAACCCACACGCTTGACGCTGCACCCATTCGCGCGCACCGGCCACCTTGCCAGTAACGCGGCAAGGAAATCTCAAGTCTGGCACCAATCTAGCCACACTACTTTGCTCAATCACAACCTCATACGCTCAGCATTGTCGCCGTGCTCCTCGGCGTCCACGACACATGCGACCGTGACGGTGCGTGCTCTCGGAGTGCCCGTCGAGGCTGACGCTACTCGACCAGTCTGCTGCTAGTCAAGCAAGGCTCGCGGCGTTTGAGATGCTCTGAACCCTCAGCGCTGCGTCTAGTCACACACCGTCCGCTTGGGTGTTATGCAACAGTACCAAACTCGTCCGTCCTCAATCTGGTGCTACTCAATCGGTCATCATTCGCTTCGACGCAATACCTCTTACGCTCCGACTACGGCACGAAGGCGACGGGCCATCGACATTGCACGCTTGCTCGAGCGCAGTCGCATGATCATGGTCGTACTGGGCAGGTACAGGAGTGCGTATTCCCTCTCGAAGCCAGTGCGGTCGGAGACAGTCGCGCCTGTACCGTACTTCTGTTCTTCTTCGAATACTACCGTTTTTGACACCATATCCTTTGCGGAGTGACGACAAACCTGCTCTTCTGGAGATTCTTCCGAGGTGCGTAAGGAAATTCGGCGGCATCTGTTTTGGTTGGCGCGGGGATATTCTGCTCAGACCAACATATCGCAGGCTTCTTAATCAAAGGGACACGTAGCCGATGATCTGACAAAGCAGCTCATTATCCTACAGTCTCAACCGAAGCAGTTTGCGTTATCGACAACCGTGCTACGTCTGCGTTTGAGCATATCCCCCTCATGTCCACAGTGTATTCGTCGACGCCGCTTCAATCTGGACACACAACATGCGTAGCACCAACCTTGGTGGCCCAACCAAAGGCTATCTGCGCCGGCCGGTGGACCTTGATCATATTCATGCGGCATGATGATACGCACGCGCGCGGTACCAACGTACTGGGCTTGAACATTGGGGACCGACCTTCGGTGACCACATCAAGACGCGTCAAGCCAGGAGCTTGGGTGATCAACAAGATGCTAGCCGTTAAGTGTGCTGGTCATTCTCAGAATCTGCGACGAGACATTGTGTGATCCGATGGCCTTGGTTGCGTGGTGCGTCACGATCACGCTTTCGCTCTCTTTCCTAACTCAAACACGTTCTCTTCTCTTGTTTTACCGTAGTCACCAAATACGGGGCCACGCACGGTCTTTAGAGATCGAGTGTTTGCGAGGTCAGCGTCGCTTCGGGCCAGTTCTTTCCATGGGTTGAAAACAATTGCCAGCAACTCTTATAATTCATTATTGATCTCACCAATCAGGAGGCTTGCATGCTGGCGAGAGAGCAAGTGCTTGTGAGCGAAGCGATTAAAGTTGAGGACCGGCAGCTTAGGCCTATTTGCCATGTCAAGTTAGCACGCTTGCCGCACGGGCCTGTTGTTCTTACTTGTGAATTACAAACCTTTGGTTCCATGACTTTCGTAAGCTTGTTCGTAGTTTGGCACTTCGTTTCATCGTGTAGAGAACATAATCTGAGGCCATCGCACATTGCCTCACACCGCCCAGTTAGGAAGCGGTCCACCCCTGTCCGGTGCAACACGTGTTCAGTTCACCTCCTTGTCCTCTTCGTACCCATGGCCACGAGTCCATCGAAGATTCCGCGTCTACGCCGCCCCAAGGCGAGCCGCCCGAGCGTGACTGTGAAGACCCATGGGCACGTGCTGACAAACAACAACTCAAATACGAGCCACATCAACGGTCCGGGGACTATAAACAACAATAACTCCGTTACGAACCACATCGATGCGCGTCCTCCTGCGCCGCGTGCACCACTCGTAAGGTTAAAAACACAGTTGTGTGTGGTTATATTTCTGATCGTCCTACAGCGATGTCAGCATCTCAGAGACGCTGCCACCGAAACCAGCTGTATTCCATGGTCGAGACAAATGGGTCGATGAAGCAGTAAGACTACTGGTCGCAAATGTCACAGCGAGGCTCGCCATTCTAGGTCCTGGTGGAATGGGAAAGACGACGGTAGCTTTGGCCTTGCTTCACGATCCTCAGGTCGTCAAGTATTATCGCAATGGACGGCTGTTTCTCTCATGCGAGGCGCTCATTGACGCCGACTCCATCGTGGTTTCACTCGCCAAGCTGCTGGGGGTTTCAGCAACAAACGATCTGTTGACCGCAGTCGTCACTCATCTGATGTTCAGGTCGCGAACGGTTCTAGTCCTCGACAACCTCGAAACCGTTTGGCTGCGAGACGGAGGACCGGCCGCAGCTGTAGATGAGCTACTGGGACAACTTGCTCATATCCCGTCGCTCTCACTCGTCATCACATGCCGAGGTACTGACTTGCCGCAATGCTTGGAGTGGTCTAATATTGGTAACACAGTACTTGAGCCAGTCTCACTCGAGGCCGCTCTCGAGACATTTCAGGCTAGGGCAGGTCAGCGGCTTGTTAGCACTGAAGTGAAGAGCGCGAGGGAGCTCCTCAACGCGGTGGACAGGATGCCCCTTGCCGTCTCGCTCCTCGGTCAGCTCGCTCGGCGTGGAAACACGGTGCATGATCTGCTCGATCGCTGGAACCGCAAGCGTACCGCGTTACTTCGAACTCACGGCACCAGCCGGTTCCATAACGCCGGAGTGTCGATCGAACTGTCAATCAGCATGGTCTGTTCGGCTGATGATACACGAGAGTCCTTGCAACTACTATCGCTATGCAGTACGCTCCCAGATGGACTCCGCCAGGATGTTTTCAAGAGATTAGGCCAGCAGTTCGAGGACATCGAGCGTGCTCGGGACAATCTTTGCGCGTACTCGCTCGTCAGCCTGGACGCTGACGGTGTGCTAAAAATGCTCAGTCCTGTTCGTCATCATGTTCTCGAGCGCCACCCGCTACATCCAAACCACCACAATGCGCTTCTCTCGATATACTGCGATATTGCGCAGCAATTTCCCCAGAGAATTGACGAACAATTCATTCAACTTGCCGCTGTTGCTGCGCCGGAGATTGACAACCTGTCGTCTCTGTTACTCAGCCTAGTTCACCAGCCGTCGCAGCAGATAGTCGACGCTGTGAATAGTCTCACCAGGTTTTCCTACTGTCTGCAGCCAAGTGTGACTGTGGCGCTCGCCTTGGTCCCGTATTTGGAGCCCCACCCGGAGTGGAAAGCGCGCTGCCTGATGATCATTGGCAACTCACAACGCAAACTTTGCGACTACCAACATGCAGTGGAGTCTCTTTTGACTGCTGCGCAGCTGTTTATTGATGTCGGTGATTGTTCCCAGGCAGCTTGGTGCAAGTGCATGGCCG
>Ga0247815_10004256_pt1 | contig 10084 bp, 13 predicted proteins | sample UWRJL194509B1_FD_181014 | JGI IMG/M metagenome (GOLD analysis project Ga0247815, IMG submission 181014) | Plant litter microbial communities from Arlington Agricultural Research Station in Wisconsin, United States - UWRJ-L194-509B-1 | ecosystem: Environmental > Terrestrial > Plant litter >... | reverse complement strand
TTGACCTTAAACAACTGTATTGGATTGGAACTACTCTCTGTCTTTAACGTAATAACTGGGCCGAGATTCGTGGAGTCGCATTTGTTGCTCGGGTGGTACCTCTCTAAGTTTGGCAGTCTATTTGGGCCACAGCCCATGGTTGCGTGTCTCGACAGCTGTGCTCGTTGACCATCCACCACCATGCCGATATCCTGCAACGCAGTGGGAGACATCATTGCGCTTGTACAACTAGCTATCAAGGTTGCACAGACTTTGAACGACGCACGCAAAGCGCCGGCTGAGTGTCGTGCGCTATGTAACGACCTACGCGCTCTCGAGCGGCTTATTGCGCTCTCACGCCCCGCTATTGACGGACTAGATAGTTATCAGCTGCGTGAGCCTGTCGACGAACGACTTTATGAAGTCTGCGCGGCCATAATGGCTGGCCTGGAGCTCATCGTAGACATGGACACGGCATTCGACGGCGCTGGTAGTAAGTCTGGTCTTGACCGGAGGCAGTGCTTCAATCGATGGATGCGAAAAGCGAGACAGAGTACTACGTGGGCACTGAAGGGTAACGCGAACGCTCGAGAAGCGCGAGTGGCTATTGCTCAGAGCTTCACGACACTCACTTACGCACTGCTCATGTACGTTCAACGGCATTGAAGGCTCATCGCGCTAATCATTTTGTAGAGCGTTCCAGGCTGACCAGCGAAAGCTGATGAAGACTCTGTACGAAGCGCACGAGGAATCTGCAGCCGACCTCACGCTGGCAGCACAACGTCTCGCTGCTGGTCAAGATGAATTGCACACTGATATCGCCAACGTGAACGACTTGTTTATTCAACTAGCGCAATCTCTCGCCAGCGCTAGCGATGGAGTCGCTCGAGATGTTAGGCAGCTGAAAGATGCCTTGATGGAAACGCGAGTCGACATCGCGGCAGTTCAGCGAGGGTTGCGCAGAATGGAAGACAGAACGTCAACAGCCATTGCGTCCAGTACACGTACCATGATTGACACCGTGAGGAGCTCTGCAGCCAGCACGCAAGACAGGGCGAATCGACTTCATGTCACGGTGCACCGTGGCTTTGCCATGGTCGAAGCTCGGTTCGGTGCGGGAGGGCAGGCCAGATGTGATCATGATGAAGTCGCGGCATGAATCCAGTCCAATCCTCTTATCCTCGCTTTTGCCAAAAATTTTCTACTCACGGGCGAATCAGCAGATTGAGGGCCAGTCGTCCGAGAACCGAATCGCATCTCACCTGACCAATGTTTCTCGCGAGGTTGTCTCGGCGCCCTCGGTGATTGCGGGCACATTCCTTCTCGCATTACGTGCCTCTTCGCCTGGCGAAAGAGCAATCTATGCTTTGCTTGCACTCATACTTGTTGTCTCAAGCAAGACTATCCAGTTTTACAAGACGCCAGGCATGATGCACGTTATCTTTGTCGTCGACATGTTCGACGTCTGCTTCGAGATCCCGCTGAGGCAAGCGGAATCATCCGAGGTACGTCGCTCGCAGCATTTTTTTCATGGAAGTTACTGACTCAATTAATTAAAACCTTCACTGAGCTATCTTGGATCGATGCCGGGGTACATTTGGCCACGCTTTGCTGCAGCAGCAGCGGTATGAACTCGCGCTAGTCGCTGGAGCTTCATCGGCTGCAGACTCCAAGCCCGTGCCTATGCACTGGCATAAGTTGCTAAAACCTGGCGACCGAGTGTCTGTGAACGCTCTTGTGGGTTCGTCGAATCCTAGGGACATTCGGTGTCCTGTTTGCTTCACATCTTGCGAACGCGAGCACGAGCACGCGGCCTCATGGAGCTGGGTCAAATGGTAAGTAGAATCACCGTTCTATCAGAAAATAGATAGCTCACTACATTTGGTTTTAAAGCCGTCTGTGCCAGACTAACTACCAGCTCATTTCGCCAGAGGAAAGTAACGCCGCGGGCTACTCGGCTCTTCTCGACCTACTGAGCGGTTCCGCGTTGGGCATCGATACTACCAAGAACGTCCTGGATATCGAACATGGAGTACACGCACATAGGCATCAAGGAGCAGGCGATCTCGCAACTGAGATGTTGATGGCGCTGCGAGGTTGCCGCCGCATTCGAGTCGTTTCGACCGGGTGGTATTGTTATCGGTATCGGTAATTACCGATTGGATTTACTTCCTCAACCTTGTCGCGTTCTGCCGTTGTATTTAGTCCGCTTTTGCCTCCGTCGTGTGAGCCTCGCTCTTTTGTCTCGCTCACACGACGCTAGGTCTGTCCCAAATCATACTGGCTCTTTTGTCTCGCTCACACCGTGACGACGCTAGTGTACAAAGCCCCTACCGCCTTTCTCTAAAAGGTATAAGGCCGTTCAATTGAGTCACGACATGGTGGAACTAGATGAGGTACGCAACTCTACGGGCTTTGAACAAATTGAACGGTATAAATACCTATGGCGTATGTTCTCAGCGTCAAGAATCGCTACAAGACCCAGCCCCGGGTATTTAGAGCTTTCCTCAAACATCTCCAGCGCTACCAAGACCAAAAGCTGCGTGCATCGACACTAGCCAATGAAGTTAGCCAAATCTTCAGCCATAGCCCAGATCTCATCGAGACATTTCACGAATTCATTCCCAAATCTTTGCCGGTAGAGCTGGGTAGATCTTAGAGGAATGTGTATCTCGGACTAGTCTATGTATACACAATTGAGTTTGGGTTGACGTATCCCCCGTGAGATGCCAGCAGTATTGATAGCCAACGCTGTCCCGCGTGCTGGAAGAAGCTCAGTAGCTAAACTTCATACGAAACCAGCCGAAATTCTTTGTCAACCCGCTGTGATGGATATTGCGCACGCATCATGTTTGTCACTTGACTTCAGGGACCAGCATGCTATTACAGCTGACCCGCTGGCCAATGCGTGGCCAGTGTCAACTAGTAACACACCGAAGTTCTTGCCGACATTCGTGCGGAGAAAACATGCGCACGTCGATCTCAGACTGCACCGTCGCGACTCGGGCTCTCGCCCCTTCTAGGTAGCAAGCGGGCCGCAGAAGTTCAGTTCATGAGGCTTGTTGTGGCTCGAATCATGCGACACTCAAGTCCACGGAATACGAAAATATACTGTGCAATCAGCACAACTGGTACCATCGCTTCGCTCGCTTCTTCCGAGCTGACTTGAGCGCACGTTTCAGGGTTGTGGACTGCTCACACTGGCCGGTGCGCGCGTGCATGAGATCGATGTGATCCCCTGTCCGGATTTGGGATGTTCGGAAGAATGCGGACGGCGATTTGCTGCGACGTCATCCCAACCTCAGTGCCGAACAAACTTGGTCTTCTGCCGTTCAGTTTGCTTTATATTCTGGACCCTAAAAGCGCGATGGCCAGCAAACCAACACCCGACCTTGACGATATGCTCGGCTCTATCCTCGATTCTGGACTCGAGAGCAGCCCGTCGAAACGACTCATCGTGGTCTCGAATCGGCTGCCAGTCACGATCTCGAAGGATGCAAATGGCGAGTACTCGTTCAAGATGTCTTCTGGTGGTCTCGTCGCTGCACTCAGCGGCTGCAAGAAGTACCTTGACTTTGTGTGGATCGGCTGGACTGGTCTGTACATCCCACCAGAGGATCGGCCTCTTGTCGATCGCCGCCTGCGCGATGAACACAAGTGTCAAGCCGTCTACCTCGATGATGACCTGGCTGACCGGCATTATAACGGCTTCTCGAACTCGATTCTCTGGCCTTTGTTACATTATCAAAGCTGTTAGTAATGTTGAAATCGTCGCTTGTGAAGTTTTGACTGACCCTTGAGGTGGCAGCTGTGATGAACTTTGACGAAGGCGACTGGCTCGCATATCGCGAGGCGAATCTCCGCTTCGCAGAGGCTGTGCGCAGCCAGCTATCTACGGGAGACATGGTCTGGGTCCAAGACTACCATCTCATGTTGCTGCCGATGCTGCTACGTGGGTTGATAGAGTCGCCAAAGGTAGCTGCAACACACAGCGCCGAGTTGGGCGAAATCACACACGACATCGCCAACCCGCCCCCGCTTACACCACTAGAGATATCTGATATCAAGATTGGCTTCTTCCTGCACACGCCGTTCCCGAGTAGCGAGATTTATCGCATTTTGCCGGTACGGAGGGAGATCCTGCTCGGCGTTCTGCATTGCGACCTCATCGGCTTCCACACGTACGACTACGCGCGGCACTTCCTCAGCTCATGTACGCGCATTCTTGGGCTTCCCACTATGCCCAACGGTGTCGAATTCGAGGGGAGATACGCGCACGTCGCGACATTCCCCATCGGAATTGACCCGCAAGAGTTCGTGGACGTAAGTTGACCCTCGCGTCTCGACGTCACCAGTGACTAACGCTTTTCGCAGGGCATCAACAAGGCCAAGGTGCAGACTCGTCTCAAGGAGCTCGAGCAGCGTTTCCAAGGCTGCAAGGTCATCGTCGGTGTCGACCGTCTGGACTACATCAAGGGCGTTCCGCAGAAGCTGCACGCGCTCGAGTTGTTCCTGTCGCAACATCCAGAATGGATTGGCAAGGTCAGCCGGATTATCGATAGTCCTACTTTTAATGCTGAAGTGCCGTTTTCACACAGATTGTTCTCATTCAACTTGCCGTACCCTCGCGCCAGGATGTCGAGGAGTACCAGAACCTACGCAGTACCGTCAACGAGCTTGTTGGCCGTATCAACGGTCGTTTCGGTACCATCGACTTTATGCCGATCCACTTCATGCACAAGTCCCTACCCTTCGACGAGCTCTGCGCACTTTACGCCATCTCGGACGCGTGTCTTGTCAGCAGCACGCGCGACGGCATGAACCTCGTCTCGTACGAGTATATCGCTTCGCAAGGTCCGGGTTCGGTCCCGTCCACACCGGAGAAGGGTCGCAATGGTGTTATGATTCTGAGCGAATTTGCCGGTGCCGCACAAAGTCTGAACGGCTCGATTGTGGTCAACCCGTGGGACCCGCAGCAGGTGGCGGATGCGATCCAGGAGGCGCTGACGACGGATCCGGAGACGCGCGAACAGAACCATGCCAAGCTGTTCAAGGTATGCTTTCCGTCCGTCTTGGTTTAGGTGGGACGTCGCTGACGTTCTGGGTTACAGTATATCGAGAAGTACAGCTCGGCGTTCTGGGGGACGAGCTTCGTCAAGGAGCTGTCGCGCGTCGACCCTGCGAGCCGCGCCGTCCAAACTGGCGTGAGCGTTGCCCAGGCTAAGCGTCGTCAGTCGCATAGCGGCTCGCGTGGGCCTGTTATTTCGAACCTAACTGGTGCTCCCGAGACGGCTGTTGTCGCATAATACTGTTCACGATGGTGGGGTTCTGTTTGCTAGTCTTGTTCATCGGTGATTTAGACTCTGCTCTCCTCTATATCCTCGCCTCCTTCCCTGCCTTCCTGTGCTGTGATCCGCATAGAGGACCCGCCCGCTCTCCTCGTACTCTCAACGAAGAACTGTACTGCCTTATAACATCGCTTCATTCTCTCGCTGTCTGAGAGTTCAGTATACGAGTGACAGGTTGAACCTCGGAGCGTGCCTAGTGGTATGTATCTTAGAGAGATCCGGCTGCGTATTCCAAACGAGACAAATCCGCTTCATAGGTCATTGCACTGCGACCATACCAGTAGCTAACAGAAACCCCTAACTCGAGCAGGCAAAGGTCATTTCACACTCCGACCTTCCACAGCATTCAGTCACATCCCTCGCATTAGATCAATCCGTTATCCATTTCATCCGTACCAGGCGTCGTGTATGATCTTTACAGCTCTTGTGGTACAAGTAATGACCGACTGGCTACGCTACCGTCATGATGATCTTCTGCGCGAGCTTCGCTTTGACCTCCTTCGCGCTGGCCTTGGCCTTCACCGGGTCGAACTCCTTCAACCACGACTTGACGAAAGCGATCTCCTCGCGGTGGATGGTCTGGATGCGAGGTGGCTCGTCGGACGGGTTGGCGAGACCGTTCTCGTCCCAATGGTGCACTCCATCTGAACAACCAAATGTCACGTCAGTCCTTTCCGTAAAAAGAATGAGATGGTTTAGGCGGAAAACGTACCCTGGATCCACTTGAAAGGCTGGTTGGTGGTGTCCGTCCGGTTCGGCGCGTACCACGAGTGTGGCGTCGCAGGCATCCACGGGTCAGCCGTACCATCGATGAACGCCAACCGGTCCGCCTCAAGCGTAAAGTCGCCAAGACTGTTGACTTCATCGACCTTGGGCCACTCTGGCAGGGTGTAATGTGTCCCGGGCTTGTACGCCTGCTTGCAGATCTTGCGGGCATAGTCAAGCGTGATGTGGTGCGAGATGATGCGGCGCTGGTTCGGATCCGGAGGCGAGACGAAGAAGTACGCCCATTGGTCACAGACCTGCCAGAGCCAAAGACGCCAGGTCGCTGCGACGGAGACGTCGGTATACTTGGAATCGTCGTACGTGCCAAAGCACTCCTCGACGCTGTAACCCTCCGGGCACGACTTTGCAACGCGTCTGCGGATGTACTTGGCGTAGTTGAGCGCGGCAGCGGGCAACTCGAAGGGACCGACGGTGGTGGTCGTTGTCACGCCGGACGTAAAGTAGTTCTCATCGTCATCGTCGTCGTCCCCGCCATCGCCATTCCCGGCAAGAGCCGCGCAGAAGTCCTCGAACCGCGTGCTGCTGACAGCTGGGTCCCAGTTGCGCGCCTGCCAACCGCCAAACGCGCTCTCGAGGACGCTGGCAAAGTCATCGTCGTGCTCGAGGTCCTCAAGACCGAAGAGACGCTTCAAAGGCTTCTTCAGAGGAGGAAGGGCGAGAATACGGTCGACAAAGGCGATAGTGTGCTCAATCTGGAGACTGCAGTCTGGCGGTGCCGAACGGCGAATGACCTCATGGTACTCCCACCAAACAGTGGCCGCGTGGGTGACGGCACTCGAGGCGATGGCCCCGAACGTTAGCTCAGGGTAAAGCACGCGCATGTGCGCTGCCCGCGCGCCTGCGTAGCTGCCGCCGTAGTAGATCCACGGCGTGCCAGGTGAGGTCAGGTCCAGGTCGATGCCCTCAAACTTGACGCTAGCCATGAAGTTGGCGGAGTCAGCCGCGCTCTGGTTGTTGTTGAGCCAGCGCAACGCGTCGGTCGTAAAGTTCATAACGGGCAGCGAACGACCATAATATCTGTACATCGTGTGAGCCGCGAGGTTGTTGGCTGCAAACAAGTAATGGACTATACCTGTGCTCAAGAATGATACCGAGACCGTTTGTAGCCTTGGCGAGAATGTCGGCAATGCCAGTTTCTAACAAAGGGAATGGTTCAACACAAGTCTCGTCCAATTCGAATTGACAAACCTAGGAAGGGCAAACGGTTCTCGCCCGAAGTCTCTCCTCCGTCAATGACAATGACGGGACCTCCCGACTTGTAGTGCCGGTCGCTGAGCCAGTAACGCTGCAGGAATGTCTCTTTGCGAGACGCGTCAAAGTGATCCAACGGCTGACGGAACCAGCGTGGCGTGAATTTGACGTCTTGAGGGGCGACGAGAGGCTGTTGGCCACCGCTCTGAGAAACCAAAGCCTCTTGCTGTTTCAGCTCGCTGTCCACCCCAATATGTTTGAGTCAGCAACAAGTCACGCGAACGGCGAGCAATCGCACACGACTCACGCGAGTTGACGCAATTTCCACATGTTGACGGACTGTGCACCCATGCGCAGCTCGTCCATCGACGCGCTGACCAGCACACATGATGTGGCCGCGAGCGCAATAAGTGAATTCCGCATCCTGAGGGGTAGAAACAGGAGGAAGAGATTGCTGCGCCGTGTTGCAACTCCGAAGCGCCGGATGCGCGCTGCCGCAACTGGCCGGGATCATGATTCGCCATATCGGTGCCTGCACCTCGGCATGCAATTCTGGGTCACTGAAGGTGCTCGGAGATCTATTCGACGCGCTCTCACAGAGCTTGCGAGGGTTATTTTTTCCGGGCAAAACGTGTGCTGCTGGTCAGCTTGCCAGTACCATGCAACACAACTCGGGTATCTAGACCAAATGACGGCGCCTCACTTCAGGCTGTATGGAGTTCAGGGTACAGCTTTTATATTCCAGATATGACCGTGAACCTGGTGTTACCGTTCAAGTCCTGCGATGACATTAAACGGATGCCGACTTTTGGGCACCGATGCACCTGGCTCGGCGTTGAACGCATGCCAGAATATCGTTACACCGCGGCAGTCGTCCTGATACTCTATCTCGCGAACCTCTGGCAGCGCAAAATTGCGTTCGACTTGGAGCGCAGTGACACTCGCCCAGAAACCGTTGTGGACGTTTCGGCCAGTCTTGCCAGGACAAGTGAACCGCAGCGAGCTGAGATCAGGGAAGTGCGATACAATCGAACAAATGGCCGGAGCATCCTTTTTAAAGTATGTCAGCGGTTGGTAGGGGAAGATAAGTCAGGACAAACCTCGTCGAAGATGCGAGGAAGAACACACTGGCAGTCTGCCCACGGACAGAACCACAGTGTGAGAGTCACAACCAACGGTAAGCTGTCGCACCACTCGAGCAGCTTTGATAGATACACCACGCTGACCGTGGACCGCAACCTCAGCGCAAAGTGCTGCAACTTCTCCGTTTTAGCGAGCGCAGCGAACGTTTCCTTGAACAGTGCACTGGCATTGTCTTTCCTATGCCAGACCTCCGCGTAGTCGTCTATGGCCAAATGTCTGAGCGTCGCGGCATGTTCGCGAACAAGTGCCGGTGCAAAGTGGATGTCAACGGCGAGGGTGCGCAGGTTCTTTAACCGCGGTACAGTGCTGGCGTCGAAATGCTGATGCCACGCCAACACCGCCTTTTCAGTCCGCGACCACTCGGATGTGACCTGAAGATGCTTGATCGTCTTGGTATGGCGTCCGATGAAGGCTTGCGCATTGATGAGGATGTACGCAGATACCTCAAAAAACGACAACCGAGGAAGATGCACGTCCGCGAAGAGCCAATGGTATATGCTGGGCAGATGCGGAAGACTGAGCTTCTCGAGCCTTTTGGTGGTCATGAGAACCTTGTTGAGAATGAGCGAGAGGGCCTGAAATGCGCTGGCGCCGGCTGGACGTTCCTCGTCGCGATCAGATAAGTGAACTGCCACCGTGCGAACGCCAGCGGAGTACTCGTCACGAGCAGTCACGCTAGTCAATGCAGACTTTGTCACAGAGAATGGTAGGCTGATAAGTTTGAGCTCGGAGTACAGAAGCGGGGCGCCGGCCGTGAACCAAGTTTTGGAAACGCGCAACGCCGTAGGCAGCTGATTCCGGGTAATAAAAGACAGAGCGTGAGTTATGAGCTCTGCCGGGAGACGACGGATCGGCCCGATGATGGTGTGGTTCAAATGAGCGCGAGGTGGCATCGAGGACGTGAGTGGCAGAAGATCAAGCGCGTCGGGTCACATTCGTTATCAGCAGTCACGCACCGGGATCTTGATGAAACGACTATCAGCTTAGCTTGAAACTACGGCGAAACTCAAGTCGCCATCTTTGCTCGTAGTTGAGCATCATTGGTTTCAAGCATCGACTGGTCTGACAAAGCCCAAGCTCACAAATGCTCTCATCATCAGGCAGCCGCACGCATGATACATATGTGCGATCAGCTGGATTTCGATCTAAAATCACATGGAAGAGTTTTAAGCGGCAGATTCAGAATGATAAGGCGTTACATAGAGCGGCATGGAAGGTTCTGTGGTGGTGTCCTTGCTCAAATCTCTTCGCCGCAGATTTTTACCTCGACTTTGCCCTCGATATGCATGAATCCACGCACAATCAGATCATGCGCGTCCACATATGTCTTCACCTTCGGTCTGCTTCCGTTGCCGACATTGCTCACTCTGATTAGCACGTAGAGCTTGGTCGGCTGAGTGTTCGAGTCAGCATCATGACCGCGCCACATGGCGGCAGCCTGGCAGCTTCACGTCAGTACGGTGTGGCAGGACGACATCTAAGTGACACATACACGCCGGAGCTGGTGGTGGCTCAAGTGGAAGGTTGCATCCTGGTCGTAACTTGTTGACTTGACTTCGATGAAGACCTCAGGCTTAGCACCGTGGATTTCTGGCTCATGGGGTAGCAGGTGCTTTGTGAGAATGCCCGTCAGATCG
>Ga0247815_10004255_pt1 | contig 10087 bp, 2 predicted proteins | sample UWRJL194509B1_FD_181014 | JGI IMG/M metagenome (GOLD analysis project Ga0247815, IMG submission 181014) | Plant litter microbial communities from Arlington Agricultural Research Station in Wisconsin, United States - UWRJ-L194-509B-1 | ecosystem: Environmental > Terrestrial > Plant litter >... | reverse complement strand
CGATCAGTGAGCGCATTGATCTGAGCATTTGGAGGCCAAGCGGGGCCAAGATCCGCGCGCTCGGCAAGGCGTCCTAGTCCGTCTGCGATGAACGTTCGCATGTCTCTCCTGACGGTTGTCTCCTCGATTTTATGCAACCATTGCTCGTCGACAAGGCCTTCAAGCCCACCTCTGGAGCGAGCCATGCGGAGAGCACCGAGTTCGCGGCTGGATACGATGAGCTTTATGCGTCGAGGGAGGCCTACCAGGACCAGAGCAAGTGGTACGATAAGTTCAGACAGCAGGACCTGGACGTCCTCTGCTTCGTCGAGGCCATCGATGATGATCGCGAGTGGCGAGGTCACTGTGCTGTGCACCGAAATAAGAGGACTAACGAGCAGCCGCTGCACCTGGTCATTGAGGCTGTGCTGCAGTAAGCCAGGATCAGATTTGAGCGTGGCAAGCAGTCGTTCGCAGAACATAGGGTCATGCTTCGCCAATTGATAAGCCAATGTTTGCACAAGACGCTCAATCTTGCGACTCTGTAGAATGGAACGCGAGATAAAGTAGGATACGACGACAATGCCAGAATGGGTGAGGGTGTCTGCGATGCTGCGCGCCAGAGCACTCTTGCCTGTCATCGGGTTAGTGCCTCACACAAAGCCCTCCATTATATTGGCACGCACCCATTCCTGCGAGGCCCAAGATCAGACAGGTATGTGGAGGATCAGTGTCGCTGACAAAATCGCTGATTCGCTGGAGTAGCTCGAGTCGCGTTCCAACCAGGCAGCCGTCTTTAGGAACGTTGATGCCCATACGCGTAGAGCCTTCGAGTGGGCTGAGAAGCTTATAAAGGTACTCTGAAACCGGGACGTGAGGGCGGGCCACATGATGATTACTTTTCTACGTACGGAGTTTTGAGTCAGCCCTGGTCTGCTGCTGCACGACGTTAGATACGGGGTTGAAGTTCAGAACAGCCGTATTGTCGCCATGGACCGTGTTATTGTTCTGATTGTTGTTGTAGATTGAATGATGAGGAGTGCCTGGTTCCATCGTGGACAGCACAGCGGGCGCTACTGTTTGTGTGTCGCCAATGACGGGGTAAGGCCAAGGAACACAGGGGCAACCGCCAGTCGAAGCCCCCGCGACTCTCAATTCGGCCGCCGCAGATGAGAAGCGAGGAAGACATCTGAACATATTTGGTTTAAGCCTACGAGAGTAAATGCGCGATCTACGCCATGTTTGATGGACTAGTTCTCATATACAACAGGCACAATATACAACAGGCACGAGCAATGTAAACGGTGGTACCTATTAGGTGGATGTAGATATTGACGAGTGCATAGAGGAGGACGTCGTGCAATAGATGAAGGGGTCGACTAGGTGGCGGATTGCGCCAGTGCGCGGGGCCGGGCTTTTCTTCGCCCGATCACTTCGCAAAAGGGTTCCAACATCGCAATGCATACTGACCCACCCGAGCTTCGAGTAGGTAACTGATGATCACAGCGGAAGTTTGGTAACGACTTGACCGACGGAAGGTGAATCGCGCGTCAACATTGTGTAGAGGAAACAAAGCGAGCGACACGCCATGGTCTCGCTCGTTCTTCGTTCGTCTCACCCACACCATCTCTCTCCAGACTTGTATACCGCTGACAGAAGTCGACCAGGTGGGCTGTTGTTGCACCCGCAGAAGCGGCTCGCCGCGTGACAGGCAGCTTTCGTGCTAGTGCTTCCGCCCCGCCACAGATGTCATTCGTGGCTGTCGGAGTGTCGGAGCGGGTTCGACGCGACGTCGAACTACGAAGAGCCCAGTGTCGGTGCGGAACAGTGCATGTTGACTGGCTGTGGCGCTCAGAGCGAGCATCGAATTGCCCGACTACACATCGGCACGGCGCAACTATAGCACGCACTGGTATTCAGAGGCTGTTGCCCCACGTCGGAGAGCGATGTGACTCTCCAATGTATGTAAGCCGTCCATCGCTCAACTAAAAGAGGCTCGCCGGGTGAGCCAGCTGGTGCGTGAAAAGTTGGGGATGAAGCATGAGGACAAGAGGTGTGTGGGCTGAGTTTGGACGCGCTTCCCTCTCTTTCACTCCCGCTCCGCCCGTCCTCATCATGTTCGCCTCGACGCCGCGCAACATGCGCACGCATATGCTGCGTTACGGCAACGGCGCCGCTAAAGCTATGATATCTCCAAGTGGCCGAAAACTCGGCAGCTAAAGGTGGCCAATATGCGACGCTCTGGCATGCAGCAAGTCCGCGCGATCTCGATACTTAGAGGTACAGCTCACCACTCTTGCAAGGCTACTTCTTTTGCTAGCGTTCTTCTGGATGTCTGTGCTCTGGCTTGTCCAGTTTGGATGCAGCTCAAAGACGGCAGGAGCAACAGCCGCCCATGGCGAGGCTATCGCCGCGCCTTCGATGCCCTCACGTCGCGTGCTATATCCGCGATCAGCATCCACCCCGTCCTCTTTTCGGTACAGAGGTTGTTGGCACCCGCAAGAATTAGGACCATTGCCCTACCTCGTCCACCGTCATCGCAAGGACAGCTGGGCTCCTCCCGTCAACGTCCCTGCTCAGCGTGTCCAGCCCGCAGGGGGCGGTGATCAGTACGCTCGCAGCCTTAGCACCGAAGAGAGGCTCATCGGCGAGGCTTCTACTCGCGCTGGCAACGGCAACAGCGACGACAACAACGATGAGGACAAGCCCACCAGCACCAAGTCTCCTGTCAACACATCAACCGGCAGCGACGGTGTCATCAACGTTGGCGACAAGCCCACCGATGCTCCTACGCCCGAGCCTACCTCCGCCCTGTCTGACGATAAGGATACCGAGGACTGCGACGACTCTACTCCCGAGTGCGAGGAGTACGATGTCCCTGCTGCTGGCGACAGTTGCAACAAGCGCGTTCTAATCCCAGCTTCTACCCCATTCTTACTGCTTGCCTTCGCCTTATTTCCCACTACCTTGCTTCGTCGTGACCCCGTGTCCTCAACCCTATTCTCTTCGCGCGTACTTATCTTGTATTGCATCTTCAATCATAATCACCTCCCTTGCGCGTTACGCATTTCACATTGGAAAAGATGGCGACGCCTGTCGATCCTTCACGCCCTAATCCTAAACAACGATCGCTGACACATGTTGACTCCTCACAGACCGACCAAACCTCCACGCCGCCAAGACGTACTGCTTCGCCGCTGCTGCGGACGTCACCAAGAGCATCTTCTAAGTACTCAACACCCGACAGCCAAGATCCGACGGAGACACGCACATGATGCCACATTCAGACTTCTATTAAGATTTTCATGCACCGAACATGTCGTGCCGAGACCTCTGCTTTCGGAAACAAGAACGCTTTGTCCTTGAACCGCCTAATTCACTTCAGCACCCTTCTCAGCGCAAGCTTGATACTAGTCGCTTCTCCAATTGCATGCATTCAAGATTTTTTTTACCAAGCGATCTCATCACCGCTGCCGCTTCAGGTCAGGCTGCCGTCCAGAGATGGCCTCTTAGGTGGAACCCTCCCACCCAGATGTTGGGCCTCTAAGGCCCCGGGGCCATATACACATCTAGAAACAGTAGCATGCTTAATGCATGTAGTTTGTAGATACTTTCTGGAGAATAGAGGCCACCCCTGAAATGCACAGATAGTTTCTGGGCCCGTATTAAACACCTGCAGGTACAGCGACAGATACTGTCTGCTGAAAGCGCAGACAGTATCTGTGACACATCTGACACGTTGGAGGCAGGCCGTAGATACTCTCTGTTATACTCGTAGACAATATCTGCGATGCATCCTGCAGGTTAGCCTGTATGCGGCAGATACTTTCTTCATGAATTGTGCTGTTTGTGCGTGCAGATATTATCTCAGCACAGTGCAGTCACTATCTGAAATCTGCCGGCTGGTGTTTCTGGCGTTGCAGATACTCTCTGGATGTCAGTTGCATCCTTAAATTCGTACTTTCTCGTGTCACAGACAGTATCTAGTGACATACTGACTGATCGGCTGCAGATAGTATCTGCATGTCGCTAACTAATGCATCATGAAAGATTACATCTTATCTCCATCTTAGTACATCATCTGCTGCATATTACCTTGATTTCAGCGCAGCGAGCCATGGTTGATATTTTTATCCACAGTAAATCAAGCCAGATCGGAGGTTCAGCTGAGGCAAACATTGAGTAATTGTGTCGGACTTATCCACATCACCACCATGAACTTTCCGTCAGTTAACGAGTCCCTCAGGGTTTCCTACTTCCAAGATTTCTTTTTGGGCATCTGAATAATCATTGGAAAAATCCAACGAAGCGAATAGAGCGGAGGCCGACAGATCATTGTCTCACATCATCTTTGTCCCGACACTTTTCAATCGGTACCTGGAGACGTTAGGATGCATTTCAAAGTCTCAAGGTTTTGATATTACTTTCAGATAGCTATAAAAAAGGTTTGTGCAAAATTTCGCGAGAATTGATCAAGTAAGCGGTCCAATTCAGAAGGGACATTTTCAGTTGTTGTGTTAACATAGATGGGTTGTTCGCATGTCTAATTTACCCAAGACTTCCAATTCACACAGAAATGACACATTGTGGATGTTCTAACTCTAATTGTGGAATGCGGACACAAATCTCACATTAAATTAGGTATAAATGTAGTAGAAACTTGGGTTGCTCTGTGCCTCAGTACTGCCAATTCAAGGACATCAACTGCACTCCCTGCTCTGTGGACCAGGAAGGAACGAAGAATAAGGCAATGTAACACATTTTTATAACATAATGAACGCATACACAATCAGATGGACGGCAATCCCGGGTGCAGGCTTAGCAGGTGTGATTAATCAGTGCTGGTTCAAAACCCAATACCTTCTACTCACTTTAGTAACCATAATCATGAGATGCCGGATTTGAATGACAGCTAGCCGGTGAAATTTGCAGAAATATTAAGTGAACAGTGTTGAGGCAAATATTCCGGTGTCAGCTGGCAACATCCGGAAATCTGCAGTGCACGTGACTTTCTGTAGTGCAGATACTTTCGGTGCCGTCAGAAGCAGCAAAAGGCAGTAGCAAAGGCATAGCTGAGTATAACTATAGTGCACGGCAGAGAGTGTCTGCCATGTGTCAAGGTAGTTTCTCATCGAGCTGCAGATACTACCTGTACCACTGTAGTGGTAGGCACCAATGTGTACAGATAGTATCTGCAGCTCAGCGAGATGCTATCTCGACATGCTTCAGAGACTAACTGCGATGCTGGAATGCCAGACATTGATAGCTACAGGTAGTGTCTGGCGCTCATCGAGATAATTTCTCAGCATGCAGGAACTATCTGCAATACCAAGCCAGTGTATGAGGCAGTAGTACGGGGGCCCAGCGGTCCGTACCTAAGCCTAGGATTTGTGCAAGCCCGGCAAATAATTTGAGACATTTTAGCACTGGGAAAAAATACTGGCCTCCCAGGTTCGTACCAGCCAATCCGGTTCGTACCCGATATCGGGTCACTCCGATGACTTACCTCCTGTGGTGCGAACCAGCCCGGCTGGTATGGACCAGCTTATAACTCGTAAAGTTGTGGGAATCCAGGTTCTGTCGGCTTGCATATTGTCACAGCCTATCAATGTTGAAAAGCAGAATTAGAGTTCTGACAATGAGTAGGTGTGCATTTGTGATCAATGGAAAGAGATCACTCATACGCGTAAAATACTGATAATTGGAGCGTAGTGGATGGCTCTTCATTTGATTTTAACTGAGAAATTCACTGGTTCGGACTCAGTCCACTGGTTCGAACGTAGTCCATCGGTTCAGACCACGGTGTAGCCGTCAGTCCTGCACGAATCCTAGGGCTAAGTCCGTGCCAGAGGTCGGGTATTCCTAGGGCTAGGTACGGACCAGGGGGCCCCGGTACCTTTGTGTGAGGCGGCTCCAGATACTTTCTGCACACTATTTATTTTTTCTCTCTCTAGATACACAGGCTTGATTCGGGCCTCTTAGGTCCAACCTCTGGCTGGGCAGGTTCCACCTAAGAGGCAGTTTTAAACGGCAGCCTGTGGTGTCGTGCAGATGCGAATGATTTGTTCGAGTTACCAGCCCTAGCAGCCAAACAGACGCACTTGTCCAGTCGAAGCTCAAAAGTGATCATCATCAGCGCCCACACCTTGATCTAGGTGCCCAAATGTCAATATACTTTCTTTGGCCTGAAGAGCGACCGAAAGCAGACGTCTAATGAAGCCGCGATCGGTGACATCCACTCTCCTTGCATGCAGGTCCGCTCTTTAGCTATCACACATATAGTTCAGTCAATTGCCCTCATGCCCTCCGTAATCACTCATAGAATGTCCCCGTGGTCAAATGAATACCAGCCCTGCGGCCCGACCTGCCTTTGGCACTAATAAGTGGGAGCGGTGTGGAAGCATTGACAGCTCGGCACCGCGTCGGGACCTCCTCCTCTTTCTCGTGGCCAACGCTCTGTACACAACTTCGACCAGTTCATAACTGAGTCTCAGTCAACTTAATGCATGAGATTACGGTATCACACAACAGCAAACGTTCTCAGGTCTGCGATGTCGATGATATGTTGTGTCGAATGTTGCACGTCTCCTGCCCTGCCCTGTAACAATGGCATCTGTAGCACCCAGCGGCGAGACCGGCCTTCCTGCTTGTTCCAGATAATTCAGCCGGTATAAGTTCGTATTGAAAGTGATTCGTGCTACCGGCCGGAGAGCGGCCCCGTCCACAAAGAAGTCAGGGCGTTGTGTGTTAACAGAGCTGCGGTGCGTGCCGCGAACACGTGTGCTCCTCGCCTTTTGAAATCGCTCCCCGCAGTTCTCTCGCAGCATAACCTCTACCCTGTACGCTAGCCATGGATTCTGGAAGGTATGCTATCTTCACAATACGACAAATACTCAATCAGATACTGACCACGAGTGTGACCAGTACATCGACCCCCACGGTCAACAACAACAGCTCGAACGTGAACAACTTGAATGGCTCGGGAGATATCATCAACAACAACCACATCACAAACAACTTCGTGTATAGAGACGAATTGGTGCGCTTTCCTGCTTGTTTTCGTTCGGCTGTTGGCTGATCAGCTCTGCCATAGGCCGACATCCAAGCAAAGATTGCTGCAGGTCAGAGCTTCCATGTATTTAAAGCGGCGCATTCTGCTGACTTTCAACAGTCTTGCAACGTCGCCACGTCCCTGAGGCAGTTTACAGTGCTCAGTTCGCTTCCGGTTGCATGGCCGGTACCCGCGTTCAAATCCTCCGTGACATCGTAACCTGGATCATGAATCTGAAGGGCCCGCAGATCTTCTGGATTACTGGGATGGCCGGGATGGGCAAAAGTGCCTTGGCCTGGTCTGTTTGTGCGTTGTTGCGCGAAATGCACAACTCGGAGGCGATCCTCGGTGGCAGCTTCTTCTGTTCACGCTCAACAGGTGTGAGCGGGCAGCGCGATGTGCGTTGTATTGTTCCCACTCTGGCGCAGCATTTTGCGCGCCAGTCGGTTCCGTTCAGCAAAGCTCTCGCCGCCGAACTAGCAAGTGATCCCGATCTGCTGCACCAGCAGGTCTCGACTCAGGTCGAACGCCTGCTCTACAAACCTTTGCTGGCACTCAAAGGCTCACCCACACCCATTGTTTTTGTCATTGATGCGCTTGACGAATGTGGCGGTCAGCTGATCACGAACGGATCGCCAAATGATGCAGAAAGCCATCAGATCGTTTCCAACATGCTGGAAGCGCTCGTCACGTTCTCGCGCTCGTCGTCCGATTTGCCCGTGAAGTTCTTCGTCACCTCGCGACCCGAAACACACATCCGTGACACTCCAGTGTCTGATGAGGCGTTCAATAAGGTTTTGCGGCTGCATACCGTAGACAGGCAACAGGTCGACGCCGATATCCGCCTGTACATCTCCAGCAAGCTGTTTGGCACGCCGACTCTCCGTTCCCTGTTCGCAGATGAGGAAATTGAGATGCTCGTCCAGGTCTGTGATGGTCTTTTCATCGTTGCAGCAACTGCTTTGCAGCACGCGCTCGGTGGAGGAATCGACGTTGCAGCTGAGCGGTTCAGATCATTGCTCAACGCCTCTCGTGACAAGCTCACCAGTGCAGCTGCGGCTCCTCTTGATCGCATGTACGGAGTGATTGTCGAGGAAGCCACCGCGGACGATCTGGCAGCAACCGACCGACTGCAAAATCTGCAGCAGGTGCTGGCGTCACTGTTGTCGGCTCAGATGACACTCTCGGTCGCAGCGCTGGGAGATCTTTTGAGCGTGAACAAGGGCCTGCTGCGTGCGCGCATGACGCGGCTTCATGCTGTTGTTCATATTCCGGACGATGATGACGAGGCCAATCTTCGACCATTGCACGCATCCTTTGGCGACTACTTGATGACCCGAGCACCCCCACACATCCGCATCCCGGAGCTACTTGGTAACAGAGCTCTTGCGCGTGGCTGTCTCCGTATCATGAAGAACCGTCTTCACTTCAATGTCTCACAAAGCAGGTCTTCATACGAACCATCAAAGAAGCCCGAGAGCTTTACACTTGCCCTCGAGTACGCTTGCCTGCACTGGATACACCATGTCTCTCGTCTCTTCCAGCCGCTGCGGTCTGAGAACAAGGTCGATAAAGGGTTCTTTCAACGCATCTGGGCACGGTCTCAGAGTGGCTCTGATCCCGAACAGCTGTCAGAGCTGGATCAGATTATCAGCGACATTTTCTGCCCGCGATTTTTGTTCTGGCTTGAAGTTATGAGTGTGCTGGGCCAGGTTCGTCGTGCTGCTGGAATGCTCATAATTGCGGCTGTATCAGTACGTCGCTCTCGAGGAAAGCGTGAAGCAGCCACTAATTGTTCTGTTCAGGTCCGATCGACAGAGCTGTCACGATTCCTTCGTGATGCCAACGCATTTGTTGCATCCTCGTCCCAGGCGATCGAATGGGGCACGCCACATATATACATCTCCGCACTTCCTTTTGCAGCCAAGGATTCTCTGATCTACAAGACCTTTGCGCCGCTTTGCGTCGGCCTAGTTGCAGTCGATGTGCACGGTGTGGGGCAGCACGGTGGACAACTCGTTATGACGCTCACTGGACATGGGGATGGTGTGAATTCGGTCGTGTACTCTCCCGATGGTCTTCTTCTCGCTTCCGGCTCCGACGACGACACTGTACGTATTTGGGATACTCGCACCGGCGAGGAGACTATGCCTCCACTCCATAGCGGCTGTGGTTCGGTCATTACCGTTGCATTCTCTCCAGACGGTAAGACCATCGCTTCCGGGACAGGATCCGGAGTCGTCTGTATGTGGAGGTTAATGGCCAACCAGGCGTCTCTCCAGCGACTGAGTGGCCACTCAGACTGGGTCCGATTCATTGCATTCTCTCCAAACCGACCTCTTCTTGCATCAGCGTCAGACGATCACTCAGTGCGCCTCTGGAGTACTTCGACGGGCCAGCAGCTCTCAGTAATAGAAGAACATAGAGGCGAGGTCGTTTCCGTTACATTTTCTCCGGACGGTGATATCCTGGCGACCGGATCTTGGGACCAGACGATCAGGCTATGGCATGGGGCTACGGGCGAGCCCCTTCGTGAGCCCCATGATCACAAGAACTACGTCCGCAGCATATGCTTCTTCCCAGATGGAAAGAGCCTGGCCGTTGCCGGATCTGAATCTATCACAATCCACAAGACAAAGAACGTTAAAAAACTGACAAAGCTGAATGCTAGCGAGAACTGCGTGGCTACCCAGTGCTCACCGGATGCCCTGTCATTAGTGGCAGCGCAGAAGAATGTCATCAGGCTGTGGAGTCACCCGCGAGATTTGTCCAAAGCGATCTCATTTGTTCTTTCCGGTCATACAAACACAGTTAATGCCGTCACTTTCTCGCCAAATGGTCTATACGTCGCCTCGGCCTCTGATGACAGGACCATTCGGATATGGGACGCAGGACGCGGCCGACGAGCCGTCCAACCACTACCGGCTCACGAAGCCGCAGTAAACTCTGTGGCGGTCTCATTTGACGGATCATTCATTGTCTCCGGCTCTGACGATCATTCGGTCCGGGTCTGGGACGCAGGGACTGGCAAACCTAGGTTTCCGGCGCTGATTGGGC
>Ga0247815_10004253_pt1 | contig 10088 bp, 13 predicted proteins | sample UWRJL194509B1_FD_181014 | JGI IMG/M metagenome (GOLD analysis project Ga0247815, IMG submission 181014) | Plant litter microbial communities from Arlington Agricultural Research Station in Wisconsin, United States - UWRJ-L194-509B-1 | ecosystem: Environmental > Terrestrial > Plant litter >... | reverse complement strand
CTGCCGGAGATTCCGGCGCCGCCGGTCAAGAAAAAACCCGTGCCACGGGCCAAACGAAGTTCCATCACCTCATAGGAGTCTTAGTAAGATGTCTTCCATCGACACCCTGGTCAACACCATCATCCGCCCCGACGTACGCGCCATCGCTGGCTATCACGTCGCCGACGCGAGTGGTTTTATCAAGCTGGACGCGATGGAGAACCCTTACCACCTGCCGCATCATCTGCGCGAGGAGCTGGGCCGGCGCCTGGCCGACGTGGCGCTGAACCGCTACCCGGCGGCCTCCTACGCGACCGTCAAGCAGCGCGTGCGCGACACGCTCGGCATCCCGAACGGTTACGACGTCATCCTCGGCAACGGCTCGGATGAACTGATCTCCATCCTGTGCATGGCCTGCGCCACGCAGGAGCGCCGCGCCGTGGCGCTGGCGCCGACGCCGTCGTTCGTGATGTACCAGCGCTCGGCGAAATTCGCCGGCATGGACTTCGTCGGCGTGCCCCTGAAGGCCGACCTGACCCTGGACATGCCGGCGATGCTGGCCGCGATCGCCGAGCACAAGCCGGCGCTGGTGTTCCTGTCCTACCCGAACAACCCGACCGGCAACCTGTTCGCCGAAGCCGACATCGTCGCCATCATCCAGGCGCTCGATGGTTTCGGCCTGGCCATCGTCGACGAGGCCTACGAGCCGTTCGCGCAGCAAACCTTCATGCACCGCCTGCCGGAATTCGACAACCTGGTCGTCATGCGCACCGTGTCGAAGCTGGGCCTGGCCGGCATCCGCCTCGGCTACATGTCGGCGGCGCCGGAATTGCTGGCCGAATGCGACAAAGTGCGGCCTCCTTACAACATCAACGTATTGACGCAGGTGGCGGCCGAATTCGCGCTCGACCACGTGGAGGTGCTGAACCAGCAGGCCGCCGCGTTGCGCGCCGCACGCGCCGATCTGATGGCCGCGTTGGCCGCCATGCCGGGGGTGGAGGTTTTTCCGTCGGCGGCGAATTTTATCTTGATTCGGGTGCCGGATTCCGACGATGCCCACGCGAAACTACTATCCCACAAGGTTTTAATTAAAAATGTGAGTAAAATGCATACTGTGCTGACCAATTGCCTCCGCATCACGGTCAGCACCCCGGAAGAGAATTCCGCCTTCCTCGATGCCTTCGCCGCATCGCTGGCATCTTAACTTTAGCGCCATCGCCATCGCGAGCCCTTCATGAACCGCACCGCAGAAATCACCCGCAACACCAACGAGACGCAAGTCCGCGTCTCCATCAACCTCGACGGCACCGGCAAGCAAAAGCTGAACACCGGCGTGCCCTTCCTGGACCACATGCTGGACCAGATCGCGCGCCACGGCCTGTTCGACCTTGAAGTCGAGGCCACCGGCGACATCCACATCGACAACCACCACACGGTGGAGGACGTCGGCATCACGCTGGGCATGGCCGTGGCCAAGGCCATCGGCGACCGCAAGGGCATCGTCCGCTACGGCCATTCGTATGTGCCGCTGGACGAGGCGCTGTCGCGCGTGGTGCTGGACTACTCCGGCCGTCCCGGCATCGAATACCACATCCCGTTCACGCGCGCGATGATCGGCACCTTCGACGTCGACCTGACGCTGGAATTCTTCCGCGGCTTCGTCAACCACGCGCTGGTCACGCTGCACATCGACAATCTGCGCGGCACCAACGCGCACCACCAATGCGAAACGGTCTTCAAAGCGTTTGGCCGCGCGCTGCGCATGGCGTCCGAACTGGACCCGCGCGCCGCCGGCACCATTCCGTCGACCAAAGGCAGCCTCTAAAAAATCGCCATGAAAAAAATCGTAGTAGTTGATTACGGCATGGGTAATCTGCGTTCGGTCGCGCAAGCGCTGCGCGCCGTCGCGCCCGAAGCCGACGTGCTGATCTCCGGCAAAGTCGCCGACATCGAGTCCGCCGACCGCATCGTTTTGCCCGGCCAGGGTGCCATGCCCGACTGCATGCGCAGCCTGCGCGAATCCGGCGTGCTGGAGGCGCTGCTGAAGGCCGCCGACAGCAAGCCGCTGATGGGCGTGTGCATCGGCGAGCAGATGTTGTTCGACGGCAGCGAGGAGGGCGACGCCGCCGGCCTGGGACTGTTGCCCGGCAAGGTGGTGCGCTTCCAGCTGGACGGCCAGCTGCAGGAGGACGGCTCGCGCTTCAAGGTGCCGCAGATGGGCTGGAACCAAGTGCGGCAAACGGCGTCTCACCCGATGTGGCGCGATATTCCGGACGACAGCTATTTCTATTTCGTGCACAGCTATTTCGCGCAGCCGGAACAGTCGGCGCACACGGTTGGTCAAACTATCTACGGTGCGGCGTTCAGTTGCGCCGTGGCGCGTGATAATATTTTTGCTACCCAGTTCCATCCGGAGAAAAGCGCCGCGACCGGGCTGCAGTTGTACAAGAATTTCGTTCACTGGAACCCTTGATTTCTTTTACCACTCACATCTAAAAAAACCATCATGCTGCTCATTCCTGCCATCGATCTCAAAGACGGTCACTGCGTTCGCTTGAAACAAGGCGATATGGAACTCGCCACCGTATTCTCCGACAATCCGGCCGACATGGCCCTGCATTGGCTGAAGCAGGGCGCGCGCCGCCTGCACCTGGTCGATCTGAACGGCGCCTTCGCCGGCAAGCCGAAGAACGAAGGCGCGGTCAAGGCCATCCTCCAGGTGGTGCGGGAATACGCCGAGGAAAATGACCTGGACGAGATCCCGGTCCAGCTGGGCGGCGGCATCCGCGACCTCGACACCATCGAGCGCTACCTGGACGCCGGCATCAGCTACGTCATCATCGGCACCGCCGCCGTCAAGGAGCCGGGCTTCCTGCACGATGCCTGCGGCGCCTTCCCCGGCCACATCATCGTCGGCCTGGACGCCAAGGACGGCAAGGTCGCCACCGACGGCTGGAGCAAGATGTCCGGCCACGAAGTGATCGACCTGGCGAAAAAATTCGAAGCCTACGGCGTCGAATCGATCATCTACACCGACATCGGCCGCGACGGCATGATGGGCGGCGTCAACATCGAAGCCACCGTCAAGCTGGCGCAGGCGGTCAAGATCCCGGTCATCGCCTCGGGCGGCCTGCACAACCTGGCCGACGTCGAAGCGCTGTGCGCGGTGCAGGACGAAGGCATCGAGGGCGTGATCTGCGGCCGCTCGATCTATGAAGGCACGATCGACCTGGCGTCGGCGCAATTGCGCGCCGATGAGCTGAGCGGCGATCTCATCGAAGAAGAAGACGAATAAACCATGCTGGCTAAACGCATCATCCCCTGCCTCGACGTGACCGATGGCCGCGTCGTCAAAGGCGTCAATTTCACCGAGCTGCGCGACGCCGGCGACCCGGTGGAAATCGCGCGCCGCTACGATGAGCAGGGCGCCGACGAACTGACCTTCCTCGACATCACCGCCACCAGCGACAACCGCGGCCTGATCCTGCACATCATCGAAGCCGTCGCGTCGCAGGTGTTCATTCCGTTGACGGTCGGCGGCGGCGTGCGCGAAGTGGCCGATGTGCGGCGCCTGCTCAACGCCGGCGCCGACAAGGTCAGCATGAACTCGTCGGCGGTGTCGAATCCGCAGCTGGTGTTCGACGCTTCGCAAAAGCACGGCTCGCAATGCATCGTGGTGGCGATCGACGCCAAGCAGGTGTCGCCGGGCAAGTGGGAAGTGTTCACCCACGGCGGCCGCAAGGCCACCGGCATCGACGCCATCGAATGGGCGAAGAAGATGGAGCAACTGGGCGCCGGCGAAATCCTGCTGACCAGCATGGACCGCGACGGCACCAAGTCCGGCTTCGACCTCGGCCTGACGCGCGGCGTGTCCGATGCGATCAGTATTCCGGTGATCGCCTCCGGCGGTGTCGGCGGCCTGCAAGACCTGGCCGACGGCGTCAAGCTGGGCAAGGCCGACGCGGTGCTGGCGGCCAGCATCTTCCACTACGGCCAGCACACGGTGCAGGAAGCCAAGCGCTTCATGGCGCAACAGGGCATTCCGATGCGCCTGGTTTAAGAGAAACTATGATGACCAATATGGCAAGCCCGCAGCCGAAGGCGGCGTGGCTGAAAAAAATCAAGTGGGACGAGCACGGCCTGGTGCCGGTGATCGCCCAGGAAGCCGGCAGCAACGATGTGCTGATGTTCGCCTGGATGAACCGCGAGGCGCTGGCCAAGACGGTCGAGCTGGGCGAGGCGGTCTACTGGAGCCGTTCGCGCAAGAAGCTGTGGCACAAGGGCGAAGAGTCCGGCCACACGCAGAAGGTGCTGGAGATCCGCGTCGATTGCGACGAGGACGTGGTGCTGCTGAAGATCGAGCAGGCCGGCGGCATCGCCTGCCACACCGGCCGCCATTCCTGCTTCTTCCAGAAGTTCGAGGGCGACGCGCTGGAAGGCGACTGGCAGAACACCGAACCGGTGCTGAAGGATCCATCCGACATCTACAAGGCGGGCAAATGAGCACCATACTCGACCGCCTGGGCGAACTGATCGAAACGCGCAAGCCGGCCAACGGCGGCGACCCGGCCACGTCGTACACCTCCAAGCTGTTCGCCAAGGGCGACGATGCGATCCTGAAAAAAATCGGCGAGGAAGCCACCGAGACCGTGATGGCCGCCAAGGACGCGCGCGCCGGCGGCGACAGCGGCAAGGTCTTGTATGAAGTGGCCGATTTGTGGTTCCATACGCTGGTGCTGCTGGCTCAGTTCGATCTGAAGCCGCAACAGGTGCTCGACGAGTTGGCGCGCCGCGAGGGCGTCTCCGGCATCGAGGAAAAAGCATCCCGCAAAGAATAAAACGGAGTTCCTGTGGAAAATTGCATCTTTTGTAAAATAGCTGAAAAGAAAATCCCTTCGGCCGCCGTGTACGAGGACGAGGAGCTGCTGGCGTTCAAGGACATCAATCCGGCCGCCCCGGTGCATCTGCTCGTGATTCCAAAGAAACATTACGCGACCTTGCAGGACGCCGCCGGCGCGCCCGCGCTGCTGGGCAAGATGCTGGCGCTGGCCCCCCGTCTGGCGGAGGAATTCGGTTGCGCGGTCGGCTATGATGCCGATGGCGTGCCGAGCGCCGGCTACAAGACGCTGATCAACAGTGGGCCGGACGGCGGCCAAGAGGTGTACCATCTACATCTGCATGTGATCGGCGGCGCCCACCCGTGGCGCGGCCAGCGCTGATATAGCGCTTATATTGCGATAACATGACATCTACATGACGGGCTGCGCATCGCTTATACTGTGGGCGGCGGTTCTTGAATCAACGGATAAATCTGGGCGCATGCGCCTTGCAAGGGGAATATGATGGGTTCATTTAGCATTTGGCATTGGCTGATCGTCCTGGTGATTGTGATGCTGGTCTTCGGCACCAAGAAACTGGGCAGCATGGGCGGCGACATCGGCAAGGCCGTCAAGGGCTTCAAGGATGGCGTCAAAGGCGACGACGACAAGCCAGTCACGCCGGCCGCGCCCGGCACCATCGACGTCGACGCTAAAGAGAAGAAATAAGCCCCGGGGGGCATCGCTCCCTGTAGGCTGAAACCACCTTATGATCGATCTCGGTCTCACCAAACTTGCTGTGATCGGCGTGATTGCGCTGATCGTCATCGGTCCCGAAAAGCTGCCCAAGGTGGCGCGCATGGCCGGGACCCTGTACGGCCGCGCGCAGCGCTACCTGAACGAAGTCAAATCCGAAGTCTCGCGCGAAATCGAGCTGGAGGAATTGAAAAACCTTCAGAAGGAAGTGCAGGACGCGGCGCACAGCATCAAGTCGGACGTGGAGAATTCCATTTCGCAGAACGTCGCGGACGTGGAGAACGCCTGGTACGACAATCCGGCGCCGGCCACGCCCTCGTTCAGCAGCAACGCCACCACCGAGGACTTGTCGCGCAAGGCGCGCGAGTTCCGCCGCAAGAAGCTGGTGCGCAACTCCGCCATTCCCGGTTGGTACAAGCAGCGCCACGGCGGCAAGCTGCATGTGACTTCCGGCGCGGCGCGGGTTGCCCGCTTCCGTCCACGCGGCAACAGCCAGGCGACGTTTTACTAAATGACTAAATCTACTCAGGGCGAAGAGACCTTTATCTCCCACCTGATCGAACTGCGCGACCGCTTGGTCAAGGCATCGATTGGGATTGCGTTGGTGTGCATCACCTTGATGATCTGGCCCGGCCCGTCGCAAATCTATGATTTCATCGCGCAGCCGATGATCGCCGCTTTGCCGGTCGGCTCGAAGATGATCGCCACCGGCGTGATATCGCCGTTCCTGGTGCCGATGAAGGTGACCTTGGTGATTTCCATCATCCTGGCGCTGCCGTGGGTGCTGTACCAGCTGTGGGCGTTTGTGGCGCCTGGCCTGTATGCGCACGAGAAGCGCTTGATCGCGCCGCTGGTGATTTCGTCGTCGCTGCTGTTCATGAGCGGCGTGGCGTTCTGCTATTTCCTGGTGTTCGGCCGGGTATTCCAGTTCATCGCCGAGTTTTCGCCGCAGTCGATCGCGGTGACGCCGGATATCGAGAACTATCTGGATTTCGTGATGTCGATGTGCCTGGCGTTCGGCGCGACCTTCGAGGTGCCGGTGGTGGTGGTGATCCTGGTGCGTATGGGCCTGGTGACGGTGGCCAAGCTGAAGGAGATTCGTCCCTACGCCATCGTCGGCGCGTTTGTCATCGCGGCGATCGTTACGCCGCCGGACGCGGTCAGCATGTTCTCGCTGGCGATTCCGATGTGCCTGCTGTTCGAGCTGGGCCTGCTGGTGGCGCCGCTGTTCGTGCGCATCTCGACGGCGCCGGAAGAAAAAGCCTGAGTTGGCCGGCTATGGCAGCCGGTCAACGATCTTCACCAGCATCGCAATCGTCACCGCATGCAGCGCCATCGAGATTCCCGCCATCCAGAAGAGCACGGTGAATTTCTTCTTAACGCTAGCCGTAAACGCTTCCAGGTCGCTCTTAAGATTGTCCAGCTCGCGCTTTAGATTTTCAAAGGCTTGCCTCAGGCTGTCCTGGCCGTTCTTTAGATTATCAAAGCCTTGCCTCAGGCTGTCCAAGCCGTTCCTTATGCTGTCCTGACCGATCTTTACGATTTCTATGCGGGCAACGACATCTGTTCTAAGCAACAGTAATTCACCCGGCGTGACGGTAGATTCGGCCAGCGCTTCACTCAATGCCTGCGCTTGAGCCGTGGCCTGAGCCTGCGGAATACCCGACTCCGCCAATTTTCTAGCATACTCAAGAGTATCGAACTTGATGGGCATGGTCATAATCACTCCTTGATTAAATCGTAGCAGAAATCGGCCGCCGCGCAGCCGTTCCCCATCGTATCGAATCATCAGCCCATCTATTTGCGCACGCGCAGCTTACTGCATCATCAAGCCCTTGATCACCCGCACCGGCGCGCTGCCGTAGCTCAAAAACTGCTCGTGGAATTCCTTCAGGTTGAAGCGCGGCCCCAGCTGCTGCTTGCGCTGCTCGCGCAATTCCATGATCTCGCTATAGCCGCTGAAGTAGCTGGTCAGCTGCACCGACGACACCTGAACCCGATGCCACTTCTCGACCGCCTCGCTGCGCGTCTGGAACGCCTGCCGCTGCAGCAGATCGACCGCCTGCTCCTCGGTCATGCCCAGCACATGCACGCTGTAGTCGAGGATGGTGTTGGTCACGCTGCGCAGGTTCCACTTGGAATACATCAGCCACATCTCCGGCGCGTTGTCGCCGTAGCCGGACTCCAGCATCATGCGCTCGCCGTACACCGCCCAACCCTCCACCATCGCGCCGTTGCCGAAGATCGACTTGACGATCGACGGCGACTTGTTCGCATACACCAGCTGCGCGTAATGGCCCGGAATCGCCTCGTGAATATTCAGGATCTGCAGGATCCAATAGTTGTACTCGCGCAGGCTGCTCTCGGCCGCCTCCGCCGTCGCGCCGTCGAGCGGCGTCACGTTGTAATAGGTGCGGTCCTGCGGACGATACGGCCCCGGCGCATCGATGCTCGCGCCCGCCACACCGGCTTGATAAGCCGGCGTCGCGCGCACCTCCAGCTGCTTCTTCGGATCCAGCGTCAGCAGGTTGTGACTGATCACCCAATCCTGCAACACCGGCACCTGGCGCTTGATCTCGTTGACGAAATCCTCGCGCGCCACGTGGCGCGCCGACAGCTTGTCGATCACCATGCCGATCTTGGCGAACCGGTCGGCCGGCTTGGACGCGCCGCCCATGGTCTTGTCCCACAGCTCGTCGGAGATTTTCTCCATGTTGGCCAGCAGGTCCTCACGCGCCGCCAGCGCCTTCTGATAGGTCTGCTCGGCGCTGCTGCCGGACTGGATGTCGTAGGCGAACTTCTGCTCGTACAGCGGCTTGCCGAGACGGAAGGTGCGACGGCCGTTGCTGTCCATCAGCTTGTCCATCTCCTTCAGGAAGGCCACGTAGCCGTCCACCGCCGTCAGCGCCGCGTTGACGCGCTGGGTGAACTGCTGCTTCTCCAGCGCCGTCAGGATCGACGCCTGCGCCGCCTTGTCGGCCTCGATCAGCAGCGACTGCACGCCGGGCGCCTGGGCGATCGCCAGGCGGGTGTGTTCGCGGGTCGGGTTGACGATGTTGGCGCGCGCCGCGTCGTAGTAGGCGGGAATCGACGCGATGCGCTTGAGCAGCGTGCGCAGGCGTTGCGGCTGGGCCGCGTACTCGGTGTTGAGGATCAGGTCGATCGGGCCGGCGACGTTGTAGCTGGCCGGGTTCCATTCGAACTCCTTCAGCGTGGTCAGGCGGAAGCGGTCGCTGTCGAGCTTGTTGATCAGCAGCGCCAGGTCGGTGCGCTGCTTGGGCGACAGCTGGCTGGCGTTGATCGCGCCCAGGCGCTGCTTCCAGTTGTCGATGAAGGCCAGCTCCTTGGCTTGGCCGGCCTTGTCGGGTATCGACAGCGTGGCGGCGGTGTCGTACTTGCCGGCGTAGATCGCGCTTTCCGAATCGATGCGCCACAGCGCGTTGAGGAATTGGTTGCTGGTCGAATCGAAGGAGCGGTCCTGGCGGCGTTCGGATACGGCCGCCACGATCACCGGCGTCGCGGCCACGGCGCTGACGACGGCGGCCTTGCCTTTGCCGCCCTTGGCAGGCTTGACGGACTTGGTGGATTTATTGCCGGCGGGCTTGCCGCTGCTTTTCTTGGCGGCGACGGTTTTTTTGTGTTGGGTCGCGGCGCCGGCCGGTGCGGCGGCCAGCGCCGCCATCATTACCGCCAGCGCGATTTTAGTCTTGATCATCTTGAACAGCCTTGTCTGTGTGAGCACCGGTGAGCCGGGCCGAAGCGGAGCAGATTATCATCAATCGCTCCGCTTGCGCGCGCCGGTTTTGTAACGAAATTCTATTTTCTCAGTCCCTCTTGCAGCATATTCAACATCTCGCCGGCCGACATGCGGCCGCTGACGTCGCTGCCTTCGAGCAGGCTGTCGGCCAGGTCGCGCTTGTGCTGGTGCAGGTCGACGATGCCGCCCTCGATGGTGTGCCGCGCCACCAGCCGGTAGATGGTCACCGGGCGCAACTGGCCCATGCGGTGCGCGCGGTCCGACGCCTGGTCCTCCACAGCCGGATTCCACCACGGATCCATGTGGATCACGTAATCGGCCGCCGTCAGGTTGATGCCGACGCCGCCCGCCTTCAGGCTGATCAGGAAGACATCGCCCTCGCCGGCCTGGAACGCGTCCACGCGCTTCTTACGCTCCAACATCGGCGTCGAGCCGTCCAGATATTGATAAGCGATGCCCTGCGCGTCCAGATGCTCGCGGATCAGCGACAGGTGGTCGACGAACTGGCTGAACACCAGCACCTTGTGCTTGTTCTCCAGCAGCCCTTCCAGCAGATGCGCGAACGCCGCCAGCTTGCTGCTGGCCAGCTCCAGCTCCGGCGCCACCAGGTTGGGATTGCAGCAGGCGCGGCGCAGCTTCATGATCTCGGCCAGGATCTGGATCGACTTCTTCTCGGCCGGGCCTTCGACGGCGGCCAGGTTCTCCAGCGCGGCGCGGCGCAGCGATTCGTACAGCGCCATCTCGTCCTTCGACAGATCGACTTCCAGCGTGATCTCGGT
>Ga0247815_10004252_pt1 | contig 10089 bp, 12 predicted proteins | sample UWRJL194509B1_FD_181014 | JGI IMG/M metagenome (GOLD analysis project Ga0247815, IMG submission 181014) | Plant litter microbial communities from Arlington Agricultural Research Station in Wisconsin, United States - UWRJ-L194-509B-1 | ecosystem: Environmental > Terrestrial > Plant litter >... | reverse complement strand
CGCGCGGTCTGTGCGCTCGGTCGCCAAGGCTTATCGCGACCGGCGCGGGAGGACGCGTAAATTGGAGTAAAAGGGCGAGGTGGCGACGTGGCCGTTGCCCGGGCGCACAGGTTCCACGACGCCGCGTTCGACCGTCAGCAGCAGCGAAATCCGCCCTTGCCGCCGCCGTAGCGGGCCTCTTGGCGATTGCGAAAAAACGCCTCGTAGGTCATCGGCGCCTGGCCCGGATGGTTCCTGGCGACATGGGCGACATAGGCCTCGTAGTCGGGTACGCCCACCATCAGCCGGGCGCTCTGGCAGAGGCAACGCCCCGCCGACACCAGGCGCTGGGTCCAGGAAGGGTCCATCTATTTGGCCGCCGCCAGATAGGCGGGCGCCTCCTGGGCCGTCCACTCCGGGTCGCGCAGCGCGGCCCGGCAGGCGCGCACGCCGTAGACCAGGATGCATGCGACGACCAGGATGAAGGCGCAGCACAGCACCGCGTTGATCCGGTCGTTCAGCACGACCTGATGCATGTTGGCCATGGACTTGGCCGGAGCCAGGATCCGCCCCTCTGCGATCGCCGCGGAATAGAGGCGCGCGTGGGCGAGGAACCCCACCGACGGCAAGGGCGAGAACAGCTTCATCGCCCCCGCGGTCATGGTGCAGGCCACCAGCCAAGCGGCCGGCAAGATGGTGATCCACGCGTGGCGCTGGCGCTTCATCTTGAAGATCACCACGGTCCCAAGGATCAGCGCCACGGCTGCCAGCATTTGGTTGGAGATGCCAAACAGCGGCCACAGGGTGTTGATGCCGCCAAGCGGGTCGGTGACGCCCTGGTAGAGGAAGTAGCCCCAGGCCGCGACGCAGAGCCCGGAGGCGACGAGGCTGGGCGCCAGGGCCGAGGTGTCGCGAAACTTCGGGATGAAGGTTCCCAGCAGGTCCTGCAGCATGAACCTTCCGGCCCGCGTGCCGGCGTCCACCGCGGTGAGAATGAACAGCGCCTCGAACAAGATGGCGAAGTGGTACCAGAACGCCATCATCGCCTTGCCCCCGATCACATGGGAGAAGATCTGGGCCATGCCGACAGCCAAGGTCGGCGCCCCGCCGGCTCGCGAGATGATGGTGGTCTCGCCAACCTCCTTGGCGGTTTGTTCGATGGTCTCGGCCGACACCGGAAAGCCCATTTGACCGACCGCCGCCGACGCCGTCTGGGCGCTGGCCCCGACGATGGCCGGCGGACTGTTCATGGTGAAATAGACACCTGGGTCGATGATCGAGGCCGAGACCAGGGCCATGATGGCGACGAACGACTCCACCAGCATGGCGCCGTAGCCAATAAGGCGAGCGTCGGTCTCCTTGGCGATCAGCTTAGGGGTCGTGCCGGAGGCGATCAGGGCGTGGAAGCCAGACACCGCCCCGCAGGCGATGGTAATGAACAGGAACGGGAACAGCGGTCCTGACCAGACTGGGCCCGTGCCGTCGACGAAACGGGTCAGGGCCGGCATCCGAAGGTCAGGTCCCATGACGACGATGCCGATGGCCAGGGCGGCGATCGCGCCGATCTTGAGGAAGGTCGACAGGTAGTCGCGGGGGGCCAGCAGCAGCCAGACCGGCAGTACCGAGGCGATGGCGCCATAGCCGATCAGTATGAAGCACAGCTGGGTGGCGGTGAGCGTGAAAAGGGGGGCCAGCAGCGGCGACTGAGAGACCGACTGGCCAAGGACGATGACGGCCATCAGCAGCACGAAGCCGATCAGCGAAACCTCGCCGACGCGGCCTGGACGCAGGAAGCGGCTGTAGACGCCCATGAACAGGGCGATGGGGATGGTCATCCCGACAGTGAAGGCTCCCCAGGGGCTGGCGACCAAGGCCTTGACCACGATCAGCGACAGCACCGCCAGGATGATGACCATGATCATGAAGGCCCCGAACAAGGCCACGACGCCCGGCACTGTCCCCATCTCGGCGCGGATAAGCTCTCCCAGAGAGCGGCCGTCGCGGCGCATCGAGATGAACAGGATGATGAAGTCCTGCACCGCCCCCGCCAGCACCACCCCCGCCAGAATCCACAGCACCCCTGGCAGATAGCCCATCTGCGCGGCCAGCACCGGGCCGACCAGGGGGCCGGCTCCGGCGATTGCCGCGAAATGGTGGCCAAACAGCACCCGCCGATCGGTCGGCACGAAGTCCAGTCCGTCGTTGCGCGCCACCGCCGGCGTCGCTCGTAGCGGGTCCAGCCGCATCACCGCATCGGCGATGTAGCGGCTGTAGTAGCGATAGGCCACGAGATGCACCGACAGCGCCGCGGCCACGACCCACAGGGCGTTGACATGCTCGCCGCGCGAGGTGGCCAGAACGCCGAGCGCCACCGCGCCGACGAGGGCGAACCCAAACCAGAGTGCATGGGTGCGGATCAGCTTGATCATGGTCTGGCTTCTTTCACGCGTACGGCCGGGATCTGGTCATCATCAGCTCGCCCCCGGCGCTGCTCCGGCTCGCAGGCCTGACGGGGCGGGGCCTTCGATCGTTTGCAGGCGTCGGGCCGGGGTGAGCCTGAAACGATCACGATTCCGGTCGGCGGCCCATCGCCATCGAGGCGCCGATGACATCGACGGGACGCCGGACCGTGACGCGTGGCCTCGCGCTCAGCGAAGACCAGTTCCATTATCGGCCCCGGCGTCCTGGCGGCGATCGGCGCGGGCGGCTCGGGTTCGCGTCAGGCGTGGATCCGAAATCGAATAGGCTTCCTCCCCACAGACGTACCGGCTGCTTCGGTACGGGGTCTTGTGGGCGGGGAACGGTGCGTTCACCAGCTTGCAGGGGCCTTGGCGGCCCTCGCTCGGAACAGGGGTAGCCGCCATGCCCACGAGGGGCGCGGCGCCGGCGGCGACGATGATGGCGCCCATCACGGCGGGCCTTAGCGAAGAAAACATTGGAAGCTCCTGAAGGGTCGACCGCCAGACGGCGGCGAACGGTACGGGGCTCGTCACATAGAAGGTCGACGCTGGGCTGGGCGGGCGACCAGGTTACAGGCGACATCAACCCACGGCCATTTGGCTACCGCTGTTGCTTCACCGCGTGAGGACATTTGTCCCGCCGCCCATGTCGCTCTTGTTACCGCCGTAGCCAATCAAGCACGTGGCGAAACCAAGATGTGCCCCGCCCGGTCTAGACGTGAAGGTTCGGCCGCACAGTGCGTTGCGGCCCTTCTTAAACTGGAGCGCGGCTACCGGCCGCGACGCCCGCATGAAGATGATCATCGCCTACGTCAAACCGTTCAAGATCGACGCTGTGCGCCAGGCGCTGGTGCAGGCTGGCGCGGAGGGCCTTACCATCGCCGAGGTGCGTGGCTGCGGCCGCCAAGGCGGCAAGACCGAGATCTATCGCGGTGCGGACTATGACGTGGCCCTGATCCCGAAGGTCAAGATCGAGGCCGTGATCCCCGCGACAGCCCTCAAGAGCGCCCTGGCGGCCATTCGCGAGGCGGCGTCCACCGGTCGGATCGGGGACGGCAAGGTGTTCGTGCTCGACGTGCTCTCGGCCATACGCATTCGAACCGGCGAGACGGGCCTAGCCGCGCTCTAGCGGCCGAACGGCGTGAACTGCGGGCTCATACTTGGTCCAAGGCTCGCAAACCCTGACCGAGCATCAGCAAAATTCAAGGAGACGATGTGGCCAAAACACTCATGCGACAGGTGGCGTCCTTCCTGCGATTGGCCGGCGGCTCGGCGGTCGCGGTGTTCTCCCTAGCCGCGACCGATGCGGCCTGGAGCCGCCCGTTAGAAGGGGTCGATGTCAGGGAACTCCTGCGCAGCGCGACGACGACTTCCGGCCAGGCCATTAGCTTGCCTGAAGGGACCGTCGAGGCGGTCGTGGCTCGCTATTCCATCGCTCCACACGCTTCGCTACCGGTGCACAAGCACCCCCATGTTCGTCTCGGCTACGTCCTTTCGGGAAGTCTCGTGGTGACCAACGTCGAAACACATCACTCCCGAACGTTCAACGCGGGCGAGGCCATCATCGAGGATATCGGCCAGTGGCACTCCGCGCGAAATCTCCACGCGCGGCCCGTCGAGTTGCTCGTCATCGACCTGGCGCCCCCCGGCGTAACCAACACCCTGCTAGCCAAGGGAGACGATGGAAGTCACTAGCGTGGGAGTGGCTCGCAGCGCCGCCGTCTCGCCTGCTCGGTCGGCCCCAGTCACCCGCGCACCAGGCGATTGGCAACCGCCGCCTAGGTAAAAGGTGGGAAAAGTCACTGAATGCGTACGGGTTTGCGCAAACCCTGCGTCTCCCAATTCCGGATCGCTTGTTCGCGCCTTCCGAGGCGCGCGCAAGACCAGTGACGTCGGCGGACATCGCCGCTCGCGGCTCGAACCTGGATTGGATGGACGTTGATGACGCGCTCAAGCGACACTCTCTGCGACATCGCCATGGCGGGCGAATTCGCCGATCAAGGCCGCCTCCAAGTGTCCCAGCGCTTGATTGGCCTGATGACTTCCGCGTGGCGGCGTCTCCGCGCCGTGGAGATCGGCTGCAGCCTAGCGAGCGCGTCATGAGCGGTCTCAGCCATGACATCGGTCAAGCCTTGAGCCAGAATCTAGCCTGGGCTGGACCGATCATCGGATTGGTCACGTTCGGCGAGTCCCTCATCGTGATCGGCGCCTTGCTGCCCGCAACGGTCATCCTCCTGCTCCTGGGCGGACTGATCGCCACTGGCGCGGTCGACGCGACAGTGGTCATCGCTTGGGCCTTTGCTGGGGCCGTGGCGGGGGACGCCGCATCGTTCGCCCTGGGTCGACGCCTCGGGACCCGGGCGTTGCGTCACCCGATGTTGGCGAAGCATCGACGTCTGATCGCCCGGACGCGGCTTTTCACGCGCCGCCATGGCGTGGCGGCGATTTATCTAGGGCGCTTTGCCGGGCCCTTCCGCGCCTTCGTACCCTTGATGGCGGGCGTCAGTCGCATGCCTTCGCGGAGCTTCCACCTGGCCAACTTCCTCTCCGGCGGGCTGTGGGTCGCAGCCTTCCTGTCGCCAGGTTTCATCGCCATCCGCGGAGCGAGCCTCGTCGACCGTAATGTCTTGGTCGTCGGCGCGATCGTCGCGGTGCTGGGCGTCGCCATCGCGGTTGTGCTGCGCCACAGAGCCACGCCGCGTCCGTGCCAGGTCGGTTTAGTCGCCTGCTAGGCGCGGCTCGGACGACTTCCGCGAACGACGGCGGCGAGCCTGGAGCGCTTCGTCCTTCAGCTCAGCCACGGCGTATTCCACGCTGCGGACCACGTTGGCCCAAGACGGTGTCGGTATCTCGCGCATCCACGCCAGCAGCTCGGCGACGCTCGGATCTTGGGATGTGCTTCGCGGCATGAGGCGGCTCCTCTCAGGCGATCGTGACATTGATCCCACGATCTTCGAGACTTTCCAGCATCAAGCATCCATCTTTGGCCCGTTGGACGAATTGAAGCAAACGGCAGGGAGCTAGGACGTCTGAACCGTCTAGGCCTGGCGGACGAATGGCTCCGCCGATCCCTTTGAGCAAAATGCCCATCAAGTCAAAGCCGCCGCGGTCGCGCGCTGAAAAAGCTGGTTCCCCCACGTCAAAGTTTTCTGCAAGCGCCAGAAGCCGACCCTAACTGGTGTCCGGGAAACGGACCTTGGAGGTTGCTCACACCGCTGTGGTGAGACGCGGCGGTCCGCCATTACAGTTCGCAACCGAAAGGTCCGCGCAAGCTTGGGCTCGCATATGCCGACCACCGCGCCACGGCGGTGTTGTCGGACCTGACGAGATGCAAGCGTACCTTCCAATTCTCTGTGTAATCGCCTCGGCAATAGTTGGCGGAGGCGTCGCCCAGGCCGAAGACGGCGACCGCGACGGTCTGCGCCTTTCGCTCGGCGCGGCCGGGGTCTATCGGCCCGAATTCAAAGGTTCCAAGGACTATGAGCTCAGTCCCTTGCCCTTCGTCGGTCTGCGCTATGGCCGGGGCGACTACTACGTGGCCCTGGAGGGCGGCGCGCTGCGGGCCAATGTGCTGCCCGGCGGTTTCCTGGAGGTCGGGCCAATCGTCTCCTATGAGCGCGGCCGCAAGGACGACATCAAGAATCTCGTGGTCCAACGCCTGGGCGAGATCGACGCCGCCATCAACGCCGGGGTCTTCGCGCGCAAGCGCTTCGATGTCGCGGGCGGAACGCTGGCGATCAGCGCGGAGGCGCTGACCGACACCGGCAAGGTCCACAAGGGCCTGCTGGCCACGGTCGGTGTCGACTATGACCGCCAACTCACTGATCGCTGGAGCGTGGGCGCCAACCTATCGACCACCTGGGCCGACAAGAAGTACATGGGGACCTACTATGGCGTCTCTCGCTCCGGGGCGCTGGCCAGCGGGCTTTCGCCCTATGCCGCGGACGCCGGGGTCGAGAATGTCGAGGTCGGGGCTAGCCTGCGCTACCGGATCAGCGATCGCTGGAGCGCCCTAGCGCACGGGAGCTACGGCCGTCTCGTTGACAGCGCGGCCGACAGCCCCATAGTCGCCCGCGAAGGCTCCGCCAACCAAGGTCAGGTCGTCTTCGCCCTGCTCTACAGCTTCTGACGGCCATGCGCGCCCTACTGATCGAGGACAATGTTCGGCTCGGCGAGGTGACCGCCCGGTCACTGGCCAAGGCCGGATTCACGGTCGATCTCTTCGACACCGTCGAGGACGGATGGCACGCCTGGCGCAGCGTGACCTATGACGCGGTGATCCTCGACATCATGCTGGGCGACGAGAGTGGGCTGGACCTGTTGCCCAAGGCGCGCGCCGCCGGCCTGCGCACGCCGGTCCTGATGCTGACCGCCCTGGGCAGCGTCGAGCAGCGCGTCCAGGGGCTGGAACGGGGCGCCGACGACTATCTCGTCAAGCCGTTCGCCATGGAGGAACTGGTGGCGCGCCTGCGGGCGCTGGGACGTCGGCCGGCTCTGACGGCCGACGTCCTGCGCTACGGCGATCTGGAATATGATCAGAACGCGCGCGAGATCAGCGTGGGTGAGGCGCGTCTGCCTTTGTCGCGAGGCGAAAGCATCGTGCTGGAACGCTTCCTGCGCCATCCCGACCGGGTGGTGACCAAGGCTCAGCTGGGCGACAGCCTGCATAGCCTGGACCAAGACTACACCGATAACTCCATCCAGGTGCATGTCCACCGCGTGCGCCGGAAGATGGCCGAGTTGGGCGCGGACGTGACGATCCGCGCGCTGCGCGGGCTCGGTTACATCGCGGTCCGGCTGGATGGGGGACGAACCGCCGCGGTCGAGTGATCGTCTCGCCGGCCGCGCGGACGGAAGTCGAGTTCGAAGCGGGCGCCGCGTTCAGAGACCGCCAACCGCGCCTGGCCGCCGTGTCGCTCCATGATCTGGCGAACGATCGACAGGCCAAGGCCGGCGCCCGAACCGCGTGGGTCGCCACGGCTGAACCGGTCGAACACGCGATCCCGGATCGCCGCCGGCACGCCGGGACCATCATCACTGACGCGGACCACGCCATCGGCGTCGACGCTCACCAGGATTTCCGCGCCGCGCGGGGTGTGACGCACGGCGTTTTCGAGCAGGTTGCGCAGCGCGGTCTCGACCAGGCCGGCCTGGCCGCCGAGCGCGAAGGTCTCGACGGCGCTGTCAAAGCCGATGGTGCGATCGCTGGACAGGATGAAGCTGGCCATGTCGCCGGCCACGTCGCGCGACAGGGCGACCAGGTCGAAGCGTGTGTTGACGCCCGAGGAGCCGCCCTCCGCCTCGGCTAGGTCCAGCAACTGGGCGATCAGCCGCCCCAGGCGCTCGAACTCCTCGCTGGCCGCCCGGCGCTCGTCCGGCTCCAGCAGATTCTCGAACTGGGCCCGCAAGATCGCCAGCGGCGTGCGCAGTTCGTGAGCGGCGTTGGCGGAGAAATCACGTTGCGCGCGCAGCCCCACCTCAAGTCGATCGAGCGCGGCGTTAAAGGCCTCGACCAGCGGCGCGATCTCGCGCGGCGCCGTCTCGGCCGGCAGCCGGGCCTCGATCGTGGCGGGGGCGATGTCGCCGGCCAGGTGGGAAAGACGGCGTAGCGGACGCAGGCCGATGTGCAGGGTCGCATAGACTCCGCCCATCATCAGGACCAGCAGCAGTGCGATCTCCGGTGTCGCGTCGCTGAACTGGGCCGCGATCCACGCCGGACGCAGGCGTTGCAGAACCGGCACGCCGCGATCCTCGGGATCCTTGCCGTGCACGGCGGCGAACACGATCGTCGTGGTCACGGCGAACAGCACCAGCGGAAACAGCATGCGCATCAGCGACGGTCCGCCAAGTCCGCGCTTCAAAGCCCCCCGCAAGGCGCGGATCATCGACATGTCCTTCATTCGCGACTTCGCCTCGCGGCTCCCGCTCGACCCGCGCCGACCAGCCAGACGCCGCCGCACTCTACGTCGATCAGCCGCCATCCGCCTGTCGATCTCAAGACGCGCCAGGACATTTGCAACGGAGTCGACGCCCGCGCGTCGTTGATCGCGAAGGTGACGACCACCTCGTCTAGTCGCGGGCTGGTCGAACCCAGCACCTTCACCTCGTCGACGGACCCGCGCCACAGGCGCCCGTCATAGGCGCGCGCGACCTCCAGGTCGAACGCCGCCGCCAAACCCTGCCTTTGCGCGAAGGTCGGGCTCGGACCACGTTCGCCCAGGATCTGGTCCATGACGTAGCCGACGTCCGTCAGGCGGCCGACGGCCGACGCGAAGGCCGACGCCCGCCGGGACGCGGACACGCTCGCATCGCCCATGATGCGTAGGAGGTCCCGCACCGCGTGTGTGACGAACGACTCGGCGTCCGGATGGCCGACCATGATCGCCCATGGCGCCGGCGTCGCGCATTCCATCAGGATGGGCCACGGACTGCGAAGACGAGCCATGGGGGGTCAGGGCTCGATCTTGGCGGCGTCGAAATCGGGCAGGACCAGGACCCCACCCTTGGCTTGGCGGACCATGTCGGCGCGGTTCTGCAGGTAGGCCGAACGCATCATGGCGTAGGGATCGGCCGCGTCGTCGAGGGCGCGCAGGAAGCCGTCGGCGTTCGCGCGCCTGTCGAGGACCGTGGCGGTCGAGCGGATCGAGCCGAACATCTTCGGACCGCCGGACGTCGCCAATGCGACGGGATCGGTCATCATGTCGACCAGCCGGCCGGCGCCGTCCCGCAAGTTGGTGGGACCCATCAGGGGCAGGACGACATAGCGCCCCGGCTTCGCGCCATAGCGGCCCAGGGTCTGGCCGAAATCTCCCTCGTGACCTTCGAGGCCCAGCTTGCCGCCGACGTCGAACAGTCCAAGGCCACCGGCCGTGGTGTTGATCAGGAAGCGCGACACTGTCACGCCGGCCGCGCGGGGCCGTCCTTGCGCCAGGTCGTTGATGGCCGTGCGCGGCTCGGCGAGATTGGCCACGAACGACGAGACACGACTACGCACGACGCGAGGCGTCACCTTCACGTAACCGCGGCCTATGGGTCCGATCAGAAGTCGGTCGAAGCCGCGATTGAACCTAAAAGCACCACGATTGAACGTTTCCCACGGATCATTCGGGATTGCTTCGGTCTCCGAGGCCAGCTCTGGAGCGGACTGGGCCGAAGCAGGACGCGCCACGGCGCACAGAAGGACCAAGCCAGCAATCGAGCTGAGACGACCTGCTGGGCGCAAGTACGGTAGGAAGGTCATGACGTCGGGCTCCAGGGAGGAATGCCCAGCGCTATGCGCGGCGTGGCTTGCGCGAAGCTTTCGACTGAATTGACGAAGCGCTATCCAGGCGATCAGACGACGGTTTTCGACACGTCAGTCGAGTTTCCAGCGGTTCCGCGCCAAAAGCAGACTCTCGCACTGCTCCAGAAACACGACGTTCGTGTCAAATGGCTCGACCTTCTTCCCCGATGATTAGTGCGGGGCTCCGCCGCAGGCAAAAGCGTCAAGAAGCGCAGTCAGAGGTCGATCTGCTCTGACATCTCCAGCGCATCGTCCACCTCGATCCCAAGATAGCGCACGGTGCTTTCTAGTTTCCGATGGCCAAGCAGAAGTTGGCAGGCTCGTAGGTTGCCGGTTTTCTTGTAGATCAACGCCACCTTCGTTCGGCGC